>Ga0233425_10000774_pt1 | contig 78831 bp, 73 predicted proteins | sample Watercolumn_Towu_2_FD_181712 | JGI IMG/M metagenome (GOLD analysis project Ga0233425, IMG submission 181712) | Freshwater microbial communities from Lake Towuti, South Sulawesi, Indonesia - Watercolumn_Towuti2014_140_MG | ecosystem: Environmental > Aquatic > Freshwater > Lake | place...
GCGCCGCGCGAGATCGCGCCAGGGCTGCACGACATCGTCGCCGGGCTCGCCGCGCGCGCCGGCTTCGCGCCGCGCGTCGCGCAGGAGGCGATCCAGATGCAGACCGTGGTCAGCCTCGTTTCGAGCGACCTCGGCGTTGCGCTCGTGCCGGCTTGTCTCGCGAACCTCGGCAGGCGCGGGGTCGTCTATCGCGAGATCGCCGATCCGCATCCGCGCCTCGACCTGTGGCTCGCGTGGCGGCGCGGTGCAGGAGGCGGCACTTCGGGCGCCGCCGGCCGGGATTTCGTGTCACACGCGCAACGCGTGGCACGCTAATCTCCTCTCGTGATCACTCACCCGAACTTCGACCCGATCCTGTTCCAGATCGGGCCGCTGGCCGTGCGCTGGTACGGCGTCATGTACCTCGCCGGTTTTCTCGCTGCGTGGTGGCTCGGCGCGCGTCGCATCCGGCAGGGCCTCGCGCCGATCAGCCGCGACCAGCTCGATGACCTGCTCTTCACGGTCGTGGTCGGCGTCATCCTCGGCGGCCGGCTCGGCTACGTCATTTTCTACAAGCCGCTTGATTACCTCGCCAACCCGCTCGAGATCCTCGCCATCTGGCAGGGCGGCATGTCGTTCCACGGCGGGTTCCTCGGCGTGCTCGCCGCAGCCTGGTTCTTCGCCTGGCGGCATCGCATCAGCTGGTGGGACCTGATGGACTACATCGCGCCGCTCGTGCCGATCGGCCTCGGCACCGGGCGCCTCGGCAACTTCATCAACGGCGAGCTCTGGGGGCGCGTCACCGACGTGCCGTGGGGCATGGTGTTCCGCGACGCGGGCGCGGCGCCGCGCCACCCCTCGCAGCTCTACCAGATGGCGCTCGAGGGCATCGCCCTTTTTGCGCTGCTCTGGTGGTTTTCCTCCCGCAAGCGGCCGCGCATGCAGGTGAGCGCACTTTTCCTCGTCGGCTACGGCGTGTTTCGATTCACCGCCGAGTTCGCGCGCGAGCCCGACGCCTTCCTCGGCCTGCTTGCGCTCGGCCTCAGCATGGGCCAGTGGCTCAGCCTGCCGATGATCGTCGCTGGCGTCGTGCTCTGGCGCTGGAGCCTGGTGCGCAAGTGAGGCGCCAGTGAGGCTGCTTGCCGCGCTGCTCTTCGCCTTGACACTCTCGCCCGCCGCGTCGCAGGTGGCGAGCCCGCATGCGATCGACATTCCGTTGTGGTTCGCCGAAACGTTCCTCGACCTGCGCGAGGACGTCCGCGAGGCCGCCGCGCAGGGCAAGCGGCTGATGCTCTACGTCGGCCAGGACGGCTGTCCTTATTGCACGGCGCTCATGCGCACCAACTTCTCCCAGGCGCAGATCGTCGAGAAGACGCGGCGGCACTTCGTCGCGGTCGCGCTCAACCTCTGGGGCGATCGCGAGGTGACCGGGCTCGACGGCAAGACGCTGCCGGAAAAAGCGTTCGCGCGGGCGCTCGGCGTCCAGTACACGCCGACGCTCCTCTTCTTCGACGAGAAGGGCGCGGTCGTGGTGCGCCTGAACGGCTACTACCCGCCGCACCGGCTCGACGCGGCGCTCTCCTACGCCGCCGGCGCAGCGGGCAAGGGGCAAAGCTTCGCCGAGTACATGAAAACGGCGGTGAAGGAGTCCGCAAGCGCGACCCTGCATGACGACCCGCTGTTCAGGAAAACAGCCGTCGCGCTGGGCGGGAAGAAGCCGGTCGCGCTCCTCTTCGAGACGCCCTACTGCGCGGGCTGCGACGAGCTGCACCGCGAGGGCCTGAAGCGCGCGGAGGTGAGAACACTGCTGGCGCGCTTCAACGTCTACCGGCTGACGCCGGATGACCCCTGGGCGCGCAAGCTCGGCATCGCCTACACCCCTTCGATCGTGCTGTTCGACGGCAGCAAGGAGGCGTTCCGCATCGAAGCCTACGTGCGGCCGTTTCACCTCGCCGGCGCGCTCGACTACGTCGCGAGCGGCGCCTACCGTACGCAGCCATCGTTCCAGCGCTTCCTGCAGGCGCGCGCCGAGCGGCTGCGCCCGCCGGGCGGGAAGATCGATCTCTGGAACTGATCCTCTCGTCGGTATTGCCGGTGTTCGGCCTGGTGCTGTGCGGCTGGGTGGCGGGGCACATGGGCCTGGTCGGCGCCGGATCGAGCGATGCGCTGAACCAGTTCGTCTACTATTTCGCGCTGCCGGCGATGCTGTTCGCCGCGGTCGCGCGCGGTTCGCTCGCGCAGATTTTTGACCTGCCTTTCCTCGCGGGCGTTGTGGCGGCGACGCTCGTTTGCGCAGCGGCGGGCTTTGCCGTCTCGGCATGGGTCTCCGGCGGGACGGCGCAGGAGCACACGCTGCGCGCGCTGAATGCATCCTTCAGCAATACGGGCTATCTCGGCATACCGCTCGTCACGGTCGCCTACGGCGCCGAGGCGGCGCTGCCCGCGGCGATGGCGGCGGTGGCCACCAACGTGATGCTCTTCGCCGCGGGCCTCACGCTGCTCGAGCTATTCGACCGTCGCCACGCCGAGCGCGGCAAAGGGATCCTGGTCGCGCTGCTCGCCACCGCACGCAGCCCGCTCATCTGGCCGATCGCGCTCGCGATCGTCCTGGTCGCGCTCGGCGTCGTGCTCCCCAGCCCGGTGATGCGATTCGTGGACCTGCTCGCCGCCGCGGCCGGACCCGGTGCTCTCTTCGCCCTCGGCCTCTTCGTCTCCTGCCAGCCGGTGCGGGCCGGCATGGCCGCGGCCTGGCCCGGTGTCGCCGTCAAGCTCGTTCTGCATCCGCTGATCGCGGCCGCTGTCTTCTACGGCGCGCTCGCGGTCGACCCGCTCTGGGCCAAGGTCGCGGTGGTGGGCGCGAGTCTGCCGCTCGGCGCCACGGCCTTCGTGCTCGCCCAGCGCTACAAGCTCCTCGAGACGGAGACCTCCTGCAGCGCGGTGTTGTCTACCGCCCTGTCCGTGGCGACCGTCTCTCTGGTGATGTCGGCGCTCGGCGCGCGCTAGGCGAGCGCCGCCTCGAGCACGCGCGCAACGTGCAATGCCTCGCGCCCTGCGCCGTGCTCGATCTGGTGGCGGCAACTGGTGCCGTCGGCGACCAGCAGGGTTTCCTTCGAGGAGTTCCTGACGGCGGGCAGGAGCGACCGCTCGGCCATCTTCATCGAGATGTCGTAGTGCTCGGCCTCGTAGCCGAAGCTGCCAGCCATGCCGCAGCAGGACGATTCGACCGTGCGCACCTTGAGATCCGGAACGAGGCGCAGCACGCGCTCGACCGCGCCCATGGCGCCGAACGCCTTCTGGTGGCAATGCCCATGAAGCAGCGCCTCTCCCGCGAGCGGCTTGAGCTTGAGGCTCAGGCGGCCCTCGTCGGCCTCGCGCGCCAGGAACTCCTCGAACAGCAGCGCGCTCCTGGCGAGCTCGCTCGTGCCCGGCAGCAGCACGCCGTACTCGTCGCGCAGCGTGAAAAGGCACGAGGGCTCCAGGCCGATCACCGGCAGCCCGTGCGCGACCCATGGTCCGAGCGCCTCCAGCACCCGGCGCGCCTCGGCCCTCGCCTCGTCGACCAGGCCCGCGGCGAGGAAGGTGCGGCCGCAGCAGAGCGGTTGCTCGCCGAGCACCGGGTTGGCGGCGTGCACGCGATAGCCCGCCGCCTGCAGCACGCGGATCGCCGCGCGCGCGTTGTCCGGCTCGAAATAGCGGTTGAAGGTGTCGACGAGCAGCATCACCTCGCGCCCGCCCGATTTCGCCCAGGGGCGGTCGACGAACGCGTCGCGCCGCCAGCGCGGCAGTTCGCGCTTGCCGGTGAAGCCGAGGCTCGAGCGCAGGAGCCGCGTGCCGAGGTTGGCGAGCCCGGGCGAGCGGCTCGCAGCGGGCGCATACCTCGGCAGCCAGGCGATCAGCCGCTCGCGCGCGCTCGGCGCGTGGCTGCGGCGGTAATGCGCGAGGAACTCGATCTTCATGCGCGCCATGTCGACGCCGGTCGGGCACTCGCGCTTGCAGCCTTTGCAGGACACGCAGAGCTCGAGAGCGTCCTTGACTTCATCAAGAGGAATCTGATTCGACAAGGCGAGGCGCAGCGTGTTGGCGCGCCCGCGCGTGAGGTGCCGCTCGTCGCGCGTGGCGTGGAACGAGGGGCACATGGTGCCTGCGTCGAACTTGCGGCAGTGGCCGTTGTTGTTGCACATCTCGACGGCCTTGTCGAAGCCGCCCCACTCGCTCCAGTTCAACTGGGTTTGCAGGGAAATGGTCCGGTATCCCGGCGGGTAGCGGAACAGCGTCCGGTCATCCATGCGCGACGGATTGACGATCTTGCCGGGATTCATCAGGCCCCTGGGGTCGAGCCAGGACTTGATCTCGCCGAGCGCAGCGGTCAGGCGCGGCCCGAAGAAAGGCGCGATCCACTCCGAGCGGACCAGGCCGTCGCCGTGCTCGCCCGAGTAGGCGCCCTTGTACTCCTGCACCATGGCGCAGGCTTCCTCGGCGATCGCGCGCATCTTCTGCGCGCCGTCGCGCCGCATGTCGAGCACGGGCCGTACGTGAAGCGTGCCGACCGAAGCGTGCGCGTACCAGGTGCCGCGCGTGCCGTGCTTCTCGAACACGCGCGTCAGGCGCTCGGTGTAGTCGGCGAGATGCTCGAGCGGCACCGCGCAATCCTCGATGAAGGAGACCGGCTTGCCGTCCCCTTTCATCGACATCATAATGTTCAGGCCCGCCTTGCGCACCTCCCATACCGCCTTCTGCAGGCCGGCATCGCTGATCTCGACCACGCTCTTCGGCAGGCCGAGATCGGACATCAGTTGCACGAGCTCTTTCAATTTCGATTCAACGAGCCGGGAGTCTTCGCTAGAAAACTCCACCAGCAGGATCGCGTCAGGGTCGCCCTTGATGAACGCATCGACGGACTTCCTGAACGTCGGGTTCTCGCGCGCGAGGCCGATCATGGTGCGATCAACCAGCTCGACCGCGGAGGGACCAAGCTTGACGATGTGCTGGGTCTTCGCCATCGCGTCGTAGAAGCGCCCGAAATGGCACACGCCGAGCGTGCGCGCGGGCGGCAGGCGCGAGAGCTTCAGGTGCAGCCGCTCGAACCAGGCGAGCGTGCCCTCCGAGCCGACCAGCAAATGGGCGGCGTTGGCGTGCGGCGGGCCGAGGTGATCGAGGTTGTAGCCCGCCACCTTGCGAAGGACTTTGGGAAAGCGCGTTTCGATCTCCGGCTTCTCCCTTTCGTACAGTGCTTTCAGCCGTGAAACGAAATCCAGATAACCCGCAGAACCGGGAACTTCGTTCATCGGCCCGAAACGCCACTGGTCTCCCCGGGCCGTGACCGCATCGATCGCGAGAACGTTGTGCACCATGTTGCCGTAGGCGATCGAGCGCGAGCCGCACGAGTTGTTGCCCGCCATGCCGCCGAGCGTGGCCTGCGCGCTGGTCGAGACGTCGACCGGGAACCAGAGTTGTTTTTCCTTCAGGAACGAATTCAGCTGGTCGAGGACGACGCCGGGCTGGACGACGGCGCGCATGCCCTGTTCGTCCGCTTCGAGAATCCTGTTCAGATGCCTGGTATGGTCGATGACCAGCGCCGCGCCCACGGCCTGGCCGCACTGCGAGCTGCCGGCGCCGCGCGGTAGCACCGGCACGCCTGCCTCGACCGCGATCGCGAGCGCCGTGCGCGCCGCTTCGGCGCTGCGCGGAACGACCACGCCAATCGGCTCGACCTGGTAGATCGACGCATCCGTCGAGTAGCGGCCGCGCGTGGCGGCATCGAACAACACCTCGCCGTCGACCTCGCGGCGCAGCCGCGCGGCGAGCGACGGTTCGCCGGGACGCGCGCTCACGCCGGGCCGAGCCCGCTCACCACGCTCGCGAGCTTCTGGGCGAGGTGCTCAGTTAGCAGCGCCTTGATGCGCTTGACGTCGCGCGCGCCGAGCGCGGCGAGGATCTCTTCGTGCTCGCGCACCGCCGCATCCCAGCGCTCCTTCGACAGGTTTGCCATGTAGCGCGCGCGCCGCACGTTGCCGTTCAGCTGGCGGTAGGCGTTGTACAGCGTCGTGTTGCCCGAGTACTTGACGAGCTTGAGGTGAATGGCCTGGTTGAACTTGAAATACCCGGCCAGGTCGCCGCGCGCGTGATAGGCGAGCATCTCGTAGTGCAGCGCGCGGATCTCGTTCAATTGCGCATCGGTCGCGTTGCGGCAGGCGAGCTCGCCGGCGAGCGCTTCGAGCGCGCCCATCACCGCCAGCGTTTCCGAGAGCCGCTCGGCGTCGATCTGCGACACGATCGCGCCGCGGTTGGGCAGCAGCTCGACCAAGCCTTCGGTTGCGAGCACCTTGAACGCCTCGCGCAGCGGCGTGCGCGACACGCCGAGCTTAGCGGTCAGCAAGCGCTCGTTCAAGCGTGCCCCGGGCGCCAGCCGACCCTGTACGATCAAGTCACGGAGGCGGTCTGCGGCTTCCTCGTGGAGCGGCCTTCGGGTAATTGGAACGACGTCTAGCGCATCGTCCATTTTGCATGCAGAATACAAAACTTGGATGTTTTTAGCAAGCTAGGCCTGTACTAACGCCAGATTGCATACAAAGCTGGAGACGCTATGCCGCGAACCGCTGGACGCCATTTCCTGCAGATTCCTGGGCCGACCAACGTCCCCGACCGGGTGCTGCGCGCGATCGACTTCCCGACCATGGATCACCGCGGCCCCGAGTTCGCCTCGCTGGGCAAGGAAGTCCTCGCCGGCATGAAGCGGGTCTTCGGTACCCGGCATCACGTGGTGATCTATCCCGCCTCGGGCACCGGCGCCTGGGAAGCCGCGCTCGCCAACACGCTCTCGCCCGGCGACGCGCTGCTCATGTACGAGACCGGGCACTTCGCCAGCCTGTGGGAGAAGATGGCGAAGCGCCTCGGCCTTGAGCCCGAGTTCATCCCCGGCGACTGGCGCACCGGCGCGGACCCGCAGGTGATCGAGGCGCGCCTGCGCGAGGACAAGGCCCACGCCATCAAGGCAGTGTGTGTCGTTCACAATGAGACGTCCACTGGTGTTGTTTCCAGAGTTCATGAGGTAAGAAAAGCCATAGACAGCGCGAAGCATCCCGCGCTCTTCATGGTCGACACGATTTCCTCGCTCGCTTCGATCGATTACCGGCATGACGAGTGGGGCGTCGACGTGACGGTCGGCGGTTCGCAGAAGGGCCTGATGCTGCCGCCGGGACTGTCGTTCAACGCGGTCTCGCCCAAGGCGCTCGCCGCCTCGAAGCACGCGAAGTTCCCGCGCAGCTTCTGGGACTGGGCGGACATGATTGCGTCCAACAAGGACGGCTACTTCCCGTACACGCCGGCGACGAACCTGCTCTACGGCCTGCGCGAGGCGCTGAAGATGCTCATCGACGAGGAGGGGCTGGAGAACGTCTTCGCGCGCCACCAGCGCCATGCGGAAGCAACGCGGCGCGCGGTGCGCGCCTGGGGGCTGGAAGTGCTGGCGAAGAACCCGGCCGAGTACTCGGCCTCGCTCACCGCGGTGCTGATGCCGCTGGGCCACGACGCCGACAAGGCGCGCAAGGTGATCCTGGAGAGCTTCGACCTGTCGCTCGGCACCGGCCTCACCAAGCTCGCCGGCAAGGTGTTCCGCATCGGGCACCTCGGCGACTTCAACGATCTCGCGCTCATGGGCACGCTCGCCGGCTGCGAGATGGGACTCGAGCTCGCCGGCGTGCCGGTCAGGCGCGCCGGTGTGCAGGCCGCCATGGACTACCTCGCGGAGTGCCGCCGCTCGCCAGCGCGCGCCGCAGCCTGAGCGAGACGCGGGCGGTGCTATCCTACGCCGACCGAAATTCAAGGAGAGAGGGATGCTGAGAGTTCTTTTGTCCATCGCCGTGCTCGCGCTCGCGCTCGCGACCGCGGCACAGGCCCAATGGCCGGCCAAGCCGATCACGTTCCTGAATCCGTTCCCTGCGGGCGGCGGCACCGACACCTTCGCGCGCCCGATCGCGGCGCGCGTCGGCCAGACCATCGGCCAGCAGGTGATCGTCGAGAACCAGGGCGGCGCCGGCGGCACGGTCGGCGCGACCAACGCCTCCAAGCGTCCGCCCGACGGCTACACCTGGTTCTTCGGCGCAGTGCACCACACGATCGCCGAGAGCCTGTACACACGGCTCTCTTACGGCATCGAGAAGGACTTTGAACCCGTCACCGTCGCCGCATTCGTACCGAACGTGGTCGTCGTGCATCAGAAATACGCCGACAGAATCAAGTCGCTGAAGGATCTGATCGACCACCTCAAGGCAAATCCGGACAAGTTCAACTACGGGTCAGCGGGCAATGGCACCACGCATCACCTCTCGGTCGAGCTCTTCAAGACCATGACCGGAACGAAGATCACGCACGTGCCGTTCCAGGGCGCGGGCCCGCTCATGCCGGCCTTGCTCGGCGGCACGGTCGACATGGCGTTCGACGGCATGGGCACGTCTTCCGTTCAGATCAAGGCGGGCAAACTGGTTCCGCTCGCGATCACGAGCCCGACCCGCAACCCGGTGCTGCCGAACGTGCCGACGATGGCGGAGGCCGGGCTGCCCGGCTACGAGGTGCGCACCTGGTACGGCCTCTGGGCGATCAAGGGCACGCCGAAGGACGTGAAGGACAAGATGTACAAGGAGGTCGTCGCAGCGATGAACACGCCCGAGCTGAGGAAGATCTGGGCCGAACAGGGCGCGGAAGCGGGCGGCATGCCGCCCGATCAGATGGCCGCGCTCGTCAAGAGCGAGATCGCCAAGTGGGCCAAAGTTGTGAAGGACTCGGGCGCAAAAATAGACAACTGAGTCGACAACCGACCTAGATGATTCCGGCCGAGCGCAGCGCGGCGATGTCCGCCGCGCTCTTGCCGAGCAGGCCTTTCAGTATTTCGTCGGTGTGCTCGCCGAGCACCGGCGGCGCCTGGCGGTATTCCAGCGGCGTGCCCGAAAAACGCATCGGGCTCGACACCAGCGGCACCTTGCCGGCGACCGGGTGCTCAAGCTCGATCTTCACGCCGCGCGCCTTGACCTGCGGCTCGGCGAAGACCTGCGCGATGTCGTAGATCGGCCCGTTCGGCACGCCGGCGGCCTCGAGCAGCTCGAGCCACTGCGCGGTCGTTCTTTTCGAAAAGATGTCCTGCAGCAGCCGCGCCATTTCGGCGCGGTTCTCCACACGCTTGCCGTTGGTCGCGAAGCGCGCATCGCGCGCAAGCTCCGGGCAGCCGGCCGCCTCGCAGAACTTGCCGAAGAGGTTGTCGTTGCCACAGGCGATGATCACCTCGCCGTCGCTCGTCCTGAACGGCTGGTAGGGCACGATGTTCGGGTGCAGGTTGCCGATGCGCCCGGGCGCCTTGCCGGTCGAGAAGTAGTTCGTGTTCTGGTAGCAGAGCAGCGCGATCTGCGAGTCGAGCAGCGCGAGATCGAGGTGCTGGCCCTTGCCCGTTTCCGCGCGGTGCGCGAGCGCCGCGCAGATCGCGATCGAGGCGTACATGCCGGTGATGATGTCGGCGATCGGCACGCCGGCGCGCTGCGGCGCCCCGCCCGCCTCGCCGGTCACGCTCATCATCCCGCCCATGCCCTGGATCATGAAGTCGTAGCCCGGCCGCTCGCGGTACGGGCCGGTGTGGCCGAAGCCGGTGACCGAGCAGTAGACGAGGCGCGGATTGACTGCCTTCAGATCGTCGTAAGCGAGGCCGTAGCGCGCGAGGTCGCCGAATTTGTAGTTCTCGAGCAGCGCGTCCGATTTTTCCGCGAGCGCGCGCACCAGCGCCTGGCCCTCTGGCTTGGCGAGATTGACGGTGATCGATTTCTTGCCGCGGTTCGCGGAAGTGAAATAGGCCGAGTCCTTGGTATCGCGGCCCTGAGCGTCCTTCAGCCACGGCGGGCCGAAGGCGCGCGAGTCGTCGCCGACCTTGGGGCGCTCGACCTTGATCACCTCGGCGCCGAGGTCGGCGAGATTCTGTCCCGCCCACGGCGCGGCGAGTACGCGCGAGAGATCGAGGACACGGGTGTGCGAAAGCGGGCCAGCCATGGTTCGCGGAGTTTGCCTTATCGGGCGAGCAAATGCGCGACCAGCTCTGCGAAACCGGCGCCCGACGGCGCGGCGGTGACGAACTTCGGCTTGTCGGGGAGCTGCGCCTCGAAGCGTCGCATGTTCGCGACGCCGACCGAATGCTCGAAGAACCGGAACATCGGCGCGTCGTTCGGCGAGTCTCCCGCGAAAGCGATCTCGGTTCTGGCCCGCACCGGGTCGATCCCGAAGCGCTCGGTGAGCAGCGCCTGCGCCATGGCGAGCTTGTCGTAGTCGCCGAACCAGCCGTTCACGTGGATCGAGCTGATGCGGGCGGTGAGCCCGGCGTCGCGCATGAGCGTGGCAATGCGCTCGGCTGTCTTGAGCGGCAGCGCCGGCACGTCCTCGCAGTAGTCGATGGCGAGGTCGGTCTCGCGATAGTGCTGGTCGGAGGCGAGCGCGCAGCCCGGCACGGCCGCGAGGATCGATCGCGCGATGCTCTCGAGCCGGCGCCGCTTGCTGGCGCGCGCTTCGGCGCCGTCCTGAAAGCGCCGCTGCAGCTTCCTGTCGCCGAACCAGAAATAGAACGCTCCGTTCTCGCCGACCACCGCGTCAACCGGCCACATGCGCGCGATATGGTCGCACAAGCCGGCGGCGCGCCCCGTCACCGGCACGACAAGGCGCCCCGCGGCCCGCAGCCGCTCCATCGCCGAGTACGCCTCGGCCGTCAGCTTGCCTTCGGTGGTGAGCGTCTCGTCGATGTCGAAAAGCAGCCCGCGGATTCCCGCGCGCGGCAGCTCCGCAAGCGGCTTCATCGTCTGGTCATTCTCCGATCAGCGCGGCGACACGGGCGCGCTGCGCTTCGGTCATGAGCAGCCCCGCCTTGGTGCGGCGCCAGAGCACGTCCTCGGCGGTCTGCGCCCACTCGCGCTCGACCAGGTACCGGATCTCGCGCTCGGTGAGGCCGGCGCCGAGGTCCTCGCCCAGGTCGCCGTTGCCGACGACGGCCTGGGCGTGCGTGCCGTGGCGCCGGAAGATCGGGCGCAGCATCGACTCCGGGAGCTGCGGATGGCTCTCGAAGAAGGCATCGCGTGCCTCGACGCGCCGCGCGCCGCCAAAATCGCTGCCCGAGAGCGGGGTGTGCGCGGTCCAGGCGGGCTTCAGGCCCGGGAAGTAGGGCGCAAGGCGCGCGAGCGCCTTCTCGGCGAGCACGCGGTAGGTGGTGATCTTGCCGCCGTACACGGACAACACCGGCATCGCGTGCTGGTCGTCGTCCACGCGCAGCGTGTAGTCGCGCGTGACATCCGAAGGATCGGCGCTGCCGTCGTCGTAGAGCGGGCGCACGCCGGAGTAGCTCCAGGCCACCTGCTCGGGGCGAGCCGGCTTCGCGAGGTAGCGGCTCACCGCGCGGCAGATGTAATCGATTTCCGCGTCGCTTGCGCGCGGCGCGGCGGGGTCGCCCTCGACCGGGATGTCGGTGGTGCCGACCAGGGTGTGGATGTCGCCGTACGGGATCATGAAGATCACCCGGCCGTCGTCGTTCTGCAGGATGAAGGCGTGCTCGCCCTCGTAGAGGCGGGGCAGCACGATATGGCTGCCCTTGACGAGACGCACCGAGTCCTGCGAGGGCTGCCCGAGCGTGTCGTTCAGCACGCGCTTCACCCAGGGGCCGGCCGCGTTCACGATCGCGCGCGCGGCGATCTCCTCGCCGTTGGAGAGGCGCGCCTGCCACACGCCGCCTCTGCGCAGCGCCCCGGTGCATTCGGTCCGCGTCAGGATGCGCGCGCCGCGCTCGCGCGCGTCCATCGCGTTGGCCACGACCAAGCGCGCGTCGTCCACGCGGCAGTCGGAGTAGATGAAGCCGTGGCGGAACTGCGGCTGCAGGCCCGAGCTGTACGGCGGCGCATCGAGCCGGACCGCCTTCGAGCCGGGCAGGCTCGCGCGCCGCGCGAGGTGGTCGTAGAGAAAGAGGCCGGCGCGGATCATCCAGCGCGGCCGCAGCTCGGGCACGCGCGGCATGACGAAGCGTGCCGGCCAGACGAGGTGCGCGGCGACCTTGAGCAGCACCTCGCGCTCGGCGAGCGCCTCGGCCACCAGCCTGAACTCGTAGAGCTCGAGGTAGCGCAGCCCGCCGTGGATCATCTTGGAAGAGGAGGACGAAGTCGCCGAGGCAAGATCGTCCTTTTCGGCGAGCAGCACCGACAGGCCGCGCCCGGCAGCGTCGCGCGCGATGCCGGTGCCGTTGATGCCGCCGCCAATGACGAAGAGGTCGTAGGTCTGCAAGCTTGGGATTTCCCGGCCCGATTCTGCCCGATCAGGCACCGGGCCGGTTTTGCCCGATCACACCCCGAGCGTCGCCTCGAAGGCGACCCCGCGCGCGCCGGGCAGATTCTCGGCGCGCAGGGTGCCGCCGTGGAACTCGGCAATCAGGCGCGCGATATAGAGCCCGAGGCCGAGGTGCGGGGCGCCGTCCGCGGCTCGCTTTCCGCGATGCGAGACCATCGAGTCGAAGAGCGAGTCGCGCAGCGGCTCGGGCAGCGCCGGGCCATCATTCTCGACCCGCAGCGCGGCAGCGCTCAACGCGATCCTGATCGCGGTTCCGGGCGTCGCGAAATCCACCGCGTTCTCGACCAGCTTGTCCAGCATCTGAGCCAGCAGGTCGGCCGCGCCGCGCGCCATGACGGGCCCCTCTACCAGCTCGAGCTCGAAGCGCCGGGAAGGGTAGGCGAGGCGGTAGCCCTCGACATAGCCGCGCACCACCGCGGTCGCATCGAAGCGCTCGGGTTCGGCCGACTGCAGGCTCTGCTCCAGGCGGCTTGCTTCGGTCATCCGCGCGAGGATGGTGGAGAGGCGTGCGAGGCCTTCCTCGGCACGGGCAAGATAGATGCGCGTCTCCTCGGGTGTGCGCGCCGCGTGCAGGTTCTCGAGGGAGGAGCGCACCACGGCGATCGGCGTGCGCAGCTCGTGCGAAAGCCGCCCGGCGAGCGCCTCCAGGTAGGCGTTGTAGCGCGCGAGCCGCCCGAGGACGGTCGTGAAGCTGCGCGACAGGTCGCCGATCTCGTCGCCGGTGTCGGAGGCCGTGGTGAGGCGCGTGACGCGGCCGCGCGCGTCGATCGCGGCCTCCGCCTCGTCGGCGAGGCGCCGGATGCGGTTGGAGATCCGGGTCGCGAACCAGAGCAGCACCCCGCCGACGAGCGCAAAGAGCGTGAGCGTCGCGACCAGCAGCTGCTCGAGCGCCCGGTTGCGCAGCGAGGCGATGCGGTTGGTGGTCTCCTCGACCACCACCGCGCCGTGCACCTCGTCGCGGACCCAGATCGGCTGCGCAGCGGAGAGTACGACGGCGCGCTCGTCACGCGTCCGGCGCGTGCGCACTGCGGCCGCCCCCTGCAGCGCAGAGGCGACCTCGCGGCCGGCGGCGAGCGCGTTCTCGGCGATCGCATCGTCGAACTCCTCGGTCGGGGGGGCGAGCAGCCAGCCGAGCAGCCGCTCGCTGAGCGTCGGCGGCGGAGGGTCGGTGCGCTTCAGGCTCCCCGAGAGCGCGAGCACGCGGTAGTCGCGGCTCACCACCCAGATGCGGGACTGGCTGCGCTCCAGGCCCCTCAGGATCGCCGCGATCTCGCCGTCGGCGGCGCGGCCGCGCGCCGGCTCCTCGCGCTCGATCACGCCGCCGGTGAGGCGCTGGAGCTCGCGCTCGGCTTCGCGGCGCAGGTCGGATTCGCCCGGCGCGCGGTAGGCGAGCAGATGCGGCCGCTCGTGCAGCGCGGTCGCGACCGCGCGCGCAGTCGCGGCGAGCGCCTCTTCCTGAGCGGCGAGCAGGAAACGCTCCATCTGGCGCACGTACAGCCAACCGGCCCACGGCAGCGCGAGCAGCGCGAGCGCGACGAGCGCGAGCTTCGCGCGCAGCGGAAAGCGGCTCATCGGCAGCTCGCGCCCTAGGACTTCCAGCGGTAGCCGAGGCCGTAGACGGTCTCGATCGCGTCGAACGCCGGATCGGAAGCGAGGAACTTGGCGCGCACGCGCTTGACGTGCGAGGTGACGGTAGCGTCGTCGACGACGAGCTCGGCGTCGTGCATCAGCTGGTCGCGGTTCTTGACGTGGCCGGGATGGCGCGCGAGCGAACGCACGATCCAGAACTCGGTGAGCGTGAGCTCGATCCTCTGCGCGCGCCATTGCGCGCTGAAGCGCTTGAGGTCGAGCTCGAGCGCGCCGCGCAATATGCGCTCCTCCACCGGCTTCGCTTCCGCCAGCGCGTCGACGCGCCGGAACAGCGCGCCGATGCGGGCGAGCAGGTGCGGCAGGCTCACGCCCTTGGTGAGGTAGTCGTCGGCGCCCAGGCGCAGCCCCGAGACCACGTCGAAGTCCGAGTCGCGCGCGGTGAGAAAGACGATCGGCAGCTGCGCCGACAGCGCGCGCAGCTCGCGGCAGAGCGCGAAGCCGCCCTCGGCCTCGTCGCCCAGGCCGATGTCGATGATTGCGAGGTCCGGCAGCCGGCCGCGCAGCGCTTCCAGCGCCTCGCGCCGCCCTGCGTAGGCCGCGACCTCGTAGCCGTGGTGCTTGAGCGCCTCGGCATAGTTGGCGCGGATGGCTGCGTCGTCCTCGACGACGGCGATGCGGCGTGCCATAGGCGCCTGAATATACCGGAAGGGCCGGCGCCATCTTTTCGCCATTTTTCATCCGCAACGCGCCACTTTTGCGGCCTGCGACGCGCCTTTTCGCGGCGTTGAATGGCGTGAACCGTAAAGGAGCCGCCATGAACTCAACCAGGAATTTCGCCGTCGAGATCGCCGCGCAGGTGGTGCTCGCACTCGCCGTGGGCCTCTTCGTGAGCGTGCTGCTCGCCGGCGCGACGCTTCTGCTCGCTGCATGAGCTACGGCGAAGTCGAACTCGGGGTGGAGTGCGCGCTGCCCGCGCATTTTCTGTCCCTCACGAACCGCGGCGGTGGGGGCGCCGGCTCCAGAAAGGAGGATTCGGGACACGGTCCCGGCGCCACCCGCCCGCTTCGGCACGCACGAGGAACTCGTGCATCAACGTCCCCGCTAGAATGCGACCATGAACGCCGCGCTCACGCTGGTGATTGCCAACAAGAACTACTCGTCGTGGTCCATGCGGCCCTGGACGCTCCTGCGCGGGCGCGAGATCCCCTTCGAAGAACGCATGGTCAAGTTCGAGTCGCAGGACTGGAAGGACCACATCGCGACGCTCTCGCCGAGCGGCCTGGTCCCTGTCCTCTGGGAGGGCGAGCCGGGTAAGGGCTTCGCTACGTGGGACACGCTCGCGATCGCCGAGCGGCTGAACGAGCTCTACCCGAAGCACGGCGTCTGGCCGGCCGACCCGCAATTGCGCGCCCGCGCACGCTCGGCGGCGGCCGAGATGCACTCGGGATTTCGCGCACTGCGCGGCGCTATGCCGATGAACATCCGCAGCCGCTATCCAGGCAAGGGAATGAATCCGGACGTCGCGAAGGACATCGCGCTCATCAGCGCGATCTGGGCGGCCGCCAAAGGGCCGTTCCTGTTCGGGGAATTCAGCGCCGCGGACGCGTTCTACGCACCGGTCGCCACGCGCTTCGTCACCTACGCGGTCGAGCTGAAGGGTGCTGCGCAGAAATACCAGAAGGCGCTGCTCGAGTCGCCGGCGGTCAAGGCCTGGAGCGCGGTCGCGGTGAAGGAGACCGAGTTTGTCGCGGACGACGAGCCCTACGCCACGCGCCCGGCGTAACCTGCGAATCACGCGCGCGGCGCTGCTGAACGGCACGCTGCGCGCCGCCGCGCGCAAGGTGCTCGGGCCCGGCGTGCGCCTCATGACCCATGCCGAGCGGACCGCCCACATCCGCGAGATGCTGGCGGAAGCGCCGCAGCCACGCAGCGTCTGGGTCTTCGGCTACGGCTCGCTCATGTGGAACCCCGCCTTCCGCTACGCAGAGCGCCGCGCCGCGCTGGTGCACGGCTATCACCGCGAGTTCTGCCTGCTCGCGCTCGCCGGGCGCGGCAGTCCCGAGCGCCCCGGGTTGATGATGTCGCTCGAGCCCAGCGGCAGCTGCCACGGCGTTGCCTACCGGCTGCCCGCGCGCGCCGCAGCGACCGAGCTCGACGTCCTCTGGCGGCGCGAGATGCTGACGCGCTCCTACCGCCCGGTCTGGGTCACGGGGCGTACCGCGCGCGGCATCGTGCACGCGGTCACCTTCGCCGCCAACCTCGAGCACGAGCGCTATCGCGGGGGGCTAAGCACCGAGACGATGGCGCGGTATCTCGCGCGCGGCGAAGGCCCGCTCGGCCGCTGCTGCGACTACCTCTTCGACACCGTCGGGCACCTGCGCGACATGGGCATCCACGACCGGCGCATGGAAACGCTCGAGCGTCGCGTGCGGACGCTCGCCGCTTAGAAACCTATCAACGACTGCCGACAGCCGCAGGAGCAGGAGTCGTAGCGAGCTGCTCGCGCAGCATCTCGGCGATGCGCGACGCGGGCGTCCCCGGCGGAGCCAGGGTCGCAAACTTTCCATCGCGATCCAGCAGGAACGTGAACGCCGCGTGATCGATGGTGTAGCCACCAGTCTGCGTAGGCACCTTCTCGTAGAACACCTTGAAGCTCGTCGCCACCGCGCGCACTTCCGCCTCGCTCCCGGTGAGCGCGACGAACGCCGGATGGAACGCCGCCGCGTACTCGCGAATCATTGCAGCCGTGTCGCGCTCGGGATCGAGCGTGACGAAGACCGGCTGCACTTGCGCGGCCGAGTCGCCGAGGGTGCGCAGCGCCTCCGCGATCGCAACGAGGTCGGTTGGGCAGACGTCCGGGCACCGCGAGAAGCCGAAGTAGAGCAGCACAAGGCGCCCGCGGAAGTCGGCAAGCGAGACACGCCGCCCCGCCGAATCCGCGAGCGTGAACGGCCCGCCTACCGGGTGCTTCCCGGACATCAGCTCGCCCATGAGGCGCGCGGCGCCGGCGCGCCGCTCGGGCGGCGGCGCAGGGTCGGGCACGAGCCACAGGAAATACGTCGCGGCCAGCGCGGCAGCGGCCGCCGCGACGGCGAGCGCCTTCACCTACGCCCCGAAGACGTATTCGGTGCCGGTGGTCGAGGTGATGATGCGGTCGGAGAGCTCGCTGCGCAGCATCGCGACCAGCGTCGGCCCTGAGCAGTGCATCGGGATGATGACGTCGGCGTCCATCGCCTTGAACTCGGCCACGGTCCTCGCGACGTAGTCATCCGGTGCCGGGAAAAGGTGGAAGCCGCCGAGCGCCGCGTGCAGCTTCTTCACGCCAGAGACCTCCATCGCCTGGCGCGCGGTATTTATGATGCCCGCATGCCCGCAGGAGGAGATCACCACCAGGCCGCGGCCCTTCACATTGAAGCAAGTGCCGTGCTCATGGATGTGCGCATCCTGCACCGGCTTGCCGCCGGCCTTCGCATCTTCCGCCGGCAGGTCGCAGCCGGCGCCGTCGGCCCGCCGGGAGTACTGCACTAGCGTGTTCGGCAGCACGCGCTCGAACCCGGTGCGCGCGATCGTGCCGGTAGTGAAGGCGTGACCTAGCACCACGGTCGGCTTCTCGCAGTTGACGACGCGCACGCGGTGCTTCTGCAGCTCGCGTCGGTCGAGCACGCCCCAGTCGGTGAAGTGGCCCGGCGCGCTACCCGAGGTCTTGCGCACGCAGAACAGGTCCTCGCCGCCGATGTAGAGCGGCAGGTCGGCGGGCAGCCTGTCGCGGTGCTTCTCGAGGAAGCCGACCAGGCCGCCAAAGTGGTCAAAGTGGCCGTGGCTCGCGATCAGCGCCAGCGTCTTGGCCGGGTCTACGCCGAGGATCTCCATGTTGTTGAGGTACGCCGCGGCGGTGTAGCCGAAGTCGAGCAGGATCTGGCGCGCCTCGCCGCCGACGCGCGACTCGAGCGCGAGCGCAAGGCCCCACTCGTTGTGGAACGTCTTCAGCGGGTTAGAGGGCGGCACCAGCCCGGCACGGCGCGTCTTCACCCATTTTGACTGCCCGACGCGCGGCGTGTCGTAGCTCGAGTCCGTGATGACACGGATCGTCAAGCTGTCGACGGTAGGCACAGCGTCGAGCCTCGCGGACTGGGCGAACACCCGCGTCGCGAACCCCGCCTGCGCGGCGAGCGCCGCGGAGCCGAGGACAAGATTCCGGCGATGCCGATTGACTCTCATTCTTTCCTCCCCGAGGTAGTCTTCCGGTAGCGAACCTCCTATTCGAAGCCGCGCGCAAGAAAGCGCTCGGCGATCGCGCAGTGCGAAGCGACGCCGCGCGCGAGCATGGCCTCGTTCAGCACCATGCGGTTGGAGTGGCAGGGGCAGGCGCTGCGCCACTGCTGTCCGTCCGGGCAGACGCCGAGGAACAGCATCGCGCCGGGCGTCTTCTGCAGCACGTAAGAGAAGTCCTCGGCGCCCATCAGGGGCGAAGTCATCGTCATCCAGGACTCGGCGCCGAACAGGTCGGTGATCGCGCCCTGCGCGAGCGCGACCGAGCGCGCATCGCACACGGTGACCGGGAAGCCGCGCTCGATCCGCACCTCGGCCTCGCACTCGTGTGCGCGCGCCACGTTCTCGGCGACGCGCTTGATGCCTTCGTGGACGCGCTCGCGCGCCGCTTCCGACTGCGTGCGGATGGTGCCGAGCAGGTGCGCGCGCTCCGGAATCACGTTGTTGGTCGAGCCGCTCTCGATCTTGGCGATCGTGACCACCGCCGGGTCGAAGATGTCCATGCGGCGTGTGATGAACACCTGGATCGCGGTGACGATCTCGCAGGCGACCGGCACCGGGTCGATGGCGTCGTGCGGCATCGAGGCATGCCCGCCCTTGCCTTGCACGTCGATCATGACCTTGTCAGCCGAGGCAAGCAGCGGCCCGGGCTTCGAGCCCAGAACGCCCGCCGGCGCATTCGGCATGATGTGCAGCGCGAACGCCCCGTCCGGCGCCGGGTTCGAGAGCAGGCCGTCCTCCATCATGAAGCGCGCGCCGTGGTGGCCTTCCTCGCCGGGCTGGAACATGAAGAGCACGGTGCCGGCGATCGAATCGCGCCGGCCCGCGAGGATGCGCGCGGCCGAAGCGAGCATCGCGGTATGCGCGTCGTGCCCGCAGGCGTGCATGGTGTTCGCGACCTTGGAGCAGAACGGCAGCCACGTGTCCTCGGGCATCGGCAGCGCGTCCATGTCGCCGCGCAGGAGCACCGTGCGCCCGGGTTTCGCGCCGCGCAGCACCGCGACCGCGCCGGTCGTCGACTTCCCGGTCTTCCACTCGAGCGGCAGGCCTTCGAGCGCCGCGCGCACCTTGGCCATCGTCTTCGGCGTCTGCAGGCCGAGCTCGGGCTCGGCGTGGATCGCGCGCCGTAGCGCCACGGTGTCGGCCTGCACGGCCTGCGCGGCTTCCAGCCAGCCGCGGATCTCGGAAAGTGAGCCCATGGTTATTTCTTCCTCAGTTTGCGGATCGCGGCGATCTGCGCCGCCATCATCGCGAATTCGCCCTGCAAGGTGGCGATCTCTGCCTTGTCCTTGGCGTTGGCCATCGCGTCCTTGGCTTTTTGCAGCGCCTCGTTCGCCTTCGCTTCGTCCAGGTCCGCGCCGCGGATCGCGGTGTCGGCGAGCACCGTGATGACTTTCGGCTGCACTTCGAGAATGCCGCCCGCGACGAAGATGAGCTGCTCCTCGCCGCCGCCCGCGGGCGTGATGCGCACCGCGCCCGGCTTGATGCGCGTGATCAGCGGGATATGGCGCGGGTAGATGCCGAGCTCGCCCGCCTCGCCTGGCAGGACGACGAACTCGGCCTCGCCCGAGTAGATCGCCTCTTCGGCGCTGACGACGTCGACGTGGATGGTGGCCGCGGCCATTGGTTACGTCAGCGTCTTCGCCTTCTCGAAGGCTTCCTCGATCGGGCCGACCATGTAGAAGGCCTGCTCGGGCAGCGCGTCGCACTCGCCGTTGACGATCATCTTGAAGCCCTCGATGGTGTCCTTGAGCGACACGTACTTGCCCGGCGTGCCGGTGAAGTTCTGCGCCACGGTGAAGGGCTGCGACAGGAAGCGCTGGATCTTGCGCGCGCGCGCCACCGCGAGCTTGTCCTCGGGCGAGAGCTCGTCCATGCCGAGGATCGCGATGATGTCGCGCAGCTCCTTGTAGCGCTGCAGCGTGGCCTGCACGGCGCGCGTGGTCGTGTAGTGCTCCTCGCCGATCGTGTTCGGATCGACCTGGCGCGAGGTGGAATCGAGCGGGTCCACCGCCGGATAGATGCCGAGCGCGGCGATGTCGCGCGAGAGCACGACCGTGGCGTCGAGGTGGCCGAAGGTCGTCGCCGGCGACGGGTCGGTCAGGTCGTCCGCCGGCACGTACACCGCCTGGATCGAGGTGATCGAGCCTGTCTTGGTCGAGGTGATGCGCTCCTGCAGGCGGCCCATCTCCTCGGCGAGGGTGGGCTGGTAGCCGACCGCCGAGGGCATCCGGCCGAGCAGCGCCGACACCTCGGTGCCCGCGAGCGTGAAGCGGTAGATGTTGTCGACGAAGAAGAGGATGTCGCGGCCTTCGTCGCGGAAGCTCTCGGCCATGGTGAGGCCGGTGAGCGCGACGCGCAGCCGGTTGCCCGGCGGCTCGTTCATCTGGCCGAACACCATCGCGACCTTGGACTCTTCCAGGTTGTCGAGCTTGACCACCTCGGCTTCGGTCATCTCGTGATAGAAGTCGTTGCCCTCGCGCGTGCGCTCGCCCACGCCCGCGAACACCGAAAGACCCGAGTGCTGGGTCGCGATGTTGTTGATGAGCTCGAGCATGTTCACCGTCTTGCCCACGCCGGCGCCGCCGAAGAGGCCGATCTTGCCGCCCTTGGCGAACGGGCAGATGAGGTCGATGACCTTGATGCCGGTCTCGAGCAGCTCGACAGAAGGGCTGAGCTCGTCGAACTTGGGCGCCACCTGGTGGATCGAGCGCTTCTTGTCGCCCTTGATCGGGCCGACATCGTCGATCGGGCGGCCGAGCACATCCATGATGCGGCCCAGCGTCCCCTTGCCGACCGGCACCGAGATCGGCGCGCCGGTGGTGCGCACCTTCATGCCGCGGCGCAGGCCGTCCGACGAGCCGAGCGCGATGCACCTCACCACGCCGTCGCCGAGCTGCTGCTCGACCTCGAATGTGAGCCCCTTCTCGACCAGGCCGGCCTCGCCAGAATCCTCGAGGATGAGCGCGTCATAGACCTTGGGCATCGACTCGCGCGGGAACTCGATGTCGATAACGGCGCCGATGGATTGGACGATCGTGCCTTGGTTGTTTGCCATGTTTTATTTCCTGGAAGTTTTCATCCGCTAGACCGCCGCAGCTCCACCGACAATCTCCGACAGCTCCTTGGTGATCCCCGCCTGGCGGTTCTTGTTGTAGATCAGCGTCAGCTCGTCGATCAGGTCGCGCGCGTTGTCGGAGGCGGCCTTCATCGCCACCATGCGCGCCGACTGCTCGGAGGCCATGTTCTCCGCGACGCACTGGAAGATGATCGCCTCGATGTAGCGCGTCATCACCTGGTCGAGCACGGCCTTCGCCTCGGGCTCGTAGAGGTAGTCCCAGAGCGACTCGGGCGAGCCGAGTCGGTCGCCGGAGAGCGGCAGCAGCTGCTCCATCGCCGGCTCCTGCTTCATGGTGTTGATGAAGCGGTTGGAGGCTATCATCAGCCGGTCGAAGCGGTCGGCGCTGTAGCCATCCAGCATCACTTTCACCGTGCCGATCAGCTTTTCCATCTGCGGCCGGTCGCCGAGCTGGATGGCGTGCGAGACGATATTCGCGCCCAGGCGCTGCATGAAGCCGAAGCCCTTGTTGCCGATGCAGCAGACGTCGATCTCCTCGCCCTCGCCCTGCCAGGCCTTGTACTGGTTCAGCACCATGCGCAGCAGGTTCGTGTTGAGCGCGCCGCACAGGCCCTTGTCGGTGGTGATGATGATGATGCCGACACGCTTCACCGTGTCGCGGTGCACGAGGAACGGGTGCTTGTATTCGGGGTTCGCGTGCGAAATGTGTGCGGCGATATTGCGGATCTTCTCACCGTACGGGCGCGCATGGCGCATGCGCTCCTGCGCCCTCCGCATCTTGGAGGCGGCGACCATCTCCATGGCCTTCGTGATCTTCCGCGTGTTCTGCACGCTTCGGATCTTGAGCCGGATTTCCTTAGTGCCTGGCATTAATAGCTGCCGTTTTTCTTCCAGTCTGCAATGGCGTCCTTCAGGGCCTTCTCGTCGTCCCCGGCGAGCTCGTTCTTCTCCTCGAGGCGCTTGATCAGGGCGGCGAACTTGCTCTTCAGGTAGTCGCGCATCGAGCGCTCGGCGGCGAGCGCCTTCTTCACGTCGATGTCGTTGAAGAAACCGTTGTTGACTGCGAACAGCGTCACCGCCATCTCCCAGACCTGCAGCGGGTGGTACTGCGGCTGCTTCATCAGCTCGGTGACCATCTTGCCCAGCTCCAGCTGCTTGCGGGTCGCCTCGTCCAGGTCGCTCGCGAACTGCGCGAATGCCGCGAGCTCGCGGTATTGCGCGAGCGCGAGGCGCACGCCGCCGCCCGTGTCGCGCCGCTTCATCACTTTCGTCTGTGCCGCACCGCCCACCCGCGACACCGAGATGCCGGCGTTGATCGCGGGGCGGATGCCGGCGTTGAAGAGGTCGGTCTCGAGGAAGATCTGCCCGTCGGTGATCGAGATGACGTTGGTCGGCACGAACGCGGTCACGTCGCCCGCCTGCGTCTCGATCACGGGCAGCGCGGTGAGCGAGCCGGTCTTGCCCTTGACCTGTCCCTTGGTGAATTTCTCGACGTAGGCAGGATTCACGCGCGCGGCGCGTTCGAGCAGCCGCGAGTGCAGGTAGAACACGTCGCCCGGGTACGCCTCGCGTCCCGGCGGCCGGCGCAGCAGCAGCGACACCTGCCGGTACGCCCAGGCCTGCTTGGTCAGGTCGTCGTAGATGATGAGCGCATCCTGGCCGCGGTCGCGGAAATATTCGCCCATGGTGCAGCCCGAGTACGGGGCGATGAACTGCATCGCCGCCGATTCGGAGGCCGAAGCCGCGACCACGATGGTGTAGGCCATCGCGCCGTGCTCCTCGAGCTTGCGCACCACGTTGGCGATGGTCGAGGCCTTCTGCCCGATCGCGACGTAGATGCAGAACAGGTCCTTGCCCTTCTGGTTGATGATCGTGTCGACCGCGACCGCGGTCTTGCCGGTCTGCCGGTCGCCGATGATGAGCTCGCGCTGGCCGCGGCCGACCGGCACCATGGCGTCGATCGCCTTCAGGCCCGTCTGCACCGGCTGCGACACGGATTGCCGCGCGATCACCCCCGGGGCGACCTTCTCGATCACGTCGGTCATCTTGGCGTTGATCGGGCCCTTGCCGTCGATCGGCGCGCCGAGCGAGTTGACCACGCGGCCGAGCAGCTCCGGGCCGATCGGCACCGACAGGATCTTGCCGGTGCACTTGACCGTGTCGCCCTCGGTGATGTGCTCGTATTCGCCCAGGATCACCGCACCGACCGAGTCGCGCTCGAGGTTCAGCGCCAGGCCGAAGGTGTTCTTCGGGAATTCCAGCATCTCGCCCTGCATGACGTCCGACAGGCCGTGGATGCGGCAGATGCCGTCGGTCACCGACACCACGGTGCCGGTGGTGCGCATCTGCGCGCCGGCGTCCAGGTTCTGGATCCGGCTCTTGATCAGGTCCGAGATTTCGGAGGGGTTGAGTTGCATGTACGGCTCCTTGTGCGTACCGCTTCTACGCTTTCACTGCGATCTCGAGCGCGCCAAGCTGCGCGCGCGCGGAACCGTCGATGACTTTGTCGCCGATGACGACTTTCACGCCGCCGATGAGCGATTTGTCGACACTCACCTTCGCCTTCACCTTGCGGCCGGTCTTCTTCTCCAGGCGCGCCACCAGGTCGGCGACCTGCGCCTTGTCCATGTCGAACGCCGAAATCACCTCGGCCTCGACCACGCCCTCGCGCTCGTTCTTGAGCGCCTCGTACTGCACCCGGATCTCCGAGACCACGTCCAAGCGCCCGTTCTCCGCCAGCACGCGCACGAAGTTCTCCATTTCGCCCGACAGCTTGCCCGCGAGGATGGCGATGAAGAGGCCCGCCACTTTCGCCGCCGACAGGTTCGGATCGCCCACCGCGGCGCGCACGCGCGCGTCGCCGGACACCGCCGAAAGGTTGGCGAGCGCCGCTGACCAGTCGGCGAGCTTGCCCTGGGCGTCGGCGAGCTTGAATGCCGCCTCGGCGTACGGCCTTGCGATGGTGCTTGGCTCTGCCACTAGAGCTGCTTCTTGATGCCGTCGAGGAGATCGGCGTGCGCCTTGGCGTCGACTTCGCGGCGCAGGATCTTCTCGGCGCCCGCGACCGCGAGCGCGGCGACCTGGGCGCGCAACTGCTCGCGCGCGCGCGCGACGGCCTGCTCGATGTCGGCCTTGGCGGCCGCCTTCTCGCGCTCGCCCTCGGCCTTGGCGGTGCTCTTGGCCTCCTCGATCACCTGGCCCGCCCGCTTCTCGGCCTGCGTCACGATCTCGGCCGCGCGCCCGCGCGCTTCCTTGATCGCCTCGTCGGCCTGCCGGGCCGAGACCTCGAGCGACTTCTTGCCCTGCTCGGCGGCGGCGAGGCCGTCGGCGATCTGCTTTTGTCGCTCCTCAATTTTGACGAGCAACATGGGCCACACCCACTTCTTCGTCGCCCATATAAAAAGGATGAATGCGACAGCTTGCGCGAGTAGCGACAGGTTGATATTCATGGCCCGTACCCAGATAGTCTGCTCGATCCGTTATTTCGGAATGACCCCTAGCAACGGGTTGGCAAACGCGAACATCATCGCGAGACCTACGCCGATGATGAACGAGGCGTCGATCAGGCCGAGCAGCAAGAACACCTTGGCCTGCAGCGAGTTGGTGAGCTCTGGCTGGCGTGCCGCGGCTTCCAGGAACCGGCTGCACATCACGCCCACTCCGATGCAGGCGCCGGCGGCGCCGACCCCGATCATGAGGCCAATACCGATCCCCGTGTAGGCCTGGATCATGGCCAATGCTTGGATTTTGTCCATTTTGCTTTCCTTTCCCTTTTCCTAAGCGAGACAGTAGAAGAACACTAGTGATGCTCGTGAGCGAGCGCGATGTAGACAACCGTGAGCATCATGAAAATAAACGCCTGCAGGATCACGATCAGGATGTGAAACAACGCCCAACCAACACCAAGCCCTGTTGATAGGACCAACGAGGAAACGCCACCGACCGTGCTCCAAAATCCTCCGGTCAACACTACGTGCCCGGCCCACATCCACAAAAGAAGAAAGATGATTTCGCCCGCGTACATATTTCCGAACAAACGTAGCGAATGTGATAGCGGCTTAGAGATGTATTCGATCAGGTTAAACAGGACATTGAACGTCAGTAGCAGCGGAGACGCCCACAGCGGTTTGATGCCGAACGGAGCGCAAGTCAGCTCATAAAGCCAGCCACCCATGCCCTTCACCGCAATATTGAAATAAATCATCAGCAGCCATATCGCCAAAGCTAGGGCAAACGTCGTGTTCACATCCGCAGTGGGAACGATTCGAAATCCGTGCTCGGATATTGAGTGCGTCGCGAGGGCGATGACATCAACGGGAAGGAAATCCATGGCATTCATCAACATCACCCACACGAACACAGTGAGCGCGAGGGGTCCAACGAATTTGTCGAAGTTTCCGTGGTGATAGATGCTTTTCGCTTGGTTCGCGACAAAGTCAAAAAGAAATTCGACTAACGCCTGCCTCTTTCCGGGAACACCACTGGTAGCGCCCTTTACTACCCACCACAGGAACCCAAAACCAAGCACGCCAACAAGCAGAGATATGGCAAGTGAATCGACGTTCAACGTCCAAAAGCCACCGTCGCCGATCTGCTTGTTGAAAAACGTAAGGTGGTGACCGATGTACTCGGTCGCAGTGAGCTCTTTGCCGGCTGCCATTGGCTGGTTCTATTCAGTCCCGCGCACAAAAAATGCCATCGAGAAAATCAGGATCGTCGCCATGAAAGATCCCAGGAACGCGATCATGACGACCTCGGCGTAGGTCGCCAGCACGAGCCACAGTAGGAGAGCGATCAGGCCGATCTTGATGCCTTCGGCCCGCAACGCACCGACCAGGATCCCTCCCGCAGACTTCGCGCCTCCCCAACCTGCGACCACCGCGGATACGCCGCCTGCGCACAAACTCACCGCGCCTCCCAGGGCCGCGGAGAGCGCACCGTGCATCCCGGCGAGCAATCCGGCCAACAGCGCAAGGCCGACGGTGACCCCCAACTGCCACCCCAAAACCACGCGTATCGGCTTGGAAATTATATGGGTTCGCTCCATGGCGGGTCAACGTGTTGCGCTGCAAAAGCCGTGAACTTCCGTCAGCGCAATTTCTTCAGCAATTGCTCCAGGTGGTCGAGCCCCGAGTAGCGCACGAGGATCGTGCCGCTGCCCTTGCGTCCCGGGCGAATCTGCACCGTGGTGCCGAGCCGCTCGGAGATCTCCTCCTCGAGCCGCGCGAGATCGCGATCCGAGCGCGGCCGCTTGCGGCCGGCCGGGGCGCGCAGCAGGCGCGCCGCGAGCGCTTCGCTCTCGCGCACCGACAGGCCGCGCGCGACGATGCGGTTGGCCGCTTCGATCTGGCGCGCCGCGTCGAGCGCGAGCAGCGCGCGCGCGTGCCCCATCTCGAGCGCACCCTGCAGCAGGAGCGCCTGCACCGGCTTGGCGAGCTTGAGCAGGCGCAGCAGGTTGGTCGTCGCGCTGCGCGAGCGTCCCACCGCGTCGGCCGCCTGCTCGTGCGTCATGCGGAACTCGTCGATGAGGCGCTGCACGCCCGCCGCTTCCTCGATCGGGTTCAGGTCCTCGCGCTGGATGTTCTCGATCAGCGACATCGCGAGCGCAGCGTTGTCCGGCACCTCGCGCACGAGCGCCGGGATCTCGGTGAGGCCCGCCATCTGCGCGGCGCGCCAGCGCCGCTCGCCTGCGATCAGTTCGTAGCCTCCGCCGTGTGGCTCGCGCCCGCGCTCGAGGGGCCGCACGAGGATCGGCTGCACCAGGCCCTGCGCACGGATCGAGGCGGCGAGCTCGGCGAGCGCCTGCTCGTCCATGCGCGTGCGCGGCTGGTATTTGCCGGGCCGGATCGAGCCGACGGGGAGCGTCGCAGCGGAATCGGGGCGCGTGCTCTCGTCGCTGCCAAGCAGCGCATCCAGCCCGCGCCCAAGCCCTTTTGGTTTGTTCATGAGGCCCCCTTCAAGATCTCCGCGGCGAGCGCGACGTACGCCTGCGCGCCTTTCGATGAGCGATCCCATAGCACCGCCGGCGCGCCGTAGCTCGGCGCCTCCGCCAGGCGCACGTTGCGCGGCACGAGCGTGCGGTACACCTTGTCGCCGAAGTGCTGCTCGAGCTGCTGCGACACCTGGTGCGCGAGCGTATTGCGCGGATCGAACATGGTGCGCAGCAGCCCGGCGATCTCCAGCTTCGGGTTGAGATTGCCGCGCACGCGCTTGATGGTGCCGACGAGGTCCGAGAGACCCTCGAGCGCGTAGTACTCGCACTGCATCGGGATCAGCACCTGCTCGGCGGCGGCAAACGCGTTCACCGTCAGCAGGCTAAGCGAGGGCGGGCAGTCGATGAGGATGAAGTCGTAGTCGCCGGCGAGCGATTCGAGCGCCGCGCGCAGCCGCCCCTCGCGGTTCGGCAGCTCGACCAGCTCGACCTCGGCGCCGGCGAGCTCGCGGTTGGCGGGAATCAGGTCGAACCCGCCCTCGGCGCGCACGCGGATGTTGGCCGCCTCGCCCAGCCCCAGGAGCACGTGATAAACGGTGCGCATCGCCTTGCGCTTGTCGACGCCGCTGCCCATGGTGGCGTTGCCCTGCGGGTCGAGATCAACCAGCAGCACGCGCTTTCCGGACTGCGCGAGCTCGGCGGCAAGATTCACGCTGGTCGTCGTCTTGCCGACCCCGCCCTTCTGGTTCGCTACGGCGAGAATGCGCGCCATTCAGCCGCCCGTCCGGCAGAGCACCACGTGCCGTTCCGCGCCAAGCAACGGCACGTCGAGCTTGCGCACATCGCGGCAATCGCACCCAGCCGGCACGCCGCCCAGCTCGTCGCCCGGGTACGCGCCCTTCATCGCGGCGAGCACGCCCGAGGGCGCGACGAGGTGCCGGCAGGAGGAAACGAAATCCACGAGGCTCGCAAAACCGCGCGTGATCACCACGGCGAATTTCTCCTCCGGGCGCCACTGCTCGACACGCCCGACGTGCACGCTTGCGTTGCCGAGCCCCAGCTCGATTGCGGCCTGCCGCAGGAATGCGCCCTTCTTGCGGCTGGAGTCATTGAGCGCCACGCGCCGCCCGGGCTCCGCGATCGCGATCGGAATTCCCGGCAGGCCGCCGCCCGAGCCGACATCGGCGAGTGTTCCCCGCGGCAGCTCGCGCAGCACCGCGAGCGAATCGAGCAGGTGATGGCTCACCGCCTGCAGGGGCGCGCGGATTGCCGTCAGGTTGTAGGTCTTGTTCCATTTCTCGAGCAGCTCCAGATACGCCAGCAGCTTGTCGGCCGCTCCCGCCGGCAGCGCGAGCGCCATTTCGCCGAGTCCGCGTTCGAGCGCAGCGCGCGGCGTCATGCCGTCTTCTTGCGCCCTGTCTTTCGCTGCGGCGCGCGCTTCGCGCCGCGCTTCTTCAAATGCACGAGCAGCAGCGAGATCGCGGCCGGCGTCACCCCGGAGATGCGCGCCGCCTGGCCGATCGTCTCCGGCCGCTGGGTCGCGAGCTTCTGGCGCACCTCGTTGGAAAGCCCGCGCACGTCCGCGTAGTCGAGCGTCGAGGGAAGCGCGGCGGTCTCTTGGGACTCGCGCCGCTTCACCTCGGCCTGCTGGCGATCGATATAGCCTTCGTACTTCGCCTGAATCTCGACTTGGGCTGTTACATCATTTTCCAGAGCCGTGTTTGATGAAAGCGAGTGATAGCTTACCTCCGGGCGACGCAGCGTCTCAAAGAGCGAGCGGTCCCCTGCCCGGGTCGCCTTTAAGCGCGCGGTCTCGTGCTCGATCGCATCGCGCTTGCGGTTGAAGGCGCCCCAGCGCGCATCGTCGACCAGCCCGAGCTTGCGGCCCGCGTCCGTCAGGCGCAGGTCGGCGTTGTCCTCACGCAGCATCAGCCGGTATTCTGCGCGGCTCGTGAACATGCGGTACGGCTCGGTCACGCCGCGGGTGATGAGATCGTCGACCAGCACCCCGAGATAGGCCTCGTCGCGGCGCGGGCACCAGGCGGGCTCGTCCCGCACCAGGCGCGCCGCGTTTACGCCGGCGAGCAGGCCCTGCGCGGCGGCTTCCTCGTAGCCGGTCGTGCCGTTGATCTGGCCGGCGAAGAAAAGGCCCGGCACCGACTTCGTCTCGAGCGAGGCACGCAGGTTGCGCGGGTCGAAGTAGTCGTACTCGATCGCGTAGCCCGGGCGCAGCACGTGCGCGTTCTCGAGGCCCCGGATCGAGCGCACAAGCTCCAGCTGCACGTCGAACGGGAGACTCGTCGAGATTCCGTTAGGGTAGATCTCGCTCGTCGTCAGGCCCTCGGGCTCGAGGAAGATCTGGTGGCTCGATTTCGCGGCAAAGCGATGGATCTTGTCCTCGATCGACGGGCAGTAGCGCGGTCCCACGCCCTGGATGACCCCGGTATACATCGGCGAGCGATCGAGCCCCTTGCGAATGATCGCGTGGCTGCGCTCGTTGGTGTGCGTAACCCAGCACGGCAGCTGCTCGGGGTGTATCTCGCGCCGGCCGAGGAACGAGAACACCGGCTCGGGCGAGTCGCCCGGCTGGCGCTCGGTCACCGAGAAATCGATGGTTTTCCCGTCCAGCCGCGGCGGCGTGCCGGTCTTCAGGCGCCCGACCGGGAGCTTGAGCTCGCGCAACCGCGCGGCAAGCGTCACCGCAGCCGGGTCCCCTGCGCGCCCGGCCTGGTAGCTATGCAGGCCGACGTGCACGAGGCCCGAGAGGAAGGTCCCCGTGGTGAGCACGACCGCGCGGGCCCGAAAGCGCACCCCAATCTGGGTGACGACGCCCGCCGCCCGCTCGCCCTCGAGCAGGATGTCATCGACCGCCTGCTGGAAGAGCGTCAGGTTCGGCTGCGCCTCTAGCTTTCGGCGGATCGCCGCCTTGTAGAGCAGCCGGTCGGCCTGCGCGCGGGTGGCGCGCACCGCCGGACCCTTCGAGGAATTCAGTATCCGGAACTGGATACCGGCTTCGTCGGTGGCGAGCGCCATCGCACCTCCGAGCGCGTCCACCTCCTTCACCAGATGGCCCTTGCCGATCCCACCGATCGACGGGTTGCAGGACATCTGGCCCAGGGTCTCGATGCTGTGGGTGAGCAACAGCGTGCGCGCGCCCGTGCGGGCAGCGGCAAGCGCGGCTTCGGTGCCGGCGTGGCCACCACCGACCACGATGACGTCGAATTCGGTCGGGAAGTGCATCGGACTGCCCTGCGCATGATACGGGAATGTTCCACGTGAAACCAGCGGCCTCGGCCTGCCAGGATCAATGTTTCATGTGGAACAACGGCAACTTAGCGATATGCTGCGACGCAGCATTACCGCTCGTCGTGCGACAATCTCGCCCCTTCTCCAATCCCGCCGACCCAACCTAGGGCAACACCGTGATCTCGCTCGCCCGCTACAGCACCCTGCTCGCCGAGCCGACGCTGCGCGCCTCGATCGCGGCCTCGTTCCTCGGGCGGCTGCCAATCGGTATCACCGGACTCGCGATCCTGATGCTCGCGCAGTCGGCGAGCGGCTCGTTCGCGCGCGGCGGCACCGTCGCCGCCTGCTACACGATCGGCCTTGCCGCGCTCGCGCCCGCGCTTGGGCGCGCGATCGACCGCTATGGCCCGCGCGGCCTGCTGCTCGCGAGCGCGTTCTCGTTTCCGGCGACGCTGCTCGCGCTCATCTTCGCGTTGCAATCAAGCGCGCCGATCTGGGTCGCGGGCGCGCTCGCGATCGCTGCGGGCGCGTGCTTCCCGCCGATCACGGTCTGCATGCGCACGTTCCTGAAGCAGCGGCTGAAGGACGATGCCCTGGTCGCGGCCGCGTATTCGCTGGAATCCGTACTGATCGAGACGATCTTCATCCTCGGGCCGCTGCTGGTCGCCGTCTTCGTCGCGCTGGTCTCGCCGGCGGCGGCGGTCGCGTTCGCGGCGGTGTGCGGCTTCGCGGGGACGCTGCTCTTTCGCGCTTCGCGCGCGCTCGCCGAGTGGCGCATCGAGCCGCGGCGCCCCTCGAGCCTTTTCGGGCCGCTCGCCGAGCCCGGGTTCGTGCCGCTACTCGTCGTCGTGGTCTGCTACTCGAGCGCCTTCGGCCTGGTCGAGATCGGCACCATCGCTTACGCGAACGAGCTCGGGCGCCCTGCGTTCGCGGGCGTGCTGCTCGGCGTCATGAGCGTGAGCAGCGCGGCCGGCGGGCTCGTCTACGGCAGCCGCACCTGGGGGCTGCCGCTTGCGCGCCAGTTCCCGCTCGCGCTCGCGGTGATGGGGTTGAGCATCGCGCCGCTCGCACTCCTCTCGTCGGATTGGGCGTTCGCGCTCTGGTGCCTGCCCGCAGGGCTGGCGATGGCGCCTGCGCTCATCATGCAGGCGATGCTGGTCGCAAAGCTCTCGCGGCCCGAGCATTCGACCGAGGCGTTCACCTGGTCGGCGACCGCGCTGCTCGGCGGCGTGAGCGTCGGGCTGTCGCTCGGCGGCTGGGTGCTGGAATTCGGGCGCTCGGCCTGGGCGCTTGGCGCGGCTGCGCTGCTCGCGCTCGCCGCGGGCGCGCTTGCGCTGCGTCTGGTGAGGCTGCCGCGCTAGAAGTTCAGGCGGCGAGCCGCTGGTGCATGGTGCCGCGGCGCGCCTCGAGCGCGGGCGGAATGCGCCCGGCGAGCCTGCCGAAGAGCTCGTCGTGCGACTTCAGCTCCTCGCTCCAGAGCTTTTCATCCACGCGGGTGAGCTCCTCATAGCGCGGCCGCTCGAAGCGCTCCAGGCCCTCCCAGCTCAGGTCCTCGAAGCGCGGGATGATGCCGAGCACGGTCTCGGTGCCCCGGCTGCGGCCGCTGCAGCGATCGACGATCCACTTGAGGACCCGCATGTTCTCGCCGAAGCCCGGCCAGAGGAACTTGCCGTTCGCGTCCTTGCGGAACCAGTTGACGCGGAAGATGCGCGGCGGCTTCGACACGCCCTTGCCGATGCGCAGCCAGTGCGCGAAGTAGTCGCCCATGTGATAGCCGCAGAAGGCGAGCATCGCCATGGGATCGCGCCGCACCACGCCCACCTTGCCGGTGATCGCCGCCGTGGTCTCGGAGCCGAGCGTTGCGCCCATGTAGACGCCTTCCTCCCAGCTCCGTCCCTCGACCACGAGGGGCACGGTGGACGAGCGCCGTCCGCCGAAGATGAAAGCCGAAATCGGCACACCCTTCGGGTCCTCCCAGCGCGGATCGAGCGACGGGCATTGCGTGGCCGATACCGTGAAGCGGGCGTTCGGGTGCGCGGCCGTTCGACCGCAGCCGCGCGTCCACTCCTTGCCCTGCCAGTCGATGAGGCGCGCGGGCGGCTCCTTGGTCATGTCTTCCCACCACACGTCGCCCTCCGGCGTGAGCGCGACGTTGGTGAAGACGACGTTGCGATCGAGCATGCGCATCGCGTTCGGGTTGGTCGCCTCCGACGTTCCCGGCGCGACGCCGAAGAGCCCCGCCTCGGGGTTGATCGCGTACAGGCGCCCGTCGGCGCCGGGCTTGATCCAGGCGATGTCCTCGCCGACCGTGGTCACCTTCCAGCCCTTGAACGCGGCCGGCGGAATCATCATGGCGAAATTGGTCTTGCCGCAAGCGCTCGGGAAAGCCGCAGTCACGTAGTGCTTCTCGCCCTGCGGCGACTCGACGCCGAGGATCAGCATGTGCTCGGCGAGCCAGCCTTCGTCGCGCGCCATCACCGAGGCGATGCGCAGCGCGAAGCACTTCTTGCCAAGGAGCGCGTTGCCGCCGTAACCCGAGCCGAACGACCAGATCTCGCGCGTCTCGGGGAAGTGCACGATCCACTTTTCCCGCTCGTTGCATGGCCAGGCGACGTCCCTCGCGCCGGCGGCGAGCGGCGCGCCGACCGAGTGGATGCAGGGCACGAAGGCGCCCGCTTCGCCCAGGTGCTCGACCACGGCACGTCCCATGCGGGTCATCAGCTTCATGTTGACGACGACGTACGCCGAGTCGGTGAGTTCCACCCCGATGTGCGCGATCGGCGAGCCGATCGGCCCCATAGAGAACGGAACCACGTAGAGCGTGCGGCCGCGCATGCAGCCGGAGAAAAGGCGCTTTAGCGTCCCACGCATCTCGGCCGGATCGACCCAGTTGTTGGTCGGGCCGGCATCCTCCTTGCGCGCCGCGCAGATGAAGGTCCGGTCTTCCATGCGCGCGACATCGGTCGGATGCGAGCGTGCGAGGTAGCTGCCGGAGCGGCGCCTGGGATCGAGCGCAATGAAGGTGCCGGCGGACACGAGCCCGGCGCACAGCCGCTCGTATTCGGCCTGCGAGCCGTCGCACCAGATCACCCGGTCGGGCTGGGCGAGGCGGGCGATCTCGGCTACCCACTCCCGAAGCTTCCTGTGTCGCACCCAGTCGGGCGTCTGGTCCAGAAGAGATTCGGGGGCTGGTCGGTCGCTCATCGAGTTTTTGCTCCTGAAACGAAAACGGCCCAAGGTGCTGCGCGGGCCGGCGGACTATGGGGGCGAATTTTACCGCGCCCGGAATGGGCAGAGCGATTCGCCTATTTACCCTGTAAAGACAAACACATAGACATGACTCACTTGCCGATGCAGAAGCGCGAAAAGATCTCGCCCAGAAGGTCGTCCGCGCTCACCCGGCCGGTGATCTCGCCGAGCGCCTCCTGAGCCAGACGCAGCTCCTCGGCGAAGAGCTCCCAGCGGTTTGCGAGGCCGGCGGCGGCTTCCAGGTGCTTGCGGGCGCGCCCCAAGGCGCGCAGGTGCCGCTCGCGGGCGAGAAAAACCGACTCGCCACGGGCTTGCCAGCCCGCGGCTTCCAGGATCGCGGCGCGTAGCGCATCGAGCCCGGCCCCGGTCTTGGCGGAAACCCGCACCTCGTCCCCAGACTGGCCGGGCGCGGCATCCCGCAGGAGGTCGATCTTGTTTAGGACGCGGATCTGGCGCGCCCCCTCCGGCAAGGGCTGGTCGGGGGCTTGCGGGCGTCCTGCTTCGAGCACGACCAGAACCACGTCGGCGCGCGCCAGCTCGCGCTCGGTACGCTCCATGCCGAGCCGCTCTACCTCGTCGCGCGACTCGCGCAGCCCCGCGGTGTCGACGAGCAGGATCGGCACGCCCTCGATCTGCACAGGCTCGCGCAGCGCGTCGCGCGTCGTCCCCGGCACCGGCGTGACGATGGCGCGTTCCTCGCCCGCGAGGCGGTTCAGCAGGCTCGATTTGCCCACGTTCGGCCGGCCGGCGAGGACGACCTGCACGCCGCTGCGCAGCAGGCTCCCCTGGCGGCTCTTGGCGAGGACATCCTCGAGCGCGGCGCGCAGCCGCGCGAGGTGCGCCTCGGCGTCCGCCCGGTACAGCGGGTCGAGCTCCTCCTCGGGAAAGTCGAGCGTCGCCTCGGTGAGCGCGCGCAGCTCGGTGAGGCCGGCGCCAAGCGCGCCGAGCGCGGCCGAAAACTCCCCGGCGAGCGAGCGCAGCGCCGAGCGCGCCGCTTCCCGGCTCGCGGCATCGATCAGGTCCGTAACCGCTTCGGCCTGCGCGAGATCGAGCCGGCCGTTCAGGAACGCGCGCCGCGTGTACTCGCCCGGCTCGGCGAGCCGCGCCCCGGCATCGAGCACCGCGCCGAGCAGCGTCTGCATCACCACCGGGCCGCCGTGGCCGTGCAGCTCGAGCACGTCCTCGCCCGTATAGGAGCGCGGCGCCTTGAAATAGAGCGCGATGCCTTCGTCGAGCAACTCGCCGCGCGCGTCGCGGAATGCGCAGACCATGACTTTGCCGGGCTCGGGCTTGCGCCCGGTCAGCGAGCGCGCGATGTCCGGCGCACTGGGGCCGGAGACGCGCACGATGCCGATGCCGCCGCGCCCTGCCGGCGTTGCTACCGCGGCAATGGTGTCGTTCGGATCAGCGCTTGGCATGGGCAGGCTTGTCGCGGTCGAACATGCGCTGGATCTGCCACTGCTGAGCGATGGAGAGGATGTTGTTGACGAGCCAGTACAGCACCAGCCCGGCCGGGAAGAAGAAAAAGAAGATGCTGAAGATGTACGGCATGAACTGCATCACCTTGGCCTGCACCGGGTCGGGCGGCACCGGGTTCATCTTGGTCTGCAGGATCATGGTGACGGTCATCAGGATCGGCAGCACGTAGTACGGGTCGAGCGCCGAGAGATCCTTGATCCACAGGACGAAGGGCGCGTGGCGCAGCTCGATCGCGGCGAGCAGCACCCAGTAGAGCGCGATGAACACCGGGATCTGCACCAAGATCGGGAAGCAGCCGCCGAGCGGGTTGATCTTCTCGGTGCGGTAGAGCTCCATCATCGCCTGGTTCATCCTCTGCCGGTCGTGCTCGTACATCTCGCGGATGCGCTGCAGGCGCGGCGTGATCAGCTTCATCTTCGCCATCGACTTGTAGCTCGCCGCCGAGAGCGGGAAGAAGACGAGCTTGATCAGCACCGTGAGCAGGATGATCGCCACCCCCCAGTTGCCGGAGAGCGTGTGGAACTTCTCCAGCAGCCAGAACAGCGGCCAGGCGATGATCGCCAACCAGCCGTAGTCGACGACGTAGTCGAACCCCGGCGCCACCGCATCCAGGCGGCGCTGCTCCTGCGGCCCGGCGTAGAACGGCACCGAGATCTTGGTCGCCGCGCCGGGCGCGAGCGTTCCCAGCGCCAGGCGCAGGCGCCCGTAGTAGGCGTCGCCTACCTTGACCACGTCGTAGCTGCGGTCGGCCTTGGCCGGCGGGAACCAGCCGCTCACGAAATAGTGCTCGACATAGGCGAGCCAGCCGTTGTTCGACTGCTTCAGGTAGCTCGCCTTGCCCTTGTCGACGTCCGGCAGCTCGATCTTCTCGAACTTCTTCTCGTCGCTGAACACCGCGAAGCCATGGAAGCTCTGCGCCCCGAAGCTCTCGGCGATGGTGTTGGCGTCGGTCGAGCGCTTGCCGTTGTGCTTGGTCTGGAAGTAGGCCGCGGGCTGTACCGGGGCAGTGCCGCCGTTCTGGATCTCCAGGTCCACGTCGATCAGGTAGCTGTCGCGCTTGAAGCGGTAGACCTTCTGGACGACGACGCCATCCTTGCCGCGCCCCTCGAGGCGCACTTCGAGCGGATTCTGTCCCGCCTCAAGCGCGGGCCTGACCGGCGTCGCGCTCCAGGGCGTGTTGTGGTTCGGGCCGCTTTCGCCGGCGAGCCCGCTCTGTGCTTCGTATTGATGCTCCGGCCCGAGGAGGACCTGGTTCTTGGAGGCGTCCCTGGAGTCCCTGTGCTTGAGCAGCTCGACCCTTTTCAGGGTCGCGCCCAGGGTGTCAATCTCGGCGATCAGCACGTCGGTCTGCACGGTGATCGTCTCGCCCCTCGCCGCGGGCGCGGTGGTCGGCACCGCCGGCTCGGCCGGGCGCGGCGCGCTCGGTGCGGTGGGGACCGCGCTCGGCGCGGTGGGCACGGCGGCCGGGGCGGCGGGCGTCGCGGAGGGCTTGGCGGGCGCCGCAGCCGAGGGCACGGCCTGCTGCTTCTCCGCAGCCGGCTTGGGACGGTTCTCCTTCTCCCATGCGTCCCACAGCATGAGGAGCGAGAAGCCAAAGATGAAAAGCAGGATGAGGCGCTGCGTATCCATCAGCGCTTCTCCGGCACCGGATCGAAGCCGCCGCGATGCCAGGGCCCGCAGCGGCACAGGCGTCGCGCCGTGAGCCAGCCCCCGCGCAGGGCGCCGTGGCGCTCGAGGGCCTCCTCGGCGTAGGCCGAGCAGCTCGGGTGGAAGCGGCAGGCAGGCGGCAGCAGGGGCGCGATCAGGTATCTATAGAGACGCACCAGGCCGGCGAGCGGGGTCTTCATCGCGCCAGGCTCGCGAACATGCCGCGCAGCTGCTCCTGCATGGCTGCGCCCGGCTGCGCGCCGTACGGGGGCCGCACCAGCACATCCAGCGCGCCCAAGCGCGACTGCTCCAAGCGAAACGCCTCTCGGATACAGCGCTTGATTCGGTTGCGCATCGTGGCCTTGGCTGCGTGCCTGCGTGAAATGAGGATGCCGAGGCGCGCCGGCCCCTCCGCGCGCGCTGCCATATAGAACAGGTAACCGGACTTGCTGCGCCGCGCCCCTTCGCGCAGCAGGCGCTCGAAATCGGCCTTGCGCGCCAGCCGTTTTTCCGTCCCCAGCCTGAAATCCGCCCGCGTCATTCGCCAGCCCGAGCGGGGCAGGCCCTACACGGAGAGCCGCTTGCGGCCTTTCGCCCGGCGCGCGCGCAGCACCGCGCGCCCGGAACGCGTGCGGCTGCGCACGAGGAAGCCGTGCGTTCGCGCGCGTCGCGTCTTGGAGGGTTGGTAGGTCCGCTTCTGCTTCATTCGGCCCGCTCGATTCGAAAAAGGGCGGTATTAGAGCCCGCGCGCTGAAGCCTTGTCAAATCAGGATTTTTTCTCGCGCTTTTTCTGCGCCGCGCTGTGGATAAGGGAAATCGGAAACGGTAAAATTCAGACTCGCCACAGCCCCGCGGACAAGATCTCCGGACCCCATGCAGAACCTCTGGCACGCCTGCCTGCTTCGACTGGAGCAGGAGCTGCCTCTCCAGCAGTTCAATACCTGGATTCGCCCGCTCTCGGCGGGCGCGGCGCCCGCCGATTCGGCCACGCTCGTGCTGCACGCCCCGAACCGCTTCGTGCTGGAGATGGTGCGCGAGCGCTTCATGGCGCGCATCGACCGGCTCGCCGCCGAGGCGAGCGGCCGCGAGCTGGAAGTGAAGCTCACCCTCGCTCGCGCGGCCGAGCCACAAGCCCGGCCGGCCGCCCCGGCGCCCGAGCGGCGCGTGGCCGAGCCGCACGTCGCCCTGGACCGGGCGCGCCTGAACCGCTCGTTCAGCTTCAAGACCCTGGTCACCGGCAAGGCGAACCAGCTCGCTCGCGCGGCGGCCCTGCAGGTGGCCGAGAACCCGGGCATCTCCTACAACCCGCTTTTCGTCTACGGCGGGGTGGGCCTCGGCAAGACGCACCTGGTGCAGGCGATCGGCAACCACCTGTGCGCCGAGCGGCCGCAGGCGCGCGTCCGCTACATCCACGCCGAGAAATACGTCACCGACGTGGTACGCGCCTACCAGCAGAAGTCGTTCGAGGAGTTCAAGCGCTACTACCACTCGCTCGACCTGCTGCTCATCGACGACATCCAGTTCTTTTCCAACAAGGACCGGACCCAAGAAGAGTTTTTCTATGCCTTTAATGCGTTGGTAGAGGCGCACAAGCAGATCGTCATCACCTGCGACACCTACCCGAAGGAGATCGTCGGCATGCAGGAGCGCCTGATCTCGCGCTTCGGCTGGGGGCTGACGGTGGCGATCGATCCGCCCGAGCTCGAGATGCGGGTCGCCATCGTGCTGAAGAAGGCCGAGGCCGAGTCGCTCGCGCTGCCCGAGGACATCGCCTTCTTCATCGCCAAACACATCCGCTCCAACGTCCGCGAGCTGGAGGGGGCGCTGAAGAAGGTGCTCGCGTTCGCGCGCTTCACCAGCCGGGAGCTGTCGCTCGAGCTCGCGCGCGAGGCGCTTCGCGACATCCTGCATGTCGCCAACCGGCAGATCAACGTCGAGGGCATCCAGAAGACGGTGGCCGAGTACTTCAAGATCAAGGTCTCGGACATGCATTCCAAGCGGCGCAACCGCAACGTGGCCAGGCCGCGCCAGGTGGCGATGGCGCTCACCAAGGACCTGACGCAGATGAGCCTGCCCGAGATCGGCGAGGCCTTCGGCAACCGCGACCACACTACGGTGCTGCACGCCTGCCGGACGATCGCCTCGCTGCGCAAGAAGGACTTGGGCCTGAATCGCGACTACCACCTCCTCGAGCAGGTCCTGAAAGAGTGATGCTGTGCGGAAGTCGGGGATACTTTGTGCATAAGAAGGCGCGATGAGCCGGGCCTGGAAATCACGCACAACATTCCACAGGACCCTCAACAGATTGCGCACGGCCTCGCGGCGCGCCAAATATCCGGAAACAGGCGGGAATCGGATCTATACAGAATTTCCCAGCTCTCTATTAGTTTCTACTAGGTAGTTAAGTAGAAGAAGGAACAACAATGGTTCTGGTCAAAGCGAAGCGCGACAAACTGCTCGGGCCCCTGTCCGCGGTGAGCGGCATCATCGAGCGGCGCCACACGCTGCCGATCCTGTCCAACGTGCTGATCGAGCGCGGCGCCAGCGCTCTCTCCTTCCTTGCCACCGACATTGAGATCCAGATCACGGCGCGCGACGCGGTCGAGTCCTCGGGCGAGGCGCGTGCCGTCACGGTCGGGGCAAGGAAGCTCGTCGACATCCTGCGCGCGCTGCCAGACGGGGCCGAGGTGACGCTCCAGCAGCAGGACAAGCGCATGCTGGTCAAGGCGGGCAAGAGCCGCTTTGTGCTGCAGACGCTGCCGGCGGAGGATTTCCCGCGTCTGGCCAAGCCCGCGGGCGAGGTCGCGCGTTTTGCGCTGCCGCAGAAGGCGCTCCGGAAGCTCCTCAACCTGGTGCAGTACGCGATGGCGCAGCAGGACATCCGCTACTACCTGAACGGCCTTCTCATGGTGGTCGAGGACAAGGGCCTGAAGCTGGTCGCCACCGACGGCCACCGGCTCGCGTATGCGGCGATGGCGCTGGACGCGAAGCTGCCGCGCCAGGAGGTGATCGTGCCGCGCAAGACCGTGCTTGAGCTCTCCAAGCTACTTGCCGACAGCGACGCGGAGGTACGCATCGAGATCTCGGCCACCCAGGCGTCCTTCGCCTTCGGCACAGTGGAGCTCGTCTCCAAGCTCGTCGACGGCAAGTTCCCGGACTACACGCGCGTGATTCCGAGCGGCCACAAGAACCAGCTCACGATCGAGCGCGAGGTGCTGCGCCAGGCGCTGTCGCGCGCCGCGATCCTCTCGAACGAGAAGTTCCGTGGCGTGCGCTGGGTGCTGACCGACGGGACGCTAAGGATCGTGTCCAACAATACCGAGCAGGAGGAGGCTGAGGAGACGCTGGAAGTCGGCTACAAGGGCGACGCGCTCGATATCGGCTTCAACGTCAATTACCTGCTCGATGTGCTGAACAACGTAGCCGGGACCGATGTCGAATGCAGGTTCGGGGATGCGGCCTCGAGCGCGCTCCTGAGCTTTCCGTCCGAGGCCGATTTCAAGTACGTCGTGATGCCGATGAGGATCTAGTGGGAGAGCCGGAAAGAGCCGGGCCGGAAGGGCCGGAAGGCGAAGGCTACGAGGCCGACAGCATCAAGGTGCTGAAGGGCCTGGAAGCGGTGCGCAAGCGCCCCGGGATGTACATCGGCGATACCTCGGACGGCACCGGGCTGCACCACATGGTGTTCGAGGTGGTCGACAACTCGGTCGACGAGGCGCTCGCCGGTTTTTCCGACGAGATCGTGGTCACGATCCACACCGACAACTCGGTGTCGGTGCTGGACAACGGTCGCGGCATTCCCACCGGTCTGAAGGAGGACGACGAGCAGAAGCGCTCGGCGGCCGAGATCGTCATGACCGAGCTGCACGCGGGCGGCAAGTTCGACTCCAACTCCTACAAGGTCTCGGGCGGCCTGCACGGGGTGGGCGTGTCGGTGGTGAACGCGCTTTCTTCCTGGCTCCGGCTCACCATCTGGCGGGAGGGCAAGGTGCACCAGATGGAGTTTGCCGACGGCTTCGCCACCGGCCCGCTGCGGGTCACCGGCACCACGGAGAAGCGCGGCACGGAAGTGCATTTCCTCGCCTCGCGCGGCGTTTTCGGCGCAGTCGATTACCACTACGACATCCTCGCGCGGCGCCTGCGCGAGCTCTCCTTCCTGAACAACGGCGTGAAAATCGTGCTGATCGACCAGCGCGCCGGCAAGGAGGAGAACTTCGCCTTCGGCGGCGGCGTCAAGGGGTTCGTCGACTACATCAACCGCTCCAAGACCGTGCTGCACCAGAACGTGTTCGCCAGCACGGGCGAAAAAGACGGCGTCATGGTCGACGTGGCGATGCAGTGGAACGACTCCTATCAGGAGAACGTGCTCTGCTTCACCAACAACATCCCGCAGAAGGACGGCGGCACGCACCTGACCGGCCTGCGCGCCGCGATGACGCGGGTACTGAACAAGTACATCGAGGAGCACGAGGTCGCCAAGCGGGCCAAGGTGGAGACGACCGGCGACGACATGCGGGAGGGCCTCGCCTGCGTGCTGTCGGTCAAGGTGCCGGAGCCGAAGTTCTCCTCCCAGACCAAGGAAAAGCTGGTGTCCTCCGAGGTCCGCCCGGTGGTCGAGGAGGTCGTCGCCGAGAAGCTGCGCCAGTACCTGGACGAGCGCCCAGCCGATGCGCGCACCATCACCGGCAAGATCATCGAGGCGGCCGCCGCACGCGAGGCTGCGCGCAAGGCGCGCGAGATGACCCGCCGCAAGGGCGTGCTGGACGGCATGGGACTGCCCGGCAAGCTCGCCGACTGCCAGGAGAAGGACCCCGCCCTGTGCGAGCTCTACCTGGTCGAGGGCGATTCAGCCGGCGGGTCGGCCAAGCAGGGGCGCGAGCGCAAGTTCCAGGCGATCCTGCCCCTGAAGGGCAAGATCCTGAATGTCGAGAAGGCGCGCTTCGACAAGCTGCTCGCCTCGGCCGAGATCGCGACGCTCATCACCGCGCTCGGCTGCGGCATCGGCAAGGAGGAGTACAACGCCGACAAGCTGCGCTACCACCGCATCATCATCATGACGGATGCGGATGTGGACGGCTCGCACATCCGCACGCTCCTGCTCACCTTCTTCTACCGCCAGATGCCGGAGCTGGTCGAGCGCGGCCACATCTACATCGCGCAGCCGCCGCTCTTCAAGGCGAAGCTCGGCAAGGAAGAGCGCTATCTCAAGGACGAGCACGAGCTGAACGAGTTCATGTTGCGCCAGGCGCTGGTCGATGCCGCGCTGCACCCGGCGGCGCGCCGCGACCCGATCGCCGGCGCCGCGCTCGCCGCGCTCGCCAAGACCTACCTGCTCACCGAGGCGGTGATCGACCGCGTCTCGCGCTGGATCGACCGCGACGTGCTGGTCGCGATCCTGCGCGGTGCGCAGATCGACCTGGGCCGGCGCGAGTCGGCGCAGGCCTCCGCGGAGATGCTGACCGCAGGGCTGCCCCCGGGCGGCGCGCGCGTGAGCGCGCATTTCGATTCCAAGACCGAGCGCTACCAGATCCGCATTGAGCAAGACCGGCACGGCAACGTGCGCACCACCACGATCGACTCGGAGTTCGTGCACTCGGGCGACTACGCGCAGATCGTCCAGACCTCGGACCGGCTGCGCGGGCTGGTCGGCGTCGGCGCGCATGTGCAGCGCGGCGAGAAGAAGCAGCCGGTGAAGGATTTCCCGGAAGCGATGCGCTGGCTGCTCGCCGAGGTGCAGAAATCGATGGGCCTGCAGCGCTACAAGGGCCTGGGCGAGATGAACCCGGGGCAGCTGTGGGAGACGACCATGGACCCGCAGACCCGGCGGCTCCTGAAGGTGCAGATCGACGACGGCATTGCCGCCGACGAGATCTTCACCAGGCTGATGGGCGACGAGGTCGAGCCGCGCCGCGCGTTTATCGAGTCGAACGCGCTCGGCGTTCGGAACCTCGACGTGTAGGCTTTTCCTCGGGCGCCTTGTCCTTCGGCGGCCGGGCCATGAACTCGAAGCCCACCTTGCCGTTGGGCTGCTTGACCAGGAATGCCTTGAATTTGCGCCCCTTCCTTGAGACAAAGTTGGTCAGCAGGTCGGTGCGCCCGGAAGCGAGCAGCTTCTGCATCTGCTCGCGCTCGACCGGCTGCTGCAGGATCATGCGGCCGGAGCGGAAATCGCACTTCTTGTGCGATCCCACCGCTTTCTCGCAGACGTAGGCCGCGCCGTGCTCGAACACTCGGTTGCCGCATTTCGGGCAGGCGCCCAGTGACTGCTGACTGCTGAAGTCGGGCGCCGCGCCGTCGTCGCCGTCGGCCTGGCCGAAGTCGAACTCGATCTTGTACTCGTCGGTGAGCTTGAGCCCCGCCGAGAACGGCCGCCCCTGCTTGCTGCGGAACCCGGTGAGCGGGCCGATGAAGCGCTTCCGGATGAGCTCGGCGACCTCTTCGGGCGCCCAGTCGCGCCCGAGCAGCACCGGCCAGATGTAGAAGTCGCACTTCTGGCACTGGAACTTGCGGTAGGTCTCCTGGATGACGCCACCGCACTTCGGGCAGGGCGCGGGCACGGTGGCGAAGGCCTCGTCGGGAATCTCGCCGCCTTTCACGCTCTTCACGAGGTCGCGCGTGACCTTCTCGATGTGGTCCATGAACTTCTCGCGCGGCAGCTTGCCCTGCTCCATCTGCTTTAACTTGAACTCCCAGTCGCCGGTGAGCTCGGGCGAGGTGATCTCCTCGACGCCGAAGTGCCTGAGCGCGAAAAGCAGCCGGAACGCCTTCCAGGTGGGCCGCAGCTCGCGGCCGAGCCGCTCGACGTATTTCTCGTAGATCAGCCCCTCGATGATCGACGCCCGGGTGGCAGGCGTGCCCAGGCCCTTCGCTTCCATGGCCTCGCGCAGGTCCTCGTCCTCGACCAGCTTGCCCGCGCCCTCCATCGCCGAGAGCAGCGTCGCCTCGCTGTAGCGCGCCGGCGGCCGGGTCTGCTCGGCAACGACCTTCGTCGCCAGCGTCTTTACCTTCTCGACCTGCGTGATCGCCGGCAGCGTCGCGTTTACCTCTTGGGCGCTCTTGCCATAGACCGCGAGCCAGCCCGGGCTCTGCAGCACGCGCCCGTCGGTGCGGAATTTCGCCTCGCCGACGGTGGTGATCCGCGTCGTCTGCAGGTACTCGGCGGAGGGGAAGAACACCGCTAGGAAGCGGCGCACCACCAGGTCGTAGAGCTTAGCTTCCGGCTCGCTCAGGCGCCCGGGCACCTGCAGCGTCGGGATGATCGCGAAGTGGTCCGAGATCTTGGCGTTGTCGAAGATGCGCTTGTTCGGCCTGGCCCAGCCGCTTTTCAGGATCTGCCGGGCGAAGGGCGCGAACTCCTTGCGGCCCTCAAGCTCGCCGAGCGTCTTCTTGACGGTGGCGAGGTAGTCCTCGGGCAGCGCGCGCGAGTCGGTGCGCGGGTAGGTCAGCGCCTTGTGCTTCTCATACAGCGCCTGCGCGAGCGCTAGCGTGCCGCGCGCCGAGAAGCCGAACCGGCCGTTCGCCTCGCGCTGCAGGCTGGTCAAATCGTAGAGCAGCGGCGCGGCCTGGGTCGAGGGCTTGGTCTCCTCGGTCGCGGTCCCCGGCTTGCCGTCGCAGGCGGCGGCGATCGCCTCGGCCTGCTTCGCCTTCCAGAGCCGCTCGGCCTTGTGCTCCGGGTCGTCGCCCTTCCTGAACTCCGGGTCGAACCAGCGGCCCTCGTATTCACCGGCACCCGCGCTGAAGCGCGCATGCACTTCCCAGTAGTCGCGCGGCTGGAAGGCGCGGATCTTCTCCTCGCGCTCGACCAGGATCGTGAGCGTCGGCGTCTGCACGCGGCCGACAGTGGTGAGGTAGAAGCCGCCCTCCTTCGAATTGAATGCGGTCATGGCGCGGGTGCCGTTGATGCCGACCAGCCAGTCGGCTTCCGAGCGCGACTTGGCCGCGTCCGCCAGCGGGAGCAGCTCCTTGTCCTTGCGCAGCCCCTCGAAGCCTTCGCGGATGGCGCCCTGCGTCATCGATTGCAGCCAGAGCCGCTCGATCGGCTTCTTGGTGCGCGCGTACTGGACGATGTAGCGGAAGATCAGCTCGCCTTCGCGGCCCGCGTCGCACGCGTTGACGATGCCTACCACGTCCTTGCGCTTCAGCAGCCGCAGCAGCAGGTTCAGGCGCGCCTCGCTCTTCTCGATCGGCACGAGCTCGAAGTGCGGCGGGATCACCGGCAGGCGCGCGAACGACCACTTGCCTTTCTTGACGTCGTGCGAGGCCGGCAGCGTGAGCTCGAACAGGTGCCCGACCGCCGAGGAGAGCACGTACTTGTCGCTCTCGAAGTAATCGCCCTTGCGCGTGAAGCCGCCGAGCGCGCGCGCGATGTCGCCGGCGACGGAAGGTTTCTCGGCAATGATGAGTTTTTTCGGCATGGGCGGCGCGAAAGGCCGCAGAGGATACCCGCAAAGCGCGCGCAGTTACAACCTTGCGGGCTTATTTCACGCGTTCTACGCGCACGCGCGCGCACGAGGAGTCCCCTAGCTGGGGAGCCGCCCCGCGGACGGCGAGAACAGATCCTCGGCGATCAGCCGGCTGGTCGGCGTCTGCTGATTCCAAAGCACCATCAGGACGATAAGCTTCAACTGCTCGATCGTCAGCTCGTCGCCGTTGGCGGCCAGCGCACGCTCGATGACGTGCTCGCGCATCTGCGGAGTCAGGATGCCGGACTGCTCGAAGTACATGAGCAGGCCGCGGCTCTCGGGCCCGAGCTTGGCGAGCTCGCGCGGCGCGTAGGCGCGGCTGGCCGCGCCCGAATCGGGCAGCGGCGCGACCGAGCGGTGCGGGCCGCGCGCCACGCCGGCGAGCCAGGAGAGCGCCTCGCTGATGTCGGCGTCCTCGAAGCCGGCCGCGGACAGCTTCTTCGCGACCCGGTCCTTCTCCGAGATGTCGGTGTGCTGGAAGTTCTCGAACAGGTAGACGAGGATTTCGTACATGTTTTTTCCTCAGTTCAAGCGTTGATAGAGACCACCGGGCAGAGCAGCAATTCGACCGTCCAACTCCAGGCGCAGCAATTCCGCCGACACGCGCTCGGCCGGCAGGCCGGCGCGGGCGCAGAGCGCATCCACGTCGACGGGATCGAATCCCATGCAGGCGAGCAGCGGGTCCTCGGTCGCCTCCGGCGCCGCGGGGGCGCGCGTCGAGGCAAAGCCGGTGCGGCGGAACGCGGCAAGCTCCGAGAGCACGTCCTCGGCCGACTCGGCGAGCTTGGCGCCCGACTTGATGAGCGCGTGGCAGCCCTTGGAGAGCGGTGAGTGGATCGAGCCGGGCAGGGCGAATACCTCGCGCCCCTGCTCGGCGGCCGCGCGCGCCGTGATGAGCGAGCCCGAGGCGAGCGCCGCCTCGACCACGAGGCAACCCTGCGCAAGCCCGCTGATCAGGCGATTGCGGCGCGGGAAGTTGTGCCCGAACGCCTTGGTGCCGAGAGCGTACTCCGAGACGAGCAGCCCGCGGCTGGCGATGTCCTCGGCCAGGGCGGCGTTTGCCTGCGGATAGGCGAGGTCGACGCCGGTGCCGAGCACCGCGATGGTCGAGCCCTCGGCGGCGAGGCCGCCGCGGTGCGCCGCCGCGTCGATGCCCTGCGCGAGGCCGGAGACGATGGTGAGGCCCGCCGCGCTGAAGGAGCGCGCGAACTGCTCGGCGTTGCTCGCGCCTTGCGCGGTGGCGTTGCGGCTACCGACGACGGCGAGCGCGGGACGGTTGAGCAGCTCGGTACGGCCGCGGCAGTAGAGCAGCGGCGGTGGATCGGCGATCTCGAGCAGCAGCCGCGGATAGGCGGCGTCCGCGAGTGTGACGATCGCGCAGCCCGGCTGCTCCAGCCAGGCGAGCGCGCGCTCGACGGCGCGGGCAACGGGCTCGGAGTCGAGCGCAGCAAGCGCCTGCGCGCCTGCGAGGGGTTTCAGCTGCGCGCGCGGCGCGGCGAGGACTTTTTCGGGAAGGCCGAACTGCTTTAGCAGCTCGCGGATGGTTGCGGCGCCGAGGCCCGGCGTGAGCGAGAGATGCAGCCAGCTCGCCAGCCCCGGATCCTGCGTCATGCAGGCTGGGGTCTCGTCCCGGCGCTAGGGGTTCTGCACCACATCCTGCGGGCTCACGGGCCGGCTCACCGTCATGACCAGAGCATACGATACCCGGTCGAAGACGCGGAACACGAACGCAAGGCCGTAGCGCTCGTTCGGCAACGTGAGCTGCGGCGCGGCGGCATCGCGCCGGCGCGCCGTCGGCGGGCCGCATCGGCGACCTTTGCGCCGGGCCGGTAGAGCGCCAGCACATGGCCGACTTCCACCCCCTGCGACTTGCCGCGGTTGATCGAGATCACCGTTTGCGGACCGGTCTCCCCGACGCGCGGATTCTTGCCGTACAGCGAGATGACGCGGCCCTGGATCGGCGTATTGGGGGCGCGCGGCGCGTAGGTCGGCACTTCGAACTTGCCTGTGGGGAACGAGCTTGTCGCCCACGCCGACTTCCTGCGTGACCGAGGTGAGCTGGATGACGGCGGGCTCGCCGGCGCGCGTGACGCGGGCGGTGCCTAGGTAGATTGCCTCGTAGCCGAGGGTCGTATTGGTGTCGGGGTCAACGAGGGGTGCGCCCCACCGGTAGACGTACCAGTTCGGCTCCTTGGATTCGCCGATGCCCTTCACGTAGGCGCGGTTGCCGGCCTCCAGGATGACGCGCGACTCTTCGGTCGACACGATCGTCGGCGCGTTCGCCAGGCCGTCGGGCTCGACCACGAGCGGGCGCGTCAGGAACGGCTCGATGATATTGGTGGGAATCACCGGGATCGCCGCGCCGGCGGTGGCCTCGGCGCGCACGCGCGGGCTCAGGCGCACCGTGCCGCCGCCCTCGAGCGCGAGCTGCGCGCGCGAGCGATCGAGCACGATCACATCGCCCGGGTAGATACGGTGGGGGTTCTTGATGGTGTCCTTGTTCGCTTCCCAGAGATCGTTCCAGCGCCAGGGCGAATCGGTATAGCGCGAGGCGATCCCCCACAGGGTGTCGCCCTTGACGACCGTATAGCGGTCCGGCGCGTCCGGCTTGATGGCGATCGGGGTCTTCGGGACCTGCGCAAAGACCGCTGCCGAGACCAGGCTAAAGACGACAAAAGTGAGCGTTGTGATAGACTTACGCCATTGGTCAAGCGTGTGGCCCCCGAGCGGTGGCTGACGTCCTTGGCCAGTTGTGTTGGCCGTTTGCGTACCCAAATGTGCATAAAGCTCCGGTTGCTTGACCACAGCCTGAGATAATGTACGTAATCGATTCAATTTGCAAGCAAAAATTGGATTTATGGCGCGTCTTAACATCCTTCGCTATCCGGACGCCCGCCTGCACAAGGTGGCGGCCCCCGTGACCGTGTTCGACGAGGCTCTGAAAAAGCTCGTCGCCGAAATGGCCGAGACCATGTATGCCGCGCCCGGCATCGGCCTGGCCGCAACCCAGGTGGATGTGCACAAGCAGGTGATCGTGATCGACGTCTCCGAGCGGCGCGACTCGCTCGTCGTGCTCATCAACCCCGAGATCATCGAGACGATCGGCGTGTCCGACATCGAGGAAGGCTGCCTCTCGGTACCCGGCATCTACGAAACCCTCGAGCGTGTCGAGCGCATCAAGGTGCGCGCGCACGACCAGAACGGCAACGGCTTCATGCTGCAGGCTCAGGGACTGCTCGCGGTGTGCATCCAGCACGAGATGGATCACCTGAAGGGCAAGGTCTTCATCGAGAGCCTGTCGCAGCTCAAGCAGCAGCGCATCCGCGCGCGGCTCGCCAAGCAACTCCGCAAGAGCGCGTAACAACTTCCTGCGTCTAGTTTTTGCTGGTACCCCTGACTTCGCCGCGCAGGCGCTCGCCGCGCTGGCCGGCTCGGGTCACGAAGTCTCTCTAGTGCTTACTCAGCCCGACCGGCCCTCCGGCCGCGGCATGCGGGTTTCAGAGAGCGCGGTGAAAAAGCGGGCGCTGCAGCTCGGCCTGCCGATCTACCAGCCTGAAACGCTGAAAAACCCGGAAGCCATAGAAAAAATCTCCAGCGTCTCGCCCGATGCACTCGTCGTCGCGGCGTACGGCTTGCTCCTTCCGCAGCGCGTGCTCGAGATCGCCCCGCGCGGCGCGATCAACATCCACGCCTCGCTCCTGCCGCGCTGGCGCGGCGCGGGGCCGATCCAGCGCGCGCTCCTTGCCGGCGACGCCGAGACCGGCATCAGCATCATGCAGATGGACGCCGGCCTCGATACCGGCCCGGTGCTCGCGCAGCACCGCCTGCCGATCGCGCCGCAGGACGATTTCCAGACGCTGCACGGCAGGCTCGCCACGCTTGGTGCGCGCGCGATCGTCGAGGCGCTGGCGAGCAACCCGAAAGCGGTGCCGCAACCCGATGCCGGCGCGACCTACGCAAAGAAGCTGACGAGAGAAGAAGAGGAAATTGACTGGTCGCGAAGTTGCGACGAAATCGAGCGCAAGGTGCGCGCGCTCAGGCCGATGCCGGGAGCGCGCACGCTCCTGAAAGGCGAGGCGCTGAAGATCTGGCGGGCGCGCTGCGCGACGCGGTCAGGCGAACCCGGCTCCGTGCTCGAAGGAAGCAATGAAGGAATCCTGATCGGGTGCGGCGCAGGATCGCTGCAGGTGACCGAGCTCCAGCGCGCTGGCGGCAAGCGTCTGGCAGCGGCCGAGTTCCTGCGCGGAACGCCGCTCGCGCGGGGCGAACGGCTTGGCCCCGCTCGCTGAATCGCTCGCGGCGGCGGCGGCGGTCGTCGCGCGCGTCGCCGCCGGCCGCAGCCTGTCGGCCGAGATGGAGCGGGCTGCCGCCGAGGCGAGCGAGGCGCGCGCCGCGCTTACGGATCTCTGCTACGGAACGCTGCGCCGCTACGGCCGCTCGCAGGCGCTCGTGCGCGAGCTCTCGAGCCGGGCCCAGGGCACCGACCCGGCCGGCGAGGCCCTGCTCTGGTGCGCGTTCTACGCGCTGGAGAGCGGGCGCTATGCCGAGTACACCGTGGTCGACCAGGCCGCGCGCGCCTGTGTCCTGATGGGCCGGCATCGCGCTAAGGGTTACGTTAACGCGCTGCTGCGGAATTTCCTGCGCTCGAGACAAACGCTGGAAGCGCGCCTGCGCGCGCACCCTGAGGCGAGTCACTGGCATCCGGCCTGGTGGATCGACGAAGTCCGCGCTGCGTACCCCGCGGACTGGGAGCGCGTGCTCGCCGCCGGCAACGTGCATCCGCCGATGACACTGCGCGTGAATGCGCGGCGCACGAGCGTTGAGCGCTATGCGGAGCAGCTCGCCGCGCAGGGCATCGCCGCGCGCCGCATCGGGCCGGGCGCGCTGCGGCTGGAAACACCGCTGCCGGTGGCGCGGTTGCCGGGATTCGCCGAAGGGCTCGCCTCCGTGCAGGACGCCGGCGCGCAGCGCGCCGCGGCGCTCCTCGAGCTTCGCGACGGGCAACGCGTGCTCGATGCGTGCGCGGCGCCCGGCGGCAAGAGCGCGCACCTGCTGGAGACCGCGCAGGTGTCGCTCACCGCGCTCGATGCAGATGCCGCGCGCTGCGCCGACATCGAGCGAAATCTCGCGCGCCTGGGCCTGAGCGCGCACGTGCGCACCGCCGATTGCACGGCGCTCGAGCAATGGTGGGACGGCGCGCCGTTCGAGCGCGTCCTCGCGGACGTGCCGTGCTCGGCTTCGGGCATTGCGCGCCGCCACCCGGACGCGAAGTGGCTGCGCCGCGCCGACGACGTCGAGCGCTTCGCCGCGCGCCAGGCGCGCATGCTCGACGCGCTTTGGCGCACGCTCGCCGCGGGTGGTAAATTGCTGTATGTCACCTGTTCGGTTTTTCCGGAGGAGAACGGTGCAGTGATCGACGCCTTTCTCTCGCGCACCGCGGATGCGCGGCGCCAGGCGCTCGCCGACGGCGCGGCGCCGCAGCTCCTGCCCGGCCCCGAGCACGACGGATTCTTTTTCGCGCTCCTCGAGAAGCGCTCGTGATGAAGCGGGTCAGCGCGGTTTTCAGCGCAGTCGCGCTCGCGTTCGCCTTGGCGGCGCGCGCCGACGACATCGAGGTGGTCGATGCGCGCCTCGCGGTGAGCGACGAGGCCTACACGCTGTCGGTGGATTTCGCTTTCGAGCTGAATGCGCGGCTCGTCGAGGCGGTCGCCAACGGCATCGCGCTCTACTTCGTCGTCGATTTCGAGCTGACGCGGCGGCGCTGGTACTGGTTCGACGACAAGGCGGCAGCCAAGCGCCTGCAGATCCGGCTGTCGTACTGGCCGCTGACGCGCCAGTACCGGCTCTCGACCGGCGTGCTGCACCAGAACTACGCCACGCTGGAAGAGGCGCTGAACGTATTGCGGCGGGTGCGCGGCTGGCAGGTGCTGGAGCGCAGCGCGCCGCTGGCGGAGGCAAACTACGAGGCGGCGGTGCGCATGCGCCTCGACACCACCTTGCTGCCCAAGCCGTTCCAGCTGAGCGCGATCACCAGCCGCGAGCTGAGTCTGGAGTCTCCGTGGCGGCGCTTCATCTTCCGGCCGCCCGCGCCGCCGCCCGCGCCGGTCGAGACGCGCGAGCCGAAGGAGACCAAGGAGGCCGAGCGATGACGCTGATCATCATCCTCGGCGCGGCACTCGCGGGCGTAATGCTCTTCATGCTGGCCACCGCGAGCGGCAACACCTCGCTTTTCGCGCAGCATTACCCGCTGCTCCTCGGCTTGAACGCGGCGCTCGCGGCGCTGCTCGCCGCGCTCGTCGCCTGGCAGGTGGGCGCGCTCTGGAAGAAGTACCGCGCGCGCGCCTTCGGCTCGCGCCTGACGGTCCGGCTCCTGCTCATGCTCGCGGTCATGGCCCTGGTGCCGGGGGCGCTCGTCTACACCGTGTCGGTGCAGTTCCTCGCCAAGAGCATCGAGTCGTGGTTCGACATCAAGGTCGACGCGGCGCTCGAAGGCGGCATCAACCTCGGCCAGTCGGCGCTCGACCAGATGCTGGGCGAGCTGCAAGCCAAGGCGCGCACGGTCGCGCTCGAGCTCGCCGACAGGCCCGGCTCGCAGCAGGTCCTCGCGCTCGGCCGGCTGCGCGACCAGGCCGGCGTCCAGGAAGCCGTGCTCGTGAGCGCGAGCGGGCGCGTGCTCGCCAGCGCGAGCGAGGACGTGTCGCGCCTGGTGCCGGAGCTGCCGACGCAGCAGGCGCTGCGCCAGGCGCGGGCCGGCCGCGGCTACGCGGCGGTGGACGCCGCTGCCGGCAAGCCGCTCGCGCTGCGCGTGGTGGTCCTGGTGCCGAGCCTCGCGCTTACCGAGGAGCCGCGCTTCCTGCAGCTGCGCCAGTCGGTGCCGGATCACTTCGGCCGCAGCGCCGAGGCGGTCGAGGCGGCGTACCGCGACTACCGCGAGCTCGCGCTCACGCGCCAGGAGCTGAAGCAGATCTATATCGTCACGCTGACGCTCGCCTTGTCGATGGCGCTGCTGGTGGCGATCGCGCTCGCGGTGGTGCTCGCCAACCGGCTCTCCGCGCCGCTCGCCAACCTGGCGCAGGCGACGCAGGCGGTGGCGCGCGGCGATTTCTCGCGGCGCGCGCCGGTGACGAGCCGCGACGAACTCGGCGTGCTCACCGAGTCCTTCAACTCGATGACGCGCCAGCTGGATGAAGCACGCGCCGTGGTCGAAGGCGCCCGGGCGCGCCTGGAAAACATCCTCGCCAACCTTTCTGCCGGGGTGCTCGTATTCGACCGCGAGCTCGCGCTGACGATCTCAAATCACGGTGCGCAGGCCATCCTCGGCGCGGAGCTGGAGGCTTTCGCCGAGAGCATGCGCGAGCAGCTGCGCGCGCATTTGCATGACCAGGGCGATCGTCCCTGGCAGCTCGAGCTGGAGCTGAAGGGCACGGGCAAGACGCTGCTGGTGCGCGGCAGCGCGCTGCCGCAGGACCCGGCGGGCGGCTTCGTGCTCGTCTTCGACGACATCTCGCAGCTCATCCAGGCGCAGCGCGCGACCGCCTGGGCCGAGGTGGCGTGGCGCCTCGCGCACGAGATCAAGAACCCGCTCACCCCGATCCAGCTCTCTGCCGAGCGCATGGAGATGAAGCTCGCCGGCAAGCTCGGCGCCGAGGACGCCGAGGCGCTCGGCCGCTCGACGCGCACCATCGTCAACCAGGTTTCGGCGCTGAAAAGCATGGTCGACGACTTCCGCGACTACGCGCGGCTGCCGGCCCCGGTGCTGGCGGGCCTGGACCTGAACCAGCTGGTCGGCGAGGTGCTGTCCCTGTACGAGAACTCGAGCGCGCCGATTGCCCGGCGCCTCGCTGCCGGCCTGCCGCCGGTCTGGGCCGACAGCGCGCAGATCCGCCAGGTGCTGCACAACCTGGTGCAGAACGCGCAGGATGCCCTCGAGCACCGCAAGAACTCCGGCGAGCGTCCCGAGATCGAGGTCAGCACCGAGCTCGCGGGCGACAAGGTGCGGCTCACGATCACTGACAACGGCGGCGGCTTCCCGGAGGAAATGATGGCTAGAATCTTCGAGCCTTATGCCACAACCAAGCCGCGCGGCACCGGACTCGGGCTCGCCATCGTGAAGAGGATCGTCGACGAACACCACGGCGAGGTCTCGATTGAGAACCGCCTTGCGAAGGGCGCAGCCGTGAGCATCCTGCTGCCGATGGCAAAGGCGGCCTGATGGCGCAGATCCTGGTCGTCGACGACGAAGTCGGCATCCGCGAGCTGCTCTCGGAAATTCTCGCCGACGAAGGCCACCAGGTGGTGCTGGCGGGGAGCGCGGTCGAGGCGCGCCGCCACCGCGAGCGCGCGCGGCCCGACCTGGTGCTGCTCGACATCTGGATGCCGGACACCGACGGCATTTCTCTGCTCAAGGAGTGGGCCGCGAGCGGCCAGCTCGGCATGCCGGTGGTGATGATGTCCGGCCACGGCACGATCGAGACCGCGGTCGAGGCGACGCGCATCGGCGCGCTCGACTACCTGGAAAAACCGATCTCGATGCAACGCCTGCTCGCCGCGGTCGAGCGCGCGCTGCGCAACCAGGAGGTCGCCGCGCCGAAGAACCTTTCGCTCGCCTCGCTCGGGCGCTCGCCCGCGCTCGCCGAGGCGCGCAAGCGCCTCGCGCAGCTGGCGCAGGCCCTCGCGCCTCTGCTGCTGCGTGGCGAGCGCGGCATGCGCCCGGAGCTTTTCGCGCGCCTGCTCGCGCCGGCGGGCGCGCCCTTCGTCGAGGGACGCGAGCTGCTCGCGGAGGCCTCCTCCGAGCTGCTGACGCGCGCTGCGGGCGGGGTGCTCTTTGTCGGCGACCTCTCGCGCCTGGCGCGCGCGGAGCAGAAGGGGCTCGAGTTCCTGCTCGCGCGCGCCGACAAGCACAAGGCGCGCGTGGTCTCCTTCTCGCATCTGGACGGGCGCGCGCTGGCGGAGAAGCACGAGTACGACCCGGAACTGGTGACGCGGCTCTCGGAGCTGGTGCTCAGGCTGCCCGCGCTGCGCGACTTCGCCGAGGACGTCCCGGACCTGGCCGGCCTGATGCTGAGCCTGCTCGTGGAAGCGCGCGCCTGCCCGGCGCGGCGCCTCACGGTCGCGGCGCTGAACGCGCTGCGCCACTACGGCTGGCCGGGCAACATCGCGGAGCTCGAAAGCGTGGTGAAGAACCTCGCGCTCGGCGCGCTCGAGGAAGACATTGCGCTGGAGGACGTCGAGCGCGTGCTGAGCGCGCACGCGCATGCCTCGCCGCCACCCGAGATCGCGCTCGACCGGCCCTATCGCGAGGCGCGCGAGGCCTTCGAGCGCCTGTACTTCGAGTACCTGCTCGCGCGCGAGAACGGCAGCATGTCGAGGGTCGCCGAGCGCTCGGGCCTGGAGCGCACGCACCTCTACCGGAAACTGAAGGCTCTCGGGCTGCCCGTCGGGCGCCGCGAAGAGTCCTGAAAAGCTACTTCTTTTTCTTCTTTGCGCGGTGCGGGCGCCGGTTGCCGTAGCTGCCCTTGTAGATCTTGCCCTTGCGCGTGCGCTTGTCGCCTTTGCCCATTTCGGTTCCTTTTATTTGACCGCGGCGATTATATCGGCGGGCTCGTAGGCGAGATACGGGGCGAGCCACTTCTCGGCTTCGGCGACGCTCATGGCCTTGCGCCGCGCGTAGTCCTCGACTTGGTCGCGGCCGATCTTGCCGACCGCGAAGTAGCTCGACTCGGGGTGCGAGAGGTAGAAGCCCGAGACCGCTGAGGCAGGCAGCATCGCGCAGGACTCGGTGAGCGTGAGGTCCGCGTTCCCGCCCGCGTCGAGCAGCTCGAAGAGCGCCCGCTTCTCGGTGTGGTCGGGGCACGCCGGGTAGCCGGGCGCCGGCCGGATGCCGCGGTAGGCCTCGGCGATCAGCTCGGCGCCCGAGAGCTTTTCGGCCGCCGCGTAGCCCCAGAACTCGCGCCGCACGCGCTCGTGCAGGTGCTCGGCGAACGCTTCCGCGATGCGATCGGCGAGCACCTTCAGCATGATCGCGCCGTAGTCGTCGTGCTTCGCCTCGCATTCGGCAAGCCGCTTCTCGAAGCCGCCGACCCCGACCGCGAAGACGCCCGCCCAGTCCTCGACGCCCGTTTCCTTCGGCGCGACGAAATCGGCAAGGCACAGGTTCGGTCGCCCCGCCGGCTTCTGATTCTGCTGGCGCAGGTTGTGGAAGGTCATCGCGACACGCGCGCGCTTGGCGTCAGCGTAGATCTCGATGTCGTCGTGGTTGACGCGCGCGGCCGGGAAAAGCCCGCAGACGCCGTTCGCGCGCACCCATTTGCCGCGCACCAGGCGCTCGAGCGTCCCCTGCGCTTCCGCGTGGAGCTTGCGCGCCGCCTCGCCGACCACCGGGTCCTCGAGGATCTTCGGGAACGAGCCCGACAGCTCCCAGGCCTGGAAGAACGGCGTCCAGTCGATGTAGGGGACGAGCTTGTCCAGCGGGTAGTCGCGCAGCACGGTGAGGCCGGGCCTGGCCGGCGCGGGCGGCCGGTAGCGAGACCAGTCGGTCGCAAGCCCGAGCCGGCGCGCCTCGGCGATCGCGAGCAGCGGCCCCGGCCCCTTCTTGTCGCGGTGCTGCGTGCGCACGCGCTCATAGTCGGCGCGCACGCCGGCGACGTAGGCGTCGCGCTGCCCTTCCGAGAGCAGGCTCTGCATCACGCCGACCGAGCGCGAGGCGTCGGGCACATGCACTACCGGCCCGGAGTAGTTGGGCGCGATCTTGACCGCGGTGTGGGCGCGCGAGGTGGTCGCGCCGCCGATCAGGAGCGGCAGCTTCATGCCTTCGCGCTCCATCTCGCGCGCGACGTGCTGCATCTCCTCCAGCGACGGCGTGATCAGGCCCGAGAGCCCGATCGCAGAAGCGTTCTCCTTGCGCGCGGTCTCAAGGATGGTCTTCGCCGGCACCATCACGCCCAGGTTGACGATCTCGTAGTTGTTGCACTGGAGCACGACCGCGACGATGTTCTTGCCGATGTCGTGCACGTCGCCCTTTACCGTGGCGATGACGAGCTTGCCCTTGGAGCGGCCGGCCTCGCCTGATTTCGCCTTCTCCACCTCGATGAAGGGCACCAGGTGCGCGACCGCCTGCTTCATGACGCGCGCCGACTTGACCACCTGCGGCAGGAACATCTTGCCCGCGCCGAAGAGATCGCCGACCACGCTCATGCCGTCCATCAGCGGGCCCTCGATCACCTCGATCGGGCGCGCATAACCGCGCCGCGCCTCCTCGGTGTCCTCGACCACGTGGCTGGCGATGCCGTTGACGAGGGCGTGGGTGAGACGTTCCTGCACCGTGCCGCGGCGCCAGGCGTCGTCCGCCTTCGCCTCGTGCGCCGTACCTTTCACGCTGGAGGCGAACTCGATCAGGCGCTCAGTGGCGTCCTCGCGGCGCGCGAAAATCACATCCTCGATCCGCTCGAGGAGCTGCGGGTCGATCTTCTCGTACACGCCGAGCTGGCCGGCGTTCACGATGCCCATTGTCATGCCGGCCTGCACCGCGTGATAGAGGAACGCCGTGTGCATTGCCTCGCGCACCGCGTCGTTGCCGCGGAACGAGAACGAAAGGTTCGACACGCCGCCCGAGGTCTTCACCTCCGGCATGTTCGCCTTGATCCAGCGCACCGCCTCGATGTAGTCGATGCCGTAGCGCGCGTGCTCTTGCAGCCCGGTGGCGACCGCGAAGATGTTCGGGTCGAAGATGATGTCGCCGGGCGCGAAGCCGGCTTTGCCGGTGAGCAGCGCGAAGCAGCGCTTGCAGATCGCGATGCGTCGCTCGAGCGTGTCGGCCTGGCCTTTCTCGTCGAAGGCCATCACCACCACCGCCGCGCCGTACTGGCGCACGAGCTTCGCCTGGCGCAGGAACTCTTCCTCGCCTTCTTTCAGGCTGATCGAATTGACGATGCCCTTGCCCTGCAGGCACTTCAGCCCCGCCTCGATCACGCTCCATTTGGAGGAATCCACCATGACCGGCACGCGCGCGATGTCGGGCTCGGCGGCGGCGAGGTTTAGGAAGGTCACCATCGCCTTCTCCGAGTCGAGCATCGCCTCGTCCATGTTGACGTCGATCACCTGGGCGCCGCTGGCGACCTGCTGGCGCGCCACCGACAGCGCCTCGGCATAGTTGCCGGCGAGGATGAGGCGCGCAAACGCCTTCGAGCCGGTGACGTTGGTGCGCTCACCGACGTTGACGAAGAGCGACGTCTCGTCGATGTTCAGCGGCTCGAGGCCCGAGAGCCGCAGCGCCGCCGGGCGCTCAGGGGTTTTTCTCGGCGAAACCCCTTTCACCGCCTGCGCGATGGCGTGGATATGCTGGGGCGTCGTGCCGCAGCAACCGCCGACCAGGTTAAGGAACCCCTCGCGCGCCCAGCCGCCCATCTCCTTCGCCATCGACTCGGGCGTGTCGTCGTATTCGCCGAAGGCATTCGGCAATCCCGCGTTCGGGTAGCACGACACCGGCATCGACGCGACGCCGGAGAGCTCTTCCACGTACTGGCGCAACTCTTTCGCGCCGAGCGCACAATTGAGACCTACCGCGAGCGGCTGCGCATGGCGCACCGAGTTGTAGAAGGCTTCCGCCGTCTGGCCCGAGAGCGTGCGGCCGGAAGCATCGGTGATCGTGCCCGAGATGATGAGCGGCACGCGCGCGCCGCGGCGCTCGAAGGCCTGCTCGATCGCGAAGAGCGCCGCTTTGGCGTTCAGCGTGTCGAAGATCGTCTCGACCAGCAGCAGGTCGACACCGCCGTCGAGCAGCCCGCGCACCGCGTCGCCGTACGCCGCGACCAGCTGGTCGAACGTGACCGCGCGAAAGCCGGGATTGTTCACATCCGGCGAGATCGACGCGGTCTTGGTGGTCGGACCGAGCGCGCCGGCGACGAAGCGCGGCCGCGAGCGGTCATTCTTCCGCCATTCCTCGATCGCTTCGCGCCCGAGCTTCGCTGCGGCGAGGTTGAGTTCGTAGGCGAGCTCTTCCATGCCGTAGTCGGCGAGCGAAACCGCCGTCGAGTTGAACGTGTTGGTCTCGATGATGTCGACGCCCGCGGCGAGGTAGTCGAGGTGCAGGCGCCGCACGAGCGCGGGCTGCGTGAGCGTGAGCAGGTCGTTGTTGCCGCGCAGCTCGCGTCCCCAGCCGCGGAAGCGCTCGCCGCGGAACTGCTCTTCCGTCAGGCGCTCCTGCTGGATCATCGTGCCCATGGCGCCGTCGAGCACGAGGATCCTGTGCTCCATCAGCTCCTGCAGCTCGGCCGTGTGATCGGTCATCCGGATCCCAAAAACAAAACGCCCGCTCAGCTTTCGCAGAAACGGGCGTTGTGGCGCGTCTCTTTAGCAGCATTTGTTAGGCGCCCGCAAGCTGAACGGTCAAATCGGCGCCAGCGCGCGCTCGCGCGCTCCTGACAAGTGGGAGTCTGCCCAACTTGCCTTGATCAGTCAAACAGCGGGACGAGCCGGGCGGCTCAGTGCAGCTGCGGTTTCTTCAGGAAATCGTTGCGGTCGGCCGAGCGCAGGTGCAGGCGCGTGAGCGAGCCCTGGCGTGAGATCGTGAGCGGGATCATGGTGCCGGCGGGGCCGAGGCTCCAGACCTTGCGGAAGAACGCTGGGAGGCCCTTGACGCGCTCGCCGGAGACATCGATCAGCAGGTCGCCGAGCTTGACGCCGGCCTGCTCGGCGGGGCCGCCGGGCGCGAGGCCGCCGACGACGAGGTGGCCTTCGAGTTCGGTCGCGTAAAGACCCATCCAGGGACGCGGCGGGCGCGAGGCGCGGCCCACCGAGGCCATGTCGGCGAGGATCGGCTCAAGCAGGTCGATCGGCACGAACATGTTGCCGTCGACCGTTTTGCCCGCGACCGCCTCCTGTACGAGGAGCGACCCGATCGCGAGCAGCTTGCCGTCTTCGTCCAGCAGCGCCGCGCCGCCCCACTGCGGGTGCGCGGGCGCGGTGAAGAACGCTTCATCGAGCACATACTCCCAGTAGCCGGCGAACTCGCGCTTGGCGATGATCTTGGCCTTGAGCGAATGCGCCCGCCCGCCGTGCCCGATCACGAACACGCTCGAGCCCTGCGCGGCGGCGCTCGCCGAGCCGCGCTCGAGCGGCTCCACGCCGAGCGGCGCGAGCGGCAGCACCAGGCCGAAGCCGGTGGCCTGGTCGTAGCCGAGCACGTGTCCGGGAATCGCTGCGCCGCGGTTGGTGGTGAGCCAGACCGTCTGCGCCTCGGTGATCAGGTAACCGATGGTGAGAACGAGGCCGTCGTCGCGGATCACGACGCCGTTGCCGGCGCGCTCGGTGCCGAGGATCGATGCGGTGCACGCGTCCTCGGGAATCCCGGCGCGCAGCAGGACGACCGCATCGAACGCCGCCTGCAGGTCGAAGCGCGTCTCGGCAGGATTCGGCTGCAGCGCCGCCGGGAACGCCCATTGGCTCGGTTCGGCCATGCTCGGATATTATCCGCCGCCGTGGCGCAAAAAGACGAATTCCGGTCGATCGAAGGCGTATTTCCCGTGCAGCTGCACTGGGGCGACTGCGACCCCGCCGGGATCATCTTCTACCCGACCTACTTCCGCTGGTTCGACTCGGCGACTTGGGCGTTCTTCGCCTCGGTCGGCTACACCGCCAGGCGCATGCGCGCCGAGCACCTGGCGATGCCGCTGGTGGCCGCCGACTGCCAGTTCAAGGCGCCGGCCCAGCAGGAGGATCGCGCCGAGGTGCGCTCGACGATCCTGCGCTGGGGCGGCAAGTCCTTCGTGATCCGGCACGCGGTGGTGCGGGCCGACGGCACGCTCCTCGCCGAAGGCTCGGAAACGCGCGTCTGGGGCCGCTATGCGAGCGGCCCGGGCTCGCCGATGAAGGGCCAGACGATCAGCGAGGAGCTAAAGGCGCTCTTCCGCAAGCGCTAGGCCCCGGATGAGCTCGAGCGTCTTCGATTCGGGCCTGTACCGCGACATGTTCGGCACCGCCGAGATGCGCGCGGTCTTCTCCGACGGCGGGTTCCTCGCGCGCTGCCTGGAAGTGGAAGCCGCGCTCGCGCGCGCGCAGGCGGGGCTCGGCCTGATTCCGGCGGCGGTGGCGCGCGAGATCAGCGACAAGGCAAAGCCCGGGATACTGGATCTGGAGCGCCTGAAGCGCGAAACGGAGGTGGTCGGCTACCCGATCCTTCCTCTGGTCAAGCAGCTGGCCGCGGCCTGCGCGGGCGACGCGGGCCGCTACGTTCACTGGGGCGCGACCACGCAGGACATCATGGACAGCGCGCTCGTCCTGCAACTGCGGGATGCGCTCGATCTCATCGAGTCCGAACTCGCGGCCGTCTCGGCGGCGCTGGAGTCGCTCGCGCGCCGCTACCGCGACGCGCCGATGGCGGGACGCACCCACCTGCAGCAGGCGCTGCCGATCACGTTCGGTTTCAAGGCGGCGGTGTGGCGCGCGCCGCTCGAGCGCCACCGAGAGCGCCTCGCCGAGCTGCGGCCGCGCGTGCTGGTGGGGCAGTTCGGCGGCGCGGCAGGCACGCTCGCCTCGCTCGGCGACAAGGGGCTCGCAGTGAGGGCGGCGCTGATGCGCGAGCTCGAACTCGCCGAGCCCGCGATCACCTGGCACGTGGCGCGCGACGGCCTCGCCGAAGCAGTGCTCTTCACCGGCCTCGTGACCGGATCGCTTGCCAAGATCGCCACCGACGTGATGCTGATGATGGCGACGGAGCTCGGCGAAGCCTTCGAGCCCTTCGAGCACGGCCGCGGCGGCAGCAGCACCATGCCGCAGAAGAGAAACCCGATCTCATCCGAATTGATCGTCGCCTGCGCCAAGCTGGTACGCCAGCACTGCGCGCTGATGCTCGACGCGATGGTGCAGGATTTCGAGCGCGCCACGGGCCCGTGGCACGCCGAGTGGATCGCGCTGCCCGAGAGCTTCATCGCCACCGCCGGCGCGCTCAGGCAGGCGAAGCTGATGCTCGCCGGGCTCACGGTGGATGCCGAGCGCATGCAACGCAATCTCGGCATGACCTCGGGCCTCATCGTGGCCGAGGCGGTGATGATGGGCCTTGCGCCAAAGCTCGGCCGGCAGGTCGCCCATGACGTCGTCTACGATGCCTGCCGCGCTGCGGCCGAAAGCGGCCGTCCGCTGCTCGAGCTGCTCACGGCGAACCCGCAGGCGGCCCCGCATCTCAGCCGCGCCGAGCTCGAGCGCCTGCTCGATCCGCGCAACTACCTCGGCAGCGCTGGCGCGATGGTGGATCGCTCGCTCGGCTCCAAGTGATGCCGCGCTGCGCGCCGAACACCACGGTGCGCAGCACGCAGGCTTTCGGTTTCTTTCATGACGGTTCCTGACAGATTTCGCAGCTTGCCCGCAGATCGCTCGATTTTGGACGCCGTGCCCCGGGACTATAGTCCCTGCAACCTGCGGAATCACCGCCATGGGCGAAGCAGACAACTTCGGCAGACGCTTCAGCTTCAGGCTGACGCGCCACTTTTCTGCGACGAGCCTGGTCGGGGTTCTCGTCATCCTGGTCGCGCTGCTGCTCTTCTACCTGCATCTTGCCTTCGAAGCGCTGAAGACTCAGGAATCGCGCGCGAACGTCGCGCTCACGAACGCGTTCTGCAACACGATCTGGCCCAAGTACGCCTCGTTCGTCTTGGGCGCGTCCGCCATTCCCAGGGCGGAGCTCGCGCAGCGCGACGAGATACGCCGGCTCAAAGAGGACGTGATGGCGCAGATGCGCGGGCTGCACGTGGTGAAGGTGAAGACATACAACGTGGACGGGCTCACGGTTTTCTCCAGCGATCCCCGGCAGATCGGCGAAGACAAGAGCACGAATGCCGGGTTCTTGACGGCGAAGGCGGGCGGGATCGCCAGCGACATCACTTTCCGAAACCGCTTCGACGCATTCGAGCAGGTCATCGTCGACCGAAACCTCGTTTCCTCGTACGTTCCGATCTTCAAGAGCGCGGGTGCGGGAATCGAAGGCGTGTTCGAGGTGTACTCCGACGTCACCGAGCTCGTCGCGGCGCTCGAAAGGACCCAGTGGCAGATCACCGGCGGCGTTCTCGTCAGCTTCGCTCTGCTCTACGCGTTCCTGCTTGTGATCGTCCACCGGGTGGACAGGCTGATCAAGGAAGAGCGGCGCATCCATGAGGCCGAGCTTATTTTCCAGGCCTATCACGATTCGTTGACCGGGCTTCCCAACCGCGCCAAGCTCGTCGAGCATCTCGATACGCTGATCCGGGATCGCCGGACGGGGGGAGTGCGTTTCGCGCTGCTTTTCCTCGACCTGGACCGCTTCAAGGAGGTGAACGACTCCCTCGGGCATCTGGTCGGCGACCGGCTTCTCGAAGAAGTGGCGCGCCGGGTGAAAGCTTGCCTGCGCGAGGTCGATCTCGTCGCGCGCCTTGGCGGGGACGAGTTCCTGATCGCGCTGCCGGGGCTGGCGGCTGCGGAACACGTCGTCAATGTCGCCGACAAGGTCCGCGGCGCCGTCTCGGGCAAGCCATATGTCATCGACGAGCATCACCTGACCGTCACCACGAGCATCGGCGTCAGCCTGTACCCCGACGATGGCCCCGACGTGACGAGCCTGGTGAAGAACGCGGACACCGCGCTGTATCACGCCAAGCGCGCAGGGCGCGACAACACCCAGTTTTTCTCCGCCGGCATGAATGCGCGCGCTCTCGACACCCTGATCATGAGCAGCGACTTGCGGCTTGCCCTGCAGCGCAACGAGTTCCTTCTCCACTATCAGCCCGTCGTCGAGCTGGCCACGGGTCGAGTCTCGGCGGTCGAAGCGCTGCTCCGCTGGCAGCATCCCGGGAGAGGATTGGTTTCCCCGCTTCAGTTCATCCCGCTCGCCGAGGACATCGGCCTGATCGAGCCGATCGGCGAATGGGCGCTCGCAACGGCCTGTGAGCAGATGCGGGCATGGCAGCGGTCCGGCGCCGCGCCGGACCGCGTAACGGTCAACCTTTCGGCCCGCCAGCTGAGGCAGGACGACTTGGCGCAGCGCATCTCGGATATTTTGGGGCAGACCGGCCTGGCGCCGCATTGCCTGGAGCTCGAGATCACCGAAAGCATGGTGATGCAGGATGCCGAAGGGGCGGCCCGGATTCTGCATGAGCTCCACCGCAGGGGCGTCAGCATCGCGATCGACGACTTCGGCACCGGCTACTCGTCGCTGAGCTACCGGAGGCGCTTCCCGATCGGCGTTCTGAAGATCGACCGGTCGTTCGTCAAGGATGTTCCCGGGGACCCGGACGACTCCGCCATCACGCGCGCGATCATCGCGCTTGCGCGCGTCCTCAAGCGTGGCGTGATTGCCGAGGGCGTGGAAACGCACGAGCAGCTCGCGTTCCTCGCGGAAATGGGCTGCGAGGAAGTTCAGGGATTCCTGATCAGCCGGCCGCGGACCGCAGCGGAACTGGAGCCGCTGCTGCAGGAGCCGACGCTGCTCCCCGTCGGGGCCGCGGCCTAGGCCTAGGCCTAGGCCGTTCCCCAGACTTCCTCGGCGGTCTCGATCACCAGGCGCAGCTTGGCGCGCTGCGCCTCGACCGCGATCTTGTTGCCGTGCACCGTGCTCGAGAACCCGCACTGCGGCGAGAGCGCGAGCTGGTCGAGCGGCGCGTACTTGGCCGCCTCGTCGATGCGGCGCTTGAGAGTGCCCTTTTTCTCCAGTTCGCCGAGCTTCGTGGTAACGAGGCCGAGCACCACGGTCTTGCCCCTGGGGAGGAACCTGAGCGGCTTGAAGTCGCCCGAGCGCGCGTCGTCGTATTCCAGGAAGTACGCGTCGACGTTCATCTCCGAGAGCAGCGCTTCGGCAACCGTCTCGTAGCCGCCCTGCGCCGCCCAGGTGCTCTGGAAGTTGCCGCGGCACAGGTGCACCGCGAGCGTCATGCCGGCGGGCTTTCGCGCGACGACCCGGTTGATGAACTTGGCGTAGCGGTGGGGCAACTCGTTCGGGTCGTCGCCGCGCGCCTTGGCGGCGGCGCGCATCTTGTCGTCGCACAGGTAGGCGAGGTTGGTGTCGTCCATCTGCACGTAGTTGAGGCCGGCTCGGGAGAGCGAGGCGAGCTCCTCGCCGTACGCCTTGGCGACGTCCTCGTAGAAATCGGGCTCGAGCTCCGGGTAGTGCTCCTTGCTGATGCCGGCGCGGCCGCCGCGGAAATGCAGCATCGTCGGCGAAGGGATGCAGACCTTCGGCGTGCGCTTGGTGCAGGACTTGAGGTACTCGAAGTCGGCGAGCTGGATGTCCTTCACGTGGCGCACCTTGCCGATCACGCGCATCACCGGCGGCGCGAGCTCCTCGGTGCCGTCCGGGCGCTTCACCATCACCGGGATGTCGGTCTTGACGCCGCCGACCTGCTCGAGAAAGTCGATGTGGAAATAGGTGCGGCGGAATTCGCCGTCGGTGATCGCCTGCAGGCCGACGTCCTCCTGGAACTTGACGATCTCGGCGATCGCCATGTCTTCGACCTTGCGCAGCTCGGCCGCGCTGATCTCGCCCTTCGCTTTTTTCTCGCGCGCCTCCAGAAGGTATTTGGGCCTGAGAAAGCTGCCGACGTGGTCGGCGCGGAACGGAGGTTTGGTCATCGGGGTTTCCGGCGATGCGAAAGAAGCGGAATTCTATGCTGTCAGCCGCTGGCGGCTGCACGCGTCGCGGCGGGCCGCAGGAACGCCCCCTGGCGAACGAGCGCGGCTTGCAGCTCAGCGATGTCGACGGCGCGCGGCTCGATGCCGCGGTTGGCGGCGATCGCGGCCGCGACGCCTGCGGCCTGGCCCGTGAGCCAGCATTGCGGGATCTCGCGCATGAAGCCGTGCGAGTTCGGGTCGCAGGAGATGTGCCGCCCGCAGGCGAGCAGGCCGTCGAGCGACTGCGGCACGAGGCTGCCATAGGGCACCGACACGTTCGCGAACTTGGGCGCCACGCTCGTGCTGACCCCGACTTCGTCGGCGAACACGCGGCCGAGCGGCCACTGCGCGCGCTCGATGCGCGCGAGGCCCTTCAGCCTGCGCGCGTGGCGCACGCCGAGCTGCGGCGCGCTCAGGAAAAGATACGCGTTCTCGAAGCCGGGCGCGTGCGCGCGGTAGAAATCCAGATGCTTCTCCATCAGCCGGTGCGAGCGGACCTCGACCTCGGTCTGCTCATCGGCATCGAGCGCGGAAAACCCCGACTGGCGCGGCCCCATGAAGAGCGCGACGTCGTTGCGCCAGGAGACGAACGGCTTGTCGAAAAGCCGCATTGCCTCGCGCCCGCGCGCCATGAACGCAGAGTGTGCCTCGGGCTGGCCGCCCCTGAACTCGAGCCAGCGCGCCATGTCGACGCCGCCAAAGAGCCAGGCGGTGTTCATACAGTGATGGATGTCGTCCTGGTCGATATCGGACTCGAAGGCGGCGCCGGCGCGCGCGAACAGATCGCCGTCGCCGGTGGCGTCGACCACCACCTTGGCGCGCACCGCCTGGCGGCCGCCCTTGCTTTCGAAAATCGCGCCGCGCACCTTGCCTTCCTCCATGAGCGGCAGCGCCGCCCAGCAGTGGTAGACGAGCCGCGCCTTCTGCTCGAGCACCATTTCCTGCGAGGCGAGCTTGAGGCGCTCGGGGTCCACGGTCGGCGACCAGGTCACCACGCCGTGGTAGGCGGCGGTGCGCAACGACCAATGGGCAGCACGTGCCGGATCGCGCGAGCCCCACTCGCGTTGCGCGGGGCCGGCGACCGCATCCTTTGGCAGGCGGTCCATGATCTCTTCGGCGAAACCGCGGATGACGAGCTGGCCGCTCCAGTCGGTCATGCGGTCGATCCAGATGACGAGCCCGCCGGTGGAGAGCCCGCCCAGATGGTTGTAGCGCTCGAGCAGGATCACATTGGCGCCGAGCTTCGCCGCCGCGACCGCGGCCGCGGTGCCGGAGGGCCCGCCGCCGACGACCAGGACGTCGCAGGCGCGATAGACCGGAATCTCGCGCCCGGGCTCGCGCAGCGTGCCGAGGTCCTGGCGACCGTCCTTGTCGCTCTTTCGTTCGAAAAAGAATTCGGAACTGAAGATGCGCTCGTCTGCAGGTGCGGCCATGGTCTGGCTCCCTAGAGCGGCGTGACGCAGGCGTGCAGTAGCGCCGAGCGTCCCTTCCGGACCTCGGCAACGCAGGCGCTCAGCGCACCCGCCACTTCATCGGGGTGGCTGACCCGGGCGCCGTAGCCGCCGGCGGACTCCACCACTTTCGTGAAATCGATGTCGGGCGCAAGCCGCGACTCGAATTCGCCCGCCGCGTGCGCCTCGCCCTGCGGGTACATGCGCAGCGTCGCTTCCTTCACCGCCGCCCAGCCGGCGTTGTCGACGATCACGGTAAGGATCGGCAGGTCGTACTGTTTGGCGACGGCGTACACCGTCTCCGGCGTGCACTGGTAGAACGAGCCGTCGCCGCACACCTGCACCGCGAGCGCGTCGCGCCGCGCGAGCTTGGCGCCGAGCGCGCCGGCGCCCGAGAAGCCTAGCGCGCCGCCCGGCAGGCCGAACATCGAGCCCGGTTTCGTGCGCTTCATCTGGTTGAAGAGCGTCGGCGTGTTGCGGATGCCTTCGTTGAAGACGATCGCCTCCTGCTCGATCGCGCGCCCGAGCTCGGCGCAGAGGTAGTTCACCCCGATCGCGCCCGGCGTGCCGCGGTCCGCCGCGAGCTTGGCCAGCCCCGCCGCGCGCGCTTCCCGCTCAGCCTGAATGTCTTTTAGCCGTTTGTTTACGTCTTCTTGAAAACCGGAACTTGCTTGAGAGCGAAGTGCCTCGAGTAACTGCTTCAAAACAATCGTGCTGTCGCCCTGCACGCGCAGGCTGGTCGGGAAGCCCCACATCGGCATCCGGTCCTTGATCGCGTCGACGTCGACCTGGATCCAGAAGGTGTCCGGGTTCTCGCGAACCTCGGAGGGGATCCAGGGCACGTCGACGTCAACCAGCAGCCCGACGTCGGTCTTCGGCAGCGCGGCCGCGGCCGAGATTCCGGGGAAGCACGGCGAGTCGTGCGAGATGTTCATGCACAGCGCGCCCGATTCGTAGACCCGGATGCCGGCGAAGCGCGCGAGCTCGTCTACAAGCGCCGGGAACGCCGGATTGATGCCGCCGTAGCGGGTTACGAGGATCGGGTGGCGCGCCGCGAGCAGGCGCTCGGCCATCTGCGCGACGGTCTCGGGATCGGTGCCGCGCGCCCGCACCGCGCCGTAGCGCGCCTCGGGGAAGGCCTTCACCGCGCCCTCGTCCCAGCTCTGCGCCAGCACTTCGCGCGGCAGTGTGAGATACACCGGGCCCATCGGGTCGCTGTGCATCACCGAGTGCGCGCGCCGCAGCACTTCCTTCGCCACCAGGCCCGCGTGCAGGTTGTATTCCCATTTCACATAGGGCCGCACGAGCGCCGCTTGGTCGAACGGCTCCTGCACGAAATGCACGTGCGCGTCGCGCGAGCCGGCGAGCTCGCCGCGCATCGTGAAGGGCGCTCGCCCTGCCATCAGCAGGGTCGGCACGCGCGCGCGCATGAGGTTATGCAGCGCCATCGCGGAGTTGGCGGTGCCGGCATCTACGTGCGCGAGGATCGCCTGGCCCCGGCCGGTGACCTGCGTGTAGCCGAGCGCCATGTGCACCGCGACGTTCTCGTGCGGACAGAGGATCGTCGGCGGGTGCTTGCGGCCCTCTTTCTTCCAGCGCGCCATCTCCTCGATTAGCGGTGCGTGGTCGGTGCCGAGGTTGCCGAACAGATAGTCGATGCCGATCTCGTTCAGGCCCTCGAGGAAGTAGTGCGAGGTGCTGTGCAGCCTGACCTGCGGCGCCTTGTCCATGGCTAGCAGTCGAAGAAGACGGTCTCGTCTTTGCCTTGCAGCAGGACGTTCCATTCCAGGGTCTTGTTCTTTGGCCTCGCAATCAGGGTCTGTCTACGCGCGGCAGGAACTAGCGCGAGCACAGGATCGGTTGCGTTCGCGGGGTCGTCCGGGAAATAGATCCGTGTCACCAGCTGCTTCAGCTGCCCGCGCATGAAGAGGTTGACCGCGATGTGCGGCGCCTGGAGCCTGCCGTCCGGCCCCGGCACGCGCCCGGGCTTTATGGTCCGGAAGCGAAAACGCCCCTTGGCGTCGGTCGCCGAGCGGCCGAAGCCGCGGAATTTGCGGGTGCCGTAGTTACCTTGCGCGTCGGCCTGCCAGATTTCGACCGCGGCGTCGTCGACCGGTTTGCCGTCGCCGTCGAGCACGCGGCCTTCGATCGTGACGCGCTCGCCCTTGACGCCTTTCGGCGCGAGGTTCTCGACGATCAGCCAAATGAGGCCGATATGCAGGTACGGCCCGACCGTCTGCGAGGTGGTCGCATGCAGGCTCATCGGCGGTTCTCCATCGGCGTCTGCTGCGGCCCGCGCAGGATGATGTCGAAGCGGTAGCCGAGGGCGGTCTCCGGGATGGTGGTCTCCCAGTCGAGCGCCGACACGAGGCGCTTGCGCGCGCGCTCGTCGGGCACGCAGTTGTACATCGGATCCTTCTCGAGCAGCGGATCGCCCGGGAAGTACATCTGCGTGACGAGGCGCGTCGCGAACGCCGGGCCGAAGAGCGAGAAGTGGATGTGCGCAGGCCGCCAGGCGTTGTAATGGTTGCGCCACGGGTACTCGCCCGGCTTGATCGTGACGAAGCGGTAGCGGCCCTGCTTGTCGGTGAGCGCGCGGCCGGCGCCGGTGAAGTTCGGGTCCATCGGCGCATCGTGCTGGTCGACGCGGTGCGGGTAGCGGCCGGCGGAGTTGGCCTGCCAGACCTCGACCAGCGTGCCGGCGACCGGCCTGCCGTCCTCGTCCAGCACGCGACCGCTCACGATGATGCGCTCGCCGATCGGCTCGCCCTTGTGCTGGCGCGTGAGGTCGGCATCGCCCGGCTTCACCTCGCTCCGGCCGAACACCGGGCCTGTGGTCTCAGTCAGCGTGTGCGGCAGGACCACGAGAGGCTGCGTCGGCGCGCGCTTGACCGTCGAGGCGTACGGCGGAAACAGGTAGTCGGGTTGCGTTCCCGGCGCCGGACGCCGATATCCCATGATTCTATTCCGCATCAGGTTGTTTTCCCGGTTGTGCCCGCTGGAAAGCATCCAGCATCATGCATTCCTCGTGTACCCGCATCACCGTCGGATAGGCCGTAGTGTCGCATTGGTAACGCTGTGCGTTGAAGACCTGTGGCACCAGGCAGCAATCCGCCATCGTCGGCGTATCGCCATGCGAAAACCGGCCCGCGCCGCCGTCGCCGAGCGCCGCCTCGAGCTTGGCGAGGCCGTCCGCGATCCAGTGCCGGTACCAGGCGTTCACCTGCTCCTCGTTCTGGCCGAGCGCGCGCTTCAGGTGCTGGAGCACCCGCAGGTTGTTCAGCGGATGGATCTCGCAGGCCACAATGAGCGAGAGCGCGCGCACACGCACGCGCGCGAACGCCTCCTTCGGCAGCAGCGGCGGGATCGGGCGCGATTCGTCCAGGTACTCGATGATGGCGAGTGACTGCGTGAGGCGCCGGCCGGCGTCTTCGAACAGTGGCAGCAGCGCCTGCGCGTTGACAGCGGTGTACTCGGGCTTGCGGTGCTCGCCCCTGGCGAGGTGCACGAAAGCCGCGTCGTACGCGAGCCCCTTGAGATTCAGCGCGATGCGCACGCGGAACGCGGCCGAGCTGCGGAAGTAGGTGTAGAGCTTCATAGCTTAGCGCTAGAGCGCTTCGATCATCTTCACCTTGAGCTCGCCCACGCCGTCGACGCCGGCGTGCAGGTCGTCGCCCGCTTTCACCGGCCCGACGCCCGCCGGCGTGCCCGAGTAGATGAGATCGCCCGGCTCGAGGGTGTAGTACTCGGAGAGATAGGCGATCTGCTCCGGCACCGACCAGATCATGTCGGCGAGATCGGCCTTCTGGCGCTCCTTGCCGTTCACCTTCAGCCAGATCGCGCCCTTCGCCGGGTGGCCGATCTTGGCCGCGGGCGCGAGCGCGCTGCAGGGCGCCGACTCGTCGAAGTTCTTGCCGAAATCCCACGGCCGGCCGTGGTCCTTGCCGTGCTGCTGCAGATCGCGGCGCGTCATGTCGAAACCGACGCCGTAGCCGAAGATGTGCCCGGTGGCTTTTTTCGCGTCGATGCGGCGGCCGCCCTTCGCGATCGCCACCACCATCTCGGTCTCGTAGTGCAGGTTCGACGTCTTGGGCGGCACGTGCACCTTGCCGCCGCCGGCCACGAGCGCGAACTCCGACTTGAGGAAGAAGAACGGCGTCTCGCGGCCGTCGCCGCCCATCTCTTTCTGGTGCTCGACGTAGTTGCGGCCGACGCAGAAGATGCGGCGTACCGGGAACAGATCCTTCGAGCCGGCCACCGCGAGCGCGGGCGGGCTCCACAGCGGGATGACGTGTGCCACCTGAGTCCTTTCCTGGAGGAAGGGGAATTCTAGTGCCAGTAGTGCTAGGATTGTTCCGCAGGTAATCACCGCCCTAGGAGGGGGAGATGAAAGCCAGATTCGCGCATCTATTCGCTGCGGCGACGCTTGCCGCGTTCGCGACGACTGCCGCCGCCCAGACCGTCCGGATCGGCGTGGTGCTGCCCTACTCGGGCGTCGGCGCCGAGTTCGCGCAGCAGACCGACCGCGGCATGCAGCTGTTCATGAAGCTCAACCCGAACGCGTTTGGTCCCTACAAGATCGAGCTCGTCAAGCGCGACTCGAAGAACCCGAGCGGCGCCGAGGCGAAGACCGCGGTGCAGGAGCTGATCACGCAGGAGAAGGTCGACATCCTCACCGGCTTCATCTACTCGCCGGACGCGATCGCCTCCGCGCCGCTCGCCACCGAGGCGAAGAAGCCGATGGTGATCATGAACGCGGGCACCGCGTGGATCACCAACCTCTCGCCGATGATCTCGCGCGTCTCGTTCTCGATGTGGCACGCCGGCCACGCCATGGGCGAGGCCTCGGCCAAGAACCTGAAGGCGAAGACCGCGGTGGTCGGCTACTCCGACTTCCCGCCGGGCAAGGACAGCCTGGATGCGTTCAAGCGCGCCTTCGAGGCGAACGGCGGCAAGGTGATCGACGCGATCCCGATGGGCGGCCCGGGCCAGGTCCCCGACTTCACGCCGTTCTTCCAGCGCGCCAAGGACCGCAAGCCCGACGTCTTTTTCGTCTTCGTGCCCTCGGGCGACCACGCGGTCGCGGTGATGAAGACCTACAACGCGCTCGGCATGCGCCAGGCCGGCATCCAGCTGGTCGGGCCGGGAGATCTCACGCCGGACCACAAGCTGCAGGGCATGGGCGACGACGCGGTGGGCCTCATCACCATCCACCACTACAACGCCGACCTCGACAACCCGCTGAACAAGCGCTTTGTCGAGACCTGGAAGAAGGACTACGGCCCGACGGCGACGCCGGACTTCATGGGCGTGCAGGGCTACGACGGCATGGCGGCGATCGCCCACGTAGTGACGACGCTCAAGGGCAAGATCGATCCGGAGAAGGCGATCGACGCGCTCAAGGGCTGGAAGTTCAACAGCCCGCGCGGCCCGATCATGATCGACCCGGCGACCCGCGACATCGTCATGAACGAGTACCTGAGCGAGCTGGTGAAGAGCGGCGGGCGCCTGACGCAGAAGAACATCGGCGTCATCAACGCCGTCAAGGACATGTGCAAGGAGCTCAAGGAAGGGAAGTGCAAGTAGCGCACGCGCAAGCGAACCTCTAGAGGAAAACGCCGCCGCCGCGGCCGACAGCCGGGCGGCGGTTTTTTTCGTGGAATTCGCGATCAAGATCGCCAACATCGTGCTCGGGGGCTTCGCCTCGGGCATGGTGCTGTTCATCGTCTCGGTCGGCCTGTCGGTGACCATGGGGCTAATGGGCTTCGTGAACCTCGCGCACGGCGGTTTCGCCATGCTCGGCGGGTACTGCATCTTGCTTACGATGCGCCACTGGGGGCTCGACTTCGTGAGCGCGCTAGCGCTCGCTTTCGTGTCGGTGGCCGCGTTTTCGGTCGTGCTCGAGCGCCTGCTCTATTCGCGTTTGTACCGCGCTGGCGAGCTCGACCAGGTGCTGTTTACGATCGGTCTCGCCTTCATCATGACCGCGAGCGTGACGCTCGGCGTCGGCCCCGAGACGCAGGTCATCCAGCTGCCCGACTGGCTGCGCGGCCAGACCAACCTCGGCTTCATGACCTACCGCACCTACAGCCTTGCGCTGATCGCGGTGGGCGTGGCGCTGGTGGTTGGCCTGTGGCTCGGCTTCGAGCGCACGCGCTTCGGCGCGCGCATCCGCGCCGCGGTCGACAACCGGCGCATGGTGTCATCGCTTGGCGTCGACGTCGGGCGGCTCTTCACCGTTACCTTCGCGATCGGCAGCGGATTGGCCGCTGTCGGCGGCGGCCTCGGCGCCGAGATCCTCGGCCTCAACCCCAACTATCCACTGCAGTACCTTGTCTACTTCCTGATCGTGGTGGCGGTCGGCGGCCTGGGTCGCGTGACGGGCGTCTTTTTCGCCGCGCTCCTCATCGGCGTGCTTGATTTCATCCTCAAGATCGAGTTTCCGAAGGGTGGCACGATCTTCATCTACGCCCTCACCCTGATCCTGCTTCTGTGGCGCCCGCAAGGGCTGTTCGGGAAAAAAGGCACATGAGAGCTGCTGAGGAATTCGCCCGGCGCCATCGCCTGCAGTGGTGGGAGGCGCTGCCCTGGCTCGCCGGCATCGCGGTGTTCTTCGCGTTTCCGAACTACCTCGCGTTCTCGACCCAGGTCGTGATCACGATCCTCTTTGCGCTGTCGCTCGACCTCGTGCTCGGCTACGCCGGCATCGTCACGCTCGGCCACGCCGCGTTCTTCGGCGCCGGCGCCTACACTGTCGGCATCCTCGCGCAGCATTTCGGCTGGAACGAGCCCTTGTCGGGGCTTGCCGCAGGCGCGCTGGTCGCGGCGGCGATCGGCCTGGTGAGCGGCTTCGTGCTCCTGCGCACCCACGGGCTGACGCTGCTCATGCTGACGCTGTGCACCATGACGCTGCTCGAGCAGGCGGCCAACATGAGCGCGCACTGGACCGGCGGCTTCGACGGCATGCCGAGCCTCGTTTTCCAGAAGATCCTCGGCCTCTTCTCCTTCGACGTGCTCTATTTCCGCTCGCAGTACCTGTACTCGCTCGCCATCCTCTTTCTCGGCTTCGTGCTGGTGCGGATGCTTGTCTACTCCTCGTTCGGCCAGAGCCTCACCGGCATCCGCGAGAACGTGCGCCGCATGCACGCGGTCGGCGCGCCGGTGCGCGCGCGCCTGATCCTCGTGTATACGATCTCGGCCGCGCTCGCAGGCCTCGCCGGCGGGCTGTTTGCGCAGACCACCAGCTACGTGAATCTCGCGGTGTTGGGCCTCGAGCGCGCCGCGGGCGTCATGATCATCCTCATCCTCGGCGGCTACGGCCAGCTCTACGGCGCGATCATCGGCGCGATCGCCTACATGGTGCTCGAGCACCTGCTCGCCAAGGCCTATCCGACCGCGTGGCAGCTCGGCATCGGCGTGACGCTCGTCGTGGTGGCGCTCTACGTGCGCAACGGCATCCTCGGGCTTGCCGAGTCGATCTGGCGCCGCCTCTCCGGTGGAAAAGCATGACGGCGATGCTTGAGACCCGGGGCCTATGCAAGAACTTCGGCGCGCTCGAGGTGGCGCGCTCGATCAACTTCACGCTCGAGACCGGCGCGCGGCACGCGCTCATCGGCCCCAACGGCGCGGGCAAGACGACGCTCGTCAACCTGCTCACCGGCTTCGAGCGCCCCTCGCGCGGCCAAGTGCTGCTCGCCGGCGAGGACGTCACGCAGCTGCCGCAGGCGAAGCGCGTCAAGCGCGGAATCACGCGCACTTTCCAGATCAACCAGTTGTTCCGGGGACTCTCGGTGCTGGACAACGTGTGCATTGCGGTGGCCGAGCGGCTCGGGGTCGGCGGCGCGTTGCTCAAGCCCGCCGGCCGGCACGCCGAAGTCATCGCCGAGGCCATCCGCCTGATCGCGATGCTCAAGTTCGAGGCCGACGCTGGCCGGCGCGTCGCCGAGCTGCCCTACGGGCGCCAGCGCATGGTCGAGATCGCCATCGCACTCGGGCTCGACCCGCGCGTGCTGCTCCTGGACGAGCCCGCGGCCGGCATCCCGAGCTCGGAGAGCCACATCCTGCTCGATGCGATCGCGACCCTGCCGCGCGAGATCGCGGTGCTCATCATCGAGCACGACATGGATGTCGTCTTCCGCTTCGCGCAGCGCATCACGGTCATGGTCGCGGGCGCGATCTTCGCCGAAGGCACGCCTGCCGAGATCGCCGCCAATGCCGAGGTGCGCGCCGTCTACCTGGGAGCAGGGCATGCCTGACGCGCTGCGGCTGAGCAGGGTGAGCGCGGGATATGGCGAGACGCACGTGCTCGAGGAGATCGAGCTCGCGCTGGCGCAGGGCGAGAGCCTGTCGATCATCGGCCGCAACGGCGTCGGCAAGTCGACGCTGCTCGAGACCGTCATGGGCCACACCACGCTGCACGCGGGCAGGATCGAGCTGCATGGGCGCGCGATCGAGCGCGCGCCGGCGCACGCGCGCGCGTTGCAGGGCATCGGCTACGTGCCGCAGGAGCGCGAGATCTTCCCTTCGCTCTCGGTGCGCGAAAACCTGGAGATTTGCGCGCACCCGGGGCACTGGACGGCGGCGCGCGTCTTCGAGCTCTTTCCCAACCTGCAGGCGCGCCTGGACAACGCCGGCACCCAGCTCTCCGGCGGCGAGCAGCAGATGCTCGCGGTGGCGCGCGCGCTCATGACCAACCCGGCCGTGCTGCTGATGGACGAGCCCACCGAGGGGCTTGCGCCGGTGATCGTGCAGGCGCTCGTGCAGGTGCTCGCGCGCCTGCGCGCCGCCGGCAGGCTCTCGATCGTGCTGGTGGAGCAGAACAGCCGCGTCGCGCTCGAATTCTCCGAGCGCACCGCGGTGCTGGATCGCGGCCGCATCGTCTACGACGGGCCCTCGGAGCGGCTGCGCGCCGATCCGGAATTCCTCGCCAGCCTGATCTCGGTAGAGGCCTAGCTTTTCTTGTCGAGGTCCTGCTCGAGCTGCTCGCGCAGCTTGAAGCGCTGCACCTTGCCGGTCGGGGTGCGCGGTAGCTCGCGCACCGGGACGATCCATTTCGGCCGCTTGTGCGGCGGCAGCTTCTGCTCGCAGGCCTTTGCCGCCGCGGCCACCGCGGCGTCGTCGTCGCCGCGCGGCGCGATGAAGAGCGCGAGGCGCTCGAAGCGGTCGTGGTCGGCGACCGGGACGCACGCCGCCTCGGCGACGAGCTGCGCGACCGCCTCCTCGATCTCGGAGGGCTGCACCCACTGGCCGGCGATCTTCACCAGCTCGTCGGAGCGGCCCTGGTGCACGAAGAATCCCTCGCCGTCGCGCACGAAGAAATCCTGGCTGCAGAACCAGCCGCCGCGGAACTGCGCCGCGGTCCGGTCCGGCAGGTTGGCGTAGCCGAGCGCGAGCGCCGGATGCCTGATCCAGAGGATGCCGGGCTCGCCCGCGGCGACCTCGCGGCCCTCCGTGGTCGCGAGCCGCGTGCCAACCCCGGACAACGGCAGTCCGGTGCGCACGCCGTCCGAGGTCCCCGGCGGCGTCACGATGCAGGCGCAGAACGTCTCCGACATGCCGTAGAGCGACAGGATCTCGCCGCCCGTCGCCGCGCGCCATGCCTCGAGCACCGGCACGGGCAGCCGCTCGCCCGCGGCGACGAAGCGGCGCACCCGCTGGAACGGCACGAGGCGGCCCGCGCCAAGCGCAAGCAGCCGGCGGTAGAAGGTCGGCACGCTGAAGAATGCGGCCGGCTGCTCGCGCGCGACGCGCTCGAGCACCGGCTCGGCCTCGGGCCATTCCGGGTCGAGGAGCGCGGTCGCGCCGGTGGCGAGCGGCCCGAGCAGGCCGTGCTCGAGCGCGTAGGCGAAGAAGAGTTTGGAGGTCGTGAGCGCCCGCTCGCCGGGCGCAAGCCCGATCACCTCGCGCTGCGCCTGCCCGGCGTGCAGGACGGCGCGGTGCGCATGCACGATCCCCTTCGGCTGCCCGGTGGTCCCCGAGGAGTAGAGCCAGAACGCCGGGTCGTCGCCGCGCACGGCGACTGGCGCCGCTTCGGCAGAAGCGCTCTGGCAGGCGTCGCGCCACGAGGCGAGATCATCCGTGATCGTCAGGCGCGCGCCGCTGTCGGCGCGGATATGCGCGTACTCGGCCTCCGAGAGGCGGGTGTTCAGCGCGACCGCCACCGCGCCCGCGTGCAGGATGCCGAGCCAGGCGGCGGCGAACTGCGGCGAGTCGCGCATCAGCAGCATGACGCGGTCGCCCTGCTGCACGCCGTGCGCGCGCAGCGCGTTGGCCGCGCGCGCCGCCTGCGCGGCCAGCTCGCGATAGCTGAGCGCCTCGCTGCCGCAAATCAGGGCAACGCGCGTGCCGTGCTGCTCGAGCGCCTTGGCGCCGAGCAGATGCTCGACTGCGTTCATCGTGGTTCTGCGTTGCGCGTGCGTTGTTCTTGGCCTAGGATCGTAGCGGGCCGGATGTTCGAAGGTCAAACTGTTTGGTCAACAAACAAAAATTCAAACTCGGGGCGCTGCCGCAATTGCTCGGCTACCGCCTGCGTCGCGCCCAGCAGGCGGTGTTCCGCGACTTCGCCGCGAGCGTGCACGGCCTCTCCCCCGGGCGCGTCGGGCTGCTCATCACCATCGAGGCGAATCCCGGAATGACGCAGAGCCGGCTCGCCGAGATGGTCGGCCGCGACCGCTCGACCATGGTCGGCGTGCTGGACGAGTTGGAGGCAAAGGCGCTGATCGAGCGCCGGCGCGGCGCCGACCGGCGCACCAACGGCCTGTGGCTGACGCGCGCCGGGCGCGCGCTGCTCGGGCGCGCGGTGCGCGAGATCGCGGCGCATGAGCGGCGCATTGCCGCGCGGCTGAACGCCGCCGAGCGCAAGCAGCTGCTCGATCTGCTCGGGCGGATCGCCGAGTAAAAAAACGGGGCGCCGGCAGCGCCCCGAAAACCCGGACGCTAGGCCCGGAACGCTTCAGGAACTCCCTGTCTCAGAACGTCCTTGTGACCGAGAAGACGAGCGTGCTGCGGCCCGCGTCCTTGGTGCGCGTGCCCAGCTGCCCGGCGCTGTTCTGCGAGCTCGCGAAGCAGTAGAAGCCCGCGTTGGCCGCGTTGCAGCGGCCCTTGGCGTTGGTGTCGATGTAGGACAGGCCGAACACCCAGCCCGAGATGTCCTTGGTCACCCCGATCTTCCAGTCGGTGTAGTTGCCGTTGGTGAGATCGGTCCCGGTGCTCCAGCCCTTCAGCTTGAAGCTGCCCACATGTCCGTTGATCCCCCAGCCCTTCCCCAGGTCGTAGGTGGCCGAGAGGTCCCAGTAATGCGAGCCCTTGGGGCTGCCGTCGGGGTAGCCGGCACCGCTGTTGACGTTGGAGTTCCAGTTGCCGGCGTACAGGCCGCTCGAGTGGCTGTAGTCGATGCCGCCTTGGAGCGCGGGCTTGCCGAAGGTCTGGTCGATGCCGCAGAACCGGTAGCTGCTGAAAAGGCCTATGTTCCCCGCGAGGGTGTGCGGGGAAGCAGGGTTCTCCTCTTTCTTGTCTTGGGCTACCGAGACGCCGGAAGTCCCGAGCAACAAGGCGAAAGAGACAGCGGCCAGAGGTCTCCAGTCGAGTACCAATGGGCTCCTTGCTTCGCTCGTACGATGAATGCCAGTTAAATTCGCATAAAGATTCAGAATCTTATACACGCTCAGGCAGGAAGTCGCACCAATCTGGCGCAAAAGCAGGGTGCGTTGCACGGGCGAAGTGCAGTCCCGGGAGTACGCTCGCGGTCGTGAGCAATCGCCAGATCCTCGAGGAATTCAAGGCCCGCCTGAACGAGGCGCTGCGCGCATCGCCCGCGCAGGACCTGGAGAAGAACCTGCATGCGCTGCTCGGCGCGTTCTTCGAGCGGTTCGACCTCGCCACGCGCGATAACCTCGAGGTGCAAAAGGCGCTGCTTGCGCGCGCGCAGGCGACGCTCGCCGCGCTGGAGGCGCGCATCGCCGAGCTGGAGAAAAAGTCGAAGTAGACCCGAAGTAAACCTCCGATGCGCGCTCTGCGTTCATCGCGCGTGGGGGTTAAATGTCGCTGGCAACCGTGGCGAGCCGCGCGCTCGCAGGCATCGATGCGCTCGAGGTGGCGGTGGAAGTCCACCTCGGCCCCGGCTTGCCCGCGTTCACCATCGTAGGGCTGCCCGACGCCGAGGAGCGCGAAGCCAAGGATCGCGTGCGCGCGGCGCTGAACCACACCCGCTTCGAATTTCCCGCGCGCCGGATCACGGTGAATCTCGCGCCCGCGGATCTGCCCAAGGACTCCGGAAGGTTCGATCTGCCGATCGCGCTCGGTGACCTGACTGGCTTTTTCTGTGCCAGGTTGAATGTTGTATTTTTCAACTTGGAAGAAGGAGTCAGCGGATGGCAAACAAGAAATACAGCCCCGAGCAAGCGGTCGCAAAGCTCAGGCAAATCGATGTCTTGCTGGGCGAAGGCAAGTCGATCAGTCAGGCCTGCAAAGAGG
>Ga0233425_10000775_pt1 | contig 78646 bp, 72 predicted proteins | sample Watercolumn_Towu_2_FD_181712 | JGI IMG/M metagenome (GOLD analysis project Ga0233425, IMG submission 181712) | Freshwater microbial communities from Lake Towuti, South Sulawesi, Indonesia - Watercolumn_Towuti2014_140_MG | ecosystem: Environmental > Aquatic > Freshwater > Lake | place...
GGCCGACCGATTTATGCTTGCTTATGCTCTTCGGCACGAATCGGACATCGAGTTCAAGGAGGCGAGGCTCAAGGAGGGGCAGTTTGCAATTGAGGTCGTTCCCGCATGAGTCAGCGGCCTAACCCTACGGTCAAGTTCGCTCCGCTTCGCTGCGCTGGGACTGCGCTAAAGCGCAGCCCCTTACCTTCACGTTAGGACACATATGCCGCCGAAGATCGGATTTAACGTGCATGAAGGAAATTCCACCTACCGTGTGGAAAATGAGGAGCTTGCCGAATACGCCAATCTCTATGGGCTGGAAACGCTAATCCCTAGTCGGTATAGCTGGCTGTTCGTGTTCAATCTAATGATGCTTGAGCGAAAGAACGGCATTGCGCCCTTCTCAATCATCGACGAAATAAAGAATCTTGAAGACGTTGGGCCACCGCAGCAAACGAAGCCCGCCTCAGAATTTAAGGGCGCTCACCTGAAGGGGCTTTGGCACAAGCATTTCTTCGCCGCCAATCTAAGTCTCCTCGCCCACAACATTTCAAATCAACTCGCAGGTGGCAAGCTCGGAAAGCTCGTCGAGGACATATTCGACCCCAACAAGAGTCCGGTGGTAACGAAGGAAATGATTGGTGAGCTTTCCCACCGGGTGGTGGTCGGGTCATTGGAAGATCGGGCCTCCGATGGAAAACTTTCCGGCGAGTGGATTGTGTTCGCCAAGCACCAAGGGCAGAACTATTACCTCTGCCTCACCACGCATGAGTCAGGCGACGAAAACATCGCGCAGAGCATCAAGGCCGCCTGCCTGCCACAGTTCGCGTTCCTGAATACCTATGTGTCCTAACACTACGTTCAAGGGGACGCAACGCGATAAAGCCGCGCCGCGCCCCTTAACTTCACGTTAGCCGTCACAAGAGATGACCATGTATATTCAAAGAATATGTCTAGTAGCTATTATTCTTGCATGCGCGCCTGTGCATGCTGAGCAAAATCAATCTGATTTTTCCTTCCCGCCACCACTTGAAAATGGAGCAAAGCCCCACAAACTTTGGGCAACACACTACTTCGTGCATGTTGCTCACACGGTCTCTTCTGGCGTCGCGTTCAGGGACAAGGCTGGAAAGGTGGTTTCCGATAAAGTCTCTCCTAGAGACTGGTGTCTTGCGGCGATAGAGGGAACAGTTCAAGTTACAATGGACGGCCAACCTCGGACACTTAACTATGGCGGAGTCGGTACAAAATCACTCGTCGACTGTGCTGCAATACTGAAAATTGATCCCGCAAAAAAACCATGGATCTCAGGTACTGGGAGGTCTTATTTTACTTCGGCATTGGGTATCTACGGCGATGGTGTAAAAGGTTACCGGCTAATACCGTTCAGAACGGTTGCTGTGGACAGTAAGACATTCCCCTATGGAACAGTCATTTTCATTCAGAGGGCAAAAGGCACAGAAATTACATTGCCTTCCGGCGAGGTTGCCAAGCATGACGGTTACTTTTTCGCGGGAGACACAGGTGGCGCAATCAAGGGCAAGCACATTGATGTTTTCTGTGGTATCACCGACAAAAACTGCTTCCCTGATTTCATTACAAGCGATGAGAAAGCACCTTTTGATGCGATTGAGGTCACCGATAGTGTAGTGATCGAAAGTTTGAAAGCAACACACAGAAAGTGATGGCTAACCCAGCATTGCACCTGACCGCTTGCCAGCGTCGCTTTGCGCCACCGTCAAGCGTCAGGTGAATTGTGCGTTGAGCGGTATGTCAGCCGTTGACTTTGGTTTCCGTCCACTTCCAGGCACACCAGACAATATAGACCATGCACGCAACTTCAATCGTGGCGAAAAATACATAGGACAGGCTGGTGTTGCCCCCGCCGATGACCCAGAGTGTGGTGATTGTACCGGCCAGGATGTTGGCGTAACGGTTTTCCCGATAGTTGAGATATTTGGAGAGCACGATCATGGCGATCGGGATTTCCAGAAGCACGGAGAAGATCAACAGCAGCCCCTGATCGGGCTTCATTGCAATCATCTCCTCCAACATCCCGGGATTGAGAAATCCGACAATGTCCGCAAACACCATGTTGAACATCACGAACACCCAGAGGGTGGAAAGTTTATCCTTCATCGTCAACTCCGGTGGTTCTTCGAGGTCTCCGTAATATCAAGGGGCTCGATGCTGCCTTTTACGTTACGCAGCCCAGCTTCGCTCAGCCTGTGGGTGAGGTGCCAGGGAAGTTGCGCCTCGCCTCATCCCTTGGCGATCTTCGCCAGCGTCTCGTTCACCAGCACTTGCGCCCGCTCGACGCTGTCGGCTTCGGCGTAGCAGCGCAGTTCGGGGGCGTTGCCGGAGGGGCGGAGGTGGGCGATTTCGCCGTTGGCGAAGGTGAGGCGCAGGCCGTCGGTGGTGTCGCGTTTGACCACAGCGCCGAGGGTGTCACCCCACAGGCTGCGGTAGGCGTCGTCACTGGCTTGCAGACGCTCCAGCAGGGCGCGGCTGTCGGCGACGGCGAAGTTTTGCAGGCGGTCGCTGGCGGTGAAGCGTTGCGGCAGGCCGCGTGACAGTTCTGACAGCTTGCAGCCTTGCTGGCGCGCCATGGCCAGCAGCGCCAGGGCGGGGAGGATGGAGTCGCGGGTGGGCAGCGCGGCCAGCGGGTGGCCGTTGACGACCAGGTTGTGTCCGGCCAGGAAGCCGCCGTTGGCCTCGAACCCGGCCACGCCGCCGCTGGCCTGTTCCATCCCGGCGATGACGTAGGGCGAGCCGATGCGGGTGCGGATGACCTGCTTGAACCAGCCAGAGGCTTCGATGGCGGTGTTGCAGCTCACCGGGGTGACCACGGTGTCCGCGCCGAGGAAGTGCGCGCACAGCAGGCCGACCACGTCGCCGCGCAGCCAGTCGCCGCTTTCGTCGCCGATTAGCGGGCGGTCGCCGTCGCCGTCGGTGGAAAGAATGGCGTCCAGTCGGTGTTGCGCCGCCCAGGTGCGGCCACGCTGGCGGTCTTCCTCGCCCACGGCTTCGGTGTCGATCGGCACGAAGGTGTCGGTGCGTTCCAGCCCGATCACTTCTGCGCCGAGATCGGCGAGGATCTGCTTCAGCACATCGCGCGCGGCGCTGGAATGTTCATACACGCCGACGCGCCAACCCTTGAGCAGGTCGGACGGGAATAGGTCGGTGTAGCGGTGACGGAAATGCTCCAGCGCGACCGGATTGGCGGCGGGCAATTCGCCAGCCAGTGCGCCGACTTCAACCGTAGCTCCGGCGATGGCGGCCTCGTCGTTCTTGCTGATCTCGCCGTGTGCGGTGTAGAACTTGATGCCGTTGCGGTCAAACGGGATGTGGCTGCCGGTGACCATGATGGCCGGAATGCCTTCGGCCAGGCTGTGCAGCGCCAGCGCCGGGGTGGGCAGCACGCCGCAATAATCCACCTCGCAACCCGCCTCGCGGATCGCCGCCGCGCAGGCGCGGGCGATGGCCGGGCTGGACGGACGCAAATCAATGCCGAGGGCGATCCGCTGTCCGGCATGATTCAGTCCCAGACCTTGCAGGAACGCCAGGGTGTAGGCGGCGCAAACTTCGTCGCTCATCTGGCTGACCAGCCCGCGCGCGCCGCTGGTGCCGAAGGCTACGCCGCTGTCGGCCATCATTTGTCGGATGTGGATTGTCGTCATGGTGGAAGCCTCGGCAAGAATGGAGGCGCGATTATCGCACTGGAAGTCTCCGCCCAGGCGGCTCGAAAAGAAATTCCGGTCGCCGGGGCCAGCGCGCGAAGTGGCTGGCGGTGGAGTATAATGCGCCCCTTTTCGTATTTGGCGGTTTGGGAGTGGTCATGCCGATTTATGCTTATCGCTGCAGCAGTTGCGGCGCGCAGAAGGATGTGATGCAGAAGATGAGCGACGTCCCGCTCACTGTATGCCCCGAGTGTGGGCAGGCGACATTCAGCAAGCAGTTGACGGCGGCGGGCTTGCAGTTCAAGGGCAGCGGCTACCATGCGGCGGGTGCAAGCGTACCGCAGCCGGCCTGTGCGCCGTGCGCCGCAGCGGGTTCCTGCCCGATGGCTGGCGGCAACTGATCGAATGAAAAAATATCTCATCACCGGACTGTTAGTGTGGGTGCCGCTGGGCATCACGCTGTGGGTGCTCAATTTCACGCTTTCCACGCTGGATCAGAGTCTGCGCGTGCTGCCGGATTCGGCGCAGCCGGACACTTTGCTGGGCGTGCACATCCCCGGCCTGGGCGTAATCCTGACTTTTGTGATCGTGCTTTCTACCGGCATTCTGGCGCGCAACGTGTTCGGTCAGCGCTTGCTGACCTGGGGCGACGGTCTGCTGGCGCGCATCCCGTTTGTGAATAGCGTGTACAAGAGCGTGAAGCAGGTCAGTGACACGCTACTTTCCGGCTCCGGGCAGTCGTTCCGCAAAGTGCTGCTGGTGCGTTACCCACATCCGCAGGCTTGGTCGCTGGCGTTCCAGACCAATGTGCCCGGCGAAGTTGTCACCGCGCAGGACGAGGAGCTGGTGGCGGTGTTCATCCCCACTACGCCCAGCCCGGTGAACGGTTTTTACTTTTTCGTGCCCAAGGCGCAGACCATAGCGCTCGACATGAGCGTGGATGCCGCGCTGAAGGCCATCGTCTCGATGGGCGTGGTGGCGGCTACCGAAGTCGCCGTCCAAACCCAATCCAATTGATTTATTGATTAGAAACACACTATGCGTACTCATTACTGCGGACAACTCAACACCGCCCATCTGGGCAAGATCGTTACCCTGTGCGGCTGGGCTCACCGTCGCCGCGACCACGGCGGCGTGATCTTCATCGACATCCGCGACCGCGAAGGTCTGGCGCAGGTGGTGTGCGATCCGGATCGGCCGGAGATGTTCGCTGCTGCCGAAACGGTGCGCAACGAGTTCGTGCTCAAGGTCACCGGCAAGGTGCGCCGCCGTCCCGAGGGCACCGAAAATCCCAATCTACCGAGCGGCGAAGTGGAACTGATCTGCCAGGAACTGGAGATCCTGAACGCGTCAGTGACGCCGCCGTTCCAGTTGGACGATGAGAACCTGTCCGAGAATGTGCGCCTGACCCATCGCGTGATCGACCTGCGCCGCCCGCAGATGCAGAAGAACATGCGCCTGCGCTACGAAACCGCGCGCGCCTTCCGCCGCTTCCTGGATGACAAGGGTTTCATCGACATCGAGACGCCGATGCTGACCAAGTCCACGCCGGAAGGCGCGCGCGACTATCTGGTGCCGTCGCGCGTCCATGCGGGCGAGTTCTTTGCGCTGCCGCAATCTCCGCAGTTGTTCAAGCAGATGCTGATGGTGGCCGGTTTCGACCGCTACTACCAGATCACCAAATGCTTCCGCGACGAAGACTTGCGCGCCGACCGTCAACCCGAATTCACCCAGGTGGATATTGAAACCTCCTTCCTCTCCGAAGAAGAGATCATGAATCTCACCGAAGAGATGATCCGCACCGTGTTCAAGGAAGTGCTGGACGTCAAGCTGCCCACCCCCTTCCCGCGCATCAGCTACGCCGACGCCATGAGCCGCTTCGGTTCCGACAAACCGGATATGCGCGTAACGCTGGAAATCACCGAAGTCACCGACGCAGTGCAGGACGTGGCGTTCAAGGTATTTTCCGGCGTGGCTAATTCCGGCGGTCGCGTGGGCGCGTTGCGCGTGCCCGGCGGCGCGGCCTTCAGCCGTGGTGAGATCGACGAATACACCAAGTTTGTCGGCATCTACGGTGCCAAGGGGCTGGCTTACATCAAGGTGAACGACGCCAGCCAGCTCAACGAAACCGGCCTGCAATCGCCCATCGTCAAGAACATTCACGAGGCGGCGCTGAAGACCATCGTCGAACGCACCGGCGCACAAAGCGGCGACATCATCTTCTTCGGCGCGGACAAAACCAAGGTGGTCAACGACGCGCTGGGCGCGCTACGCAGCAAGATCGGCCACGAAAAGGGCTACACCAACGGCAAGGCTTGGGAACCGATCTGGGTGGTGGATTTCCCCATGTTCGAATACGACGACGAATCCAAGCGCTGGACCGCCTGCCACCACCCGTTCACCAGCCCCAAGGACGAACATCTGGAATTTCTGGAAACCGATCCCGGTAAGTGTCTCGCCAAGGCCTACGACCTCGCGCTGAACGGCTGGGAAATCGGCGGCGGCTCCGTGCGCATCCACAAGGAAGAAGTGCAGAGTAAGGTGTTCCGCGCCCTCAACATCAACGCCGAAGAAGCCCAGCTCAAGTTCGGCTTCCTGCTCGACGCCCTGCGCTACGGCGCCCCGCCCCACGGCGGCCTCGCCTTCGGCCTCGACCGCATCGTCACCATGATGACTGGCGCCGAATCCATCCGCGACGTGATCGCCTTCCCCAAAACCCAGCGCGCCCAGTGTCTGCTGACACAAGCTCCGTCCATGGTGGACGAGAAGCAGTTGCGCGAACTGCACATCCGTTTGCGGAATCCGGCACCGTCGGAAAGTTAGTCCTGTCGTTGGCTGAACTAAATGCGTATCGGTGGCAGTCTTGCAAAGTGGAATGACGAGCGAGGATTTGGGTTCATTGCGCCAACTCGCGGAGGGCCTGAGATCTTCGTTCACATTTCCGAATTTCCAAAAGACGGAACGCGCCCGCAGCTCGGAGAAAAGCTGACGTTTGAAGTAAAAATCGATGGCGCGGGCAAGAAACGGGCGGTCAATCTATTGTGCTCGCAGCGTTTGGAAATCAACCCAATTAGCTCTTACGAATCGCGTACACAAACATCCCGTAGAGAGAGGCCTGGTTTTTTCAGGCGGGTTATTCCGCTTGTCCTTGTCCTTGTGCTTCTGTGCATATATGGCTACAACGAATACCAGCGCCATGGGGTGCCAATGGCGGTGTCGGTTGCTGAATCGGCGGCAAGTGGGCCAGAGATGTCCATGCCAGAAGTTCAGCGCCACGATGGCGGTGGGTACAGGGCCGATATTCCCATTGAGGCGTACGAGACACTACAGTTGATCAAGCAGGGAGGGCCGTTTCCCTATGACCGCGACGGTGTGGTGTTCGGCAACTATGAACGCTTGTTGCCTGATCAACCAAGTGGTTATTACCATGAATACACAGTAAAAACACCGGGCGAGCATGGGCGCGGGGCGCGGCGCATCGTTTGCGGGGTGGTACCAGAGTGCTATTACACCGGCGACCATTACAAGACGTTCCAGCGCATCGAGGAAGGGAAGTGATGGACAGGTCAACGGCAAATCCCCCCCTGCCCCCCTTTTTCAAAGGGGGGAGTTCGGCGTTTGGCGCGGCCATCAGATTCGAGGCTGATGTCGCCGGGCTGGACAAGGCGGCGTTCCTCGCCGCGCTGGCCGCCGCCGTGGGTGCGCCGGAATATTTCGGCGGCAACTGGGATGCGCTGGCAGATGTGTTGCAGGATTTATCTTGGGCGGATGCGCCCGCCTGGGAGTTGCTGCTGCGCGGCACTGCGGCGTTGAGCGGGGAAGACGCAGCCATCGCCGCCGACATCTACGCCGACACGGCGCGCTATTGGGCGGCGCGGGGCAAGTCGTTCCGGGTGGAGTTCGTTGGCTGATGCCGTACAAGCAGCCCATCTCCGCCCTGATCGTTATCTACACTCCGCAGTTGGAGGTGTTACTGCTGGAGCGCGCCGACTATCCCGACGCTTGGCAATCGGTCACCGGCAGCCGCGACGGCGGAGAGACACTGCGCGAGACGGCGATCCGCGAGGTGCTGGAGGAAACCGGCCTTGATGCCACGCGCTACCTGCTGACCGATTGGCAGCAACAGAATGTCTATGCCATCTACCCCAAGTGGGTGCACCGCTACCCGCCCGGCACCACCCACAACACCGAGCATGTGTTCGGGTTGTGCGTGCCGGAACGCCTGCCCGTGACGCTGTCGCCGCGCGAGCATCTGAGCCACTTGTGGTTGCCTAGTCAGGATGCGGCGGCTAAAGTGTTCTCGCCGAGCAACCGGGCGGCGATACTGGAATTGCCGGAACGGACAAAAGTCAAATCCCTCCCATCCTCCCTTTGATAAAGGGAGGAGCAGGTCGGCGGTGGCTGTGGGATGGTGCTTGGATCCGGTTTATGGACAGAACAAGTCGCCGGGGAACATGGCCCCCTTTTGCCAAAGGGGGCGGCGAACGGAGTGAGCGGGGGATTTGTGCAACCCTACGACAAGAAGCTGAAGCCGGTTTCGCGCACTCTGCGCAGCAATATGACCGATGCCGAACGGCGTTTGTGGCAGCGGTTGCGCTACCGCCAGTTGGCCGGAGTGCAGTTTTACCGCCAGAAGCCGCTGCTCTCGTTCATTGTGGATTTCTACTGCCCGGTGGCGCGGCTGGAGGTGGATGGTAGCCAGCATCTGGAGCCGGAGCATCGGGAGAAAGACGCCGGGCGAGATGCGCAACTGGCTGCGCTTGGATTGAAGGTGCTGCGCTTCGATGACCGGCAGGTGCTGGTGGAAACGCAGGCGGTAGTTGAGGTGATCTATCGCACCGTGATGGAGCGGGTGGCGAAATAAAAGGAAAATCCCTCCCAACCTCCCTTTTTCAAAGGGAGGGGCGGGCTGGTAGCATGCTCCGACAGGTGTGCATACGCCGGTTTGCTGGATTTCGGGGGCTAAGCAAAGTTACTGTGCAGCCAGCTCGGAAACATGGCTTCCTTTGAAAAAGGGGGCGGTGAACGGAGTGAGCGGGGGATTTGTGCCGCTGGCTGCGAACAAAGGAAGTCTGATGTCAGAACACAAAATCCGAATTGCCTACGACCATCCTGATGCCGTGCAGGCCACGTGCAGCACGGCGCAGGCGTGGGCACGGCGACCGGAAGAACCTGCTGCGGAAGAAAAGGCCGAACTGATCGCGCGCATCAAGACGCTGCTCAAGGCGCAGGATGCGGTGCTTGTTTCGCATTACTACGTGCATCCGGACTTGCAGGATCTGGCCGAAGCCACCGGCGGCATCGTCTCTGACTCGCTGGACATGGCCAACTTCGGTCACCAGCATCCGGCCCAGACCATCGTGGTGGCGGGGGTGCGCTTCATGGGCGAGACGGCGAAGATTCTGAACCCCGAAAAGCGGGTGCTGATGCCCGATCTGGAGGCCGAATGCTCGCTCGACCTCGGCTGCCCGGCGGACGAATTCGCCGCTTTCTGCGACGCCCATCCCGATCGTGTAGTGGTGGTGTACGCCAACACCAGCGCGGCGGTGAAGGCGCGCGCCGACTGGATGGTGACCAGCTCCATCGCGCTGCCGCTGGTGAAGCATCTGCACGAGCAGGGCAAGAAAATTCTGTGGGCGCCGGATCGCCATCTGGGCGGTTACGTGCAGGAGCAAACCGGCGCGGATATGCTGTTGTGGCAGGGCTCGTGCATCGTGCATGACGAGTACAAGGCCAAGGAATTACTGGAGTTGAAGGCAGTGCATCCGGGCGCACGGGTGCTGGTGCATCCCGAATCGCCGCGCGCGGTGGTGCAACTGGCCGACGTGGTCGGCTCCACCACCCAGCTCATCACGGCGGCGCAGAAGTCGGCGGCGCAGACCTTCATCGTCGCCACCGACAACGGCATCCTGCATAAGATGCGCACGCTGTGTCCGGACAAGGTGTTCCTCGAAGCGCCCACCGCCGGACGTGGCGCGAACTGCACCAGCTGTAGCCATTGTCCGTGGATGGCGATGAACGGATTGCGTAATCTGGCCGAGGTGCTGGAACGCGGTTGCAACGAAATTCACGTCGATCCCGCCATCAGCGCCCGCGCCAAGCTGCCCATCGCGCGCATGCTGGAGTTCGCCCGCCAGATCAAACTGCCGACCAGCGGCATCGGCAACGCCTGATCGCGCAGATTGACACCCTTCCATGCCGCAAGCAGAATGACCCGGAAGGCGTTCTGGATAAGGGGGCGGGCGTGAATAGTCGGAAGCAAGTGCAACACCACTGCGCTGGCAGGAGCCAGCAGGATCTGCGTTCCTCGCTGGCCGAGCATCTGGTGTATTCCATCAGCAAATCTCCCATCAACGCCACCCGGCGTGACTGGTATCTGAGCACCGCCTACACCGTGCGCGACCGCCTGGTCGAGCGCTGGATGGAGACCATGCAGCGCTATTACGAGCGCGACGCCAAGCGCATCTACTACCTCTCGCTGGAATTCCTGATGGGACGCACGCTCGGCAACGCCATGCTCAATCTGGGTGTCGAGACTCCGTTACAGGCAGCGCTGTACGAGTTGGGGCAGTCGTACGAAAAACTTGCCGAGATTGAGCCGGATGCCGCGCTGGGCAACGGCGGGCTGGGGCGGCTGGCGGCGTGCTTCCTCGATTCCATGGCGACGCTGGATCTGCCTTGTTACGGCTACGGCATCCGTTATGAGTACGGCATGTTCCGCCAGACCATTGAGCGGGGCGAGCAGGTCGAGCACCCCGACAACTGGCTGCGTTATGGCAACCCTTGGGAGTTTCCCCGTCCGGAACTGCTCTACCCGGTGAAGTTCCACGGACGGGTGGTGGAATACCAGCATGAGGACGGGGTGACGCGCCATCACTGGGTGGACGCCGACGAAGTGATGGCGATGGCCTACGACACGCCCATCCCCGGCTACGGCGGCAAGACGGTCAACAACATGCGGCTGTGGGCGGCCAAATCCTCGCGCGATTTCGACCTCAGCTATTTCAACCAGGGCAACTACATCCAGGCAGTGGCCGACAAGAACGAGTCGGAAAACCTGTCCAAGGTGCTCTACCCGGAGGATTCCACGGCGGAAGGGCGGGAGTTGCGGCTGAAGCAGCAATACTTCTTCGTCAGCGCCTCGTTGCAGGATATGCTGCACCGTTACCGCAAACACCGGCAGGAGTGGGACAGCCTGCCGGACAAGATGGCCGTGCAGCTCAACGACACCCATCCGTCCATCGCCGTGGCCGAGCTGATGCGCCTGCTGGTGGACATCCACCGCCTGCCGTGGGAACAGGCCTGGGCGTTGACCACCCGGGTGTTCTCCTACACCAACCATACGCTGATGCCGGAGGCGCTGGAAACCTGGCCGGTGGCGCTGTTCGAATCGTTGCTGCCGCGCCACTTGCAGATCATCTTCGAGATCAACCACCATTTCCTGCAACAGGTTATGCACCAGTTCCCCGGCGACGTGGCGCTGCTGCGCCGCTTGTCGCTGATCGACGAGGAGAGTGGGCGGCGGGTGCGCATGTCGCACCTCGCCATTGTCGGCAGCCACGCGGTGAACGGGGTGGCGGCGCTGCATACTGAGCTGATGAAGCGCACCATCTTCGCTGATTTCGAGCGCATCACGCCGGGCAAGATCGTCAACATGACCAACGGCGTCACCCCGCGCCGCTGGCTCAATCAGGCCAATCCCGGCCTGGCGGCGCTGATCCGCGAGCACATCGGCGACGGCTGGCTGACCGACCTCGACCAGTTGGCGCGACTGCGTCCGCTGGCCGAAGAGGCCGCCTTCCGCCAGCGCTTCCGTGCGGTGAAACAGGCCAACAAGGCGCGGCTGGCGACGCTGATCCACGATCAACTGGGCGTAACGGTGAACCCGGAGTCGCTGTTCGACATCCAGGTCAAGCGCATCCACGAATACAAACGCCAGTTGCTCAACCTGCTGCACGTCGTCACCCTGTACAACCGCATCCGCGCCGGGCTAGAGGTGACGCCGCGCACCGTCATCATCGCGGGCAAGGCCGCCCCGGGCTACCGCATGGCCAAGTCCATCATCCGCCTGATCAACGACGTGGCGGCGACGGTGAACAACGACCAGTGTGTCGGCGACCGGCTGAAGCTGGTGTTCATCCCCAACTACGACGTCTCGAACGCCGAGCGCATCATCCCCGCCGCCGACCTGTCCGAGCAGATCTCGACCGCAGGCACCGAGGCATCGGGCACCGGCAACATGAAGCTGGCGCTCAATGGCGCGTTGACCATGGGTACGCTGGATGGCGCGAACATCGAGATCCGCGAGGAAGTGGGGGCTGACCATTTCTTCCTGTTCGGGATGACGGCAGAAGAGGTGGCCAAGCTGCAGCGCGAGGGCTACGACCCCGGCTGGCATTACCGCAACAACGCCGAATTGCGCCGGGTGCTGGACATGATCGCGGGCGGCTATTTCTGCCCGGACGACGCCTGCCGCCACCAGAACGTAGTGGATGCGCTGCTGAACCACGGCGACCGCTTCTTCCTGCTGGCGGACTACGCCAGTTACGTTACCTGTCAGGACGAAGCCGGAAAACTGTACCGCGACAGCGAGGAGTGGACGCGGCGCGCCATCCTCAACGTGGCCGGGATGGGCAAGTTCTCCAGCGATCGCACCATCGCTGAATACGCCCGCCACATCTGGAACGTTTCCCCTGTCGCCCCGTGAGGCTATGAGTGAGCTGCTGAAGATCGCCACCTACAACATCCACAAGGGCTTTTCGCACTTTAACCGGCGTATGGTGCTGCACGAACTGCGCGAATGTCTAGGCACGCTGGACGCCGATGTCGTCTTTCTTCAGGAGGTGCTGGGCGAGCATACCCTGCACCCGCAGCGTTACCACAACTATCCCGATTCGCCGCAGCACGAGTTCCTGGCCGAGCAGCGCTGGGCGCACTGCTGTTACGGCAAGAATTGCGTGTACGACGCCGGGCATCATGGCAACGCCATCCTCAGCCGCCACCCCATCCACGCCAGCGACAACCGCGACATCTCGGCGCATCGCTTCGAGAGCCGAGGGCTGTTGTACAGCCAGGTGGAGCTGGCGGAGGGGCGGGTGCTGCATTGTTTCTGCGCCCATCTGGGGCTGTTCGCACGGGGCAGGCGGACACAGCTGCGGGAGATGGCGCAGCATGTCGCCCATCGGGCGCCGGAGGGTGAGCCGGTGATCATCGCCGGGGACTTCAACGACTGGCGCAACGAAGCCGGGAATATCCTGCACCGCGAATTGGGCGTGGTGGACGCCTTCGTCGCGCGGCATGGCAAACCGGCCAAGAGTTTCCCCGCGCCGACGCCGGTGCTACCGCTCGATCGCATCTACGTGCGCGGCCTGGAGGTCGTCGAGGCAGACGTCCATGCCGATCATCCCTGGGATCGGGTTTCCGACCATGCCGCCCTGACGGCGACGCTGAGACTGCCATGAACCAGCCCCTCGACGTTGCCGGTCACCAGCTCACCCTGTTGCGCAACGGCGAGGAATATTTCCCGCGTTTACTGGCCGCCATCGCCGGGGCGCAGCACAGCCTCTATCTGGAAACCTACATCTTCGCGCCCGACCAGGAAGGGCGCTGGGTGGCCGAGGCGCTGGGTCAGGCCGCACAGCGCGGGGTGAGAGTCCATCTGCTGCTGGATGGCTTTGGCTCCGCCAATCTGCCCGAGGGTTGGGTCGAGCGCATGCGCGGTGCCGGGATCGACGTGCGCTGGTTCCGCCAGGAACTGGGGCGGTTCAATTTCCGCCGTCACCGCCTGCGTCGGTTGCATCGCAAGCTGGTGGTGGTGGATGGGCGCATGGGCTTCGTGGGCGGCATCAACATCATCAACGATATTTCGCCCGGCGCAAACCAGCCCAGGCTGGATTATGCCGTCGAAGTGGTCGGTCCCGTGGTGCATGACATGCACGCGGCGGCGCGACGGCTGTGGGCGTTGGTGTCTTGGTCGCAATTGCGCCGCCGGGGCGACCGCGATGCGTTGCCGCGCCAGCTGCGATCGGATACGCGCCAGAAGGTTTCATTCCTGCTGCGCGACAATTTCCGTCATCGCCGCGATATCGAACGCGCCTATCTCAGGGCCATCGGTCAGGCGCAACACGAAATCGTGCTGGCCAACGCCTATTTTCTGCCGGGGCGGAAGTTCCGCAACGCCCTGGTGAATGCGGCGAAGAGAGAGGGAGTGCGGGTGGTGGTGTTGCTGCAAGGGCGGGTGGATCACTGGCTGCAACACTATGCGACCCGCGCCCTGTATGGCCAGTTGCTGCATGCCGGAGTAGAAATCTATGAGTATCACGCCAGTTTTCTGCATGCCAAGGTGGCCGTGGTGGACGGGCACTGGGCCACGGTCGGCTCCAGCAACATCGACCCGCTCAGCTTGCTGCTGGCGCGCGAAGGGAATCTGGTGGTGCGTGACAAGGACTTTGCCGCCGCATTGCGGGGCGACCTGATGTCTGCCTTGACGCATGGTTCGCACCGGGTTCAGGTCAAGCAATGGCGTCACGCGAACCCGCTGATGCGGCTGCTGGCCTGGATGAGTTACGGCGTGGTGCGGCTGCTGGCGGGCTGGGGCAGCCATGTGCGGGGGCGAGAGCTTTAGGGAAGCGCTGATCAATTCAAGCCGTTCGCCCTGAGCTTGATGAAACAACTAGCCATTCGACTAAGTCCGCGAGCGGACAAGTCGCTGGTTATGTCGAAGGGCGTTCGATAACACTGATCATCTTGGATTAATTCCGCTCATGGTTCGACAGGCTCACCACGAACGGAATTAATCAGCGCTTCCTTAGGGCACCGCTGATTAATCAGCAATTTCTTGGTCGCCGACCGGTTTGTAATAATTTCACTGACTTTTCCTGACCAAACAGCTAGTGTATATTTCCCCGGAATCGTAGGGGTTATCCGGAAGGGTGTATGGCCAAGCTGTTCCACTTTATCAAAAACGTCACTTTGGGGCGGCTGCTGTTGACACTGTCGTTGTTCTCCATGGTGGTGGCGCTGGTGTTGATCTTTGTGCTTTCCGGCATGGTGCGGGATCGCGCCATTCGAGATCTGGCGCGGGAGGAAGCCAAACAGACTTCGCAACTGGTGTTCCAGAGCCTGTATTCCGCCATGCGCAAGGGCTGGAACAAGGGCGAGATCAAAGAGGTGATTTCCCACCTCAACACTTCCATGCCGCGTTTGGGCATCCGGGTCTATCGCAGCCCGGTGGTGGCGCAACAGTTCGGCGAGATGGCGGGTGAGCGTGAAGTCATCGCGGCAGACCCGCTGTTGAGTCAGGCCATGCAACAGGGCGGCGAGCTGGTGTCGTTTCCGAATGAGCGCGAGTTGCGTTACGTCTATCCGGTGCACGCCACGGAAGAATGTCTTCCCTGCCACACCCAATCCAGTGTGGGCGCGGTACATGGGGTGATCGACATCAGCTATCCCGTCAATGACATCAAGGTTTCACTGACCTACCTCATCAATTCCATCGTCGGCTACACCTTGCTGGTTATGTCGCTGGTGTTCCTGGTGCTGTATTTCAAGCTGCGCTATCTGGTGCAGCAGCCGATCGCCGAACTGGTCGGCGTGATCCAGCGCATCACCCACGAGATGGATCTGTCGCACCGCATCAATGGCGGGCAGCGCATCGTCGAATTGCAGCGGCTGGCAGACTACTTCAATCACCTGCTTTCCACGGTTCAGGAATACAACGAGCGCATGGAAGAGCTGGCGGTGCGCGATCCGCTCACCGGACTGTACAACCGGCGCAAGTTCGACGAGTTTCTGGACTACGAGGTGACCCGTGCCGAGCGGCATGAACACAAATTCTCCGTCATCATGGCCGATCTGGACGACTTCAAGTTCATCAATGACACCTATGGTCATCCCATCGGCGACATGGTGTTGAAGCAGATGAGCCTGCTGCTGGAAGGCTGCTTGCGCAAGGGTGACATGATGGCGCGCATCGGTGGCGACGAGTTCGCCATCATCCTGCCGGAAACTTCGCCGGAACATGCCTTGCTGGCGGCGCAGAAGCTGCACCGGGTGCTGGCTGACGAGTCGTTCGACCTGCCGGTGGGCAAGGTCGGCCTGTCGGCCAGTTTCAGCGTGGTGAGCTATCCCGAGGACGGCGTCTCCAAGACCGAGCTGCAGACGGCGATGGACGTGGTGCTGTACCAGGCCAAGCAGCGCGGCAAGAACCAGGTGCGCACACCGGAATCCGACCCGGATCGCGCCGAGTCCAACGTGTTCCGGCGCGGTGATTTCTTGCGCAGGTCGCTGCAGGAAGATCGCATCGAAGCCTATCTCCAGCCCATCGTGGCGGTGCGGGACGGTCAGCCCGCCGCATTCGAGGCGCTGGCGCGCATCCGTGACGGCGATCGGCTGATCACCGCCGGTCAGTTCATCGAGGCGGCAGAGGAGCTGGGCATGATCCGCGAGCTGGACATGCGCATCTTCAATAAGGGGTTGGTGCAACTCAAGCACATGGAGTCGATCTTTCCTGACGCCAAGATGTTCTTCAACCTGTCGGCGCGCACGTTCGCCGATCTCGACTGGGTGCGCTCCATCCCGGAGCGGGTGGCTCAACAAGGGCTGGGCTGTGATCGCATCGTGCTGGAGCTGACCGAGCGCGAAGCCTTGCCGCATCTGGGGACGGTGAAGAGTGTCATCGACGAGCTGCGCAGCAAGGGCGTCGCCATCGCGCTGGACGATTTCGGCAGTGGCTTCTCGTCCTTCCTCTACCTCAAGTACCTGACCGTGGATTACGTCAAGATCGAAGGCGGCTTCGTGCGTCAGATCGCCTACGACGAGCGCGATCGCATCATGGTGCGCCACATCCATCAGGTGGCCAAGGAATTCGGCCTGCAGACCGTGGCCGAGTTCGTCGAGGACGAGGAGACGGCCAGGATTCTGGTCGAGATGGGCGTGGACTACGCTCAGGGTTACTACTACGGCAAACCCGCAGCTTCCGTTTAACTCTGGGAATTGGCCAGCCGGGCGAACTCTTCCACGCACAGATTCTCCGCCCGCAACTGCGGATCGATGCCTAGCCGGGTCAGATCAGCTTCGCTGAAATACGGCTTCAAAGTGCTGCGCAGCATCTTGCGGCGCTGGCCGAACGCCGTGCCGACGATGGCGGAGAAGCGCGCCTGATCTTTCACCAGCAACTGGTCGGCAGGCAGCGGGATCATGCGCACGATGGCGGAATCCACCTTGGGTGCGGGGCGGAAGGATTGCGGCGGCACGTCGAGCAGTTTTTCCATGTAGAAGCGTGCCTGCAACATCACCGACAGTCGCCCGTAAGCCACCGCCGAAGGCTCGGCCACCATGCGCTCCACCACCTCGTTTTGCAGCATGAAGTGCATGTCGGTCACCCGTTCGGCGTAATCGGCGAAATGGAACAGCAGCGGCGACGAGATGTTGTAAGGCAGGTTGCCGACGATGCGCAGCGGCGCGGGCAGCGTGGCGAAATCGAAAGCGAGCGCGTCGCCTTCGTGGATGGTGAGCTTGTCTTTGGGGTAATCGCTATGCAGCCTCGCGATGATGTCGCGGTCGATCTCCACTACGTGCAGATGGTTCAACTGCTTGAGCAGCGGTCGCGTCAGCGCCCCCAAGCCGGGACCGATCTCCACCATGATATCCTCCGTCTCCGGGCGGATGGCGCGCACGATGTCGGCGATGATGGCCTGATCGACCAGGAAGTTCTGGCCAAACTGTTTTTTTGCTTTATGTCCACTCATGTTTGTTACCTATAAAGCGTTCTTATAGCGGCCACCGTTCACTTATTTCGCTCAAGTTGGTCTGTAATCGAATCAAATCCTCAATTACATTTCTCAGCTCAGAAAGCGAATATCTCACTTCTTTCTGGTCTGATGAGGTTGGTAACCCGGTCACGTTGATGACGTGTCCCTGAATAGGATCAATACCCCATCGGCCATGTACCAACTGATTGCGTTGGTTACGTAATTCATGCGCAAGAGCTATCCATTCAGTGTATGCCGAGTGCTCCTTTGAACCTTTCTGGAAGGCCGAGTCGACACGTTGGCTGAGATAGTCTAGCTTCTTGTGGAAGGAAGAATCTACAGTCTGTCTGGTCAGCTCGTTTATGCGTTGACCATTATCAGTCCAGACTACACACAGCCCAAGGTTGACATCAAGGTGCGAAAACTCAAAGAGCATTCTTCCTAGAAGTTCTGCGGCATCTCGCTTAAGCGCTTCACGAATCTCAAATGTTTGTCTGGCAGTGAGTTCGCTCATGTCTCGCCATCTCCTGTGCTGTTTTTATCGCTTCCAGCAAGCTACCCACATTAGCCTTGCCCGTCCCGGCTAGTTCCAGCGCGGTGCCGTGATCGACCGAGGTGCGGATAATGGGCAGGCCGAGGGTGATGTTGACGCCTTCACCGAAACTGGCGTGCTTGAGCACCGGCAGACCCTGGTCGTGGTACATCGCCAGCACGGCGTCGGCTTCTTTCAGACGGTGCGCGGCGAACAGGGTGTCGGCGGGCAGCGGGGCGGAGACGTTGAAACCTTCGGCGCGCAGCTTGTCCAGCACCGGGATCATTACCTCGATTTCTTCCCTTCCCAGATGCCCGCCTTCGCCCGCGTGAGGGTTCAATCCGGCAACGAGGATGCGCGGATCTGCCAGCCCGAAGCGGCGCTGCAAATCGCGCTGCAAAATGCGTAGCACGGCTTCCAGCAGTTCGCGGGTGACGGCATCGGCCACCTCGCGCAGCGGCAGGTGGGTGGTGGCGAGTGCGACGCGCAGATTACTCCCCGCCAGCATCATCACCACCAGCGGCGTGTCGGTCAGTTCGGCGAGGAATTCGGTGTGGCCGGTGAAGGGGATGCCTGCGTCGTTGATGACGCCCTTGTGCACCGGGGCGGTGACCATACCGGAAAATTCGCCGGACTGGCAGCCGGTCACGGCGCGGGTGAGCAGTTCCAGCACGTAGCGGCTGTTGGCGGGATTAAGCTGGCCCGACTCCACCCGAGCGGCCAGCGGGATGTGCAATACGTTCAGCACCCCGGCATGGCTGACCACCCCGCCCTCACCCCGCCCATCTCTCAGGGGGGGAGGGGGGTAGTCTTTCAGTTCGACGGCAAGCCCGAGTTGCTCCGCGCGTTGCGCCAGCAGGGTCTTGTCCGCCAGCACCACCACCGGCTGGCCCGCCAGTTGCAAACACAGGTCGGGGCCGATGCCGGCGGGTTCGCCGCTGGTGATTGCGAGCGGGGCGTCAGTTCGGTTGCTCAATGCGGTATTCGATGTAGGCGCGGTCGCGCTGCTGGCGTAGCCAGTCCTGCCAGTTCTCGTCTGACTTCTGCGCCCGGATGGCCTGGCGAGCCTGCATGCGTTTTTGTTCGACGCTGACGTCCTGGTTACGGCGTTCCAGCACCTGGATCAGATGAAAGCCAAATTGGGTCTGAATCGGGCCGACGATCTGTCCGACCTGGGCGGTGTTGAGCACCTGGTCGAATTCTGGAACGGTGTCGCCGGGACTCATCCAGCCCAGGTCGCCGCCACGGGAGGCGCTATTGTCTTCCGAGTTGAGCTTGGCTTGTTCGGCGAAATCACTGCCATTGTCCAGGGCGCGCTTGACCTCTTCGATCTTGGCGCGCGCCTCCCTTTCCGGGGTGAGTTCGCTGGTCTTGATCAGGATGTGTCGCGCATGCGACTGGGTGATGACGACGGTGTCGTTCCTGCTGCGCTTTTCCAGCAGTTTCAACAGATGGAAACCATTCGGACTGCGCAGCACCGGGGTGACGCCCCCCGGCTTCAGTTTCTTCAGCTCGTCTAGGAACATCGGCGGGATGCGGTCGGCGGGACGCCAGCCGAGATCGCCGCCATTGAGGGCGTCCTTGGCGTCGGAATAGCCCGCCGCGATCTGGGCGAACTGGGCGCCGCCGAGCAGCTTCTCCTGCGCTTCGTTGGCGCGTTGCTGGCTGGCGCGGATCGCTTCGGCATTGGCGCGCTCCGGGATACCGACGAAGATGTGGGCGAAATGCAGTTCCAGCTTGGCGTTCTCCTGGCGATCCTGCTGGGCGACGAAGCTATCGACCTCGCTTTCGGCAATCACGATTTTGCTATCCACTTCGCGTTCGCGTAGCCGGGTCAGGGCGATTTCGGAGCGGATGTCTTCCCGGAACTGCTCAAACGGCATGCCGTCCTGCTCGACCCGTGCGCGCAGTTCTTCAACGGAGGACAGCTTGTTCGCTTGGGCGATGCGCTGAAGCGCGCGTTCCAGTTGGGAATCGTCAATGCGGATGCCGGTTTCCTTGGCGAACTGGGTCTGGAGCATCTCGGTGATCATGCGTTCCGACACCTGTTTTTCCAGGGTGGCCTGGGCGGGCAGAGCGATATTCTGCTTCTTGAGTTGGGCTACAGCGACCTGGATACGTTTGTCCAACTCATATCGCGTGATCACATCCTCGTTGATCACAATGACGATCTCGTCGATCGGGGCGACTTGTTGCTGCGGGTCGGCTGCGCTGGCGATGCCGATGCCCATGACGGCGAACAAGCAGGTAATCAATATCTTTTTCAGCATGGTGTGCTAGTTATACAAGTTGGGTAGCGGGTCTTCGTTCGGCGTCTGGTTCATCTTGGTATAGCCGGGGATGCCTTGGCGCAGCGCCGTGAGTGGGTCGGAACCCACCTTGACCAATCCATTCAACTCCAGTTGCAGGAAGAACCCCGTCGAGGTCTGCTGGGTGGCGATCGCGAAGCGTTGTGCCACCAAGCGCACCGTCCAGCAGTCCTGATTATACTCAAGCCCGGCCAAGCCCTCTACCAATCGGTTCTGTTGCAGGGAATAGTTCGCCCGCGCCACGGCGTCCCAACGACCATAAAGCGGCCACTGGGCGGAGGCATTGACGTGGTTGATGACGTTGGTGGGCTGGTTGAGCGTGCTGCGCATGAAACGATAGCCGAAGTTCGCCACTTTGCCGGGTTCAGGCTGGTAGCGGGCTGAAACATTGAACATCTCATCCTGTTTCTTGCTGGGGTTGTATTGCAGCAGGCTGTCGAAGGTCCAGGTCCGGGTGGCGCGCGCGGATAGTCCCAGCAGTATGTCGGATTTGTTGGTGGTGCCGGTGGGTGTCAACAGATTGACCTTGGGGGTGATGGCGCTGAAGCGCTGGCCGACAAAGAAACGCAGCCACTCGTCGCCCCCCTCCTGATCGATGAGGCGCGATGAAAATCCGGCGGTGACCTGGTTGGCATCGCCCACCCGGTCGTTGCCCACGAAGCGGTTCTCGGTGAAGATCTGCGCATAACTGAAACCCAGTTGACCGGTGTCGAAGATCGGCAGGGTGCTCTGATCCCGGTAGGGGATATAGACGTAATAGGCGCGTGGCTCCAGGGTTTGCAGGAAGCGGCGCTCTCCGAATCCCGTCTCGCGCTCGAGGGTCAGTCCGCTATCCAGGCTGAACATGGGGATGGAACGGGTCATGTTGTTGCTGAACTGTCCGTTGTTGTTCACTCCCAGCGTGTAGGTGGTGCTGTGCAGGCTGACCTTGGGCGTCAAGTAATAGCCTGGGCTGGAGGTCAGCGGGTAGCTGAAGCTCGGTTGTAGCATCAGTCGTCGACCGCTGACCGATGTCGGGTGGCTGTAATCAACGAATTCGCCGGTGAATTTGAATGTTCCGGCGGCCAAGGGGTGCAGCGCACTCAGCAATATCTGAGGAGTGCGGTAATACGGGACGCCGACGGGAGCCGCCGGATCTTGTAGCGTCTGGAAGCGCAGCAAATTCATGGAGACATTCCACCAACCGCCACCGCCATAGGATAGGGTGGCTTGGCGCGGCAGGTGGATTTGTGTGGCGGTGTTGACTGTGCCAGACAGATCGCGGAAATACGCGTTATCGGATACCTGATTGTAGAGCAGGCTGCCCGCCCAGCCGGGAGCGAACTGTTGCTGGTGCTTGATCTGGAAGCGCGAACGCAGGGTCTTCGCGATGGGGTCGTTGGGCAATATATCCGCATGTATTTCCCCGCCATGGCTGCGCCCCAGATAACGGAACTCGTTGTTGAACAGGATGCCGCGTTTTTGCATCACGCGCGGCGAGAAGGTGGCGTCCATGTTCGGGGCGATGTTCCAATAGTAGGGGGCAGTAATTTCGCTGCCGCCCTTGCTGGTGGTGCCGAACACCGGGCCGAGGAAGCCCGATTTGCGTTGATCGTTGAGCGGGAAATCCATCCACGGCGAATACAGGATGGGGACGCCCAGCCAGCGAACCGTGACATCTTCGGCTTCCCCGATCTGACTATCCTGATTGATGTTCAAGTGGCCTGCTCTCATCAGCCAGTCTTCCTTGTTGGCCGGGCAGGTGGTGTAGCTGGCATTTTCCAGATCGTAATTCGACCGGCTGCTCATGTGCAGGCTGTCGGCCTGGCCGTGGCCGGAAACATCGCCGAGGATGTACTCCGGCTTGGGCAAGTCACCGACATTGCTGTCCAGATTCATGCGCAATTCCGGGCCTTGCAGGGTGTTGTTGTTCTGCTCGATTCGCACGGCTCCCTTGGCGTGGATGTCCTGCGTGTCGGGCAAGTAAAGCAGGTAGTCTGCCCAGACGCGCTGACCGAGCTTGCGCAACTCGACATGGTCGGTGGCTTCCATGCGTTGATCCTGCACCCCTTCGATCTTGTCGGCGAAGATGAAGATCGGTGTCGGCTGATCCGGTGCTGGGAGCGCCAGCAAACGGATGGTCGGCTTCAGGGCGAGCGAAACCTCCTCCGCCAAGGCAGACGTGGCGCATGGAAATATCAGCAGCAGGGCGAGGAGCTTGAGGCGGAAAGGCATGATGGGCGGTCGAATAAGGGTGCTAAAATCGCACAAAACCCCGATTAAGGCAATTCATAATGCAACGTCAGAAACAGCTTTCCGACTGGCTTTCCGGCCTGTACCCCGACGAAACTTTTACCCTGGCGCCCGCCTCTGCCGATGCCAGCTTCCGCCGCTACTTCCGCGCCACCTTTGCCGATGGTTCGACCAAGGTGGTGATGGACGCGCCGCCGCAGCACGAGGACTGCCGTCCCTTCCTGCACGTGGGCAAGCTGTTCGAGGACGCCGGTGCGCACGTGCCTCATGTCTACGCGCAGGATCTGGCGCAAGGCTTTTTGCTGCTGTCCGATCTCGGCAGCACCACTTATCTGCAAGCATTGTGCGGAGGGGTCGCTGCGCAGCAGCGGGGCACCCACCGGCCTCCCCCTTGCGGGGAGGAGGCGGGCAACGCGAAACAACTCTACGGCGCGGCGACCGACGCGCTGATCAAAATCCAGCTTGCCTCGAAAGAAGGCGAACTGCCACCCTATGACGAAGCCCTGCTGCGCCGCGAACTGAATCTATTTCCGGAGTGGTATCTCGGCAAACATCTGGGCGTCACGCTCACTGACAAGCAAAGCAACGACCTGGAGCGCGCCTTCCAGCGCATCCTCGCCAACAACTTGGCGCAACCTCGCGTCTATGTACACCGCGACTACCATTCGCGTAACCTGATGTTCGTGCCGGACAACAACCCGGGCGTGCTCGATTTCCAGGACGCCGTCCACGGCCCCATCACCTACGACCTCGTCTCGCTGTTCAAGGACGCCTACATCCAGTGGGAGGAAGACCAAGTCATGGACTGGCTGATCCGCTACTGGGAAAAAGCCCGCAAGGCAGGCCTGCCGGTAAACGAAGATTTCGGCGAGTTCTACCGCGACTACGAAATGATGGGCGTACAGCGCCACCTCAAAGTACTCGGCATCTTCGCCCGCCTTTACCACCGCGACGGCAAGGACGGCTACCTCAAGGACATCCCGCTGGTGTTCGAATACCTCCACCGCGCCTGCGCCCGCTACATCGAACTCAAGCCGCTGCTCAATTTGCTGGATGAGTTGCACCCGAACGATATTCAGGAAGGGTACTCGTTCTGATGCTGCTGCGCCCCCTATCCAACTTTCCCCCGCAAGCGGGAGAAAGAGCAATCGTGAAAGACATTATTTGATGTTGGCGATGATCCTCGCCGCCGGTCGGGGTGAGCGCATGCGTCCGCTCACCGACCACACGCCCAAGCCGCTGCTGTCGGTCGGAGGAAAGCCGCTGATCGTCTGGCACATCGAGCGGCTGGTGCGGGCGGGCATTACCGAACTGGTCATCAACCATGCTCACCTCGGATCGCAGATCGAGGATGCGCTGGGCGACGGCAGCCGATTTGGCGCATCCATTCGCTATTCTCCAGAAATCGCCGCGCTGGAAACAGCGGGGGGGATTGCCAACGCGCTGCCGTTGCTCCAACTCCCCTCTCTCGCTTGCGGGAGAGGGGAGGGGGGAGAGGGCGAGGTCTTCGCCGTCATCAACGGCGACGTCTGGTGCGACTACGATTTCGCCCGCCTGCCCAAACTCGCCGCCCGGCTGCAAGCAAGCCGCGACCTTGCCCATCTGGTGCTGGTCAACAATCCCGAGCACCACCCCAACGGAGACTTCCTGCTCCGCGACGAGCGCCTGCTTCCAACTCACGACTTACGTCTTACGACTCACGACTCCAAACTCACCTTCTCCGGCATCGGCCTCTACCGCCCCGTACTGTTCGACGGCATTGTGCGCGGAACCGCCGCGCCGCTCGCGCCTTTGCTGCGCGCCGCCATCGCTCAAGGCCAAGTCAGCGGTGAACACCACGCCGGGCGCTGGGTGGACGTGGGCACGCCGCAGCGGCTGGCGGAGCTCGACAGCGAAGTGCGCGCGTCGCAGAATGGCCTCCATGACTGATTCCGCCCTCTACCAGCGCCGCCGCGCCCTGTTGCAACAGCAGATGGGGCGCGGCATCGCCGTCATCCCCACCGCCGAGGAAGTCGAGCGCAACGGCGACACCCACTACGCCTACCGCCACGACAGCAGCTTCTACTACCTGACCGGCTTCACCGAGTCGGAGGCGGTGCTGGTGCTGGTGGCGGGCGACGAGCCGAAGTCCATCCTGTTCTGCCGCGAGAAGAACATCGAGCGCGAGATCTGGGATGGTTTCCGCTACGGCCCCGAAGCGGCGCAGGCGACATTCGGCTTTGACGCGGCCTATCCGGTGGCGCAGTTGCACGAGAAGCTGGTCGAGCTGATGGGCAACCAGCCCGCGCTGTATTGCCCGCTGGGCGCGGACGCCAACTGGGATGCGCGCCTGCTCAAGCTGCGCGGCGAGGTGCAGGCCAAGGTGCGCAGCGGCGTGCGTGCGCCCAACGCGGTGCACGACGTGCGCGCCCTGCTGCACGAGATGCGGCTAGTGAAAGACGCCCACGAGATTGCGGTGATGCGTCGCGCTGCCGCCATCTCCGCCGAGGCGCACCGCCGTGCCATGCGTTTCGTCCGCCCCGGCCAGATGGAATACCAGGTCGAGGCCGAGTTGGTGCATGAATTCATCCGCCACGGCGCGCGTCATCAGGCCTATCCCGCCATCGTCGCGGGCGGGGCCAACGCCTGCGTGCTGCACTACGTTAGCAATGATCGCCCCTTGCGCGACGGCGATCTGCTGCTGATCGATGCCGGTTGCGAGCTGGAAGGCTACGCCGCCGACATCACCCGCACCTTCCCGGTGAATGGCCGCTTCAGCGCCGCCCAGCGCGACGTGTATGAAATCGTCCTCGCCGCCCAGGCCGCCGCCTTCGCCGCCAGCCGCCCCGGCCACGCCTGGGACGCCCCGCACGAAGCCGCCGTCCGCGTCCTCGCCCAAGGAATGCTCGACCTGAAACTGCTCACCGGCAGCTTGGACGGCGTGATCGAAAGCGCCGCCTACAAACGCTTTTACATGCACCGCACCGGCCACTGGCTGGGCATGGACGTGCACGACGTCGGCGACTACAAGGTGGACGACCGCTGGCGCACCCTGCAACCCGGCATGGCCTACACCATTGAGCCGGGCTGTTACATCCGCCCCGCCGACGACGTGCCGGAAGCCCTGTGGAACATCGGCATCCGCATCGAAGACGACGTGGTCATCACCGCCGACGGCTGCGACAACCTGACGGCGGATGCGCCGAAGACGATAACTTTGATCGAGGAGGTTATGCGAGATGAATGAACAGTGCGACATCACCATCATCGGCGGCGGGCCGGTGGGAAGTACGCTGGCGCTGGCTTTGCGCGACAGCGGCTTGCGCATCTGCCTGCTGGAAGCGCGCGATTTTTCGCCCAGCCGCGATCCGCGTGCGCTGGCGCTGGCTTATGGCACCCGGCTGCTGCTCGACCGGGTGGGGGTGTGGCCCAAGCTGCCGCAGGTCTCGGGCATCCGCACCATCCATATCTCGCAGAAAGGCCGCTTTGGCCGTACCCGGCTGGAGGCGGAGGAGATGGGTACGCCGGAGCTGGGTTACGTGCTGCCGTATTCGGTGTTGCAGAATGGCTTGCAGGATGCGGTACTGGCAGCGGCTGACGGTGGTGCGCTGACCTGCATCGGCAACGCAGCGGTGAGTGCGCTGGAAACCGGAGCGGGGGCGGCGGTAATCCGCTACAGCCGTGACGGCGTGGAGCAGGTCATCGAAGCGAAGCTGGCGGTGGTGGCCGATGGCGGCCGTCTGCTGGAGGCCAGCCATCCGCCCGAGGTGCATGATTACGGCCAGAGCGGGGTGATCGCCCACGTCTCCTGCGCGCATCCCAGGCCGGACACGGCCTTCGAGCGTTTCACCCCGCAGGGGCCGGTGGCGTTGCTGCCGTATCACGACGGCTACGAGCTGGTGTGGACGGCGGCGCATGAGAAAGCCCAAGAGATGATGGCTTGGGATGACGCGACTTTCCTCGCCCGGTTGCACGAGCATTTCGGCGACCGAGTCGGTGCCTTCACCGGCGTGGGGCCGCGTTCCTGCTACCCGTTGCGGCTCAAGCGCGCGCCGGAAGTGACCCTGCCGCATGCCGTGCTGCTGGGCAACGCCGCGCAGACGCTGCATCCGGTGGCGGGCCAAGGCTTCAATATGGGCATCCGCGACGCCTGGGGGCTGGCGCAGGTGATTTTACGTGCTGCGCCGGAGACGCTGGGCAGTGCCGCCATGCTGGAAGATTACCGCCGCGCTCGTCAGCTCGACCGCAACGCGGGCATCCGCTTCACCGACGGGCTGGTGCGGATGTTCTCCAACGATCTGCCGCTGCTGGGCAGCGCGCGCGGCGCGGCGCTCTCGGCGCTGGACTGCATCCCGCCCGCCAAGCATTTCGTGGCGAAGCGCATGATGTACGGGGCGAACGGCTAATTTTGCAGCAGCACACTCCGTTCGTGGTGAGCCTGATGAAACTACTAGCCATTCGACTAAGCCCGCACAGCGGGCAAGTTGCTGGTTATGTCGAACCATGAACGGCATACCAAAAATAGCCGAGAATTCGCCCTTCGACAGGGCGAACGGAGAATAGGATGAACAAGTCATTGTCGTGGTTGGTGTGGGTGGCGGTCGCGCTGTTGGGTGCTTCCGCATTCGGCGGCATCGCGCTGAGCCGGGGCGAATCGGTGAATGCGCTATGGTTCGTCACCGCCGCCGTGTGCGTGCAGGCGCTGGCCTACCGTTTCTACGCGGCGTGGGTCGCGGCCAAGGTGTTGTGCGTGGATGAGACCCGCGCCACGCCCGCCGAGCGATTGAACAACGGCCATGATTTCGTGCCGACCAATAAGTGGGTCGTCTTCGGCCACCACTTCGCCGCCATTGCCGGGCCTGGGCCGCTGGTCGGGCCGACGTTGGCGGCGCAGTTCGGCTATCTGCCGGGTACCTTGTGGATTTTGATCGGCGGCGTGCTGGGCGGCGCGGTGCAAGACATGGTGACGCTGTTCTTCTCCACCCGCCGCAATGGTAGAAGTTTGGGGCAGATGGCGCGCGACGAACTCGGCCCCATCGGCGGCGTGGCGGCGCTGGTCGCCACCTTCCTCATTATGGTGATCCTGATTGCGGTGCTCGGGCTGGTGGTGGTCAACGCGATGAAAAACAGCCCGTGGGCGACCTCCACCGTGGCGGCGACCATCCCCATCGCCATGATTGTTGGCCTGTACATGTACAAGCTGCGCCCCGGCCGGGTGATGGACGGTTCGCTGCTCGGTGTCGCCTTGCTGTTGCTGGCGGTGGCGGGCGGCGGCTGGATCGACCAGCAGCCAGTATTGCGCGAGTGGTTCAATCACCCCGGCCTGCCGCTCGCCTGGGCGGTGATCGGCTACGGCTTCGCCGCCGCCATCCTGCCGGTGTGGCTGCTGCTGGCCCCGCGCGACTACCTCTCGACCTACATGAAGCTGGGCACGGTGATCCTGCTGGCCATCGCCATCGTGTTGCTGCACCCCGAAGTGAAGATGCCCGCGCTGACCCGCTTCGTCGATGGCAGTGGCCCCATCTTCGGCGGCGCGCTGTTCCCCTTCGTCTTCATCACCATCGCCTGCGGCGCGATTTCCGGTTTCCATTCGCTGATCGCTTCCGGCACTACGCCGAAACTGATTTCCAACGAGCGCGACATCCGCATGATCGGCTACGGCGGCATGCTGCTGGAATCCTTCGTCGCCATCATGGCGATGGTCGCCGCCACCGTGCTCGACCCCGGCGTATTCTTCGCCATCAATTCCCCCGCAGGCGTGGTCGGCAAGGAAGCGGCGGACGCCGTGGCGAAGATTTCCTCCTGGGGCTTCCCGGTCACGGTGGAACAGATGAACCTGCTGGCGCAGCAGATGGGCGAAGCCACCCTGTTCGCCCGCACCGGCGGCGCGCCCTCGCTGGCGGTGGGCATGGCCAGCATTTTCGGTTCGGCCTTCGGGCACGGTATGCTGGCGATGTGGTACCACTTCGCCATCATGTTCGAGGCCATCTTTATCCTCACCACGCTGGACGCCGGCACGCGCGTGGGTCGCTTCATGTTGCAGGACATGCTGGGCAACGTCTGGCCGAAACTGGGCGAGACATCCTGGTACCCCTCGGTGCTGCTGACCAGCGGGATCGTGGTTGCAGCGTGGGGCTACTTCCTCTACGTCGGCGTAATTGATCCAAATGGTGGCATCAACATCCTGTGGCCGCTGTTCGGCATCTCCAACCAGATTCTCGCGGCCATCGCCCTGTGCGTGGCGACCGGCATTCTGGTCAAATCCGGCAAGCTGCGTTACGCCTGGGTGACCGGCGCGCCGCTGGCCTGGCTGGTCATCATCACCAGCACGGCGGTGTGGGAGAAAGTCGCCAGCGACGACCCGCGCATCGGCTTCCTCGCCGCCGCGCGCGGGCTGGCCGACAAACTCACCGCTGGCACCCTGCCGCCGGAAAAAGCCGCCGTCGCCCCGCAGCTCATCTTCAACCAGCAGCTCGACGCCGCCCTGGCGGTGTTCTTCGTCGCCCTGCTGTGGCTGATCGTGGTCGACATGCTGCGCATCTGCGCTCGTCACCTCGCCAACAAGCCGGTGCCGCCGCTGGCGGAAGCGCCGCACGAAATGACCCGGCTGGAAGAAGCATGGCAGCGCGACTGAGGCAGTTCTGGCGCGTGCTGCGCCAGCTTTCCGGCGGCGACGCCTATGAGCGCTACCTGGCGCACCACGCAGCCTGCCATCCGGGCGAAACGCCGCTGCCGCACCGGGAGTGGTTTCAGCGCCGGGAACAGCAGAAGTGGGGCGGAATCAGGCGCTGTTGCTAGCGCTTGTGGCGAGATCGACTTATTCCGTTCGTGGCGAGCTTGATGGAGCTACTGGCCCCTCGACAAGCTCAGGGCGAACGGCTTGATTAAGGGCGTCTTGCTAGATGAATGAGTACAGCAGGTTGGGGCTGAGCAGGTTGATGCCGACCATGTAGGAGTCGCCAGGTTCCTTGCGGCTGGGAGCAGTTTCGGCGGGCGAGTTCCACACCACCACGCCGTTGATCATCATGTCCACCATGTCGTTCTGGTATTTCACCCGCACGCCGGAAACCTTGTCGATGAAGCGATCCACCTGCAGGCTGATGCCCTTGGGGGAAATGTCGCGCACGGAGATCACGTCGGCGCAGTCGTCGTCCAGCATCAGCCAGAACTTGCCCTTGGGCTGTTCCTTGAGTGCGGTGCGTTGCTCGCTGCGGCGGATCTGGCTGAACATATGGTCAACTTCCTGTGAATTTGCGGCCATTGTATTGGCTTCGCGGAATCAGGCCAATAGGCCGATGGTTATAAATCGCCTAGGGAAAATTCTTACTGGATGTTCCCGGCTAGGTCGAACACCGGCAGATACATCAGGATCACGATCAACCCGATGACCACCCCGATGAAGGCCATCAGGATGGGTTCGAACAGTTTGGTGAACCAGTCCACCCAGCGCGCCATCTCCTCGTCGTAGAAGGCGGCGATGCGCTCCATCATCTCGCCCATCTCGCCGGTGCGTTCACCCACCCGCAGCATGCGCAGGGCGACGGGCGTGGTGAGTCCGTAGAGCTCCATGGCGTGAGAGATGGCATGCCCTTCGCGGATGCTCGCGGTGGCTTGCTCCAGACGGTTGCGGAGTTCCGGCTGCAGCAAGCCGGACACCATGCTGAGGGCGTTGACGATGGGCGTGCCGCCCTTGAGCAGCATGGACAGGGTGCGGTAGAAGCGGGCGAGCTGGTAGACGTGCATGCGCTCGCCCAGGGCGGGAATCTGCCAGAGTTTGCGCATCAGAGCCGCGCGCACCTGCGGCAGGGACAGGGCGTACAGTCCTGCGAACAATGCTGCGCCTGCGCCGGAGAGCATGGCCAGGCCGTGGCTCTCGATCAGCGTCCCCCATTGCAGCAACAGCTTCGACATCCACGGCAACTCGGTGTTGCTGCCTTCGTACACGGCGGAGAACTTCGGCACCACGTAACCCATCAGGAACACGATCACCAGTCCGCCCACGCCCAGCAGCAGGGCGGGGTAGATGGAGGCGCTGACGATCTTCTTGCGCACCTGGTCGATCTGGGTCTGGTAGCTGACGTAGCGGCTCAGGGCCTCCGTCATGTCGCCGGTCTTTTCGCTGGCGCGCACCGTAGCGACATAGAGCGGCGGGAAGATGGCCGGGAAATCGCCCAGCGCACCGGAAAAGGTCTGCCCCTCGTACAGTTTGGCGACGATGCCGTCGTACACTTTCTTGATGTCGGCGTGGCGCTCCTTCTCAGTCAGCGCCTCCAGTGCTTCGATCAGGCTGAGCCCGGCGGTGAGCAGCGAAAGCAGTTCCTGGCTGAACAGCAGCAGGGGGAAATGGCTCCGGCGTTGGCTGAGCGAGCTGGCCAGCCCGCCTGCACGCAGGCTCAACACCGTGTAGCCCTGAGCGCCCGCTTGCGCGCGCGCCTCTTCCGCTGAGGCAGCGTCGAGGCGGATATGCTGGATCTTTTCGCTGCCTTTCAGGATCTTGAGCTCGTACTGCATGGCGCGCTCAGAGGACGACCAGTCCCTTTTCGATGGCGTAGCTGGTCAGTGCGGCAGCGTTGTGCAGGTCGAGCTTGTGCATCAGGTTGGAACGGTGTTTTTCCACGGTCTTGACGCTGATGCACAGATAGTCGCCGATCTCGCGGTTGGTGTTGCCTTCGGCGATCAGCTTCAGCACCTCGCGCTCACGGTGGGTCAGCGTGTCGCGGGCATGAGTGTTGCCATAGGCATTTTCCAGACCGAGATAGCCGCTGATGACGCGCTCGGAGATGTCCGGGCTGAGGTACATCTTGCCGTTCAGCACGCTGCGGATGGCGCTCGCCATTTCAGTGTGTGTGGCTTCCTTGAGCAGGTAGCCATTGGCGCCGGCGCGCAGGCTTTCGTGGATGTATTCGTCAGATTTGTGGACGGTGATGACGATGACCTTGGTCAGCGGGCTGCGCTGCTTGATGGTGCGGATGGTGTCCATCCCGCTGGTGCCTGGCATGGTCAGATCGATCAACACCAGATCGGGTTTCAGTAGTTCTGTGAGTCGCAAGGCTTCGCGACCGTCGCCGGCCTGCCCGACCACTTCCATGTCGTCCTCGCGCGAAAGCAGTGCCGCCAAGCCATCGCGAAACAGTGCATGGTCGTCGACCAACAAGATCTGGAAGCGCTTCATTCCCTTTGCCCTGAGTTAGTGCCTCGGTAGAGTCTCGAAAACCAATTGCACATCCCGATTGCAGCATTCCGTATGCCTTGCGCTCGGGTGTTTGCGGCGGTTTTCCAAGATTCCCTTGGCTGTGTAGGAAGGATTCTAACGCAGGGTATCGGCAATGCACCAAGAAACTTTATCGGATCGCGGGTTTATGGGTAGTTCATACCAAAAAACCCTACCGCAGATTTAGGGGTGGCGCGCAGAGAAATGCAGACTTTGGCTTACAGATTTGCTTGACCTCGATTGTTAAAGTCCATGTCGTGAAGAAAGTGTCCGGCATTGCTCGATGGCTGAGTCCAACTTGAAGCGGAGGTGGTTATGAATCATATGGTTATGTTGTTTTCCAAGTGGTCGCTGGGGGTGGTGGCAGTCCTGTTTGCCGTGCTGGCGCAAGCGGCTGATCCGGAGATTCCCGGCAGTGTCCAGGAATGGAAGTTGAGCGAAGCCAACGTGGTCTCTACGGGGCAGAAAGTGACCATGCGCGAAGGAACACTGATTCGCGGCCATGTGATTGAGTTGAAGGCGGCGTCCGAAAGTCACGATGTGGTAGCGAACGGCAAGCTGCGCCTAGAGCTATCGCTGTTTACGCCCAAGTCCAGTCAGCATGGGCAAAAGAAGGGTTTCTGGTATGTGCGCGGCAAGTGGCAGTTGATCGACGATACCAGCAAGGATGCGATTGAAGGCAGTCGGGTGCATCCCGGTGTGATCGAAGGCTCGGTGCAGGCCGAGTTGGCCAGCAGTCCGGCGGAAGGCAAGGCGTGGGGCGCGCAGTTGCGCCTGCCGGTCAGCACGGTGGTGGCGGTGGATGCCGCCGTGAGTCCGGAAAAAAAGAATCATAAGGCGCGAGGCGAAGGGATGCTCCGTCTGGATGGCAAGTCCGGCGGCGAGATGTCTTTGCGGTTCGCGATGTGGCGCAGGATTTGAAGGGTTTGAATAATTTAATTGGGTGACAAGGAGCGTGCGATGAGAAGAATAGGGAGCGGCCCATCGGGCAGCGGATGGTGGCAAGGGTTGGGGGCGGCTTTCGCCTTCTGCTTGGCTTTTGCCTTTTCAGGAGCGGTGCATGCCGACATTCCAGGGCGCAATCTGCCTGGGCCGAGCGCAGTGCCGAATCCGGGGACGCAACAGCAGGAGCTGCCGAACATCACTGCTCCGGCGGAATGGAACGTGTTCGAGTTCGTGGTGACCTGTGGCGCCTGTCACGGCGGCCAGATTGACCAGCACGTCGGTCACTTCGGCAACTGGGCGGGCGGTAGCATGGCCAGCGCCGCGCGTGACCCGATCTTCCGCGCCGACCAGATCATCGCCAATGACACCATCAAGCGTGCCACGGGCGGCGATGGGGCGGGCAATATCTGTATGCGCTGTCACTCGCCGAACGGCTGGCTGTCCGGTCGTTTCGATCCGACCCTGGGTGGCGACGCGCAGGGCAAGACCATGATGCACAGCATCCTGCTCTCCACCGATGACGAAGGCATCCTGTGTGAGAGCTGCCACCGCGCCACCGGCAATGTCACCTACAAGCGTGCTGACGTGAAGAACAATGCTTCCACCGGACTGCTGGACAAGGTGTGGAACATGCTGGCGGGTCTGTTCGACTGGGAGCACCAGGGCGGCCCGTATGTGGATCAGGCAGGCGATCCCACCATCGTGGAGGGCAATCCGCTGGGTGACTCTACGCTGCGCTTCCATGATGGCATGACCTATGTCGGCAAGTATTCCGGCATGACGGATATTTATATGAGCGACTTGCCGTTCTCGGGTTCCTATACCGGCCAGACCTATGGTGTGTATCCGGACTGGTGGGATCCTGCGGCGCGCAATCCGGTTCCGGTAGGTATGCCCGCCCAGAACTCTGCGGGTCAATACATCGTTTATAACTTGGACGGTACCATTCCGCCGGTTTTTGAAGCGCCGATTGGCCCACCGGTGAATGCGACCACCGGACAGGCGGACTACAGCTATCAGGCGTTATCCATCGAACACCCGACAGTTGGCGGTGCAGGTCGCAAGACTTCGATGTCCGATACGACCAACCCCCTGCTGCCCATTCTGCCAGCTGGCCCGGGCAGCGATGCGACCGCACGTCATGCCGGCGCCAACGAATTCATCCGCACGCCGGAGTTCTGCGGCTCCTGTCACGATCTGACCGTGCCTATCCTGAATCACGGCATGCCGGAGCAGCGTACCTATACCGAGTGGAAGTATTCGAGCTTCTCCAAGTCCACCCACGTGGGTTTCGATCCGATCAAGCGCACGGCTCGCGCCGCAGGTCAGGAACGTTGCCAGGATTGCCACATGCCGACCCTGAAGCATGAGTACTCCGACACCGATTCGGGTTCCTACAACGCCGACCCGTGGTTGGTGGGCGGTTTCCCCTATGGCAAGGATCGCAGCAGGCAGGGCGGCACCGCCGTTCACAAGCTGACCGGTGCCAACCGCAATCTGCCTGACTTCATGAAGGTGTTGTATCCGGAAGTGGATCTGGAAGTGATCGGCGCGCCCAGCGGCAAGGATCCGCGCGTGTTCCCCGGTATGCTGTCCGATCGCGGCCCGATGTGGGATCGCGCCAAGCACAACACCGAAATCACCCTGCGTGATGGCGTGAACGTACAGATCACCCAAGCGCCGACCGAAGTGGTGGGCCAGCCGGGCGTGTACGAAATGAAGGTCAAGGTCGAGAACCTGTCCGGTCACCGCATCCCGACCGGCTATCCCGATGGCCGTCGTTTCTGGGTCAGTGTGAGCGTGGACAATGCGGGCGTGCCGGTGTACCAGTCTGGCGTGTATGACTATGCCCAGGCCACGCTGTTCACCGATGCCAGCAAAACCGGCTTCAACCGCGCCTTGGGCAACGTGGTCGATGCGACCGTGAATCCGGCGGTGATGGTGTACGAGCGCGTGACCGGTGTATGCAACGGCACGACTTGCACTCCGTCGCCCAGCGTGCTGAACGACAAGATCCTGTTCGACAACCGCATTCCGCCCAAGGGCTTCAGCTATGCCGACTACCGTCTGGCGGGCGTGAAGTTCTGGAACTACGATCCGGTGACCAAGGTTCCGTTCGAGGAAACCGCTCGTTATCCGGATGGCCAGAACTGGGACGAAGTGACCTACCGCTTCGCCGCACCGGCAGGTGCGGTGCTGACGGCCAAGGCCGACGTGCTGTGGCAGACCAACACCCGCGAGCACATGGAGCTGCTGCGTGACAGCGACATCTCCACCGTGCGTCCGGAAGGTCCGCCCAATCCGTTCGACCCCAACTACCCGCTCAATCCGAACTACCTGAGCGACTCGATCAACGGCAAGGCGCTGTCCAGCATTGTTGACCCGTTCAAGAATGCACCGCTGAACGACAACTGGGGTGGCGTGGCTTACGCGGCCTGGCTGGAAACCGGCATGGGTGCGCCCATGGTGGTGGATAGCGATAACTCCGCCGTTGCAGGCGTGCCGGGGGCGACTTCGGTGACGGTGACCCAGTCCACCGAGATCGACCCGATCACCATGGTGGTAGATTCGTTTGCCGCAGACATCGCCTGGACTCCGGTGGCGGATGCCGAGGGCTATACCATCTGGATCCGTTACGGCAAGAGCGATGCCACGGCAGATTGGGATCGCCTGGCGGTGGTGGACAAGAGTGTGAGCACCTTCCGTGAGCACGTCCTGAATCCGGGCAAGACCTATGGCTTCAAGGTTGTGCCGTACAACGGCAAGGGCGATGCCGCCGACTCCAATATCGTGACCTACACGACATTGAGCGCGTTCCCGGCTGCTCCGACCAACCTGACCGCTACCATGGTGGCTCCGGGCTCGACCGACAAGCAGATCACGCTGACCTGGATGGATAACGCCACCAACGAGGCTTCCTTTGAGGTGTGGCGTTACGATGCTGTGCTGATCGGCCAGGTTCCGCCGGTGAAGATCTTCGGCTCGCAAGGCCAGATCGGCACCCAGACGGGCGGCCCGGCGGGCGGCGCTCCGGTGACCGGCCTTAACACCTGGGTGGACAACGATCCGTCGCTGACGCCTTCCACCTGCTACAACTATCAGGTGCGTGCGCAGAATGCGAATCTGGATGTTTCGACCTGGTCGATGCAGGCGCAGGGTTGCACCGTGGCCTTTGTTCCAACCATCAACCTGACGGCAGCGGCCAATGGTGGATTCCGTGTGGATGTGAGCTGGACGACCAATGCAGTGGGTGTGGCCAGCTACCGTGTGAGCCGCAATGGCGTAGTGCTGGGCAGCGTGGCGGTGTCTCCGTATGCCGATACCACAGCGCAGCCGGGTACCACCTACAACTATCAGGTTGAGGCATTGAGTGCTACAGGTGCGGTACTGGCCACGGCCACGACGTCGGTGACGACGCCCGCTGTTCCGTTGCCGCCGTCCCATGTGCTGGCTACGGCCAACTCGACCACGTCGGTGACGATCACTTGGGTGGATGAAGCCAACAACGAAACCGGCTTTGTGCTGGAGCGTGCTGCGGTGGCTGGCGGGGTGGTCGGTGGGTATGTGCCGATTCCTGGTGCAGGTGCGTTCCTGCCCCCGGGTTCGGGCAACATGAGCTATACCGATACCTCGGTGATGGCGAATACCGAGTATGTGTACCGACTGAAGGCTGTCAATCTGGCTGGTGGCTCGCAGTATGCGCAGAGTAACAGTGTGAGCACCTTTGTTCCGGCAACGGCGACAGCATTGACTGCTGTGGCGGTTGCGCCGACTGCTCCGTGGACAGGTAATCCGGGTGCGCCGCGTGTCAATGTGGTTTGGGCACTCAACATGACCAATGTGACCGGCATTGTTCTGGAACGCAAGATCGGTACGGCGGTATTCACTCCGGTGACCGGCGCTAACCCGCTGCCGGCAGGTACCCTGAGCTTTGTGGATACCACTTTGCCCAGCAGCGCGACAGCTCAGACCGTGACATATCGTGTCAAAACTCTGAATGGTTCGATCGCCTCGGCTTACTTCACCGGAATAGCGGTGGCGGTGGCCGCTCTCCCGGGTCAGCCGGTAATTACGGCCACCTTGGCAGCAGGACCCAAGGTGACCCTGGCCTGGAAGGATGTGAAGAACGAGACTGGCTATGTGGTCGAGCGCAGCGCCAATGGCGGCCCGATGACGGTGGTGGCCACGCTGGCGGTGAATACGGCGACTTGGTCTGATACTACGGTAACGGGTTCGACCAGCTATGCCTATCAGGTAACGGCGGTGGGTGCGGGTGGTTCCTACACCTCGCTGAGCAAGTCAGTTGCAGTTCCGGCATTGCCACCCACACCGACGCTGAACTCGGCAACGGCCAGTGGCACCAATGTGGTGCTGGGATGGACTGACGTGGTAGGTGAAACCACCTACACCGTGCAGCGGAGCGCTAACAACGGCGTGACCTGGACAGCATTGACCTCGACGCTGGCGGCTAACACCGTGACCTACACGGCCACGGGTCAAGTGGCGGGTTCGACCTACCAGTTCCGCGTGTTGGCGAACAACACCGTGGGGAGCAGCGCACCGTCCAATGTGCTGACAGTGACCATGCCGCCTCCGGTGCCGACCGCACTGGCTGTGGCGGTGAATGCAGCGCAGTCGCTGAAAGCGACCTTCGTAGTGCCGACAACGGCTACCGGCTGGGATATCCAGCGTTGCGTGGGTGCGACCACTGGCACAGGCCCGTGTACTGCGACAGGTGCGGGTTGGGCGCAAGTGGGCTCGGGTGTGGGGACCGGTGGGCAGACTTTCTTTGATAACGGTCTGACTGTGGGTACAACCTACAACTATCGTGTACGTGCCACTAGCGGTGCAACTGCATCCAACTGGTCGGCATCTGCATCGGCTCGTGTACGTTAAGGCTGTTCAATGAGTAAAGCTGCAAAAGCTCCTTGAGGCAGCCTAGGTCTGGGACACCGAAAGGTGTCCCAGACTGTTTGAAGTTGCCTACCCTTGGTCGCCATGTTCAAATTAGACATGGCGACCTTTTTTCTGGAAGGATGAGTTAGATGAGAATATTGATAGGATTGTTGTTGTGGGCTGGAATCGCCCAGTCTTGGGCCGAGCCCTTGCAGGTGAAGCCGGGGTTGTGGGAGGTGACGACACAGAGCACCATCCGTTCGAGCGGGATGCCCGACTCCATCAAGCTGGACAAGATGACATCGGAGAAGCGCGCTCAAGTGGAAAAGATGCTGGCGGAGCGTGACAAGCCACGGACCTCGACGGTGCGTTCCTGTTTGCGCAAGGAGCAGATCGACAGCGGCAGTGGATTCACTGGCGGCCAGCATCATCAGGGCTGTACGCAGAAGGAAGGTTTGCGCACGGCGCACGAGTGGACCACCGATCTGGAATGCAGCGGGCGCGCGAATGTCGCCGGGCGGATCCAGGTCAAGGCACCGGATGCCGCGCACATGAACCTGCATATCGAGATGAAGACCGTGGTCGGCAAGGTCGAGCGCGTCACCACCAGCGAGGTCACCTCCAAGTGGCTGGGGGCGGACTGTTCCAGCCTGACTCCGCCACCAGCGAAGAAATAGCAGCGGGGGAACCCAGCGTGTCGCGCCGGGTCTCACAACCGGAAATTTGTTTTCGGGGTGAGCGGGTTATATAATGCGCGCCCGTTTTCGGAAGGTCTGTCCATGCAACGCACCATGCTCAAGTCGAAACTGCACCGCGTGACTGTCACGCAGTCGGAACTGCATTACGAGGGTTCCTGTGCCATCGACGAAGACCTGCTGGACGCCGCCGACATCCGCGAATACCAGCAGATCGACATCTACAACATCGCCAACGGCGAGCGCTTCACCACCTACGCCATCCGCGCCCAGCGCGGCTCGGGCACGATCTCGGTGAACGGCGCGGCGGCGCACAAGGCCAATCCCGGCGATCTCATCATCATCGCCAGCTACGCCCAGTACACCGAATTGGAGCTGGAGCGCTTCCATCCCAAGCTGGTGTATGTGGATAGCGCCAACCGCATCGTGATGCAGCGCGATTTCATCCCGGCGCAGGCGGCCTGAGCCGATGAGCGTCCAGCTTTCCGTCGTCATTCCGGTTTATAACGAAGAGCAGGGTTTGCAAGCCCTGTTCGATCGGCTGTACCCCGCGCTGGACAAGCTCGGCGTTTCCTACGAGATCGTGTTCGTCAACGACGGCAGCCGCGACCGCTCCGCCGCCATCCTGCGCGAGCAGTTCCAGAAGCGCCCGGACGTGACCCGGGTGGTGCTGTTCAACGGCAACTTCGGCCAGCACATGGCCATCATGGCTGGTTTCGAGCGCACGCGCGGCCAGCGCGTGGTGACGCTGGATGCCGATCTGCAGAACCCGCCCGAGGACACCGGCCTGCTGCTGGCCAAGATGGACGAAGGCCACGACTACGTCGGCTCCATCCGCCGACAGCGCAACGACAGCGCTTGGCGGCACATCGCGTCGCGCGCCATGAACGGCCTGCGCGAGCGCATCACCCGCATCAAGATGACCGACCAGGGCTGCATGTTCCGCGCCTATGACCGCGCCATCATCGACGCCATCAACGCCAGCCGCGAGGTGAACACCTTCATCCCAGCGCTGGCCTACACCTTCGCGCGCAACCCCGCCGAAGTGGTGGTGGGCCACGAAGAGCGCGCGGCGGGCGAATCCAAGTATTCGCTGTACAGCCTGATCCGCCTGAATTTCGATCTCGTCACCGGCTTTTCGGTAGTGCCGCTGCAATGGTTCTCGATGGCCGGTATCGGCATCTCGCTGCTGTCGGCGGTGCTGTTCGTGTTTTTGGTGGTGCGCCGCCTCATCATCGGCCCGGAAGCCGAGGGCCTGTTCACCTTGTTTGCGCTGATGTTCTTCCTGATCGGCATCGCCCTGTTCGGCATTGGCATGCTGGGCGAGTACGTCGGTCGCATCTACCAGCAAGTGCGGCATCGTCCGCGCTATCTGGTGGAGGCGGTGCTGGAGCAGCATGAGAAGGGAGAAGGGGGAAGGGAGAAGGGCGTGGCGGCGGGTGACGCGCAATGAGCAGCGCGGTTGTCTTCGCCTACCATAACGTCGGCTACCGTTGTCTGAGTGTGCTGTTGGCGCAGGGCGTGGACGTGAAGTTGGTCGTCACCCACTGCGACAATCCCAACGAAACCATCTGGTTCGACAGCGTGCAGAAGCTGGCCGAGCTGCACGGCATTCCCGTCATCACACCGGACAACCCGAACACGCCGGAAGTCGTCGAACAGATCCGCGCCCTCGCGCCGGATTTCTTCTTTTCCTTCTACTACCGCGAGATGCTGAAGCAGGAGCTGCTCGACATCCCGCCGCATGGCGCGCTCAACATGCACGGCTCGCTGCTGCCCAAGTATCGTGGCCGGGTGCCGGTGAACTGGGCAATTATCCACGGCGAGACAGAGACCGGCGCGACGCTGCATTACATGACCGCCAAGCCGGATAACGGCGACATCGTCGCCCAGCAGGCCGTGCCGATTTTGCCCAACGACACCGCGCACGAAGTGTTTCAGAAAGTGACCGTCGCCGCCGAGCTGGCGCTGAACGCCGTGCTGCCCGCCCTGTTGGCCGGAACGGCTCCGCGCGTGAAGCAAGATTTGACTCTGGGCGGTTACTTCGGCGGCCGCAAGCCGCAGGACGGCGAAATCGACTGGGCGCAAAGCGCGCAAACCATCCATAATCTCGTCCGCGCCGTCGCGCCGCCCTATCCGGGCGCGACGACGACGCTGATGGGTCAACCCATGCGCATCCTGCAAACGCTGGTGACGAAGTGCTCGGCTTCTGGTGACCGGCCTGCGTTCTATGTCAAAGAAGGCAAGGCCTATGCGATCTGCGGCAGCGGCGTGCTGCGCGTGGTGCGCTTCGAGCTGGATGGCGCGGAGATGAGCGCAGCGGAATTCGCGGCGCAGTTTGGCGCGGCACGATACGAATTTAATTCTTGAGGAAGTGAAATGAAAAAAGTCCTGATTCTCGGCGTGAACGGCTTCATCGGCCACCACCTGTCCAACCGTATTCTGGCGACGACCGATTGGGAAGTCTACGGCATGGACATGAGCACCGACCGCATCACCGACCTGATCGGCAAGCCGCGCTTCCACTTCTTCGAGGGTGACATCACCATCAACAAGGAGTGGGTCGAGTACCACGTCAAGAAGTGCGACGTGATCCTGCCGCTGGTGGCCATCGCCACGCCGTCCACCTACGTGAAGCAGCCGCTGCGCGTGTTCGAGCTGGATTTCGAGGCCAACCTCCCCATCGTCCGCGCCGCCGTGAAGTACAACAAGCATCTGGTGTTCCCGTCCACCTCCGAGGTGTACGGCATGTGCCACGACGAAGAGTTCGACCCGGACAACTCCGAGCTGATCTGCGGCCCGATCAATAAGCCGCGCTGGATCTATTCCAACTCCAAGCAGTTGATGGATCGTGTGATCTGGGGCTACGGCATGGAAGGTCTGAATTTCACCTTGTTCCGTCCATTCAACTGGATCGGTGCGGGGCTGGATTCGATCCACACGCCGAAGGAAGGCAGCTCGCGCGTGGTGACCCAGTTCCTCGGCCACATCGTGCGCGGCGAGACCATCAGCCTGGTGGACGGCGGCCACCAGAAGCGCGCCTTCACCTATATCGACGACGGCATCAGCGCGCTGATGAAGATCATCGAGAACAAGGAAGGCGTCGCCACCGGCAAGATCTATAACATCGGCAACCCGGCCAACAACCACGCCATCCGCGACCTGGCCGACATGATGCTGAAGCTGGCCGCCGAGTACCCTGAGTACCGCGATTCCGCCGCCCAGGTGAAGATCGTCGAGACCACGTCTGCCGCCTATTACGGCACCGGGTATCAGGACGTGCAGAATCGCGTGCCCAAGATCACCAACACCTGCGAAGACCTAGCCTGGAAGCCGACCGTGAACATGGCCGACACCCTGCGCAAGATATTCGACGCCTACCGCGGCCAGATCGCCGAGGCGAAGGGCTTGGTGGACTAATACCCCGTCCATTGTGTGGACTTTGGGGGGTGGACGCCAAGAGAGTTTGTGAACACCCGGCTAGATTGTTGTTCTGGATTGGGTGTTCGCACAGCTTGTTCGTTTTCTTGGCGTTGGGGTACGACTTTCCCGGAGACTATCTCGGATTTGTAGGAAGTTCATGTTTGGCCTTTGTCGGCTATTTCATGGTCATGTATAAGTCCAGTTGGCTGAAATACAAGCTGTATCGGGAAGGGTTGTTTATTGTCGTCTCAGCGATATTTGCTTATCTCAGCTTGTGGGTAGGGTTCTTCTCCGCATTTAGCACCTCTGGCATGTGATAGCTATTATGAGCAAATACCTCGCCCTCAAGATCGACGTTGACACCTATCGCGGCACCCGCGAGGGCGTGCCGCGTCTGGTCGAGACGCTGAAGCGGCACGGGGCGAACGCCACTTTCTTCTTCACCCTCGGCCCCGACCACATGGGGCGCGCCATCAAGCGCGTGTTCCGTCCCGGCTATCTGGGCAAGGTGTCGCGCATGTCGGTGCGCGAGCATTACGGCATTGCAACCCTGCTCTACGGCACGCTGCTGCCTGCGCCGGACATCGGCAAGCGCTGCGGCGACATCCTGCGCCGGGTGCGCGACGAGGGTTTCGAGGTTGGCATCCATTGTTACGATCATATCCGCTGGCAGGATCATGTGGTGGATAAGGACGCGGCCTGGACGGCGCGCGAACTCCAGCGGGCAGTGGATCGCTACGTCGAAATCTTCGGCGATGCGCCGAAGGCCCACGCCGCCGCCGGTTGGCAGATGAACCGCGAAGCGCTGCGCCTGATGCAGTGCCACGGCTTTAGCTACAGCTCGGATACGCGCGGCAGCCATCCCTTCCTGCCGACCTGGGGCGGCGAGATCATCAACTGCCCGCAACTGCCCACTACCCTGCCCACGCTGGACGAACTCATCAACCGCGACGGCTTGACGCTGGACAACCTAGCGCACTACGTCCTGCACCAGACCGAGCACCAGCCGGAACGGTCGCAGGTGTTCACCCTGCACGCCGAGCTGGAAGGCGGTAAGTGGATGCCGGTGTTCGAGCAGTTGCTGGAAGGCTGGAAGGCTCAGGGCTTCGAGCTGGTGTCGCTGGCGCAGTACCGCGAGACGCTGAAAGTCGCCGACCTGCCGCTGCACGAAGTCGAGCTGCGCGAGGTGGATGGCCGCATCGGCAAACTGGCCGTGCAGGGCGCGCCATACTTCTAGCCGCCTGCAAGCGGAATACGCGGGGCTGCTACAATGCGCCCACCCAATCCGGTCATCCACCATGGCAATCTACGCATTCATCGCCGTCGGACTCGGCGCCGCCATCGGCGCGTGGCTGCGCTGGGGCTTGGGCCTGTGGCTCAACCCGGCGCTGCCCGATCTGCCGCTGGGCACGCTGGCGGCTAATCTGATCGGCGGTTACCTGATCGGCCTGGCGATCGCCTTCTTCATACAGCACCCCGGTCTTGCGCCGGAGTGGCGGCTGTTCCTCATCACCGGTGTTCTTGGCGGTCTCACCACGTTCTCCACTTTTTCCGCCGAGACCGTCACCCTGCTGATGCGCGGCCAGTATGCCTGGGGTGCGGCCATTGTCGCCGCCCACCTCGGCGGCTCGTTGCTGATGACGGTGTTGGGTATCCAGTCGTTCAAGTGGATGCAGGCCTGACGGCTAATCCACGCATCCCGAGCAAGGCCGCACCGTAGGCGGCTTCCCCTTGTGCGGCACTTGCCACCGGTACGCCCAGCAGACGCTGGCGCATCTGCATCCACGCCGGATTTTTCGCACCGCCGCCTGCCGTGACCACCGCGCGCAACGGCATCGCGCCGAGCTCTGCCAGCTTGGCGTAACCCGCTGCTTCGATGCGGGCCAGCCCTTGCAGCAGGCCGTGCAGAAATTTGGCATCGTCAGCGGGGCGGGGCGATAAGCGCGGCGCGAGCTGCGGGTCGTTGATCGGGAAGCGCTCGCCGGGCGCGGGCAGCGGGTAGTAGTCGAGCGGGCTGTCGCTTGCCGGATTGATGTTGCTGGAAAGTTCGGCCAGTTGCTTGTCGTCGAAAAACTGCCGCAACACGCCGCCGCCCGCGTTCGATGCCCCGCCCGCCAGCCACAGGTCGCCAAAACGATGGCTATAGACGCCGAATTCCGCCGCCTCGACGCGCCGCTCCGAGAGCAACTTCAGCACCAGCGTGGTGCCGAGCGAAGTTACCGCCTCGCCGGGCTGCGCCACGCCCGCCGCGATGAAGGCGGCGATGCTGTCGGTGGTGCCCGCGTGCACCCGGCAATCCGGAGCGATACCGAAACGGCGCGCCACCGCCGCCGACACCGGGGCCAACGCCTCGCCCGGCGCGATTACGGCAGGCAGCAGCGCCGCATGCGGCAAGACCCGCACCCAGTCCGGCCAGCTCAGCGCCTCCACGTCGTAACCGGTTTTCAGCGCGTTGTGATAATCGGAAACCCCGCCCAACCCGGTGAGCAGCGCGGCCAGCCAGTCGGCCTGATGCAGGAAATACGCCGCGCGGGAAACGCTGGCCTGGCGCGTCAGCCAGAGGAATTTTGCCAGCCCGGAGGTCGAGCTGGCCGCGGTATGCCCGGGCGGCGCGAGGGATTTGAGCTCCGCCGCCTCGGCGACGGCGCGGGCGTCGTTGTACAACAGCGCAGGCGAAACCGGCTCCAGCGCCGCGTCGCACAGCAGCACCGTGGCCGAAGTCGCATCCACGCAAATGCTCGCCAGCCGCCCGGCCAGTTCTGCCGGAAGTCCAGCCAGCAACGCATGCAACGCCACCCGCCAGCTTTCCGGCGTCTGCCCGGCAAAACCGCAACGCGTCTCGTGAACGACGCTTCCCGCGCCATCCACCACACACGCCCGCGCACCGGAGGTGCCGAAGTCGAGGCCGAGGTGCAACTTCCCCTCTCCCGTTTGCGGGATAACCAGCGACTTGGCTGCAGTTGTTTGCAAGCTAGTCGAATGGCTAGCGGTTTGAATTAGAAGGGTGTGGGGCGAGTCCTTCGACTTCGCTACGCTACGCTCAGGATGAACGGGGTTCGGTAAGTGGTGGGTTCGTTCGGAGTGTGGTGAAGTGCCAAGGGAAGCAGGCTGGTCTATGCCTAGAGCTCCAATTAACCCGTTCGCACTGAGCGTAGGGGGCGCAGCCACCGAAGTCGAAGTGTCCGCTTGCCCAAGTCGCTGATGACGATGCTTTCCACGCCCCAGGCGATTCACCTCGTTCCAGTCGCCACGCATCATGGCTTCCTTCTTTTTCCGGCTCCAGCCCTTCACCTGCCGCTCCGCCGCCAGCACCTCTTCTTGGGTCGCGCACTCTTGCGCCCAGACCAATTCCACCGGGCGGCGACTGAAGGTGTAACACTCGGCAATCCCTGCCTGATGCTCGCCGATGCGCCGCTCCAGATCGTCGGTGTGGCCGGTGTAATACGAACCGTCGGCGCAGCGCAGGAGATAGACCCAGAAGGGCAACATAACTTCCTTTGGGTGATTTGCTGTCAGCCGTTACACCATCCGCAGCCAAGCAAGAATTGCTTGTCACTGATAGGCGTTAGTGTAATGGTCGGCAGACATTGCCCTGCTGAATGTTGTTGAGATACAAATCGCCCCAAACTGGTTTCGCCGAAGGGTTCAGTTTGGATCAGGTGGAGGTCACGAACGGCTTTGAGATAGTCGCCCTCAAAGCGGGCGTAAATAAAGGCGCTGAAATCGAAATGTGAGCTTTCCGACTCAGAGACTACGGCTGATGCCTTTGCTCCAACCAAAAACAACGGTTTCTGCAAAATCACGATGGCTTTATGACTGGTGCCTTCGCCGAAGCTGAAAGTGGCGTAACCTCGCTTGAAATCACTTCCTTGTGTTACCAAATCTTGAATAACCGTCGCTGGCTTTCCCTTGCAAACAAGTGCATCCGAAAGCGAGCGGAGTAAATTATTCGATCCTGCTTGAACTGGTGGCGGAAACAGCAAAACTGTTGCTGCCAGGGCTAACGAGTAAAATGCACTCGTGGTTTTCATTACCGACCTACCCCCGCGTATTCGACTGCGTATCGAACTGCGCCAGTTCCACGCGCGGCGCGGGCTGCCAGCCGGGTTTGCGGTGTTCGGCGATGACATTGGTGAAGATGCCGCCACGCACGTAGAACTTGGCGGTGAGGCGCATGAAGCGCGGCTGGGTGGCGGCCACCAGGTCGTCGAGGATGCGGTTGGTGACGTCCTCATGGAAGTGGCCTTCGTCGCGGAAGCTCCACATGTAGAGTTTCAAGCTCTTCAGCTCGATGCACTGCTGGTCGGCGATGTAATCCAGAATCAGGGTGGCGAAATCCGGCTGGCCGGTCTTGGGGCACAAACAGGTGAATTCCGGCACTTCCATGTGGATGTGGTAGTCGCGGCCGGGGTGCGGATTGGGGAAAGTTTCCAAAGACTTGTTGGGGCGTGTGCTCATGTTCGTGTACTCGGTTAGAATGGCGCGGATTATAACCGCGTCCCCGATAAATGCGGCTTTCCCACATCAAACTCGCCGGTTTCAAATCCTTCGTTGACCCGACGCACATCGCGTTGCCGGGGCAACGGGTGGGCATTGTCGGGCCGAACGGCTGCGGCAAGTCCAACGTGATCGACGCCTTGCGCTGGGTGCTGGGCGAATCCAAGGCCTCGGCGCTGCGCGGCGAATCCATGCAGGATGTGATCTTCAACGGCTCCGGGCAGCGCAAGCCGGTGGCGCGCGCCAGCGTGGAGCTGATCTTCGACAACTCGCTGGGCAAGGCCGCTGGACAGTGGACGTCCTACGCCGAGATCTCGATCAAGCGCGTGCTCAGGCGCGACGGCGATTCTTCCTACTACATCAACAACCAGCACGTGCGCCGCAAGGATGTGACCGACATCTTCCTCGGCACCGGACTGGGCGCGCGCGCCTACGCCATCATCGAGCAGGGCATGATCTCGCGCATCATCGAGGCCAAGCCGGAAGAGCTGCGCGTGTTCCTGGAAGAGGCGGCGGGCGTGTCCCGTTACCGCGATCGGCGGCGCGAAACCGAGAACCGGCTGGCCGACACCCGCGACAACCTGCTGCGGGTGGACGACGTGTTGCAGGAACTGGATACGCAGTTGTTGCGGCTGGCCGAACAGGCCGAAGTCGCCAAACTCTACCGTTCTCTGGAAGAGCGCCGCGATGCCTCCCAGAAACTGCTGTGGATGGTGAAGCGGCAGGAAGCGGCGGTGCAGCGAGCCAGATTCGCGCAGGGCGTGGAGCAGGCGCGGATCGCGCTGGAGGCCGAGACCGCCAGGTTGCGCGAGACCGAAGCGCAACTGGAAGCGGCGCGGGCAGCGCATTACCGTCAGGCCGATGCGGTGCACGGCAAGCAGGGCGAGCTGTTCGAGGCCAACGCTGAGGTGCTGCGTCTGGAACAGCAGATCGCCCATCTGGCAGCGCAGCGCCAGCGCATCAGTCAGCAGATCGCCAGCAACGAACGGCTGGTCGCCCAGCAGCAGGCACAGCTTCAGGCGGTGACGCAGAAGCAGGCGCACTGGCAGCAGGAACAGGAAACCGCCGGGTTACGGCTGGGCGATGCCGAGCGCAACGCCGCTGCCGAGGTCGAGCAACTGCCCGGCTTCGAGTCCGCTGCGGCTGAAGCGCAGGCCCGCCACAGCGCGGTGCAGCGAGAGCGCTTGGTCCTCCAGCAGCAGGTGCAACTGGCCGAATCGCAGGGCGGGCTGTTGCAGCGCGCCATCCAGCAGCTCGATGCCCGTCGTTCGCGGTTGTTGCTGGAACAGGACAACCTGCCCAAGCCGGACACTGCCGCGCTGGAACGGGCGCAGGCCGAACTGACTGCGCTGGAATCAACCCGGAGTGAACAACAAAAACGGCTGGCCGAGTTGCAGGCGCAACTGCCGCAGGCCGACATTGCCCGCCGCAACCTGCGCGCCGCCGCCGTGCAGCAGGAGCGCGTGCTGGCGCAGACCGAAGCGCGGCTGGCCGCTTTGCAACAGTTGCAGCAGAAGCTGGACACCGATCAGGCGCTGAAAACTTGGCTGGCGCGGCATGGTCTGCAATCTGCGCCGCGCCTGTGGCAATCGCTACGCATCGCGGCGGGCTGGGAAGATGCGCTGGAAGCCGTGCTGCGCGAGCGCTTGAATGCCCTCCGGCTGTCACCGGGCGCGCCCTTGCCCGAAGCCGCTCCGGCGCGCGTGGCGCTGTACGGTCACCTTCCCCCTTGCAGGGGGAAGGCCAGGATGGGGGTAGAGTCAGGGAGTTCTGAAAGTTCTACCCCTACCCTAACCCTCCCCCTGCAAGGGGGAGGGAACGGTGTGGTTGAGCAGCTTCGGACGTTGCGCGCCCAAATTGAATGCGACGACCCGGCGACCCAGGCCGCGCTGGAGGATTGGCTGGCAGCGGTGTACGTGGCCGACAGCGTGGAGGCGGCGCTGGCGCGGCGCGAAGAATTGCCTTTGGGCGCGTGCTTCGTCACCCCGCAAGGGCATCTGGTCAGCGCCAGCAGCGTAGTGTTCCATGCGCCGGACAACGCCTTGCACGGTGTACTGGCGCGTCAGCGCGAGATCGGCGAACTGGAGTCTGAGGCGGTCGAGCAGCGCGCGCATCTGGAGACGGCGCGGCAGCAGGCTGGCGAGGCCGAGAGCGCCCACGCCGCCATCGAAGCGCAGATTGGGCCGGTGCGGCAACAGGTGAACGAGGCGCAGCAGCGCCAGCATGGGCTGCAGATGCAGGTGCTGAAACTGACCCAGGCCAACGAGCGCAGTCTGGAGCGCGCCGCCCAGATCGCCCGCGAGTTGCAGGAGATCGCCGACGGTCTGGCAGGCGAGCAGGCGCAGCAACAGACGGTGGCCGGGCAACTGGCAGCGGCGAAACAGAATCTGGCTGGATTTGAGTCCCAGGCTGCGCAGGCGCAGCGCCATCTGACCGAGCAGGAAAATCTGTTGCGGCAGCAGCGCGCCCGCGCCCAGCAGGCGCAACAGGCTTTGCAGGAGGCGCGTTTCTACGTGAAGACTTGCGCTGACAAGCTGGCCGACGTGGCGCAGGAGCGCCATCGCATCGAGGTGTCGCTGGCGCAGATCGAGCATGACATCGGCCTGTTCCGCGACGAACTGGCGGCGTTGCCGGACGAGCAGGCGCAGCAGGCCCTGCAACAGGCGCTGGCGCTGAAGACGCAGCGCGAGGCGGCTCTGGCCGGGGCGCGCAACGCGCTGGAGCAGGCGACGGCGGCGCTGAGTCGATTGGACGGCGAGCGGATGATGGGTGAGCAGCGCCTGCCGCCGCTACGCGACAAGGTGGCCGAGCTGACGCTGAAGGAACAGGAGGCGCGGCTACATTTTGAGCAGTGGGCGGAGCAGTTGCAGGGCGTGGACGAATCGGCCTTGCAGCCGCAACTGGAGGGCGCACGTGCGGCCAACCTGCAAGCCGAAGTAACCCGGCTGGGCAATGAGATCGCCGCGCTGGGGGCAGTCAATCTGGCGGCGCTGGAAGAATTGCAGGCCGGTCAGGAGCGCACGGCTTATCTGGAGGCGCAGGCGGCTGACCTGCGCGAGGCGATGGAGACGCTGGAAGCGGCCATCCGCCGCATCGACAAGGAATCGCGCGACCTGCTGATGGACACCTACGACGCGGTGAACCGTCACCTGGCCGAGCTGTTCCCGGTGCTGTTCGCGGGCGGCGAGGCACGGCTGGTGCTGACCGGCGAAGAGATCCTCGACAGCGGCGTGCAGGTGATGGCGCAACCGCCGGGCAAGAAGAACAGCAGCATCCATCTGCTCTCCGGCGGCGAAAAGGCGCTGACCGCCATCGCGCTGGTGTTCTCGCTGTTCCAGATGAACCCCGCGCCGTTCTGCCTGCTGGACGAGGTGGACGCGCCGCTGGACGACACCAACACTGAACGGCTGTGCCAGCTCATCCGCAAGATGTCCGCGCACACCCAGTTCGTGTTCATCAGCCACAACAAGATCACCATGGAACTGGCCCAGCAACTGGTGGGTGTTACCATGCAGGAAAAGGGCGTGTCCCGGGTGGTGGCCGTCGATATCGCGGAAGCGCTGCGCATGCGCGAAGAACAATAAAGGGAGAGTGGTTGATGATTTACGGCTTATTGGTGCTGGCCCTTCTGGGCGTGGTGGTGTGGGTCATGCGCTCTGGCCAGTCGGCTGTGCAGGCGAAGGCGGGTGCAAATACCGTGATGCCGGGAGAGGGCGACGAACAGGCGCAGGAGGCGGAATACCGGCGGCTGGCGGAAGAGGAACTGGAGTTGCTGGGGGTGTTTTTCCAGTCGCAGGATGGTGTGATCATCACCGACGCCGAAGGGCACATCCTGCGTGTGAACGATGCTTTCCAGGCTATCACCGGCTATACCGCCCGCGAGGTGATCGGGCACAACCCGCGCATGCTGAGTTCCGGCCAGCATGACGCGAAGTTCTATGAGGACATGTGGCGCGAGATCCGCGAGCAGGGCAAGTGGTCGGGCGAGGTCTGGAACCGGCGCAAGAACGGGGAAATCTTCCCCGAGTGGCTGACCATCACGGCTGTCCGCGACAAGCACGGCGATCTTACTCATTACGTGGGCTCGTTCTCCGACATCAGCAACCGCAAGCAGACGGAAGAAGAGATGCGTCTGCTGGCCCTGTATGACCCGCTGACCAAATTGCCGAACCGGCGTTTGTTGAGCGACCGCCTGTTCCTGGCGTTCCATACCAGCGCCCGTAGCCGCAAATATGGCGCGGTGCTGTTCATCGACATGGACAATTTCAAGTCCGTCAACGACCACTACGGGCATGAAATGGGCGACCGATTGTTGCTGTTGGTGACCGAACGGTTGGCTGGTTGCGTGCGGGATATCGACACCGTGGCGCGTTGGGGGGGCGACGAGTTTGTGGTGGTGTTGAGTGAATTGGCGGCGCACGAGCCGGAAGCGGCGATGCAGGTCGAACGCATCTCGGAAAAGATTCTGGCGGCGTTGCGGCGGCCATTCAACCTCGGCGAATCGGAATGTCGCTGTACGGCCAGCCTGGGCGCCAGTTTGTTTCTCGGGCATGAGCAGGGCGTGGACGTGCTGTTGAGTCGGGCCGATACGGCCATGTACCGCGCCAAAGCCGAAGGCCGGGATGCGCTGCGCTTTTTCGATGCGGACATGCAGACGGGCATGGCGTCACGGCTGGCGCTTGAAAGCGATCTGGCCCTGGCGGTCGGTGGGCGCCAGTTCAGGCTGGATTGCCAGCCGCAGTTCGACGTGGAGGGGCGCTGCATCGGCCTGCAGGCGTTGCTGTGCTGGAAGCATCCCCAGCGCGGAGAGGTAGCCCGGGAGGAATTCATGTCCGCGCTGGAAAACTCGGGGCTGAGCCTTCCCTTGGGGCGCTGGATGCTGGAGCAAGTCTGTTTGCGTCTTGTGGCATGGAAAGAGATGCCCGATTTGCAGCGATTGCAGGTGGCCGTCCGGGTCGGGGTGCGGCAGTTCCGTCAGCCGGACTTCGTCGAACAGGTCGTTGGTGTGCTGGAGGAATCGGGCGCCGATCCGGCGCGGCTCAGAATCGAACTGGCCGAACAGGCCTTGCTTGAGGATATTGACCAGGCGATGGAAAAGATCTGGGTGCTCAAGCAACGGGGAGTGCATTTCTCGCTGGCCGATTTCGGCGTCGGCTATTCATCGTTGAGCCATGTGCTGCGCTTGCCATTCGATCAGGTCAAGGTGGCCTCCTCCTTCGTGCGGGATGTCGTCACCGATCCGCATGCCGAAGCGCTGGTGCGCACCATTCTGGCGATGGCTCAGGGCATGGCGGTGGAGGTGGTCGCCGAAGGTGTGGCGACCGAGATGCAATACGACATCCTGAAACGTCACGGTTGCCGACACTTTCAGGGCGACTGGCTGGCACGCGCCATGCCAGCCGAGGGACTCACTGGTAGCGTAGCGCCTCGATCGGTTTGAGCGACGCCGCCTTGCGCGCGGGGTAGAGGCCGAAGAACAGGCCGGTGGCGACGGAGACGCCGAAGGCCAGCAGAATGGGTTGAGCGGTGATCTGTACGGTCAGATCGAAGAGCCGGGAGGCCAGCCCGGCCAGCCCGACGCCGACCAGGATGCCGATCAGCCCGCCGGTGACGGTGATGATGATGGATTCGAGTAGGAACTGGATGAGGATGGTCTGACGGTTGGCGCCGATGGCCATGCGGATGCCAATCTCGCGGGTGCGCTCAGTCACCGACACCAGCATGATGTTCATGATGCCGATGCCACCGACGAACAGCGAGATCGAGGCGATGGCTCCCAGCAGCAGCGACATCATGCCGGTCACTTCGCTGGCGGTTTCAGCTACGGCGCTCATGTTGGTGACTCCAAAATCATTCTCCTGGCTCTCCCGCAGATGATGGCGCTGTCGCAGCAGTTCGTTGATCTGGCGTTCCAGCGCAGTCAGCGCGGCGGCGCTGTCGGCCTTGGCCATGATCATGCTCACCGAGGTGCGGAACGGCCCCCCTAATAACTGGCGCTGGGCGGTGGTGATCGGCACGACGATGGCGTCGTCCTGATCGCGGCCATCCATGCTTTGGCCTTTCTTTTCCAGTACGCCGATGACGGTGAACGGCAGGTTCTTGACGCGGATCACCTGGTCGATCGGGTCTTCGTCGCCGAACAGGTTGTCCACCACCTTCTGTCCAAGTACGGCGACCCGGGTGGCGCTGTTCACGTCGGACTCGGCCAGACCGCGCCCCTGCTGCACGTCCCACTCGCGCATTTCCAGATAGTCGGCGTTGACTCCGAGCGCATAGCTGTTCCAGTTGCTGGGGCCATAGACGAGCTGGACGAAGCCGGTGGAGATGGGCGAGGCGTAGAGCGCGGCGGGCAGTTCGCGGATGGCGGCGACGTCGCCCAGCGACAGGGTGGGCATGCTGCCCATGCCGCTGCGCACGCCGCCGGAACGCGCCGAGGCCGAGTTGACGATGAGCAGGTTGGCGCCCATCGAGTTGATCGAGCCGATCACTTTCTGTTGCGTACCTTGGCCGATCGACACCATCAGTACCACGGCGGCCACCCCGATGGTGATGCCCAGCGCGGTGAGGAAGGTGCGCAGCCGGTTGGCCAGCATGGCCAGCCAGGCTTCGCCGAGCAGGGTGGCGATCATGTCGGCGCCCCCGGAAAATCGGCCACCGGGCCGTCGTAAGCCAGCAGCCCGTCCTTGAGGTAGATCAGCCGCTCGGCGTAGCGTGCGACGTTCGCGTCGTGGGTGACCAGCACGATGCTGACGCCCTGTTCGCGGTGGATGCGCTGGAGCAGTTCCATGATCTCGCGACCGGTATGGCTGTCCAGATTGCCGGTCGGCTCGTCAGCCAGGATCAGCCGGGGGCGAGTAACCAGAGCGCGGGCAATGGCGACGCGCTGTTGCTGGCCGCCAGAGATGCGGGTGGGCAGGGAGTCGATTAACTGGCCGAGCCCGACCTGGCCCAACACGGCGGCGGCGCGGGTGGCGCGGTCGGCCTTGCCGACGCGCTGGTAAACCAGCGGCAACGCGACGTTGTTGAGCAGCGACATGCGCGGCAGCAGGTTGAAGCCCTGGAACACGAAGCCGATCACCTCACCACGGATGCGCGCAAGTTCGGTTTCGGGCAGGCTGCCCACTTCTGCGCCGTTCAGCCGGTAGCTGCCACTGCTGGGTGCATCCAGGCAGCCGAGGATGTTCATCAGGGTGGACTTGCCGGAGCCGGACGGCCCCATCACGGCGACGAACTCTCCCGCACTGATGCTGAACGAAACGCCCTTGAGCACCGGCACCGACCCGGCGTCGGTAGCATAATCCTTGGTCAGGCGGTCGAGCTGGATGACGGACATTACTGGAGCCGGATCGGCGGGGTCATGCCCTTGTTTGAGTCGGGCTTGGCCTGGCTGTCCTCTGTCACCACGGCATCACCGGATTTCAGGCCGGATTGCAGCAGTTCGGTGTGTCGGCCATCCGAGATGCCGAGCAGCACCGGGATCTGTGCCAGTTCGCCTTTCTCCAGTCGCCATACGCTGCCGCGCAGGGTGCCCGGAGCGGGCGGCGTCTTTTTGACATCTCCGGTTTTTCGCTTCTTCTCGCCAGCCTCTGGACGGAAGCGCAGCGCGGAATTCGGAACCTTGAGCACGCCATCCTTTTGCGCCGTCACCACGGTGACGTAGGCGGTCATGCCGGGTAGCAGCAGATTGTCCGGATTGTCCACGTCGATCACCACGTTGTAGGTGACGACGTTCTGCAACGTGGTCGGATTCAGCCGCACCTGGCGCACCTTGCCGCCGAACTGGCGACCGGGATGGGCGTCCACGGTGAAGCTGGCAAGCTGCCCGGCATGGATATTACCGATGTCGGCTTCGGCAAAGCTGGAGTTGATCTGCATCCGGGACAGATCCTGTGCGATCTGGAACAGCACGGGGGCCTGGAACGAGGCCGCCACGGTCTGGCCGACGTCGATCTGGCGCGAAACCACCACGCCGGACACGGGCGAGCGGATCTGGGTGTAGCCGAGGTTGGTGCGGTCGCGTGCCGCCTGCGCCTCGGTCAGCGCCAGTTGCGCGCGTGCCGCCTTCAGTGCCTGCACGGCGGAGTCCAGTTCCAGCTTGGTGGCGTATTCCTTGGCGTGCAGCCCGCGCATCCGCGCCTCGTTGTTCTGCGCCAGCTCCAGCGCGGCGCGCGCGCTTTCCACGCTGGCCGCACTTTGCAGCACCTGCGCCTGCACCAGCGCGGGATCGAGTTCCAGCAGCACCTGGCCAGCCTGCACCCGGTCGTTGAAGTCGGCGTGGATCGCCTTGACGATGCCGGACACCTGGCTGCCGACGCTGACCAGCGTCACCGGATTCAGCGTACCGTTGGCGGAAACGGTCTGGGTCAGCGCGCCGGTTTCGATTGGTTCGGTGACATAGCGTTGTCCGGCGGGGGCGGGGCGGTGAAACAGCGCATAGCCTCCGGCAACGAGGGTCAGCGCAACGAGGGTGTAGAGTATTTTCTTCATCATGGGGTCATCCCCGGACGGGTGAGGTCGAGTTCGCCTATGGCTTGCGCCAGGGCGAAGCGGCTGGCCATGAAATTGTAGCGGGCGGCGATCTGCTGCTGGCGCGCGCTGGTCAGTGTGCTTTGCGCCGTCAGTACGTCCAGCATGTTGCCCAGCCCGGCCTGGTAGCGACCGAGGATCATGTGTTCGGATTGTTCGGCTGAGGCGGCGAGGTCGTCGGCTGCCTGCAAGGCCTGGCTGCTGGTGAGCAGTGTCTGCCAGGTTTTCCAGACTTCCAGCGCGACCTGGTTGGCGATGCGGTCGCGGTCGGCGATCTTGCCTTCCAGTTGTGCTTCGGCGGCGCGCGTCAGGTAGGTGGTTTTTCGACCGGTGAACAGCGGGATGTTGACGGACAGGCTCAGGCTGTTGGTGCGGGCGTCGGCGCCGCCGTTGAAGCGGGTGATGCCGGTGTTGGCATTCAGGCCGATGGTGGGCAGGCCGCTGGCCCAGGCGGCTGTGACCTGGGCTTCGGCCGCCTTGATCTGAGCTTCGGCAGCAGCCAGATCCGGGCGCTTGCGCCGCGCCTCGGCGATCATTTCACCCAGTTGGCGGTCGAGGTGGGCATCCGGCCTGGGGGGCTCACCTTCGGTCAGCTGCAGCGGCTGGTTGGCCTCGAAGCCCATCAGGTTGGCCAATGTCCCCGCTGCACTGGCGGCATTGCCCTCGGCAGTGATGCGGTTGAGTGCAGCCTGCGAGAGTGCGGTCTGCGCTTGCAAACGGTCCGCCGGGGTGGCGCTGCCCGCCTGGTGGCGGGCCGTTGCTGCGGCAAGACTCTCGCGAGCAGCGACTTCGGCAGCGACGGTGGTCGCGACATTGGCGCGGGCGGTCAGCAGGGCGAACCAGGCCTGCACCGTGCCAAGGTAAGTGGTTTGCAGGGTAGTGTCGCGGGTGGCGTTGGCGGCCAGCAGGAGCTGGCGCGCCGATTCGACATTGGCGGCGCGACCTCCGAAGTCGTAGAGCAGGTAGCTTACGGTCAATCCGGCGCTGCGGCTGTTCGATACCGTGGTTGTTCCGCCGGTCAGATTCTGGTTGCGGGAATCGCTGCCGCTGGCTGTAAGGGTGGGCAGATAGCCCGCCTCGCTGACGCCGACCTGCGCCGCCTGGGCGCGGGCGGCGGCCCACAGGATGCGCGTCTGCGGATTGTGGCACAGGGCCAGCGATACGGCGTCGGGCAGGTTGAGCGGTCGTTCGATGCGGCTGAGGTCACAGGATGGATCGGCAGGCTCCGCCCAAGTCGGCGCGCTCAGGGCGGCAGCCAGCCCCAGCAAGGCATGGCGTAGCAAGCTCGGTGCAATCAATGTTCCTGAACCTCAATGGTGCCGGAGATGCGCAAGGTCAGGGGGGTGACACCGGGACTGAAATCCGGGGCAACCGGCGCGCTGTCGGCCATCCGGGCCATGAGGGGGGCCGGAGTGGCATAGCCCTGTTCGATGTTGAGGTGGACGATCCTGTAGCCGCGACCATTCATGGCATCGACGATGACCTTGGCGCGCTTGCGGAATTCCGCCATGCCTTCGACGATCATCTCGTTCTGGATGCGGCGGTAGGCGTCCGGGGAGATGGAGAAGGTGACGCTGGAAAGCTGGACGCTGTCCTGTATCCTGGCGATCAGGTCGCTGGCGGATTTGAAGTCATGTGTTTCCAGCAGCAGTTCGCCGTGGCCGCGCCAGCCGGTCGGTTGGTTGTTCTTGCCGTAGATCGGAAATGTGGTCTGACTGCCGCTGCTCAGATGTATGGAGGGGAAATCCTCGGCCCGGTGCAGGGCGGCGTTCAGCACGCCATTCAGTTGCGCCGACACCTGGGCGGCCTGACGGTCGGATATGTCGGCGCTGAGATGGGCGGCCATCAGATCGTTGCCGACCTCGCGGGTTACTTCGGCGCTGAAATCGACTTGGTTTAGCTGATCCAGAGCATACGCCGGGAGGGCGAACAGAGCAGTGGCAAGCAAAAATGGTCGGAACATGATCCTTCCTCAGTCTATGTAAGCTCAGGGATTATACGGCAACCACCTGGCTAGATGGGCAGGCGGCGAGCGCCGTTGTAGCGGGCGCGCCAGTAGGCTACGGTCAGGTTCTCGATGCGGATGGCGCTACCCACGCGCGGGGCATGGATGAATTGAGATTCGCCCAGATAGATGCCGACGTGGGAGAAGTTTTTACTGGTGGTGCGGAAGAACACCAGGTCGCCCGGTGCGAGTTCGGTCGGCTCGACATGGTAACCCATACTGGCCATTTCCAAACTGGTGCGCGGCAGCGCTATGCCCAGCGTGTGCTCGAATACATGTTTCACGAAACCGCTGCAGTCGAAACCTTCGTCCGGTGTTCCGCCGCCGGGTTGATAGGGCGTGCCGTCCAGGCTCATTGCATAGAAGGTCATGTCGTTGACGCTGGCATTCCCCACGCGCGGCGGAGTGGAGGAGGCAGTCCTGGGTGGCGAGCTGGTGCAGGCGGCGCAGACGACAAGCATCAGAATGGACAGGTATTTTTTCATGGGCGTCAATTTACGGTAGAGTGGCCGGACTGTAAAGAGGGGAAATGATGCGTCGTATCATTGTCATGCTGCTGTGCCTGTGTCCGTTGATTGCCTCGGCTGAGGTATTGGTGCTGCCCTTGCAGCATCGCACCGTGGAGGAAATCCTGCCGCTGGTCAGACCGTTGCTGGAGCCGGACGGCGCGGCGACTGGCATGAACTCGCAACTCATCCTGCGCGGTTCGGCGCAGAATCTGGCTGAGATCAGAGCCATTCTGCCCACGCTGGACGTGGCGGCGAGGCGTATGCGCATTTGGGTGCGCCAGGGGCTGTCCCGGCGGGACGATGGGCGGCAGGTAGGCGCTTCCGGGACGGTCGGGCTGGGGCGCGATGCCCGCGTTACGGTGGTCGATCCGGTTCCGGCGGGTGGGTTGGTGATTCAGTCTGGCCAGGGGGCGGATGGGCTAAGTGCGAGGATGCAGGCTGTCCGGAATGAAACCGCAGATGAACGGACCCAGCAGGTGCAAGCGCTGGAAGGGCATCCGGCGCAGATCCGTATCGGGCAGTCGCTGCCGATGGTGCAGCGCCAGTGGGCGCAGGCCGGCGGCCAGCTTCAGGTGGTGGAGAGCATCGCCTACCGCGAGGTGGAGAGCGGCTTCCAGGCGTTGCCACGAATTTCGGGGAATACGGTCACGCTGGAAATCTATGTCCAGAACGATCAGCCTGGCGTTGCGGTGGTGAACACGCAGCGCTTGCTGACGACGGTAAGCGGCAGGCCGGGTGAGTGGCTGTCGCTCGGAGGGCAGCAGCGCCAAGGGACGCAGGGGGCGAGCAGGGTGTTGGGGGCGGACAGTCAGAAGCTGGAAGAGTTGAGCTCGGTGCAACTGAAGGTAGAGTTGTTGCCCTAGAGTTGGGTGTAGCGCTTGAGCGCTGCTGGGTCGGCGATTTCAATCTGTTCCCGCCCCAGCCTGACCCAACCCTGTTCGGAGAACTGTTTGAGCAGGCGGCTAACCATCTCGCGCACGCTGCCGAGTTCGTCGGCGAGTTGTTGGTGGGTGGTGCGGATCGGGTTGGCTTTGGCGAGCAGCAGGGTGGCGAGGCGCTGATCCAGCTTCTGGAAGGCGACCGCTGAAACCAGTTGCATCATGTCGGTGAGGCGCTCCGAGAACAGGCTGAAGATGTAGTCGCGGAATGGCTCGAAGCTGGAAACGAGCTGACGGAACACGGGAGCGGGCAGCGCCACCATCTCTACGTCGTGCTCGACCTCACCGCGTGCCTGATAGCGGGTGTGTCCCATCAAGCAGCTGCTGGTAAGGATGCAGCTCTCGCCGGGATCGACGCGGTACAGCTGCAACTCGCGGCCATTGGGCGATGCCTTGATGACGCGCACGTTGCCAGACAGCAGCAAGGGAAAGCCCTGGCAGGGCTGATTCTCGTCGAAAACGATGGTCCCGGCGGGTAGCTTCAATAACTGGGTGCCGTTGAACAGAGATTCTTGCAGCGCGGGCGGTAGTTTTTGCAGCATTGGGTAAGCTGCCAGCAGGCGGTCGCGGGTCGCTGCGTCCAGCATGGATCAGACTTCCGGGCGCATGTGCGGGAACAGGATCACGTCGCGGATGCTCGGTGCATCGGTCAACAGCATCACCAGGCGGTCGATGCCGATGCCTTCGCCCGCCGTCGGTGGCAGGCCATATTCCAGTGCGCGGATGTAGTCGCCATCCTTGAACATCGCCTCTTCGTCGCCCGCATCCTTGGCGGCCACCTGCGCATCGAAGCGGGCTTCCTGGTCTTCCGGATCGTTCAACTCGGAGAAGCCGTTGGCGATCTCGCGACCGACGATGAATAGCTCGAAGCGTTCGGTGATGCCGGGGCGGGTGTCCGAGGCGCGTGCCAGCGGCGAGACTTCGACCGGGTAATCGACGATGAAGGTCGGCTCGAACAGCAGATGTTCGGACAGCTCCTCGAACAAAGATAGTTGCAGCCCGCCGACGCCGTCTTCCGGTTTGTACTTGGCCTTCAGATCCTGCAGTTCGCTGATGAGGAACTCGCGGTCGTTGAGCTGCTCGTCGGTGAACTGCGGGTGGTATTTCTGGATCGCCTGCACGATGGTCAGACGGTGGAACGGTTTGCCCAGGTCGAGTTCCTTGCCCTGATAGCTGATGACGGTGGTGCCCAGCACCTTGCGTGCCACTTCGCGGAACAGGTTCTCGGTGAAGTCCATCAGGTAACGATAGTCCCGATAGGCCTCGTAGAACTCGATCATGGTGAATTCCGGGTTGTGCCGCGTGGACAGCCCTTCGTTGCGGAAGTTGCGGTTGATTTCGAATACCTTCTCGAAGCCGCCGACCACCAGGCGCTTGAGGTACAGCTCCGGCGCAATGCGCAGGTAGAGCTGCATGTCGAGCGCGTTGTGGTGCGTGGTGAACGGCTTGGCCGAAGCGCCGCCGGGAATGGTGTGCATCATCGGCGTCTCGACTTCAAGGTAGTCGTGGCGGATGAAGAACTCGCGGATGGCCTGGATCACCTTGGAGCGCACGATGAAAGTCTTGCGCGTGTCTTCGTTGGTGATGAGGTCGACGTAACGTTGGCGGTACTTCTGCTCCTGGTCGGTGAGGCCGTGGAATTTTTCCGGCAGTGGTTGCAGGGCTTTGGTCAGCAAGCGGAGGTGGGTCACTCGCACCGAAAGCTCGCCGGTCTTGGTCTTGAATAGTTCACCGCAAGCGCCGACGATGTCGCCCAAGTCGTAATGCTTGAAGGCGGCATGCGCGTCTTCGCCGGTGTCAGTATTGCTGATAAAGAGCTGGATGCGACCGCTCATGTCCTGGATGGTGGCGAAACTGGCCTTGCCCATCACGCGCTTCAACATCATCCGTCCAGCCATGGCGACCTCGATGTGCAGGGCTTCCAGCTCGTCATGGGTCGTATCGCCGTACTCCTTGTGCAGGTTGGCGGCAAGGTGGGTGCGCGAGAAATCGTTGGGGAAGGCAACGCCCTGCTGGCGCAACACCTGCAATTTGGCGCGACGCTCGGCGGTAATCTGGTTTTCGTTCGTGCTGGAGGCGGATTGTGTGTGTTCGGTCATGGTGTTGCCGTTCGTATGGTTTTGGGATGCTCAGGAGGCTCCCTGGATAAAAAATCAAGCGCGGCGAATTATACACGTTGTATATGCTTGACCCGCCCGAAATCCCTTGATATAAAGCCGCCTTGTCTGGTTCATTCGTTCATCAAACTAAATAAAGGGGAGGGCACGTGAGTAACAAATCTGATCTGATTGATGCAATTGCCGCGTCTGCGGATATTTCCAAGGCTGCGGCTGGTCGTGCGCTAGATGCTGCGATCCAGGCTGTGAAAGACGCCCTGGCCAAGGGTGAGACTGTGAATCTGGTGGGTTTCGGTACTTTTTACGTGGGTGAGCGCGCTGCCCGTAGCGGTCGCAATCCCCGTACCGGCGCCTCCATCAAGATCAAGGCCGCCAAGACCCCGAAATTTAGGGCTGGCAAAGGTCTGAAAGATGCTGTAAACTAGCGAGCTCGTTGGGTGCTTAGCTCAGCTGGTAGAGCGTCGCCCTTACAAGGCGAATGTCGGCGGTTCGATCCCGTCAGCACCCACCAGGCTTGAAAAGTTAAAGTTTTTGGAGTGGTAGTTCAGTTGGTTAGAATACCGGCCTGTCACGCCGGGGGTCGCGGGTTCGAGTCCCGTCCACTCCGCCAATTAAAGGCGAACGTAAGTTCGCCTTTTCTCTTTTGTTCTTCCAAAGTAGGTTGCTATGTTTGATTTCGTGCATGAAAGAAAACGTCTGGTTCAGATCGTCCTGGCGCTGATTGTGTTGCCGTTCGCTTTTTTCGGGATCGATACCTATCGCAAGTCCGGGAGCGTCGAAGCGTTGGCAGAGGTGGATGGGGAAAAGGTCACTCAGCAGGAATTCGACAAGGTGTTACAGGATCAGCAGGAGCGCGTTCGCCAGATGGCTGGCGGTCAGGTCGATCCTGCCATGTTTGACCGTCCAGAGGTCAAGCAGTCCATTCTCGATGGCCTGGTCAACCAGAAGTTGTTGCAATCGCAGGCACAAAAGGCTCGGCTGTGGGTGGATGACGAGCAGCTTCGAGAGATGATCGCTGGCATTGAAGCCTTCCAGAAAGATGGCAAGTTCGACCAGCAGCAATACGAGTCCGTGCTGGCACGACAGAATATGTCGCCGCTGTTGTTTGAGGCGCGCGTGCGCCAGGAACTGGGTGCGCGCAATTTGACGCAGCCCTACGCTCAGGGCGGCTATGCCTCCGCCACCGTGGCAGATCGGCTGATTCGTCTGAGCGAACAGGAGCGCATGGTCAGCCTGGTGCAGATCAGCCAGGCCAATTTCACCAGCCAGGTCAAGGTGGACGATGCCGCCGTCAAGGGCTATTACGACCAGCATCAGGCGGAATTCAAAGTGTCCGAGCAGGCTCGCGTCGAGTACCTTGCGTTCAATGCCGGGGTGCTGCAATCGCAGGTCAGCGTGACCGATGACGAAATCAAGCAGTACTACGACGAGCACCAGTCGGAGTTCGGTCTGCCGGAACAGCGCCAGGCGGCACACATCCTGATCACGACCTCGGGTGACGAAGCGGCGCAGAAGGCTGCCCGCGCCAAGGCCGAGCAGGTGCTGGACGAGGTCAAGAAGAGCCCTGGCAAGTTCGCCGAGCTGGCGAAGAAGTATTCGCAGGACCCCGGTTCCGCCTCTGCGGGCGGCGACCTCGGCTATTTCGGTCGCGGCCAGATGGTCAAGCCTTTTGAGGATGCGGTTTATAGCCTGAAGGCGGGGGAGATCAGCGGGCTGGTGCAGTCCGATTTCGGTTTCCACATCATCAAGCTGATCGGAGTGAAGGGCGGCAAGATCGCCACCCTGGCCGAGGCGCGCAACCCCATCGAGCACAAACTGCGCCTGCAGAAGGCGGGCGACAAGTTCGCCGAACTGGCCGAGAAATTTAGCAATCTGGTCTATGAGCAGAGCGACAGCCTCAAATCTGCCGCTGAACTGGTCAAGATTCCGGTGCAGCAGAGCCCGTGGCTGGTGAAGGGGCAGCCGGATGGCGGTGTGCTGTGGACGGACAAGGTGCTGCAAGCGGTGTTCAGCGACGACGTGCTGAAGAACAAGCGCAACACGGCGGCGATCGAGATCGCGGAAAACACCCTGCTGGCAGCGCGCCTGCTGGAACACAAGGATGCTAGCGTGCGTCCGTTGGCTGATGTTTCCGCCATGATTCGTCAGAAACTGGTGGCCGAACAGGCGCGTGACCTGGCCATCAAGCAGGGCAAGGATGCGCTGGCACAACTCCAGCGTGGCGAAATGCCTGCCGTTGCCTGGACGCCGGTGCAATCGGTGACCCGCAATCGCCACCCCGGTGTGGAAGGCGAACTGGCCGAGCAACTGTTCAAGGCTCCGGCAGACAAGTTGCCCGCCTATTTCGGCGCCGCCACCCCGCAGGGATTTGCCTTGTTGCGTCTGGATGCGGTCAAGGAAGTCGGCGACATCGACGAGATGAAGCGCGCCCGCTTCCAGCAGCAATTGCGCCAGTTTACTGGCGACGCCCTGATGCAGGCCTATCTGGCCGAAGTGCGCAAGAAGGCTGACATCACCACCAAGCCATTGGTGGCGGCTGAAACCAAGTAAGAGTTGCCTAAGCAGGGAATGAAGAAGGCGGGCCGCGAGCCCGCCTTCGTATTTATTGGGACAGATCAGTGTGGTTCGGTAGTGCCCAGCGCCGTGGTGTTGAAACCGCCGTCCACATAGGTGATCTCGCCGGTTACGCCGCTGGCGAGGTCGCTGCACAGGAAGGCGGCGACGTTACCGACTTCTTCGATGGTGACGTTGCGTCGGAGCGGGGCGCTGGCTTCGTGGAAATCGAGTAGTTTGTTGAAGTCGCCGATGCCCGCAGCGGCCAGGGTGCGGATCGGCCCGGCGGAAATGCCATTGACGCGGATGCCCTGTCTGCCCAGATTCATCGCCAGATAGCGCACGCTGGCTTCCAGGCTGGCCTTGGCCAGGCCCATCACGTTGTAGTGCGGTATGGTGCGCACCGCGCCGAGGTAACTCAGGGTGAGCAGGGCGGCCTGCGCGTTCAGTCGCGGCAGGGCGGCTTTGGTCATGGCTGGGAAGCTGTAGGCGCTGACCTCGTGGGCGGTGCGGAACGCCTCGCGGTCGAATCCTTCCAGGAAATCACCCGCCAGCGCCTCGCGCGGGGCGTAGGCGATGGAGTGGACGAAGCCATCGAATTTGTCCCAGTACTGGCCGAGGTCGGCGAACAGTTGCGCGATCTGTTCATCGCTGCTCACGTCGCAGGGGAACACCAGCGTGCTGCCGAATTCCTGGGCCAGGCTCTCGGTGCGGCCCCGCACCCGCCCACCCTGATAGGTGAACGCCAGTTCCGCGCCCTCGCGGTGCATCGCCTGTGCGACGCCGTAGGCGATGGAGCGGTTGCTGATCATGCCGGTGATCAGGATGCGTTTGCCTGCTAGAAATCCCATAGTGCACCCATCGGTTGAAAGTTGGGTCGCATTATACCTTCCCTCGGTTTCAGTTCGGTTATGCGAACAGGGCGCGCAGCTTGGTCGCGTCCGGTTGTAGCACCACGCCCTTTTCGGTGATGAGGCCGGTCACCAGTTCGGCGGGGGTGACGTCAAAGGCCGGGTTGCGGATCTTCACGCCCTGCGCCGCCCAGTGGGTGTCGCGGAAGCCCATGATTTCTTCCGCCGCGCGTTCCTCGATGGGGATGTCGCGGCCGCTGGCGATATTCAGGTCGATGGTGGAAAGCGGGCAGGCGACGTAAAACGGAATGCCGTGCCGCCGCGCCAGCACCGCCACCATGTAGGTGCCGATCTTGTTGGCGACGTCGCCGTTGGCGGCCACCCGGTCGGTGCCGACTACCACCGCGTCGATCTCGCCGTGCGCCATCAGGTGACCGGCCATGTTGTCGGTAATCAGGGTGATCGGGATGTTTTCCTGCACCATCTCCCAGGCCGTCAGCCGCGCGCCTTGCAGGAAGGGGCGGGTCTCGTCGGCGATGACGGAAATCTGCTTGCCTGCCGCCACCGCCGAGCGGAACACGCCCAGCGCCGTGCCCCAGCCTGCCGTCGCCAGCGCCCCGGCGTTGCAATGCGTCAGCACCCGTGCGCCATCGGGCAGTAACTCCGCGCCGAACGCGCCCATGGTCTGGTTGATGCGGATGTCCTCGGCGTGGATCTCGTGCGCCTCGGCCAGCAGGCGTTCGGCAATCTGCTGGGGTGACTGCGCCGCCACGCTTTCCCACACCCGGTGCATCCGCGCCAGCGCCCAGAACAGGTTCACCGCGGTGGGGCGGCTGGCGGCGAGCACCTTGAAGCCAGCCTCTAGGCCTTCGTCAAACTTGTCCCGTTCGCCCTGAGCTTGTCGAAGGGCCTCCAGCGCCACTCCATAAGCCGCCGCCACACCGATGGCGGGCGCACCGCGCACCACCATGTCGCGGATGCCTTGGCCGGTGGAGGCGGCAGAGTCGTAGGCGAGGTAACGAAATTCAGCGGGCAGGATGCGTTGGTCGATCATTTCCAGGTGGCCGTCGCGCCAGCGCAGGGTTTCGATGTTCATACGGTTTCCAAGTTTGTAAAGAAAAAGGCACGACGCAAGATGCGCCGTGCCTTGGGTGGAGTGAGTCAGCGGGAGGTCTTTTTCCCGAAGCTGTTCTCCACCAGCGGCTTGGCGTTCATCTGCATCACATGGCACTGGCTGCAAGTATACCGTGCGCCCACCAGGTTTTCGGTCACGACGCCGGGCGCATTGCGCTGGTCGGTGTAGTGGCTCTTCGGAATGGGTGTCGGCGTACCTTTGGCGGGCTTGCTGCCCCACAGCCCCGGCTGGTTGTGGCAGGCGATGCACATATTGTTGTCCGCCGTGATCGGCAGGAAGTCGCTGATGTCATGCGGCACCTGCGGAGGCGCGTTCAGGTAAGCGCGGGGCAGCAAGGCGTTGTTTCCGGGTGCCGTGCCGCTCGGTTGATAGACTTGCTGCGCCGGGGTGTCGAACACGCTGGTCTTGCTCAGCCCCATCTTTTCAGCGGGGGTGGATTGCTCCGCCGCAAAAGCGGCGGGAATCAGGGCGAGCGCCAAGGTCAGGCTGGAAGCGATGTTGTTGATGTTCATGATGTTCTCCTCTCGATTCAAGCCTTGTAGACCTTGACTGCACACTTCTTGAAGTCGGTCTGTTTGGAGATCGGACACGTTGCGTCCAGCGTCACCTTGTTGATCAGCACGCCTTCATCGAACCACGGCACGTAGACCAAGCCCTTCGGCGGCCGGTTACGCAGACCGCGCGTTTCGACCACGGCCTTGACCTTGCCGCGCCGCGATTCCACCCAGGCGGTGTCGTTCTGTTTCAGCCCGCGCGCCTTGGCGTCTGCCGGATGCATGTAGAGCAGGGCGGACGGCACGGCGAAATGCAGCTCGCGCACGCGCCGGGTCATGGTGCCGGAATGCCAGTGTTCCAGCACCCGGCCGGTGGACAGCCACAGGTCGAAGCTCTGATCCGGCACTTCGACCGGCGCAGCGTAAGGGCGGAAGAAGATCTTGGCACGGCCGGGGATGGCGGTCTTGTTCTGGTCGGTGACGCCGTCGAGCGTGCCGCTGGGCAGCGCCTTGGCGAAGTCGCCGTAGAAGTCGAAGCCGCTGCCGGGTTTTACATAGGGGTCGTACTGCTCATTGAAGCGCCAGTGGGTCTCCTTGCCATTCACCACCGGCCATTTCAGGCCGCGCACGTCATCGCGGAAATACATGTCGAACGGTGCCAAGTCGTGGCCGTGGCCGCGACCGAACTGGGCGTATTCCTCGAACAGCGCCTTTTCCGGGAACCACTTGCTGCCCAGCAGGGTGGCGGTGTGGTTGTCGTGGCCATTGGCAACGGGATCGGGCCAGACGAACTTCTGGTTCGCCGTCGTGGCAAACAGCGTGTCGTACAGCGTCGCATCCGGCGAGTGGCTCGAACCGGTCAGCACATCCGGCAGCTTGTTCTCCGGGAATCCGTCCACCTTCAGGCCGGGCAGCTTCTGCTCGCCCCAGACTTCCTTCAGTGTGAAGTGCTTGGAGAATTCCATGATCTGCCAGACGTCGCTGCGCGCCTGTCCGGGCGGCGACACCTGTTCGCGCCAGAGCTGGGTGCGGCGCTCGGCGTTGCCGTAAGCGCCCCATTTCTCGAAGATCATCGCCGACGGCAGCACCAGGTCGGCCACCTTGGTGGAGACGCCGGGATAGGCGTCGGACACCACGATGAAGTTGTCCATCTCCCGCGCCGCATGCAGCCAGTGGTTGGCGTTAGCAGTGTCCTGGAACGGGTTGCACACCTGCACCCAAGCCCATTTTACCGAGCCGTCCTCCAGGTCGCGCAGCAGCTTGGTGAAATGGCTGCCCATCTTCGGATTGAGCGTCTTGGCGGGCAGGCCCCAGATATGTTCGCTATGCTCACGATGCTTGGGGTTGGCCACCACCATGTCGGCGGGCAGGCGGTGGGCGAACACGCCCACTTCACGGGCGGTGCCGCAAGCCGAAGGCTGGCCGGTGAGCGAAAATGCGCCGTTGCCCGGCGTCGCCTGTTTACCCAACAGCAGATGCACCATGTAGGCCTGCTCGTTGACCCAGGTGCCGCGCTGGTGCTGGTTGAAACCCATGGTCCAGAAGCTCACCACCTTGCGGTTCTTCTCAATGTACAGGTCAGCCAGTTGCTGGAGCTTCTTCTTGAAATCGTCCAGCGACTCGTCCGGGTCGCCCTTGGCGACATTCGCCACGAAATCCAGCGTATAGGGCTCGACGCCCTTCTTGAATTCTTCGAAGGTGATCAGCCAGTGGGCGTCCGGCGCGGCGCGATTCTTCTGCTCGACCCGGGTGCCAGCGGCCTTGCCCTGACCGGTGGCCTCGGCGGCATCCAGCATCTTGGCCAGCTCCTTGGCGTTGGTGTCCTTCTCGGCGGCGTAGTCGAACTTGTCCGTGCCGCGCATGCCGTAGCCGATGTCGGTCGGACCGGCGGCGAACACGCAGTGCTTGCCGACGAAATCCTGATCCACCGCATCGCGCTTGACGATTTCGCGCGCGATGTAATTCATGATCGCCAGATCGGTCTGCGGCCTGAATACGATCTCGATGTCGGCGAGGTTGGATGTCATGTTGCTGGCCGTGGTCAGGTTGACGACCTTCACCTTGTCCGGCGCGCCCAGCTTGCGATCCGACACCCGCGTCCACAGCACCGGGTGCATCTCGGCCATGTTCGCCCCCCAGGAGATGATGGTGTCGGTGTGCTCGATGTCGTCGTAGTTGCCAGCGGGTTCGTCGATGCCGAACACCTGCATGAAGGCCGCTACTGCCGAGGCCATGCAGTGGCGGGCGTTGGGGTCGATGTTGTTGCTGCGGAAACCGGCCTTGAACAGCTTCACGGCGGCGTAACCTTCCTGCACCGTATGCTGGCCGGAGCCGAAGAAGCCGACGCCGGTCGGGCCGAGTTCGCCATAGGCGCGCTTGAACTGCTTCGCCATCTCCTCGAAGGCGCGCTCCCAGGTGACGGCCACGAAGTCGCCCTGCTTGTCGAACTTGCCGTGCTTCATGCGCAGCAGCGGCTGAGTCAGACGGTCTTTGCCGTACAGTATCTTGCCGTTGAAATAACCCTTGATGCAGTTGAGGCCACGATTGACCGGCGCATCCGGGTCGGCCTTGGTGGCGACGATCTTGCCGTTCTGCGTGGCGACCTGGATGCCGCAGCCGGTGCCGCAGAAGCGGCAGACGCCGCGATCCCAGCGCCAGCCAGCTTCCGCGCCTTGGGTAGCCGCCTCGGCCAGTTCGCTGACCGGTAGCCCGGCAGCGGCGACCGTGGCGGTGACGGCGGTCTGTTTGAGGAAGTCACGTCGAGTAGTACTCATCTTCAATCTCCTAATTTGTATCAATCTTTTCGCTCTTCACTTGGCGCTTTGATCGGGTGCGTCTTGGAGTTATCTCGTTCTGAAGCATCGTTCTGAGACGATGGCATGGCAATGGGGTAACAACTGTAGATTATGGGTAATAAATGGACGATGGGGTGTCAGATAAATTCCTACTCCGATCATTGGTCGTTTTCGGGGCATTTTGGCATACCATGATGGGCATGAATCCTGAGTGGCAAACCATCGCACTGCACCCGCACGCTCCCGCCAAACCTGCGGTTGGCGCGCCGTGCAACGGCTGCGGCGTGTGCTGCGCCGCCGAACCCTGCCCGGTGGCGCGGCTGTTCCTGTGGCAGCGTCGCGGCGCGTGCCGGGCGCTGGTGTGGGAGGAGTCGGCGGGGTGCTACCGTTGCGGCATGCTCGCCGATCCGGCCCAGTATTCGTGGCTGATTCCGGTTGCGTTCAACGGGCTGGCGCAAACCTTCTTTGCCAAAAGGATTGCAGCAGGCGCGGGGTGCGATTCGAGCGCGGAGGTCGAGACGGCCAGCCGTCCTTGACGGGCGGGGCGTCAATCTCCCTCGAACTCACACAGCGCGAACACTTTCAGCCCTTTGTCCGTCAACCGCCGGTGGCCGCCGACATCGGGCAGGTCGATGACGAAGCAGCATTCGACGATCTGGCCGCCCATCTTTTCGATCAGTGCCGCCGCTGCCAGGGCGGTTCCACCAGTGGCGATGAGGTCGTCCACCAGCAGGATGCGTTCGCCGGGGGAGATGGCATCGGTGTGGATCTCGATGCGGTCGCTGCCGTATTCCAGCTCGTAATCGTGGCCGATGGTTTCGGCGGGCAGCTTGCCCTTTTTTCGGATGGGCACGAAGCCGAGACCGAGCGCGCAGGCCAGCGGCGCGCCGATGATGAAGCCGCGCGATTCGATCCCGGCGATCTTGTCGATCCCGGCGTCCCGGTAGCGGCGCACCAGTTCGTCGATGGTGATGCGGAAGCCGATCGGGTCTTTTAGCAGCGTGGTGATGTCGCGGAATTGGATGCCCGGCTTGGGGAAGTGGGGCACGGTGCGGATTCTGGATTTGATCGGCATGATGGCTTCCTGTTCAAGTTCTTTATGACCCCGTTCGTGGTGAGCTTGTCAAACCATGAACGGTTTTGGGGTATTTCGTCCGTCCTTCGACAAGCTCAGGGCGAACGAGAGAATGTCTAATCGCGTTTCTTGTATTCAACGAATTTTGCTTTCACGTCCTGCATCTGCTGCGCGCCGAGTATCTGTGGCTCGCCCACCGCCAGGGTGCGCCAATAAAGTTCGCACAGGAATTCCACTTCCTGCGCCACCGACAGCGCGTCGTCCAGATCGCGGCCCAGGGCGATCAGGCCGTGGTTGGCGAGCAGACAGGCCTTGCGACCGCGCAGGGCGTCGAGGGCGAAGTCGGAAAGTTCCTGCGTGCCGAACAGGGCGTAGGGCGCGCAGCGCACGTCATCGCCCCCGGCCAGCGCTACCATGTAGTGCACGGCGGGCAGGTCGCGGCGCAGGCAGGCCAGCGTGGTGGCATGCATCGAGTGGGCGTGCAGCACGGCGTTGATTTCGGGGCGAGCGGCGAAAATGTCGCGGTGGAAGCGCCATTCGCTGGAAGGCTTGCCCGGGCTTTGCACCTCGCCCGCCAGCGACATCCGGATCATGCTTTCTGCCGTTTGAGCCTCCACCGGCAGGGCCGATGGCGTGACGAGGAAGCCGTCGCCGCAGCGCACCGAGGCGTTGCCCGAAGTGCCGCGATTGAGACCCAGCGCCTGCATCTGGCGGGCGGCGGTCAGCAGGTTGGTGCGTAATTGGGATTCCGTTGGATTCATCGCTTCTACCCTCTCCCTACCCCTCTCCCTGCAAGGGAGAGAGAACGGGCTTCAGTTTGGTAGATGGGGTTAGCATCCGTCCCGCTACGGCGGAGAGTTTCTCGGCCAGTGCGGCATCGCGCGCCGCCGGGGCGGTGAGCAGAGCGTGCTGTAAGGCGTTGCGACACGCGCAGCCGGGGGCGTGGCCGTCGTGGCCGATCAGCGGCGCGGCTTGTTTCACCAGCGCACGCGCCTTGTCGGCGTTGGCCAGCAGCACGGCGACGATCTGATCCACCGTCACATCGTCGTGGTTGGGGTGCCAGCAGTCATAATCCGTCACCATCGCCACGGTGGCGTAGCAGATCTCGGCTTCGCGGGCGAGCTTGGCTTCGGGCATGTTGGTCATGCCGATCACGTCGCAGCCCCACTGGCGATACAGCTCGGATTCGGCCAGGCTGGAAAACTGCGGCCCTTCCATCACCAGATAGGTGCCGCCGCGCAGGGAGATGATGCCTGCCGCTTTGGCCGCCGCTTCGAGATGGTCGCCCAGCCGGTTGCACACCGGGTGCGCCATGGAAACGTGGGCCACCAGCCCGCTGCTGAAGAAACTCTTGTTGCGGGCGAAGGTGCGGTCGATGAACTGATCGACGATGACGAAGGTGCCCGGCGCGAGATGTTCGCGCAACGAGCCGACGGCGCTGACGGAAATCAGGTCGGTGACGCCGACTCGCTTGAGCGCGTCGATGTTGGCGCGGAAGTTGATTTCGGAGGGCGGGATGCGATGCCCGCGGCCGTGGCGCGGCAGGAATACCAGTTCCTGCCCGTTCAGCTCGCCGAACAGCAGTTCGTCAGAAGGCTCGCCGAACGGCGATTCCACCCGTTGCCAGCGCTTGTTGGTGAGGCCGTCGATGTCGTAAACCCCGCTGCCGCCGAGGATGCCGATGCGTTGATTGTTCATGTTTTCCCCTGGATGTTGGGTGTGATTGAAACAGGAAGCGGTTTCCAGTTCAAGTTGTGTGACCAAACGCACATACAGTACATTAGCGGCGGCTTATCATTCGAGCCATGATTTTCGAGGAAAACCCCTTTTAACTCACAGGAGACCATGATGGCTGCAAATGTAGGTGGCATTGACCGTGTTCTGCGCATCGTCGCAGGTATTGTTTTGATCGCCTTGGCTGCGACCGGCGTCATTGGCGCTTGGGGCTGGATCGGCGTGGTTCCGCTGGTGACCGGCTTGTTCAGGTTTTGCCCGTTCTATCCGATACTGGGCATGAACACCTGTCCGATGAAGAAGTAACCCGTTTCCCTCCGTGCCCTCAATGGCACACATTACGCCCGATAATTCCTCCCTAGTTATCGGGCGTTCTTTTTTTATGTCGCGCCAGCCGTGACATAATCCGCGCATCATGGAAAAGCATACCAGCCAACACGCCGAATTGCAGATTACCGGGATGCGCTGCGCCTCATGCTCGGCGCGCCTGGAGAAATCGCTCAACCAGATGCCAGGCGTCTGCGCCGTGGTCAACATCGCCACCGAAAAAGCCAGCCTGACCTACGACCCGGCGCAGGTCGACGAGGCGGCGCTGATCGAAGCGGTGCGCCAGACCGGCTTCGATGCCCATCCGGCGCGCGACTTTGTCGCCGAGAAAATCGAGCGCGAGGCGTTCTACCGCCGCGAGCGCAAGCTGTTCCTGATCTCGCTGGCGCTCACCGCGCCGCTGCTGGTGGAGATGGTCGCCATGCTGTTCGGGGTGCACTGGATGTTGCCGGTGTGGCTGGAATTCCTGCTGGCGACGCCGGTGCAGTTCTGGATCGGCAGCCGCTATTACATCGGCGGCTGGAAGGCGCTGAAAAGCGGCGGGGCGAACATGGACGTGCTGGTGGCGTTGGGCACCAGTGCGGCTTATTTCCTGAGCTGCGCGGTGTGGTGGCTGGCGCTCGACCAGCCGGTGTATTTCGAGGCCAGCGCCACGCTGATTACGCTGGTGCTGCTGGGCAAACTGCTGGAAGCGCGCGCCAAGGGCCGCGCCTCGGCAGCGCTGGAGGCACTGGTCAATCTGCAACCGAAGATGGCCCATGCCGAGCGCAACGGTCAGGTGCTGGAAGTGTCCGCCGGGTCGCTGCGCCCGGATGACGTGTTCCTGGTGCGCCCCGGCGAGAGCGTACCGGTGGACGGGCTGGTGCTGGATGGCGCGTCCAGCGTGGATGAGGCCATGCTGACCGGCGAGAGCCTGCCGCAGTCCAAGCAGGCGGGCGACAAGGTCTATGCCGCCACGCTCAACCAGCAGGGCCTACTGCGCTGCCGCGCGCTGGCGGTCGGCTCGCGCACCCAACTGGCCGCCATCATCCGGCTGGTGGAGCAGGCGCAAGGATCGAAAGCGCCCATCCAGCGTCTGGCCGACAAGATCTCGGCCATCTTCGTGCCGTCCGTACTGGTGTTTTCCGCGCTGACTTTCCTGATCTGGTGGGGGTTGAGCCACAACCTTGCCGTGTCCATCATCAACGCCGTGGCGGTGCTGGTGATCGCCTGCCCGTGCGCGCTGGGGCTGGCCACGCCCACCGCCGTGGTGGTCGCCACCGGTCGCGCCGCGCAACACGGCATTCTGATTCGCGACGCCGCCGCGCTGGAGCGCGCCCACCAGTTGTCCATACTGGCGGTGGACAAGACCGGCACCCTGACCGAAGGGCGGCCTGTAGTTACCGACCTGCAACCCGCCAACGGCGATATGGACGATTTGTTGCGACTCGCCGCCAGCCTGGCGCAACATTCCACCCATCCGCTGTCGCGCGCCCTGCTGGAGCGGGCATCCGGGTTGCCGCTGGCGATGGTCGAGGATTTCCGCGAAATTCCCGGCGGCGGCCTACAAGGCCGGGTCGATGACGTCGATTGCCAGCTTGGTTCACCCAGCTTCATAGCCCAGACGGGGGGGGCGCTGGATGAGGCGGCCATTCTTGCTTTGCAGCAGCAGGGCAAGACCGTGATCGGAGTGGCGCGCGCGGGGAGTTTGCTCGGCTTCATCGCCTTGGCCGACACGCTGCGTCCCGGCAGCCGCGCTGCCGTCGCCCGGCTGCAAGCCAGCGGCGTGCGGGTGGTGATGCTGAGCGGCGACAATGCAGCCACCGTCGCCGCCATCGCCAGCCAACTGGGTGTTACGGAGTACCGCGCCGGGGTGTTGCCGCAGGACAAGGCCGGTGTCGTCCGGGCGCTCAAGGTCAACGCCCCGCTGACCCGGAAGGGGCGCGAAGGGCTGGTCGGCATGGTGGGCGACGGCATCAACGATTCCCCGGCGCTGGCGGCGGCGGACGTGGGCTTTGCCATGAAGAGCGGCAGCGACATCGCCATCGAGGCGGCGGACATCACGCTGATGCACAACGACCTGATGAGTGTGGCCGACGCGCTCGACCTATCGCAGGCCACCCTGGCCAAGATCCGCCAGAACCTGTTCTTCGCTTTCGGCTACAACATCCTGGGCATCCCGCTGGCAGCGGCGGGTCTGCTCAACCCTGTCATCGCCGGGGCGGCGATGGCGCTGAGTTCGGTGTCGGTGGTCAGCAACGCGCTGCTGCTCAAGCGCTGGAAACCCAATCGTTGAGGTGATGGAAGCGGATTCGGGAGAGAGGCCTGGCATCATGTGGTTGCAAAAAGAAATTCGTATATCTGCCCGCCCGCGCGGTTTTCACCTCGTCACTGAGGATGTGCTACGGCAGTTGCCGGAGTTGCGCGAATTCCGGGTGGGGATGATGAATCTGTTCCTCCAGCACACCTCGGCTGCGCTGACGCTGAACGAGAACGCCGACCCGACGGTGCGGCAGGATTTCGAGAACTGGTTCAACCGCACGGTGCGCGAGGACGAGCCGTATTACCGCCATTGCGACGAAGGGCCGGACGATCTGCCCGCCCACCTCAAATCCAGTCTGTTGGGGGTCAGCCTGAACATTCCGGTGAGCAACGGTCGCCCGGCGCTCGGCGTCTGGCAGGGCATCTACTTGTGCGAGCACCGCAACCACGGCGGTAGCCGTCGGCTGGTGGTGACGGTGCAGGGAGAGTGAGATGGCCGAGAAGACACTGCACCTGGTGATTCATGGCCGCGTGCAGGGCGTGTGGTATCGCGAATCGACGCGACAGGAAGCCGAACGGCTGGGCGTACGCGGCTGGGTGCGCAATCTGGATGGCGGTTCGGTGGAGGCGATGCTGCAAGGCGAGGTCAATGCCGTGGATGCCTTGGTGCTGTGGGCGCATCGCGGCCCGCCGCTGGCGAAAGTGGCGCGTGTCGAAGTGTCGCCCGGCACGGGTGACTTTTCCGGATTTGAGGTGTTGCGAGAATGAGGCCGGTGGAGCTAATCGGCGTGGCCAGCGGCATCGGCGCTCAGGATCAAGGTTGCGCCGACGGGCCAGGGGCGTTGCGTCATCTGCATGCTTTTCTTGGCGGTCAGCCGCAAGCTGAGTGGGATGGCATGCTGCGTCCGGTGGCTGACAAGCGACCCGTGGTCGAGGTGGATGCCGAACTTTGCACCCGGCTTGCGGAGCGGGTTCGCCTCACCCTCGCGAGGGGACGTTTTCCGTTGGTGGTGGGTGGCGACCACTCCTGCGCCATTGGCACCTGGAGCGGTGTGTACCGCTGGCTGGACGGGCGCGGCCCGCTTGGCCTGATCTGGTTGGACGCCCACATGGACAGTCATACCTTCGCTACCACGCCCAGCGGTGCGCTGCATGGCATGCCGCTGGCCTGTCTGCTGGGGCATGGCGAACCGGCGTTGACCTCGATACTGGAAATCCTGCCCAAGCTGCGACCGGAACACATCTGTCTGTTGGGGGTGCGCAGCTACGAGGCGGGCGAGGCAGCGTTGTTGCGGCGGCTGGGGGTGCGGGTCATCAGCATGGACGAGGTGCGCGAACGCGGACTAGCAGCGACGCTGGATGAAGCAATCAGCATCGCTCGCAACGGCACGGCGGGTTTCGGCGTGAGTCTGGACTTGGATGTGCTCGATCCGACTGAGGATCCCGGTGTCGGCAGCCCTGCGCCGGGCGGCATCCGGTGCCATGAGCTCGAACAGGCGCTGCACCGTCTGCGCGGCGATCCGGCCTTGCTGGCGATGGAGATTGTCGAATACAACCCGCACCGCGACCGCGATTGCCTCACTGCGCGGGCGGCGGATGCGCTGTTCCGTGCGGTGCTGTCTGCTGCTGGTTAAGGCATGCCCGCCACGTGGCGGGTCTCGTTGAGTTTCGCCAGCTTGGCTTTCAGCTCCGGCAGGATGGCGGCGACGGCTTTTTCCCCTTCAAAGATGGCCTTGTTGCGACCGCTGGCGTCAGCGGAAGGCAGGCCGCTGGTCACCGGGCGGATGATGATGTCGGCGCTGGAGTGTTCGTGGCGGTTGAGGGTCTTGCCGAAGATGTTGAAGGTCTGCATCAAGATGTCCATCATGCCGGTGGTGGAACGGTCTTCCGGTCGGTCGGAAATGTCCACCGCGATCACCAGGTCTGCGCCCAGGTTGCGGGCGAAGCTGGACGGCACCGGAGCGACCAGACCGCCGTCCACGTAATCCACCCCGGCGATGTTGACCGGCTGGAACACGATCGGCACCGAGGCGGAGGCGCGCACCGCCATGCCGGTGTTGCCGCTGCGGAAGGCGATGGGTTCGCCGCTGCCGAGGTTGGTGGCCACCGCCGCGAAGGTGCGCTTGAGCTTCTCGATCGGGCGGTTGCCGACGTTGCGGTTGATGAAGTCCTGCAAGGCCTGGCCCTTGATGCAGCCGCGCTTGCTGCTCACCGCCGCCTCGGCGATGCAGCGGTAGAAGCCGGAGCCATCCAGTACCTGCTCTTCTTCCATGTTCATCGACAGCTCCTGGATCTGGAATCCATTCAGCCCGGCGGCATACAGCGAGCCGACCACCGCGCCCGCGCTGGTGCCGACCACGATGTCGGCCTGGATGCCCTGCGTTTCCAGCGCCTTGATGACGCCGACATGGGCGAAGCCGCGCGCCGCGCCGCCGCCCAGGGCGAGCGCGATCTTCGCGGGTGGACGTTCAGCCGGTGCGGCGGGTTGGCTGGCGACCGGCGGCGCTTCCGGGGTGGCGCAGGCGGTCAGCAGCAGAGGCAAGGCAAGGAGCAAGGCGCGGATCATCATGGCAGGGGAGGGTTAAATGGCCGGAGCGGATTATGCGGCAGGCCGGTGTTCCAAGCCAGCCATGCGTTTGGGTTAAACCCATTGTCATGTGTGCCGATAATCCACTCAAGGAGTGGAATCATGGACTTGGTCGGCAACATCAAGAATATCGGCGGCAAGCGGCAGGAGCGCAAACCTGCCCAGGAGAAGATCAAACCCAAGGGATCCTCGTCGCTTCCACGTGCTGGCCAGAAAGAAACCCCAGCGCAGATGAACGAGAGTCGTGTGGGTTTGCTGCTGGACGTGAACGCCTGAGATTCACTTCTTTTCCGGATACTCCCCGGTCGAAATGAACAGCCGTCCGTACTGCACGCGCTGGATCACGCCGTGGTCGGCACAGGGCATCTCCATGCTGAGCTTCTCCGCCTGCCACTCTTCCCCCTGATAACGGACGCGCGCCGCATCTTCGTCGATCCACTCGATCACCTCGACACGCTCGCCGATATCGGGCGTCTTTTCCGGCGGCGGGGCGATTCTGGCTTCTTTGTGTTTCAGCTTCAGCGCCAGAACGTGCACCGTGATCCCCGCCATCAACGCCACCAGCTGGATGGAGGTGGGCGCTTTGAGGAATGAGGCGATGGAGGGGTAGATGAAGGCGAACCCGATGGCGATCAGGTAGCGCGTGCCGATGGCGAATTCGGCGAACAGGCACAGTGCGCCGAACACCAGCCAGGAGATGAAATCGATGGTCATGGTCGGGAGATTCCTCGTGACGCCGGGAAAATCCGGCGATGGGGTGGATTTTACGTCACCTGGGGCGATCCACGGTTGCGGCTTGCGTCGTGTCCGCGATCCGGCACCGATTGCGCCCACCTTGTTTGGCGGCATACATCGCCTGGTCGGCGGCGCGGAAGAGGTCGTCCGGGGTGTGGGCATGAACCGGATAGAAAGCGATGCCGATGCTGGCGCCGACGCTGGCCTGTGCGTCGTCCAGAGCTATCGGTTCGTTCAGGTGAGCGAGTATGCGCTGGCAAAGCGCGGCAGCCGCTTCCTCGTCGGAGAGATCGGGGCAGATCAGTACGAATTCGTCGCCGCCGATCCGGGCCACGGTGTCGTGGCTGCGCGCCTGGGCGGTCAGGCGTCCGGCGATGATCTGCAGCACTTGATCTCCGGAGTGATGGCCGTGCCGGTCGTTCACCGGCTTGAATTCGTCGAGGTCGAGCAGCAGCAGGGCGAAGCCGCACTTCCGCCGGTCTGCTGCGGCGATTTCGCGCTTCAGGGCTTCCTCGAACTGCCTGCGGTTATACAGGCCGGTGAGCGGGTCGTGCATGGCCAAACGCCCCAGGTGTCGATTCGCCAGTTCGGCCTTTCTCGTCAACAGGTGGAAACCGCGTACGATCACCACGAAATTGAGGAAGGCCAGGATGAACACCGTCGTTTGCGCCAGTCGCAGCAGGTTTGCCCGCTCCATGGAATCCTGTTCCAGGTGCGAGGCCAGTTGGTTCATCAGTCGCAACAACTCCAGATTGTGCTGTAGCAGGTGGCGGCGGGCGAGATCCAGCGTGGCGGCGGGCAATGGGGCGGCCTGCCGTATCTGGGGCAGCACCTGGGCGCGCATGGGCGTCCAGAGTTCGCGGGTGGCGTTGATTACGGTGCGCGCGTCGCGTTCAGTGATGCGTTGCAGGGTGACGGTCTGACCATCACTGCCGATGGCGGGGCCGCTACGGTCGAAGGCATTCAGGGTCTGGTCGAACATCAGCGCCGCTTCGCGGAACTCCCGTTCCGACGAGGCTCGCTCCGCAGCATCCGGCGACTGGTTTTGCAGCAGCGCCTTGGTCATGCGCTGGCTCAACATGCGCTGTCGCCCCGACAGGTTGATCGCCACGGCGTCGTGGCTGACCTGGTGGGCGATCCAGTAATTGATGAGCAATACCGTCAGGTCGAGCAGGACGAACAGCAGCACTGCGCGGAACAGACTTCTGGTCTGGGCAGGTTGGTCAGTCATCGTGCGCCTCCTGCGGGTCTTGAAGACCACAAATCCAATGTAGCTATACTCTCAAATCCAGAAGAGGGCGGTCAAGTCGGGAAAAATCCTAATACCTAAGCGGGGTTGCTTGGTCGAGTTTCCAGCAGGGCGGCGAAAGCCTCGGGGGGCAGGGGACGGGAGAACAGGTAGCCCTGGCCGTAGTCGCAGCCGACCCGTTGCAGGAAATCGCGCTGGGCTTCGGTTTCGACCCCTTCCGCGATCACCTTGAGGCCGAGCTTGTGCGCCATTACCACGATGGCTTCGACCAGCGCCTGGGTGCTGTCTTCCGCTTCCAGGGTGCGGATGAAGGCCTGATCGATCTTGAGATAGTCGATGTCGAACTTTTGCAGGTAGGCCAGCGAGGAGTAGCCGGTGCCGAAATCGTCGATGGCGGCCTGGATGCCCAGGTCGCGGTAATTCAGCAGTTTGTTCGAGATGTTGGGGTCGGCGTGCAGCAGCAGGCCTTCGGTGATTTCGATCAACACATTGCTTCCAGCCAGGTCGAGCGCGCTCAAATGGTCGAGCCAGTGCTGTGCGGTATCCGGGCCGTGGAACTGTACGGGCGACATATTGACGCTGACCTGGAGCTGGCCGTGGTGCAGGTTGCGCCATTCACTCACCCGGCGCATCGCTTCGTGGAACA
>Ga0233425_10000776_pt1 | contig 78636 bp, 68 predicted proteins | sample Watercolumn_Towu_2_FD_181712 | JGI IMG/M metagenome (GOLD analysis project Ga0233425, IMG submission 181712) | Freshwater microbial communities from Lake Towuti, South Sulawesi, Indonesia - Watercolumn_Towuti2014_140_MG | ecosystem: Environmental > Aquatic > Freshwater > Lake | place...
GAGCGGCTCGGCGAAACCGGCTTCCTCTGCCGGAGCCGGGCTGATATTCTTCCCGGACGCATAATCGACGAGCTCGCGCAGGGTGCGGAAAGGATGCGCGAGTCGTTCCTTGGGTTCGGTCTCTTCCGGGATCGATTGGGTGGGCAGTTCGTTGACGGGCATGGTTTATCCCTGGCGAGCGGGCTGTCTCTAGATCCGGTTGCAGATACGGTCCTGCTGGCGTCGCTCGGCCTCCGCCATGCGGACTTTTTCGCCCTCGGTTTCGGCAATCAGCGGCGGGATCTGCGTTGGGCGCCCGTCGTCGTCGATGGCAACGTATACCAGATAGGCGGTATTTGTGTGGAATTTTTCCCCGGTGACAGGGTTTTCAGCGACCACCTGTACTTCGACTTCCATGGACGTCCTGCCTGCATAGGTGATTTCCGCTTCAAGGATCACGAGGTCGCCGATGCGGATCGGCTGGCGGAAGACCATGCGGTCCATGGCCACAGTGACCGTGCGGTGACCGGCGTGCCGGGTGGAGGCCAGCGCTCCCGCCTCGTCTGCAAGCTTCATGATCCAGCCACCGTGCACGTTCCCCTGACTGTTGGCATGCTCTGGCTGCATCATTTGTGCCAGCTGGATTTTCGAAGCGGAGATCGGTTTGGGGGTGTGGGTATGGGACATATCAGTCCATATCCGCGCGGAATTCGCCCGCATCGATGGTGTGCAAGCGTTCCGGTTGATCCAGAAGGACATCGTCGAACCCGAAACGCAGGTCACCCATCAATGGGGCCAGCGGTATGTGGGCAGGGATCGTTATCCTGCCGGGATTGGGCAACGGCTCTCGCTTCGGATGCAGGGTGGCTGTGATCTTCTTCCGGATGATGCGCGGTTCCAAGGTGAGCTCACCGACATAAATGCCCAGGACCGAATATACCTGACGGTCCGTGGCCACCCAGCCGATCCATTCTCCGAGCCGGTTATATAAGTATGGAAAAACTAAAAAAGCTTCTGCTTCACCCCGCGAGGTAAAGATCGGGATGACGGAACGTGGTTGTGTGTTCATGCGACCGCCTTGTCGACATCATTATACGTCCAATACCTGTTGACGAAGAAGTTCCACAACATGACGATCCCAACTGCCAGCGCCAGGGTCAGGTTCTTGGCGATCGTATCCACGGGACGGTCTCCGAGCAGACTTGTGTTCCCAAGTATTTTTACGATCAGGGGTTCGACGAAATGTAAAACGGGGATCCGGATCAGGACACCGGCGATGTTGACTGTGAAGAACATGGCCAGTTGACTGGATGGCTGCCTGGACCTGGAATCCGGATAGACCCAGTAGCGGTTCCAGGTGAAGTTGCTGATGATAGCACAGACGAAGGAAATCGTTCCGGCAGCAACCAGTTCCAGGTGGGCAAAATGCGACAGGATGTTCATGACCGAAAAATCGATCACTGCGCCCAGAATGCCGACAATGACGAATTTGGCGAAGCGGGTCCGCTCGACGGGATCGGATACGAATTTCATTCAGCCCCCATGGCTTCCCTGAAGTAAAGCAAAGTTCTGCGCAAGCCTTCGTCCAGATCGACAACCGGCTGCCAGTTCAAGATGGATCTTGCCCGCTGAATATCCGGCTGACGGCGCTGCGGGTCATTTCCGAGCCGGTTATCGGGAAGATACACCAGTCCGGAAGGATTTCCCGAAAGTGCATTGATCCGCTTGGCAAAATCGAGGATGGACGTCTCTGTCGGATTGCCAATATTCACCGGCATATTCTCGCCGGACAGAAGGAGGCGACAGATCCCTTCGATCAGGTCATCGACATAACAAAATGAGCGTGTTTGTAGTCCATCTCCGTAGATCGACAGGGGTTCTTTCCGAATGGCCTGCTGTAAAAGATTGGGGACGACGCGCCCATCATCGAGACGCATCCTGGGGCCGTAAGTGTTGAATATCCGCACGATCCGGGTATCCAGCCGATACTTGCGGTGAAAGGCCATGACGGCTGCTTCTGAAAACCGTTTGGCTTCGTCATACATCGAGCGCAGCCCGACAGGGTTGACATGCCCGTAATAGCTTTCCGCTTGTGGATGTTCGAGCGGATCGCCGTAAACCTCGCTGGTGGAGGCAAATAAAAACCGCGCCTTCTTTTGCGCTGCAAGGCGCAGGGTATTCAAGGTGCCAAGCGAACCCGCCTCCAGTGTCTCGATCGCCAGGTTGGGGTATCCATAGGGAGAATCGGGGTTGGGACTTGCGGGTGACGCAAAGTGAAGAATGGCGTCCAGATGGCCGCCGATCTCGAGTGGAGCACACACGTCCTGCTGTATGAAGGAGAAGCGTTCTCCGCCCTCCAGATGGGCGATGTTTTCACGATCCCCGGTGATGAAATTATCCAGGCCGATGACCGTATGGTTTTCCCGAAGGTAATGGTCACAAAGATGAGAGCCGAGAAAGCCGGCGGCTCCGGTAACAAGAATACGCATAGGATCACTCCAATGGATGGGTTACTTCCAATCGATCCGAATGGTCAGACCGTCGCCGGTGATCTGTTGTGTCTCGCCGCTGGTTGCATCGAGGATCCACAGGTTGCCAGCGTAGATCAAGGCGATCAGCTGGCGCCTGGTCTCTGCCGGCAGGGGGGACCAGCGTACCTGTTGAGGTTCCATCCCGTTGACGCCCTCTCTGGGGAAAAGAAGAACGGGGCCGGTATTTTCGGCGGACAGAAGCATCAACCGATAACGGCTGGAAGCGGACTGGCTCGGTGCGGCGGCCTGGAGATAGGCAGTCTGATAGGACAGGCCGGCATCTGAAAGTTGCAAGGCAGATGTGGACGGGTAGGCGAACATGCCTGTGTCCTGGACCAGTCTGCTGCTGGCAGTATCCAAAAAGGAATAATAGCGCAGGTCGAAATTGGTCGATTCCTCGGCGGTGGATAACCCGGACGGGGGTGCGTGGTCCACGAAGTACAGGCCGCGATTATCTGGTGCCCACATCAGGCCTGGCGACCAGGCCCAGTCGGCAAATGTATTGAAAGGTGTGATCGCCAGGATTTCTTCGAGCGATCCATTCTCGATATCCACCACGCCGATGCTGTCCGGGCGGGAGTATGCGAGCCGGCTTCCATCGGACGACCAGGAAAAATCCATCCCCCACCAGCCGTAGATCCCGCCTGGATTGGTTTCCAGGATCTCGACCGGTTGATGGGGAGCCTCTCCCTGAAAGGACTGGGAGTATAAGTCGTTGTTCGCCTGCCAGCCGGGTGCCGTACTGCGAGGTTCCACGGTGGAAAAAAAGATGGTATAGCTATCGCCGGGCCGCCAGTCGGCAAAGTGGACAACGTTGGATACGCCCAGGTCGATCGGCTGGACTCCCTGCTGATCGGTCCGGATGACCCACAGTGTATTGATCTCCTCTTCGGCGGGTTTCTCCGAGGCGCGACTGAACAACAGCCATTTGCCGTCAGGCGATAAAGCGAAGACCCGGCCATCCAGGTCCGCGCTCGCAAGCAGGGGCCTGCGCACGGCGGTCGAATCCTCCATTACCCAGGCATTGCCGCCGGTGAGGTATACCATTTTTCCGGAGATGACGATCGGTGCGAATGGTGACTGCACCCCCACCATGACAATTTCGGGGACGGCGGTTTGCAGGAGCGTTTCCGCCACCACGGAACTGCTTACTTCGATCCCGTTTTCGAGAACATGCCGGATCGTGACTTCGCGCAGGCCGTTCATCCCTGCCTGGACGAGTCTGGTTTCGCCTGCCGGAAGGGATTCGTTCTGCAATTCCTGTCTTTCGAATGGGACGATCTCCTGGCGGGTCTCGAATTCCTCCTGGACCCGGATCACTACGATGATCTCACCACCATTCAGCACGGAGTACAGCGGAGGGTCCACCCGATCGGTCTGGGAGAGGACGATGTTGGCGGAGTCGAGCGCATTCTCCACGGTGCTGCCAGCGACGAGATTCACTTCCTGGCTGCCGCCATCGGCCATCACGCTGACCGAGACCGCGTCCGGACCGTCGACCCGTTCTGGTCCGCAACCGGTGCAAAAGAAGAGTAGCGCCAGACATAAGGCGAAAGAAAAGATGGCGGAGCGTTGGTGGAGGAGCGCCATAAGGGAAGGATCGGTTGCTGGTATAATCCAGCCGCTACTGGGTCCGGCCGGTGATCGTCATGACCCCGTCATCGATCTGGACGGTTTCAAGCCGCAGGCCTGTGGCGGCTGGTCCGATGGCTCCGGTATAAGCTTCCTCGATGGTCGCACTGATCGCATCCCGGATGCCTTCCGGAACCGGCAAGGGACCGAAATCGATGGACGATACTGCGATGAAGAGCTGGCCCGTATCGTTCACTCCAGCCGTCAGGATGATGCTGATCGTTGCCTCGAAGTACCCCTGTTGAGCCGTGCCGAAAACCTTGATCTGTCCATCCCGGAGAGTGACCTGCGGGTCGGTCAGGAAGGGTTTGGCTTGTTCCTGGAGCTTCATGGCCAGGTAGGATGTGAGCTGTTCTTCGGTGATGGTCAAGGTCAATTCACCGTTCAGGGCTCCGGCCGCGACCGCGGCTTCCATGGTGGACCTGAATTCCCCGACTGCTTCCGTCGAAACCGGAATTCGGGTAGTAGGATAGTCCGGACCGCCGATGAAAATCGTACAGGCAAGCATGACCAGCAGGATCCCGGCAAGCAATAGCAGTATCTTGGTATTAGTTCGGTTCATATCTCCTCGCATACTCTCGGGAGTTATTATAGCATGAGCGAATCTGAAAACAATCCGGGCCTCGACCTGCCAGCTGCCCTGGAAGCGCTTTTGTTCGTTTCCGCAGAACCTGTGGCGCCCAGCCAGCTCGCGGCCGCGATGGACGTTTCCATCACGGCGATCGAGCAGGGGCTGAAACTTCTGGATGACGAATTGCAATCCCGCGGCCTGCGACTGCAGAGGCATGGCGGAAGAGTCCAGCTCACCACGGCGCCGGAAATGGCGGATCGGGTCGAAAAATTCCTTGGACTGGAGGCGACCAGCCGCCTGAGTCGTGCGGCGCTGGAGACGTTGGCGATCGTGGCGTTCCAGCAGCCGGTCACCCGTCCGTACGTCGAAGGCGTGCGCGGCGTGAGCAGCGATGCGGTCATGAAATCGCTGCTGGGTAAGGGCCTCGTCCAGGAGGTTGGCCGGGCGGAAGGTCCGGGCCGTCCGATCCTGTACGGGACAAGTGCCGATTTTCTGCAGCACTTTGGGTTGAACTCCCTCTCGGAACTGCCAGCGCTGAACCTCGCCGAGACCGAGAACGATGAAGGGCACGACGAATTGTTGAAAGGTTGACCGTGGAAGAGCGATTGCAGAAGATCCTGGCACGGGCCGGATATGGCTCGCGGCGTGCCTGCGAAGAGATCATCGAGCGGGGGCGCGTACGCGTCAATGGGCAGGTGGCATTGTTGGGCAGCAAAGCCGATCCGGGCGTGGACAAGATCACGATCGATGGCCGGGCGATCCTGGCGGCAGAGACCCTCGTCTATCTGATGATCTATAAACCGCGCGGGGTGATCTCCGCGGTATCCAATCCCGATGACCGCCAGACCGTTCGGGATCTGATCCCATTGCCCGGCACCCTGTATCCGGTCGGCAGGCTGGACTACGACTCCGAAGGCCTGCTGCTAATGACCAACGACGGCGAACTGGCGAACCGGCTGACACATCCCCGGTATGAGCACGAAAAGGAATATCATGTTCTGGTCGCATCCCAGCCGGACCGCAAGCAGCTGGACCTCTGGCGGCGCGGTGTCGTTCTGGAGGATGGCTTCAAGACCCATCCTGCCGAAGTGGCGCAGGCGTCCAAGTTCGGGAAGGGTGCCTGGCTGCGGGTCGTCTTGAAAGAGGGACACAAACGCCAGATCCGGGAAATGGGGAGAGTCACCGGATTGCCGGTGGTCAAGATCATCCGCGTGCGGATGGGGCAGGTGCGACTGGGGAACCTGAAACCACGGCAGTGGCGGCATTTGACCGCCGAAGAAGTCGCCTCCCTCAGAGCATAGATTATTAAAATACTCACCTCAATTTTTACGGTGAGTGTTTTTTTTGTTCCCTGGGGTGTTGAACCACCCGGCCGGTCCGCTCCCAGAACCCGGTCAACTTGCTCCAGGCGACGACAAGATCCCGGCCTTGTGGTGAATTCCAATCCTCGCCGACGGCCTGGTGACATTGTCTGCCGGATTCGGGCGCGGCATGGTGGCAGTGACGGCATTCAATGGGCTGAAAGCCGCTGCCATACAGAATACAGCGTTGATCTTCGAGGAAGGTGCAACCTTGTCCGACGAAGATCTGGCGGGCGAAATCGACCTCGCATCCACGAAAGGCGGGAGAGAGAACGCCATACGAGCGGTCCGGCGACATTTCCAGCATCATTTTCGGTGCATACCCCGCGGCGATCGCGCGGGATGCCTCGTCGACGGTCCACCAACCCGGCCGCTGGCAATACCCAACGCAGGTTTCGCAGGTGCATGCTGCAGATGGCGGGAATCGCTCGGACAGGGGGGTCCGGATCCGCTTGCGGGTGCGGGCCATGTCAGCATGGCTCCAGGCGGATCTCAGCCACGGGCAAATTCCACCAACAACCTGGCCATGTGCCGGGCATGTTTCAAGTAGAGATCGAGGCGGATGTTTTCGTTAGGCGCATGGCCGCGGCTGTCCGGATGGCCCAGGCCGGCCGTGGCAACCGGAAGGCCAAGGTCATGGACGAAGGGCGAATTGGGTCCGGATCCACCCGACATGGGTAGGATGCGCATCGTATGTCCATAGACCGGGACTGCGGTGGCACAAACGAGCTGGATGAAGGGGTCGTCGGGGTCGGTGCGGGCAGGCGGCTCGCCGCCGAGAAATTCGAGCTTGACATCGGTGAACCCATTGTTATCCAGATGCTGGCGCAGCTGGACCAGTACGTCCTCGGGGGTCATATCTGGCACCAGACGGAAATCGACCTTGGCGGAAGCCTGCGCCGGTTGGACTGTTTTCAGGCCGGGAGCCTGATACCCTGAAGTCAGGCCGCAGATCGTACAGGTTGGGGTCATGACCTCTTCGATGCGCAGGGCTGTCCCTCCGGTCAGACCTTTGATGAAATGGTCGACGCCATATTGCTTCTTGTATACCTCGGATGTCTCGGGCAGTGCCGCAAAAAGCTCGATATCCCGTTGCGATGGGGGGAGGACCTTGTCGTAGAAACCGGGGAGCCGGATCCGTTCCTCCGGACCCTTCAGGCTTGCGAGCGCCCATGTCAGCCGCCATGCTGCATTCGGGAAGATCGATCCGCCGAGGCCGGAGTGGACATCGGTCGCGGCCGTCTCCACGGAAAGTTCCACATAACAGATGCCGCGCAAGCCAAGGTATTGAACGGGAATTTCCTCGTGGTCGACTCCGCCAAATTCCCAGATGCAGGCATCGGCCTTGAGGCGATCCTTGTTTTGATTGACGAACTCGTGCAGATGCCGGCTGGAGGTCTCCTCCTCGCCCTCGATTATGAATTTGACCGTGCAGGGTAGCTTGCCGAGTTCAGCCAGGAGGGCGTCCAGCGCAAAGAGACGGGCCACCAGGTGACCCTTGTCATCGGCAACGCCGCGGCCGAAGAGTTTCCCCTCCCGCAAGGATGGTTCAAAGGGTGGCGTTTCCCATAACTCCAGCGGCTCAGGCGGCTGGACGTCGTAATGGCAGTAAAAAAGCAGGGTCCGCTCACTGCTCCCTTTACATTCCGCAAAAACCACCGGAGCGCCACCGGTGGGAACCACATCGGTCTGGAAGCCGCGCTTACGCAGCATCGTCCCAACCAGTTGGGCGCATTCCTGGATGCCCAGATTCTGCGCGCCGACCGAGGGTTGGGCGACTAGCTGTTTGAGTTCCTCGATCGACTCGGACAGGTGGGTTTCCAAATAGGAATCAATTTTGCTGAGATCGGACATTTGGTAACCTCCTGCGGACGAGGGGGACCGGGTCAAATATCGGGAAAGATGCCGGTGATCCAATTGAGCGAATAGTATCCAGCCAGGGCGAAGAGAAGCATCTTGAGGATCTTGCCGATGGAGCAGGCGATCAGGAATTTCCAGAGCGGGATCTTGAGGGCGCCAGCACTCATCCCGGCCAGGTCGAAGGCCGGGTTGGGGATGAAAGCCAGCACCAGGATCAATCCATACGTCATCACCTGATGGCGGCGCATCCAGGCCAGCAGCTTCTCATACCGTGCGGCGTTCTCGATGACCGCCTGACCGCTGAAACCGGCCAGATACCCGGAGAGTTCCCCCAGAGCCGCGCCCATGCCGGCTGCAAGCGCGACTCCGAAGGGATTGAAAATGGCCCCCATGGCAGTTGTAAAGGCAACGCCGGGCAGGGGAATGATGATCGTGGCATTGGCAGCGATCGAGAGCAGGAATATGCCAACGTATCCAAAGCGTTCCAGATCCTGGAGGCGATCCCGGAAAATGAAAAGCGCGGCCATCAACGCGATGACAAGGATCAATGCCAGCGCACGGTAGATCGACAGCCGCGCTTTCGATTTCATTCTTCTTCGATCGTGATCCGCTCGATCTTCACCCCGGGATGATCCGGGCGTCCGGGGTCGCGCGGCGGGATGGCGAAGAGCACGTCCAGGCCGGCGACCACCTGACCGAAGACGCTGTGCTTTCCGTCCAGCCAGGGTGTCGGGACGTGGGTGATGAAAAATTGCGATCCGTTGGTGTTTGGTCCGGCATTGGCCATCGACAGGACACCCGGTTTATCGTGGCGCAACTTGGGATCGAACTCATCGTTAAAGCGATAACCGGGGCCTCCCGTTCCGGTGCCGGTCGGGTCGCCTCCCTGGGCCATGAAGTCGGCAATCACGCGATGGAAGATCGTGCCATCGTAAAAGCCTTCCCGGGAGAGGAATACGAAATTATTGACGGTTACCGGCGTCCGTTTGGCGAATAATTCGGTGGTGATCGTGCCTTTTTCCGTCTCGATCCGCGCCGTATACTTCTTCTCCGGATCGATCAGCATGGCAGGGGGCTGATTCCACTTATTTGTCATTTGTGCTCCTTGGTTTGGGTCGGAATGGGGAAGGGGATCAAGTCTGGTTCAACAGTAGCGTTTCGATGCGGGCCACGACCATGTCCAGGGCGGCGGTGTTGAAACCGCCCTCCGGGATGATCACATCCGCATAACGCTTCGACGGTTCGACGAATTCCATGTGCATCGGCCTGACCGTGGTCAGGTACTGGCGGATGACCGTTTCCGTGGTGCGGCCGCGTTCGGTGATGTCTCGCTCCAGCCGGCGGATGAAGCGCAGATCGGAATCCGTATCCACGAAGATCTTCACATCGAACAGGTCCCGCAATGCGGCCTCCGCGAAGATCAGGATGCCTTCCACCAGGATGACACCGCGCGGTCTGACCAGAAATGTCTGACTGGTGCGGCTGTGCGTGGAGAAGTCGTAGACCGGTACTTCAGCGGTTTTGTTCGCCTGGAGCGATTGGATGTGTTCGATCAGCAGGTCGGTTTCGAGGGAATTGGGGTGGTCGAAGTTCACCGCCGAACGTTGTGCAGGCGGAAGACCGCTGAGATCCTTGTAATAGGAATCGTGCTGCAGGAACGAAATGCGGTCCGGACCCACGCGCTGGAGGATCGTTTGGGCAACGGTCGTTTTTCCAGAGCCGGAGCCGCCAGCGATGCCAATGACGAGGGGTACGGGCTGGTGGTCCATGCCCGCATTATACCCCGCGAATTTGGTTCTCCCACTTTGCCGAATCCTGATAACGTGAGCCGGATGAAAGATATGCCTTTTTTGCCGCGTATGACACTTGACAGAGATAAGTATAATCGTTATTGTTTTACTTGAAATCGTGCGCAATCGTCACAAAATATAAAAATCAATGCTAAAAAAGAAGGAGATGAGCCGTGAACGTGCCGTTCAAGAAAAGTCAGGAACTGCAAAAGCGGGCACAGAAGGTCATGCCGCTGGGGGTCAACTCGAATTTCCGTTACTGGGGCGAGGGGATCACACCTTACCTTGCGAAGGCCAAAGGCGGCCACATGTGGGACGCGGACGGCAATGAATACATTGATTACCGTCTCGCCTTTGGCCCGATTATTCTGGGCCATGCCGATGAAGCTGTTAATGCCAAAGTGAAGGAAGAGATCGACCTGGGCACGCTGGCCGCCATGACCACCGAGCTGGAAGTGGAAGTCATGGAAAAAATCGTCGAAATGTGCCCGGCAGTGGATATGGCCCGCCTGGCCTGTTCCGGCACCGAAGCCACCATGCATGCCATCCGCGTGGCGCGCGCCTTCACCGGGCGGCAGATCATCCTGAAGTTCGAAGGCAATTACCACGGCTTCCACGATTACACGCTTTGGTCCACGTATGCCCCAGCGGAAACCTATAACAACCGCAACAGCCCCACCCCCGTCCCGGCCAGTTCGGGCATCCCGAAGGCGATCTACGACCTGGTCATTGCCGTGCCGTTCAACGATTTCGATGTGCTTGAAAAGACCCTCAAGAGTTACGGTCACCAGATCGCGGCCATCATCAGCGAACCCTGCCAGGGCAACTGCGCCGGGATCGGGCCGCTGCCTGGCTGGCTGGAGTTTATCCGGGCTAAATGTGACGAATACGGGATCGTCTTCATTCTTGACGAAGTGAAGACTGGCTTCCGTATCGCCAATGGCGGTGCGCAGGAGTACTACGGCATCAAACCGGACCTGGCAACCTATGCCAAAGCCCTCGGCAATGGCTACCCTGTGGCGGCCTTCGGCGGAAAGAAAGAGATCATGTCCATTATCGGTCATGGTGTGGCCCAGGGGGGTACGTACACCAATAATAAACCCGGTGTGGCGGCGGCCTGGGCAGTGCTCGAAGCGCTCAAAACCCAGCCTGTCCTGAAAACCATCGAGAAGCGCGGCAAGCGCCTGATGGATGGACTCAAAGTCATCTTTGACGAGCAGGGTATCCCGGTCTGTTTCAGCGGCTACCCGGCCATGTTCTCCTTCGCGGTGGGCGTGGACAAGGTGACCTGTCAGCGCGACTGGAACGACACCGAGAAGGATTATTACCTGCGCCTGGTGGAAGCCGCCATCGAGCGCGGCGTCATGCCCGACCACGATCCGCGCGAGCCCTGGTTCCTGTGCTACACCCACACGGAAGCCGACATCGACAAGACCCTGGATGTCTACCGGGAGGCGGTAAAATCGGTGAAACGTTAGGCTGAAGAACATAAATCGTACTTCGTCTGGAGATTTCATGACAAAATTGACCACGCAAGAGATCGTTTCGATGAACCGGGCCTACACCTTCTTCTCCTGGTCGGTGCAGGGACAGGTTAGCCCCATCCCGGTTGAAAATGCCGAAGGTATTTTCTTCTGGGACGCGGATGGCAAGCGCTACTACGACTTTTCATCGCAGTTGATGAATACCAACATCGGCCACCAGCACCCCAAGGTGGTGAAGGCCATTCAGGAGCAGGCCGCCAAACTGTGCTTTGTCCATCCGGGCAACGCCACGGATGTGCGCGGCTTGCTTGGTAAAAAACTGGCCGAGGTGACCCCCGGCAATCTCAAAAAAACCTTCTTTGCCCTCGGCGGAGCGGAAGCCAATGAGAATGCCATCAAGATCGCCCGCTTCTACACGGGGCGGAACAAGATCCTGGCGCGTTATCGTTCGTATCATGGCGCGACGCACGGCTCGATCGCCCTGACCGGCGACTACCGCCGCCTGGCTGTCGAACCTGCCATGCCGGGTGGTGTCCACTTCCTCGACCCGTATTGCTACCGTTGTCCGTTCGGCCAGAAGAAGGAGACCTGCCAGCGCGAGTGCATCTCCCATGTGGAAGAGATCATCAAGTACGAAGGGCCAGACAAGATCGCGGCCATCATCATGGAAGGCGTCGTCGGCTCGAACGGGCTGATCGTCCCGCCGGACGACTACTGGCCGCGCGTCCGCCAGATCTGCGAAAAGTATGGCATCCTGCTCATTTCGGACGAGGTGATGAGCGGCTGGGGCCGGACCGGGAAATGGTTCGCCGTGGACAACTGGAACGTCGTCCCCGACATCATCACCACGGCCAAGGGGATCACCAGCGGCTATGTCCCGCTCGGCGCCTGTATCGTCTCGGAAGAGATAGCCAAATTTTTCGATGACAAGTACCTCTATGCCGGCCTGACCTACAACGGCCACGCCCTGGCCTGCGCCGCCGCCCTGGCGACCATCGAAGTCTACGAAGAAGATGGGCTGATCGAGAACGCCGCGAAGGTGGGCAAACACCTCGGCGAAGCGCTGGAAGGCATCAAGTTCCGCCACGTTTCAGTTGGCGACGTGCGTTACATCGGTCTCTTTTCCACCATCGAACTGGTCGCCAACCGCGAAACGAAAGAGATCATGCCTGCCGCCAAAATGGCCGAACTCGGCAAGACCCTGCGCGAGAACGGCCTGTTCACTTTCATCATGGCGAACAGCATGGGCAGCATGGTCTTCGTCGTCCCGCCACTGTGCATCACCGAGGCCCAACTCGATGAAGGCCTGGCGATCGTGGAAAAAGCCCTGGAACTGGCCGATCAGGCTGTCGCTTAACAAGAATCGAGAATTTTATTCTTTAAGGAGATGAGTATGAACGAAGAGATTTTGAAGAACTACGTCAACGGGAAATGGGTGCAGTCGTCGACCGGCAGGTTCCGGGATGTTCCCAACCCGGCTACAACCGAGGTACTGGCCAAAGTGCCGGTCTCTTCGGCGGCAGAGTTGGACGAGGCCGTCCAGGTAGCCCACAAGGCCTTCCAGGACTGGCGCCGGGTCCCGGTCACGAAACGCATCCAATACCTGTTCAAGCTCAAGGAACTGCTGGAAACCAACTTCGAAGACCTGGCCCGCTGTATTACCGAAGAACACGGAAAAGTGATGGACGAATCGCGTGGCGAGATGCGCCGGGCCATCGAGAACGTGGAAGTGGCCTGCGGAACCCCGACCCTGATGATGGGCGACGTGGTGGAAGATGTGGCTCCCGGGATCGACGAAATGATGGTCCGCCAGCCGCTGGGCGTGGCGGGTATTATCTCGCCGTTCAACTTCCCGGCCATGATCGGGTTCTGGTTCATTCCGTATGCCCTGGCCACCGGCAATACCGTAGTCATCAAGCCCTCCAGCCGGGTGCCGATTACGATGGACAAATTGTTCCGCTTGTTGGAAGAAGCGGGCTTCCCGGCCGGCGTGGTCAACATGGTGCATGGCGGCTCGGAGATCGTGAACGGCCTGCTCGACCACCCGCTGGTCAAGTCGATCAGTTTCGTCGGCTCGACCGAGGTGGCGATGCACGTTTACAGCCGCGGCTCGGCGCATGGCAAGCGTGTCTCTGCGGCGGGTGGCGCCAAGAACCCGGTGCTGATCCTGCCGGATGCGGACGTGGACACGACCACATCCATCATGATGGACAGCGCCTTCGGCTGCTCGGGTCAGCGCTGCCTGGCGGCCTCCACCGCCATCATGATCGGCGAAGCGGATAAGATCTTTATCCCCAAGTTTGCCGAGGCGGCGTCGAAGCGCGTCACTGGCTACGGGATCAAGCCTGAGGTTCAGATGGGGCCGGTCATCACCCCGGAGGACAAGAAGCGTATCGAGGGCCTGATCCAGCAGGGATTGGACGAAGGCGCCGAGATGCTGGTCGATGGCCGCAACGCGGTCATCCCGGGCTACGAGAACGGCAACTTCATCAAGCCGACCATCATCACCGACACGCCGGTGGGCGGCATCATTGCCACGACCGAAATCTTTGGGCCGGTGCTGGGCATCATGCACTGCAACACGGTGGAAGAGGCGATCAAGATCTTGAACGATGGCGCGTATGGCAACATGGGTTCGATATTTACCCACGACGGCTCGGCGGCACGCAAGTTCCGCAACGAAGCCGACGCGGGGAACATTGGCATCAATATCGGCGTGGCTGCCCCGATGGCGTTTTTCCCGTTCAGCGGTTGGAAGGACAGTTTCTTCGGCGACCTGCACGGGCAGGGCAAACACGCCATCGAATTTTTCACACAGACAAAAATAATCATAGAACGCTGGCCGAAGGAATGGTCGCGCAAGTTCTAGAATCCCGTTTTACTCTTTGTTCCCGGCGGACAAGGTATCCGCCGGGATTTTTTTATCTGAATATCTCATTTTTCAAGCACATCATATTGTGTTTATGATGATTGTCACTTGAAACTTGTCTGAAAAACATTAGAGTATAGATATTCCTGAAAGGAAAAGACAAAAAGAAGGCCTAAGGTGTACGAAACCGACAATGTAGATTTGCAGATCATAGACTTGCTCATGGAAGATGGCCGTATGCCCGCGGCCGAGATAGCCCGTCGTATCGGGAAGGTCTCGGAGCGGGTCGTTCGCTATCGTATTGACCGCATGGTTGAGGATGAACTGATGCGAGTCAGCGCCATCGTCAATCCGAGAAGATTCGGATTCGCTATTGTGGCCGATGTAGTGATCGAGGCGGAACCGGCATATATCAATGAGGTTGCCCGTCGTTTGGCTGAATATGAGAATGTCAGTTATGTAGCCTGCTCCATTGGCGAAATGGATCTTTCTGTGCAGGTGGTGGGGCACGATGCCACAGAGGTATATAACTTTGCCACCGGCGTGATCGGGAAAATGCCCGGGGTTCGCAAGACCACAACTTCGATCGTGCCGATTGTCTTGAAGGATGTCTATCAATGGCGTGTCCCACGGGACGTGAATTCGTCCAAAAGCGGTGGGCAGGCCTGAGGTCCGGAACGGAGCATGGTTCCAGAAAGGAGCGCTTTTTTATATTCGTTTGTAAGAATGGCAATATTTGATCGCCGGAGGAGATATGCCAACTGGTCTGAAACATGCACTTGAATATTCTGAGAAATGGCTTGAGATCATCAAGCAGGAACGTGTTCCGGAGGATGTCGGCAAGTGGATCATCGAAGAATCCAAATACAACTTTGCCGAGCATTTCAACAAAGGCTGGCTCGAATATCGCAAGTCGGTGACGGAGGCGGGGGAATGGGCAGCCACCGAATGGTCGGGACGCGGCGCGATCTTCGAGGATGTGCTGGGCCGCAAGTTCATCGACTTCCTCGGCGGCTACGGCATGATGGACCACGGCTGGAGCCATCCCGATGTGGTGGCGGCGGTGGCAGCGCAGTTGAAGCGCACTCCCATGCCCAGCCAGGAACTGGTGGATCCGTTGCGCGGTGTGCTGGCCCGCCTGATCGCGGATATTGCGCCGGGCGACATCAAGTACTCGTTCTTCTGCGCCAGCGGAACCGAAGCCATCGAAGGCGCCATCAAACTTGCGAAGATGTATACGAAAAAGCCTGCCTTCATCGTCGGTGTCAAGGCTTTCCATGGCAAGACGATGGGGTCGCTCTCCATGATGGGCAAGGCCGACTACCGCCAACCACCGGGCATGCTTTATGGCGGCCCGGTTTACCATGTCCCGTTCGGGGACGCGGAAGCCGTGGAGAAACAGCTCGACATCTGCGACAAGGTCGGTATCGGCGTGGCTGGTGTGCTCTTCGAGCCGATCCAGGGCGAGGCGGGCGGCATCGTTCCGCCAGATGATTTCTGGCCGCGCATTCGCGAAGCCACGAAGAAATATGGTGCCCTCCTGATCGCCGATGAAGTCCAGACGGGCCTGGGCCGGACCGGGACTCTGTGGGGCGTGGACCACTGGGATGTCAAACCCGATATCATTGCGGTGGCCAAGTCGCTGGGCGGCGGCGTGATGCCGATCAGCACCTTCTGCTCGACGGAAGAGATCTGGCAGTGCATGATGTATCCGAATCCCTTCATCCATACCACCACGACCGGCGGCGGCGCGTTGGCCTGCTCGGCGGCCATTGCGGCTATCAATGTGACCCTGCGTGACAAACTGTGGGAAGTGGCGGCGGAAAAGGGCGATTACATTATGCCGAAGGTCAAGGCGCTGGCGGAGAAATATCCCCAGATCTACAGGAGCGTGACCGGCAAGGGCCTGCTCATCGGCCAGCACTTCCAGACCCCGGAGATCGGTTACCAGGTTGCAGCCGGGATGTTCAAGCGCGGCGTGCTGGTGGCCGGGACGCTGACCAGCGCCCACACCATCCGCATCGAGCCGCCGCTCGTGATCACCTACGAGCAAATTGACGACGGACTTTCCCGCCTCGAGGAAACCGTGGCGGAAGTTGCCAAAACACTCTAGCAAAGGAGAAGAAAAATGGATTTTCAGGGATATCAGTACGTCTGGCTCATCGTCACCTTCATTATTGGCTTTTTTGCCATCCGCATGGCCGTTGGCATCTGGGCCTCCAAGAAGGTGTCGAACGCAGCCGATTACATCGTCGCCGGACGCCGCCTGCCCATCTACATCGTCGGCGCGTCGGTCATGGCGACCTGGTTTGCCGCAGAAACGCTGATGGGCGCTTCGTCGACTGCTTTCCAGTACGGCTTCCAGGGCGTCATCTTTGACCCATTCGGCGCCTCGGCCTGTCTCTTCCTGTCAGGCTTCCTGTTCACTCGCGTCATGCGCCGCGCCCGCTACCTGACGGTGGTGGACTTCTTCGAGCGCCGATTCGGGAAGACCATGACCGTGCTGGCTTCCATCCTGCAACTGATGACCTACTTCGTCTGGACCGGCGCGCAGATGGTCGCCGCGGGCACCATCGTCAACGCCCTCTTCCCGTCCGTGCCGATTTGGGCAGGCATGGTCCTCGTGGCGATCTGGGTGACCGGCTACACCATGCTGGGCGGCATGTTGGCCGATACCCTGCTGGACTTCATCCAGATGTTCTTCACTGCCGGCGGCGTTCTGCTCGTCTTCCTGTTCGTCCTCAAGTCTGTGGGTGGATGGGACGCAATGACCAGTATCAGCGGCACGCTCTATAATCCGCGTCCCTTCACGCTCCTGCCAGATATGGGTGGTGACGCCGGTTATCTGGGCTACTTTGGCAGTATGGGCTGGATGTACTGGATCGCGGCCTGGATGGCCATTGGCTTCGGTTCCGTGCCCACGCAAGACCTGTTCCAGCGTTCCATGTCGGCCCGCAACGAGTCCACGGCGGTCTGGGGCACTTACCTGGCCGGTGTGCTTTACCTGTTCTTCGGCATCATGTCGCCACTGATCGGTATCATGATGTTCCAGTTGACCCCCGGCCTGGAGAACCCGGACGGTGTGCTCGTCGCTGCGGCGCTTAATTACATGCCCCCGGTGCTGACGGCGATCTTCATGGCGGCCCTCACCTCAGCACTGATGAGCACCTCCGACAGTTCCCTGCTGGCCGGTGCCTCGGTCGTGACCCAGAACCTGTTCCCGCTCTTCGGGAAGAAACTTGACGCGAAATCGGAAGTCAAATGGACCCGCATCATGGTCCTTATCAACGGCACGATCGGCATCATCATCGCCGTCAGCGCGGCGGTGATCTACGAGTTGGGTGTGGTGGCCTGGTCGCTGCTGCTGGTGGGCCTGTTCTCTCCCTTTGCCCTGGGCATGTACTGGAAGAAGATCAATCACATCGGTGCAGCCTCCGCTACGATTGGCGGGATGATCTCTTGGGCCATCTTCATCTTTGTGGCGCAGAACTATGGTCTAGGAGGGGATTCGACCGCCATCGTCTGCTCGGGTGGGGACCTGTCGCTCATGGCGACAGACGAGGTGGTGAAGGATTGTGCCTTCTGGGATGCAACCTACATCGCATCCTTCCCGGCCTTCTTCGTCTCGTTCTTCCTGACCATTATTGTCTCGCTTCTCACCCAGAAGGTCAACCCTCCCAGACCCATCACGGATGTTGATGGCAAGCCATTGGACACCAGCTTCAAGACTATCCTTGGCTGGATGTCCATCAAGGACGCCTTGCGTAAACTGCGCAAAGAAGAGTACGAAAACTGAGTTTTGTGATCCACCTATCCCGGGAACCTCTCTGTTCCCGGGATAGGGTTTTGTTACAAAACGCATATATATGCCTGAATAATTGCATAAAAAGCAAAAAACAATTGACATTGTTACAAAAAAGTTGTACGATGGCCATGTGGACAACATAAACAGCACAAACCCTCTGGATTCTTTGGACGATATAGATCGCAAGATCCTGACCGCCCTGCATGAAGATGGACGGGTGCCGTTTGCCCAGATCGCCGAGCAGTTAGCTGTCTCACCGGGCATGATTCGTATGCGGTACAACCGGCTGGTCGAGACGGGTTGTGTCAAGATCGTTGCCATATCCAATCCGCTCCGTATGGGCTACAACACCATGGCCCTGATCGGAATACGGGCGGACGGCCGAAATCTTTTAGAAGTAGCCGAGGAGATCTCTGCGCTGGAGGAAGTCATCTATCTCATCGTGACCAGTGGTGCTTATGACATCATGGCAGAGGTCATCTGCCGGGATCATGCCCACCTGCTGGAATTCCTGACGGAGCGCCTGTACCAGATCGAGGGTGTCCGCGAGTCTGAAACTTTCATGCATCTCAAGATCATCAAGGAAGTGTACTTCTAGCATACACCGGCGCCAGCCGGATAATCATAACCAAAAGGAGATCGGACATGAGAGTTCTACTCGTAGGAACTGGCGGTGTGGGGGAGGCCATTGCGGCCATAGCCAAGAAGCGTCCGTGGATGGAATTGATGGTTCTCACGGACTACAACAAGGAACGGCTCAAAGAGGTACAAGCCAAGCTCGGGGATCCGGAACGATTCCCGATCGAGTGGATCGATGCCAGCAAGCGCGAGATGGTCGAGAAGCTCGCCCGGAAGTATAAAGTGGACCTGATCATGAATGCCTGCGATCCGTCCTTCAACGAGCCGATCTTTGACGCCGCGTATAACGTCGGTGTCAATTATATGGATATGGCCATGACGCTCAGCCATCCCCATCCCAAGAAGCCGTACGAGAAATGCGGCATCAAGCTGGGCGATTACCAGTTCGAGCGTGCCAAGGACTGGGAGAAGAAGGGCATCCTGTGCGTCGTCGGCCTGGGGGTCGAACCCGGCATGGCGGATATTTTTGCCCGTTATGCCCAGGATTACCTTTTCGACGAGATTGAAGAGATCGGGATCCGGGACGGTGCCAATATCGTGGTCAAGGGCTACGAGTTCGCCCCCAACTTCTCGATCTGGACGACCATCGAAGAGTGCTTGAACCCACCGGTCGTCTGGGAGAAGGGGAAGGGCTGGTTCACCACGCCGCCGTTCTCCGAGCCGGAGACTTTTGATTTCCCTGAGGGGATCGGGAAAGTGGAAGTGGTCAATGTGGAACACGAGGAAGTCCTCCTCGTTCCTCGCTGGATCAAATGCAAACGCGTTACCTTCAAATATGGCCTTGGCGATCAGTTCATCGGAGTTCTCAAGACCTTGCACATGCTCGGCCTGGATAACAAGGAGCCGATCAAGGTCAAGGATGTCATGGTCGCGCCCCGGGATGTGGTCGCTGCCTGCCTGCCGGACCCGGCCCACCTGGGTGACAGGATGGATGGATTGACCTGTGCGGGGACGTGGGTCAAGGGAACCAAGGATGGCAAGCAGAAGCAAGTCTACCTTTACCAGGTAGCCGATAATAAAAAATGCATGAAGAAATTCGGTTGCCAGTCGGTCGTCGCCCAGACGGCGTTCAATGCCGTCATCGGGATGGACCTCCTGGAGCATGGCATATGGAAGGGCTCCGGCGTGCTTGGGCCGGAAGCCTTCGACCCGATTCCGTTCATGAACAAGATGGCGGATTATGGCTTCCCGTACGGGATCAAGCAGATGTGAATGCCGTAGTCCTCAATTCAGATCATGAATTTCCGAACGAACAAGGAGAATAGTATGGAACTAGGAGCATACGAGCACGCGGGTCTGATCATCGGAGCGATCGTGATCATCTTGATCATCCGCATGATCATCGGCTTTTGGGCGTCGAAAAAGGTCGAATCCAATGTGGATTATGTCCTTGCCGGACGGCGCCTGCCACTCTGGATGGCGGCCCCATCCATCATGGCAACCTGGTTCGCCGCGGAGACATTAATGGGGTCGGCAAACGAAGCCTACCAGTATGGCTTCCAGGGGGTCGTGTTCGATCCATTCGGCGCGACGATGTGCTTGGTGATCGCGGGCGTATTCGTTGTTCGCCTCGCACGCCGCGCCCAGTACGTGACGATCATGGACTTCTTCCAGCATCGCTATGGCACCGCCATGTCGGTGATTGGCACTGTCACACAGATCATCACCTATTTCGGCTGGACCGCAGCACAGATCGTAGCCGGTGGTGCCGTTTTACAGGCTCTCCTCGGTTGGCCGCTCGCCTGGGGGATGATCCTGGTGACGGTCATCGTGACCCTGTATACATTGATGGGCGGCCTGTGGGCGGACACGGCGTTGGACTTCATGCAGATGTTCCTGACCTCCATCGGTCTGGTCATCATCACGGTTGCGATCATGATCAGCGTGGATGGCTTCAGCAATATGGTCAATATGGCTGGTGCGCAGTATACGACAAATACCTTTGCCATCTGGCCGACCGCCGAAGACGGGTATTATGGCTATTTTGGCGTGCATGGTTGGTTCTATTATATTGCTGCCTGGCTTGCGCTTGGACTGGGAGCCATTCCCGCACAGGATTACCTGCAGCGGACCTGCGCGTCGAAAAATGAAGGCACAGCCGTAAAGGCCACTTTCCTGGCTGGCGCCCTTTATCTGGGCTTTGGGGTTCTCTCGCCGCTGATCGGTGTCGCTGCGTTTGGAGCGCTCGGCCCCGATCTTGGTGGTGCCGCGAGCGAGAATGTCCTCATCCTGATGGCGATCAAGTACCTGCCTCCCGCCCTGGTTGCTGTATTTGTGGCTGTCATTGCTTCTGCCCTGATGAGCACCTCCGATAGCTCCTTGCTGGCCGGAGCGACCATGTTCACGGAGAACATCGTCAAGGTGTACAAGCCGAATCTCACCGACAAAGACTCGCTCCGCCTGACCCGCATTTCCCTGCTGGTGAGTGGTGTGTTGAGCCTGGGAATCGCCTTGTTCGCTTCCACGATCTATAAACTGGCGGTCATGGCGAATACGTCCATCCTGGTCGGCATGGCAGCCCCATACCTGATTGGCATGTATTGGAAAAAGGCCAATCACACCGGAGCGCTGGCGTCGTTTTTCAGTGGCATGATCTCCTGGATCGTCCTGACCCTGACCTGGATGTACACCTATGTTTTGCCGGTTGTTTACGAAGGCGAGATGATGGACGATGTGATCTGGGACTCGATCTACATCGCCTCCTTCCCGGCATTTGTCATTTCGGTGGTCGCACTGTTCGTTGTTTCGCTACTGACCCAGAAAAAGGATCCGCCGAAGGAACTAACGGACATCAACGGGAAACCTGTCGACACGAAGAGCATCTTTGCCTGGAGCAGAGCACCAAAGAGCGTCGAGGAATAAGTCGAACTTTTCATCGTTGGTTGCACAGCAGCGCACGCTTTCGGAAAACGGGCTGTGCAACCAACGAGACCTGAATGGGTGCGAATGTTATTCACTGCTCAAGTTCTTACCAGGGAGGAAATGGACCGGGTCCATTTCCGCAGCCTCCAGATTCTGGCCGAATCTGGTGTTCGTATTTATTGCGATCGGGCCTTGAAACTCCTGGAAAACAGGGGAGCTCAGGTCAACTGGGAACAAAAAGTTGCTCGGATCCCGTCCGAGCTGGTCGCTGAGGCGCTCCACATCGCGCCGCACCAATTCACCCTCGGTGCTCGTAATTCGGCTTTCGATTATCCGATGCCATCCACGGGAACCCGCTTTTGCTTGGATGGGACGGCCGCGTTTGCGACCGATTTTGAGACCGGCGAACGCCGTTACGGATCTCGTCAGGATAACATTTCCGCGTTCCGTATCCTCCAAAAGATGGATACAGCCATCATGGCCTGGCCGCCGACGTGCATATCCGAGTCGCCGGCCTCCACGCGGCCATTGCATGAATTCTTCACCATGATGGAATATTCCTCCAGGCATGGACAGCACGAGTTGCACACTGTAGACCAGGTTCCTTATCTGGTCGATGGACTCAAGGCGGTTCTGGGGAGCGAGGAAAACATTCGTCAGGGCAAGCAGTATTCAGTCATCTATTGTCCGGTGGCGCCGTTGTCCCATGACGGACCGATGCTGGAAGCCTACCTTGAATTGGGGTCCTTGGATGTACCTGTCATGGTGATGCCCATGCCCGTGGCAGGAACGACCGGCCCCGCCAGTTTATTCTCGACCATCTGCCTTGCCAACGCGGAATTTTTATCCACTCTGGTGGTCTTTGAACTGGACCACCCGGGAAGGCCGCTGATCTTCAGCAGCGCGACAGGGACTGTGGATTTCCGGTCGGGTGGATTTCTGGGAGGGACGCCGGAAATGGCGCTCCAATCTGCTGCGTTGGTGCAAATGGGCGCTTATTATGATCTGCCGAGAACAGCTGCGGGTTGTACATCCGATGCACACCAACCGGGGCCGGAAGCTGTTTTGGAAAAGATCATCACGACCCTTCCACCAATATTAGCCGGAGCGGATATCGTTGTTGGCCTGGGCGAGATCGAAGGTGATCAGAACCTGGTTCTCGAGCAGATCGTTGTCGATAACGAAATTGCACACCAGTGCCTGAGACTGGCCAAAGGCGTTGACAGTCAAGATGCAAAGGATTTGTATACCGAGGTGGTGAATGTCGGCCCGGGAGGACACTTCCTGGCGTCGAAGAACACGCGCCTCGCCCCTCGCACTGGTGAATTCCATATTTCGGATTTACTCCCGCGCCATACCCATGATTCCTGGGTCGAGCTCGGAAAACCGTCGATGTATGATAAGGCGCGCACGAAGGTCCGCGAAATTTTAGCCGAACCTCTTGCCGATCCCTTGCCAGAAAACATAGCCGGCGAGTTGAGCGAGATCCTGCGAAAAGCAGACAGAAAGCTTGCCGGAACCGATTGAATATTCGGTTCAGTGTATTTACTCAAAGGAGAGAACTATGCCATCCGGTTATCACGGGAAGATCCTGCATGTGGACCTGGCATCGGGAACCATCACCGTCGAAACGCCTCCCGAGTCGTTCTACCGAACCTATATGGGCGGTTCGGCCATGGCCATGTATTACATTTTACGGGAGGTGCCAAAAGGCGCGGATCCTCTCGGTCCCGAAAACCTGTTGACCGTTTTCGACAGCGTGGTTACCGGGGCGAGCATATCCGGGCAAAGCCGCATCAATGTCAATGCCAAGTCACCTATGACCAATGGCATCGGCGATTCGCAGGCAGGCGGGTTCTTCCCGGCCGAGTTCAAGTTTGCCGGATATGACGGCGTGATCTTCCGCGGTAAATCACCGAAATGGGTCTACCTGACGATCATCGAGGGCGAAGCTCAGCTTCATGAAGCTTCTCATCTGCTTGGTAAGGTCACCGGCGAAGTGGATGACCTGCTCAAAAAGGAAGTTGGCGATGCACGCGCACAGGTCATGCAGGTCGGTCCTGCCGCGGAGATCGGTGTCCGCTTCTCGGGGATCGTCAACATGGCGAACCGGATGAACGGCCGCACCGGCATGGGGCTGGTCATGGCAAGCAAGCAACTCAAAGCCATCGTGGTGCGCGGCAAAGCCAAACCGGCCATCGCCGACCAGCCCGCCCTTTCGGCGCTTAACAAAGCCGGGCCGGGAGCCTCCGCCGCCAATGCCGATGTGGACGGCCTCGGAAAACTTGGCACGGCAGGCGTGGTCATGTTCCAGAACATGCTCGGCACGCTACCCACCCGCAACTACACCGAAGGCCAGTTCGAGCAGGCCGAAGCCATCAGCGGCGAGAAGATGGCTGAAACCATCCTGAAAGCCCGCGATACCTGCTATGCCTGTATCATCCGTTGCAAGCGTGTGGTCGAGATCGCAGAAGGCAAGTTCACCGCCGACCGGCGTTACGGCGGGGCTGAATACGAGACCCTCGGCACGTTCGGCTCCTACTGCGGCGTTGGCGATATCGCTGCCGTATCCCATGCCCACCAGATCTGCGACATGTACGGCGTGGACAGCATCTCCTGCGGCGCGACCATTGCCTTTGCCATGGAGTGCTACGAGAAAGGCATCATCGGCAAGGAAGAGACCGGCGGCATCGACCTGCGCTTTGGCAACGCCGACGCCATGATCGAAGTGCTCAAGCAGATCGTCACCAAGACCGGTAAACTCGGCCCGGTGCTGGCCGAGGGCTCGGCGCGAGTGGCCGAACTGTGGGGCAATGGCGCGGACGAGTGCCTCGTTACCTGCAAGAACGAGGAAGCCCCGGCCCACATGCCGCAGGCCAAGCGTTCCCTGGCGCTGATCTACGCGGTCAACCCCTTCGGGGCGGACCACCAGTCCAGCGAGCACGACCCGTATTACGAGGTCGGTGTCGGCGAGTTCAACGTGAACCGGCTCAAGGAGATGGGCCTGGGTGACCCACAGCCGGCATTCAGCCTCGGGCTGGAGAAAGTCCGCTTTGGATTTTTGACCGAGTGCTTCTACAGCATGATGGACACGCTGACCCTGTGCCAGTTCGTTTTCGGCCCAACCTGGTGCTTGTACGGACCCAACGAAACTGCTAGCATGGTCAAGGCAGTCACCGGCTGGGACGTGACGGTGGATGAGCTGCTCGCGTTGGGTCATCGCCGGATCATGCTCATGCGCACGTTTAATGCCCGCGAAGGCTTCACCCGCAAGGATGATCAACTTCCCAAGAAATTCTACAAGCCTCTGGCTGGCACCGGGCCGACAGCCGGTAAGGTATTGACCCGTGAGGAGGTGGATGCCGCCCTGGATGAATATTATCGCCTTGCCGGTTGTACAAACGACGGTATTCCCATACCGGCAACACTGAAGCGACTGGGCGTTGAGTGGGCCGCAGAGTACCTGCCGGCTTGACCATTCGAGGGGGAGGGCACACGCCCTCCCCACCAATCTGACCAACAGGAACGTATCATGACCCTATACGAAGAGAATTATCCCCACATGTCTCCGGTCTGGTCGCGCATTTTTCCGATCCAGAGCAACCGCGCGGAGGGCTGTTTTATCTATGCCGAGGACGGCAGAAAATATCTTGATTTCACCTGCGGTATCGGGGTGACGAATACCGGACACTGCCACCCGAAAGTGGTCGAGGCCATTCGTGAGCAGGCGGGGCTCTTCCTCCATGCACAGGCTAACATCGTGGTGCACAAGCCGATGATGGAACTGATCGCCGAAGTTCGGCAGGTCGTCAATCCGGCCATCGACGGATTTTTTTTCAGCAACTCCGGCGCCGAGGCGCTGGAGGGAGCGGTCAAGCTGGCTCGTGCAGCTACCGGAAAGCCGAACATCATCGTCTTTTCCGGCAGTTTCCATGGACGTACCGCCGGTACGATGGCCTTGACCACATCCAAAACCATCTACCGTTCCGGTTTCCAGCCGCTTCCAGCCGGCGTCTTCGTCGCACCGTATCCCTATGCATACAAACTCGGGATGAGTGAAGAAAAGACCACCGAGTACTGCCTTGCCGCGCTGGATGAACTCCTCGTTTCGCAGACCTCTCCAGCCGAGACTGCTGCCATCCTGATCGAACCGGAACTGGGTGAAGGCGGGTATGTCGTCCCGCCGGCCGCGTTCCTGAAGGGCCTGCGTGCCGTGTGCGACAGGCATGGCATCCTGCTTATCTTCGATGAAGTCCAATCCGGATTTGGCCGGACCGGCAAATGGTTTGCCCAGGACCACTTCGGCGTGGTTCCGGACATCATGACCGTGGCCAAGGGCATCGCCTCGGGTCTGCCGCTATCGGGCGTGTTCAGCCGCCTCGATCTGATGAAGAGATGGCAGACTGGCTCGCACGGCGGTACGTACGGTGGCAATGCGTTGGCCTGCGCGGCGGGAGTGGCCACCATCCGCGCCATGCGGGATGAAGATATGCCTGGCAACGCGGCCCGGCGCGGACTGCAGTTAACGAGCGGTCTGCGGAAACTCCAGGAGGAGTATCCGATCATCGGTGACGTGCGCGGACTTGGTCTGATGGTCGGCACGGAGTTGACCGAAAACGGAAAACCGGCCGATAAAGCCATCATCAAGAAGATCATCCACTCCTGTGAAGAACGCGGCCTTCTCCTGCTTTCCTGCGGCACCTTCGACAATGTCATCCGCTGGATCCCGCCGCTGATCGTTACCGAGGCGCAGATCAACGATGGTTTGCGTATCTTTGCCGAATCGCTCAAGGAAAATCTAAAATAAGGTTCTCGCCGCAAGTCGTGTCCTGACCCAAGCATGTTGTTCCTTAAGGAGGTTTCCGTGCCCAGGATTCTCGATCGGGATCGTCTTGAAAAGTTACTGCACGCGGAAGAGGAAAAATTTCACGCCGAGCATCCAAAATCCTTCGAGTTGTTCCAGCGAGCCCGTAAGTCCATGCAGGGCGGCGTACCGATGCTGTGGATGATCCGCTGGGCGGGCACCTTTCCGGTATTTGTGACCGAAGCGAAAGGTGCACATTTCAAGGATGTGGACGGACGCTCCTATATCGATTTCTGCCTGGGCGATACGGGAGCCATGACCGGCCACTCGCCGGAGGCCGCGGTCAAGGCCATCCAGGAGCAGGCGGCCCGGGGCATCACCTTGATGCTGCCGATCGAAGACTCCATCTGGGTGGGGGAGGAACTCCAGCGCCGTTTCGGTCTTCAGTACTGGCAGTTCACGCTGACCGCCACGGACGCCAACCGTTTCGCGATCCGCATGGCGCGGCACATCACCGGCCGTCCGAAGGTGCTGGTTTTCAATTACTGCTATCACGGCTCGGTGGACGAGTCGTTCATCACCCTGGACGAGGAAGGCACCCCCGGCCCACGGCGTGGTAACCTCGGACCGCCTGTCAATCCCATCGAAACCACCAAGGTGATCGAATTCAACGATATCCCGGCCCTGGAGACCGCACTGGCGGCACGGGACGTGGCGGTTGTGCTGGCCGAGCCGGTCATGACCAACATCGGTATCATCCATCCCGATCCGGGTTACCATGATGCCTTGCGCGAGATCACCCGCCGCACCGGGACCTATCTGATCATCGACGAAACACACACGCTTTGTACCAGCCCCGGAGGGTATACGGGCAAGCTCGGTCTCAAGCCCGACTTCCTGACCTGCGGAAAGCCGCTTGCCAGCGGTATTCCGGCGGGCGTGTATGGCTTTACCCAGGAAGTGGCGGATGCCTTCTGGGCAAAACTCGAGTTGGACGATTCGGATGTCGGTGGTATTGGCGGGACGCTGGCGGGGAATGCTCTCTCCATCGCGGTGATGAAAGCCACATTGGAGAACGTGCTTACCCAGTCCATGTACGATCGCTGTGAGAAACTGGCCGATCGCTACGAGCAGGGGGTGCTGGCTACGATCAAGGAGTTCGACCTGCCCTGGATCGTCAAGCGGCTTGGCTTCCGGGTCGAATACTGGTTCCGCCAGAACCCGCCGCGCAACGGCTGGGAAGCCAATGCCGCCGTGGATAGCGAGCTCGACCGGTATATGCACTTGTGGGCACTCAACCGTGGTATTCTTATGACGCCGTTCCATAACATGGCGCTTATCGCCGCAGATACGACCGAAGCGGATGTGGATCATCATTCCCGGGTTTTCCGCGAGGCCGTGCAGGCCCTTTTTGGTTGATCGCTTATCGGTAACCGGATAGGAGCATCATGCCTGAGAGCAAACCCTACGAATTGAAAGTCTGGCGCGTGAATGTCCGTACGCGGACCCTGGAAACGGAAGCTGTTCCGGAGACATGGGAACGCCTCGGTGGCCGCGGCTTGATCGCCCGCATTCTGCTCGACGAGGTGCCGCCGGAATGCGAACCGCTCGGACCCAAAAACAAGCTCATCTTCTGCAATGGCTTGCTGACCGGACATATGCTCTCCTCCATAGACCGTCTATCGGTGGGAGGGAAGTCTCCCCTCACGGGTGGCGTGAAGGAATCCAATTCCGGCGGTACGACCGGGCTGCAGATCGCCTATATGGGCATCAAAGCGCTGATCCTCGAAGATTGGCCAGTGGATAAAAAGGGGCTTTCCGTTCTTCTCCTGACCATGGACGGCTTCCGCTTCGATCCAGCGGAGGACCTGGCCGGGCTTGGCGTCTATGATGCGGCGGAAGCGTTGAAGAAGCGATATGGCAACAAGGTTGCCATTTCCATGATCGGTCCTGCCGGGGAACGGCAGATGCTCTCGGCGGGCATCCTCAACCTTGATAAGGACGGCATTCCTGCCCGAATCAATGCCCGCGGCGGATTGGGCGCTGTGATGGGCTCGAAAGGCTTGAAGGCGATTGTTTTCGATGCCGCTGGTGGCTCCAAACCGCCGCTCCAGGACGCAGAGGCGTTTCGCGCGACACAGAAGATCTATAACAAGTTCCTCATGGATCATCCCCAGACCCATACCTACAGTGACTATGGCACCCCGGCCATGGTCCATATGGCAGACGGTTTTGGCGGTCTGCCAACGCGCAACTTTTCGTCCGGGACGTTCGAGTTTGCGGATGATATCAGCGGCGAGCGGATGCGGGAGTTGATCCTTGCCCGTGGCGGCGAAGGAAATACGACCCATGCCTGCATGCCCGGGTGCATCATCCGCTGCTCCAACATTTTCGCCGGAGAAGACGGCAAGACGATTGTTTCTCCCATCGAATACGAAACCGTCGGATTGATGGGATCCAACCTGGGCATTCGCGAGTACGACTGGATCGGACGGTTGAACTGGCAGGCGAACGACCTGGGGGTTTGCTCCATCGAGCTGGGCGCGGCACTGGGCGTCGCCGCGGAAGCCGGGTATCTGGACTGGGGCGACGGCAAACGGGCCGTTGAATTGTGCGATGAGATTCGCAGAAATACCCCCCTGGGGCGCATCCTCGGTTCGGGAGCCGGGTTGACCGGGAAGATCCTCGGGATCGAACGGGTGCCGGTGGCGAAGAACCAGGCCATGTCGGCGTACGAGCCGCGTGCCGTCAAGGGGACGGGCGTCACCTTCGCCACCACACCCCAGGGTGCAGACCACACCTGCGGACAAACCATCCGCGACAAGGTCAATCACCTTGACCCTCTGGTACAGGTGGAAGTCTCTCGCAAAAAGCAGATCGCCATGGCTGGCTACGATTGCATCGGAGCCTGCATCTTTGCGGCCTTTGGTTTCGCCGTGGCGCCTGCAGAAACGATCCGGGATTTCATAAACGCCCGCTACGGCTGGGGAGTTGACGCCACGATCCTGTCCCAGCTGGGGAAACGAACCATCGAAATGGAGCTCGAGTTCAACCGCGGCGCAGGCTTCACCCGCGCCCACGACCGGCTGCCCGAATGGATGACCCGCGAACCTTTGCCGCCGCACAACTCCGTTTTCGATGTGCCGCCGGAAGAAATGGATAAGATTTTCGAGTGGTGAATGAAAAATCCCCTGTCAAAATGACGGGGGATTTTTTGAGCCACCAAAGAGATTTGAACTCTTGACCTGGCGTTTACGAAACGTCTGCTCTACCGACTGAGCTATGGTGGCGGTTGTCAGCGGCGGGATTATACAACAATCCGAAATAACCGGCAAGTTATTGCCGCAAGGAGTTATACTTCGGGCATGAACATCGCCATGCTCTCCTACCATACCTGCCCTCTGGCCACCCTTGGCGGAAAGGACACCGGGGGAATGAATATCTATGTCCGGGACTTGACGGCTGCACTTGGCCGGGCAAATGTGCATGTCGATGTCTTCACCCGCTCCCAGGACGAACACGTCCCGCACGTTCTTCACGATCTCGGTTTCGGAAATCGGGTCGTCCATGTGCCGGCTGGGTCGGAGAATCCGTTGCCAAAGCGTCAATTGGTGGAGTACATCCCCGAATTTGTCCAAGGTGTCCAGCAGTTCGCCCGCGAGAAGCAGATCCGCTATGATCTGATCCATAGCCATTACTGGATGTCGGGCATCGCCGCACTCGAGCTGTCAGAGGGCTGGGACCGGATTCCGGTTCTGCACATGTTCCACACCCTGGGGGAGATGAAGAACCGTGTGGCGCGCAATGACGACGAGCGCGAGGGGCCGTACCGCGTGAATGGCGAAAAAAAGGTGTTACGGATGGTGGATCGGATCATCGCCGCCACCCTGGCCGAGCGGGCGCAACTTGAATGGTTGTACAAAGCGGATCCGGGGAAGATCAGCATCATCCCACCCGGGGTTGATACGCGGCATTTCTACCCGATCCCGGTCGATGAGGCACGCCAGTTCATCGGTTTGAAGCCTGAAGATCGCATGATCCTTTTCGTTGGACGGATCGAGCCGCTCAAAGGGTTGGACACATTGATCCGGGCAGTGGCCTGCCTTCGGCAGCATGATTTCGCTGAGCCGGTTCATCTTGCCGTCATCGGCGGTGACCCGGACGCATCTCCCGAGTTGATCACCTCCGAGATGGCGAGGATCCAGTCATTATGCGACGAACTGGGCATGGGAAACACGGTGGTCTTCCTGGGTAAACGCGGACAAGATACCCTGCCGTACTATTACTCGGCGGCAGAGGTGCTGGTCATGCCCTCGCACTATGAATCATTCGGCATGGTTGCACTGGAGGCGATGGCCTGCGGAACACCGGTCATCGCCTCGCAGGTCGGGGGGCTGGCTTTCCTGGTTAAGGATGGCACGACCGGATTCCATGTCCCGGCGGAGGATGACGATGCACTGTGCGAAAAATTGACCATCCTCCTGGGTGACGAGGCCCTGCGCAGGAGGATGGGTCAGGCGGCGGCAAAATATGCCCGCAAATATGATTGGGACAAGATCGCGCACCGGCTGCTGGGGGTCTATCGGGAACTTCTGACCTAGCTGGGACCCCGCGCCAGTTCCGATCCAGAGGCCTGGTCGTCTTGTTCAGCGCAGGCGCATGCAGAACAGTCCTTCGCCATCCGTGGCGGCAAATATGAACTTCCCATCGGGAGACAATACCAAGGCGCTGACGTAGCGATTCCAAGACGGGGTTCCAAACAGTGCCCAGGCTGCACCGCCATCCTCGGAACGGTAGATGTCCGAGAAGGCGGCATAGAGCGTGTTGTCGGACTGGAAGGCGGGGGAGAGGGCCAGGTAGTGATAGTACGGATATGGAAATCCAGTGTTGCTGGCATTCCAGGTGTTACCACCATCGGTGGACTTGAATACCCCTTCGTTATCAACGCCCACGAAAAGTGTCTTGTCATGGCCAAAATCAGGCGAGACCACGATCGAAAGGATGGCCAGCCCGGGCAGGGTCGCCGAACCATCCCGCCAGGTGCTGCCGCCATCGGTGGAGATGTGGATCCCGCCCTCGTAGGAGGCGGCAAAGACGGTCTGGTCGGCGGCAAAATCGGGCGAAAACGCCAGATCGGTGACCATCTTGTCCGGGAGGGCGATGTCCACCGCCTGCCAGGTGTTGCCTCCGTCCGTGGATCTGAAGATATCGCCGCCGTAGGAGCCTGCCAGCAAGATCTGGTCGTTGAGAAAATCGGGCGACAGGGCCAGGGAGGACATATCAGGATCGTTCAGGCCGTTGTTGACGGCCTGCCAGGTGAGGCCTGCATCGACCGACCGATTGATTCCGCTCAAGCCTGAGGCGGCAAAGAGCGTTTGGTCCTGCGCGTAGTCGGTGGAGACTGCCAGGGACCTCACATCGATGAAATCCGAGCCGGTCTTCTCCCAGGTCCGGCCGCCATCCAGTGAGCGGTAAACGCCTTGCAGGCTTGTGCCGGCAAACACGGTATTATCCAGCGCGAAATCGGGTGAGGTGGCGATCGATTCCAGGTAGATGTTCGTGATGCCGGTCGTGGATTTGATCCAGGTGGAACCGTTGTCATGGGAGAGATAAACCCCCGCAGCATACAAACCGGCGAAGAGCGTGCCATCCGCTGCAGCACCAAGGCTTAGCGGTTGCCGGTCATCGCCCATCCCGTCATCGGACCGGTTCCAGGTGATCCCACCGTCGGTCGACTTGAAGATCCCGACGCTGCTCTCGCCGGCGTAGACCGTTTTGTCGGTCGTGAAATCCGGGGATACGAGCAAGCTGTTGATGTACATTCCGGGAGGGCCGGTCGGTGTCCAGGTATCCCCGCCATCGCGGCTGAGATAGGTCCCCTCACCACCGCTTCCGGCGAAGAGTGTTCGATCGCTCTCGAAGCCCGGCGAGATCGCCAGGCTGCGGATGTCGGTCGTGTTCACGCCATTGTTCACCGCCTGCCAGGAATCCCCGCCATTCGAGGACCGGTAGATGCCCCCGCCCGTCGATGCAAAGATCGTCCCGTCGCCGGGAAAGGCAGGGGAGATGGCCAGAGCGATAATGTTGAGATTGCCGATCCCGTCGTTCACCGCCACCCAATTCGCCCCGGAATCGACGCTCTTGAAGATGCCGTCACCTCCGGTGGCCGCGAAGAGGGTCCTGTCCTGCGGATAATCGGGCGACATCGCCAGGGCGTAGACATGCCGGAGCGTGATGCCGTTGTTCGCATCCTGCCACGAGTTACCCCGATCGGTGGAGAGCATGACGCCGATATGCAGCCCGGCGGTAAAGATGGTGTGATCGGTGGCAAAATCCGGCGAGATGGCGAAGGCCATGTTCTGCTTGTTCCAGAGCCCGTTGTTCGCTGCCTGCCAGGTCCCTCCGCCGTCGGTGGACTTGAACACCCCGGCGCCCATTGTAGCCGCGTAGACGATCCGGTCGTTGAGGAAATCGGGCGAGGCGACGATGGCGGTGACATTGCCGCCGTCCATGCCGGTCGAGCACGGCAGCCAGGTGCCGACCGCTCCCCAGTCCGGGGAAGTTGACTCGCTCGAGGGCAGCGGGTTCGGATCGCTCCCAGATTGCTGGAGGTTGCAGGCGAGCATGACCAGGACCAGGACGCCTGCCGAAACGACAAAGGCAGCTCTTCTCTTCACGGCAATCTCCTTCGGATGTTTGGATTTTTATCTGGCGAGATGGCTGGGAGTCTGGACGCCTCGATGCATGACCAGCTTGCGATGTATACAAACCATTATACTGATTCGGAGATTCAATTCAACAGCCAATATACCCCCGTTTATTTTCTTCGGACCTTCATAATCGCGATCTTGGTCGCGTGGTTGAAGGGCTGGGGATCGGTGGGCGGGAGGCCGGTCCGGGTGTCCGGATAGCCGGTGCAATCTTCCGGGACCGGGACCAGGTCGACGATCTGAAGATGCCCGTCTTGGCAAAGTTGCTCCAGCTGCTTCATGTAATCTTTGCCGGATAGAAAAACCGCATTGTTAACCGCAACGAGCCAGCCATGGTGGTTGACGAGCGGCCGGACCTTGTTGATCAAGCGGGCACTGTCAACGTTCAGGTCGAAGCGTCCTTTGGGAGTGGCAGAGAAGAAGGGCGGATCCAGGAACACACAGTCGAAGCGTTCTCCCGCTCGTTTCAATCGCCCGATGGTTTCCCAGAAATCCCCAACAAGAAAATCCTGCTCCCGAACAGGAATCGAATTGAGGGCGTAACTTCGCCTGGCCAATTGCAGATAATCCGCGCGCAGGTCTGTCTGAATGACCCGGCTGGCTCCGCCTGCCAAGGCGGCAGTGCCCAGGCTGCCGGTGTATGCAAAGCAATTCAGAACGGATCGATTCTTGAGCATGGTATAGGCCCAATGCCGGACATTGCGCGTATCCAAATATAGACTTGCGTCCTGGTGCATCGTCAGGTCGAGAGCATGCCAAACCTGCCCTTCACGGACCTGATTGTCAGGGGCTTCCCCGAAGAGGATCTTCCCTCGTTTTTCTTGTGGCCGTCGGCTGAAGTGTTGCTTATAGAGTGCACAATTGATCCAGGGCAGGCGGTCCCGCAGATGGGTGAGTGCATCTTCCAGGTCGGCTCCTGGGAAGGCCTGACTCCTTGCTGTGCTGTTTATTACCAGGGTGCTTGCATATATATCGATGGTCAGACCGGGAAACCCTTCGAGATGACCATTCAGCAGGCGGAAGCCCGTATTGTGAGGCGAGTCGAGGAACTCCTTCCGAAAGAGGAGCGCCTGGTTGAGAAGATCGGAGAATGGAATCATGCAGTGAGGGTGTGAAAAAAAGGTCAGCAATTCTTCTGCTGACCTTCATGGAATTATTGTGTTATTCCTTTATTTTGACGTAAAAAAGTGTGGATCCGTCAATCTCCTGCGTGCGCATCTGAAAGAGCTCTTTGTAGCTGGCGATCAGTCGTGAAAGCTGACGGTGTCCGTAGGAGCGTGGGTCGAAGCCGGGATCGAGCTGATACAGGGCATTTCCCATATGATCCAACCGGGCCCAGCCATCTTCCTGTACCGCCATTTCATAGGCTTGTCGGATCAAGGGCATCGCCTCCGAGTCCTGTTCGGACTCGGCCGCAGTCTTTTTCCGGTTGGCTTTCGGTTGGGTTCGTAAACGGGATGTCTTTTTCTCGGTCTCCAGGTTCTCGGTATAGACAAAGACATCGCAGGCATTGACAAAGGGCTTGGGTGTATTTTTTCTACCGATGCCCATGACGAAGGTCCCCGTTTCGCGAATGCGGGTTGCCAGGCGTGTGTAGTCGCTGTCCGACGAGACCAGGCAGAAGCCGTCTACCACGCCAGTATGGAGCAGGTCCATTGCGTCGATGATCATCGCGCTATCGGTGGCATTTTTTCCGACGGTGTAGCGAAATTGCTGGATCGGTTGGACAGCATGGAAATTAAGTACATCCTTCCAGGAATTCATATTGGAAGTTGTCCAATCGCCATAGATCCGGCGTACGGTGACCAGACCATATCTTCCGGCTTCGACAAGGATTTGCGGAAGGAGGCTGGATTGTGCATTGTCGCCGTCGATCAGGATGGCGATCTTGTTTCTGGAAAGGGAGGATAATTGTTCTTCAGGCATGAGTACATTATAACCTTTCAAAGCCAGACTGACATGCACAATCCACAACAGGCTTGGTTCAAAAAAAAACAATCGGCCCCTTACGTTGTTGAAAAGCAGAAAGCTGGTACCCATGCTATACTTATTGCGGAATGGTTACAAAGAAAAGCGTTCGACAACCGTCATCGAATCTCGTCTTACCGGCCGTGGGTGATGGCCCGGGAGATCATTTTTCTGTTCTTGCCAACCTTTCGAATGCGGCAATCTTCATCTACCGGGGAAATCGATTTATTTTTGTTAACGCTGCAGCCGCGGAACTGACCGGTTATGTACCGGAAGAATTACTCAAGATGAATTTCTTCACCCTTTTTCCCACGCAGGTGCGGAAAGAAATCCGTGTAATGGGGAAAAGAGTCGAAAAAGAAGCTGGAGCCAGAGATCAGGGTCAGTTTCGCATCATCCGCAAGGATGGCGAGGAATGTTGGATCGATCTGCGCGCCGGATATATCCTATACCAGGGTATTCCAGCCGTGCTTGGCATCGCAATCGATGTCACAGATAAAAAAAGGGCTGAAGAACTTCAGGATGCTGTTTACCGGATCGCACAGGCTGCTGACACCTCGCGGCATCTGGAAGACCTGTTTCCGGTCATCCACTCGATCATCTCCGAGGTCATGGTCGCCAAGAACTTCTACATTGCCCTGTATGACAAGGACCAGGGGCTTCTTTATTTCCCGTATTTTGTGGACGAATTTGACGACGCGGCTCAGCCCGCCCCGCCCGGAAAGGGTCTGACCGAGTACGTGCTTCGGACTGGTCAGGCCTTGTTATGCGATGTCCAGGTGCATGCTCGATTGGAAAGCGAAGGGACGATCGAACTTGTCGGGACTCCCTCACCGATCTGGCTCGGCGTTCCACTGCGGCTGGGCACGGATGTCATCGGTGTGATGGTCGTACAGGACTATACAAATAAAAATACCTATGGCATCAGAGAGCAGCGGGTCCTGGAGTTTGTCTCTTCGCAGATTGCCATGGCAATTCGCCGGAAACGTGCCGAGGATGTCATCCAGCTCAACGAGACGCGCATCAGCCGGCGGGCGGAGGAGCTGGCGGCGCTCTTTGATACCACGCGCGATATCACCACGCAGAAAGATACGATATCGCTCCTGCAGGCCTTGGTCGATCGGGTCGTTTCGTTGTTGGGCCCAACCGGTAGTTCGATCTACCTGCTCGATAAGGAAACGAACGAACTGGTTCTGAGTGTGGCTCGCGGTTATAAACATACGGTTGGGCTGCGCGTCCTCCCGGGGGAGGGGTTGGTCGGTCAAGTGCAACAAAAGCTTGAACCAATGATTCTGGATGATTATGAGAATTGGGAATATCGATCCTCAAAATTCGATTCCATCCGGGCAACCTCGGTGCTGGCTGTCCCAATGCTGTACAGCGGCGAATTGATCGGTGTGCTTGCAGTCCACGAGTCGGAAAGGCCCGATGGCAAACCTGCGCGTAAATTCGACACCTCTGACATGGACCTGCTCTCGTTTTTCGCCGGATCAGCCGCTGGAGCGGTCCATAACTCCCGTCTTTTCGATGAGACCAGACACCGCTTAGCAGAACTCGAATTGCTTTATCAGGCAAGTTTGTCCGCCTCTGAGATCCACAGTTCCAGAGCGGTCGCGAGGCGGATCGTGGATGCCTTGAACCGCCTCGTCAAATGGGAGGCGTCCATCTGGATTATCGAGGATAATCGTCCGGTGCTCCTGGCGCTCAGCTCCTCAGGACTGGACGATGCGTCGCTGGGTCTGCTCACCGACCGCCTGGATACGACGATCGCGACCATGGAGGACGGAATTGTCGGATGGGTTTGCAAGAATGGTCAGTCTGTTCGGACCGGGGACGTAGGTACAAATCCAAGATATATACCGTTCAGGGATGGCATCTCATCGGAGATGTGCGTACCCTTAAGGGGTAATGACCAGACGATCGGTTGTATCGATGTACAGAGTCGTGATCCGGGTGCTTTCACCGAGCAGGATGAACGGCTGTTGGTGACGATCGCGAACCAGGCATCGGTTGTGATCGAGAATGCCCGCTTGTTCGAGGAAACCCGTCAGCGCTCTGTCCGGCAGGCGTCGCTGAACGCGATCATCAGCGCAGCCACACGTACAGGCGCCGGCAGCATTGACATCATCCTGAACACGGCGATAGAACAATCTTTGAAAGCGTTGGGGATCAAGATCGGCTCCGTCTGGTTGAACGCGAGCCAAAGGATGAGCCAAAAGGTGGTATCCAGGGGCGTGCCGTTGTCAATTACGCAAATGATGTCGAGCGTGATCCTTTCGTCGGCGCTGATCGCGCCTGATATTCTGGTCGTTGACGACTGGTCGCGTGAGATACATCCTTACGCTGAAACTTTTGCAACATTGGGGATCCGTTCGACTGTCATCGTACCGCTTTCTTCGGATGGGAGGCGGATCGGCGGAATTGCGATTGCATCCGAATACTCCAAGCATTGGACGAACGAGGAGGTCACTTTTCTCGAGTCGGTCGGACGGGAACTTGGATCCGCGGCAGAACGTACACGCCTGATGGAGGAGACACGGACGCGCATCACCGAGCTTGAGGCGATAAATCGTGTATCGAAGACCTTGCGTCAGGTCATGTCGATGAATGAGATGCTGCCTCACCTGATGGAAGAGATCCTGCTGGCCCTGGATGCCGCTTCGGGAAGCGTATGGTTTCATGATAAGGAGAGCAAGAAGTTGAGGCAGGTAATCGCGCGGGGCTGGTGTTCGAATATTTCCCAGCTCGAACTTGAAAGCGGCGAAGGGGTACCCGGGACCGTATTCGCGACCGGGGATATCTATTTTTCACGGGAAGTATCCAGCGATCCGCGAACGGGCGGTGAAGTGCGTTCATTTATCCCAGCCAACTGGAGTGGCCTGGCGGTTCCGGTCCAGTCGGAAATGGAGACGATCGGGGTGCTCTTCGTTTCCGCACAGCTTCCGCGGGAGTTCACCAGCGATGATGCCCGGTTGCTGGTTACATTGGCTGAAATGGCGGGGAACTCAATTCACAGGATGCGGTTGATCGAGCAGACGGCTGAGCATGCGGCCGAATTGGAACAGCGCGTTGTTGAACGAACCGCCGAGCTGAGTGACGCCCTGACCAAAGCACAGGCGGCGGATGTCTCCAAGTCGGAGTTTATCGCCAATATCAATCATGAATTACGAACACCATTAACCAACCTGATCCTCTATTATCAGTTATTGCGGGCCCAGCCGGCGATTAAAACCGAGGAGCGTCTGGACGTGATCGGGCGTGAATTGCAGCGCTTGCGGAATTTGATCGAAGATCTTTTAAACTTGTCCCGGCTGGACCAGGGGCAGATTTCGATCCGCCTGGCAGAGAAGGACATCAATCAAGTCATCCAAACGCTGGTAAATGACCGGCGTGCATTGGCAGTGGACAAAGGCTTGGTCTTATCCACTCAGCTGTCGGATAATCTTGGCCTCGTGTCGTTCGATGAACCGACGATGATGCAGGCCATCTCAAACCTGTTGACCAATGCCATGAATTACACCCCGGTGGGCGGCAAGGTGTTGGTCCGGACTTACCGGGAAGACGGCGTCGATCAGGATTGGGCCTGTTTCAGCGTGGAGGATACCGGACCAGGGATCAGCCCGGATGATCTACCCCACCTTTTCGAGCGCTTTTACCGGGGAAAAGTTGGCCAGCAGGCGGGCACTCCTGGAACCGGGCTTGGTCTGGCAATTGTAAAACAGGTGGTGGACTTTCATGGCGGCCAGATCGAGATCTCGAAAGGTGCCGGGGATTGCGGTGCGTTATTCACGGTGCGGATTCCATATCGCACTGGTTCGGAAATTAAAAACGGGAACAGTGCTTAGTTCCCGTCAGCGCCCCTGGCGAGACTTGAACTCGCGACCACTGGATTCGAAGTCCATTACTCTATCCAACTGAGCTACAGGGGCAGCGAGCGGATTATACTCGAAAAAATCACCTTGTCTCATTTTAGAACACATGTTATAATCCCGCCCCGCGTCACTAGGATACCGACTTCAAGTAAGGATAAACGAAATGATCGATCTGAACAAGACCTTTAATGCAACGAAGAATGAAAAGATCCCCGAGCTCCAGCCTGGCGACCAGGTCAGCGTACATGTCAAGATCAAGGAAGGCGATCGGGAGCGCATTCAGGAATTTAAGGGCACCGTTATTCGCCTGCGCAAAAGCGGCAATAATGCCAATTTCACCGTACGGCGTACCGCCTCCAACGGTATTGGGGTGGAGCGGACCTTCCTCCTCTATTCGCCGCGTATCGATAAAGTGGTCGTTGAACGCCACACGCATGTGCGCCGGGCGCAGCTCTATTTCCTGCGCGGCCTGACTGGCAAGAAAGCCAATCTGAAGCAAAAGTTTGAATAGCGGCGAAACGGTTAACCAATCAAGGGTGCAGAGGAATCTGGACCCTTTTTTGTTAGGATAGTGATGACAAAACCTTTGATCGGTTTGACCACGTATCAAAGCGCGAACGCCGAAAACCTGCCAGCTTCATCCTTGCTCCAGGCTTACAGTGATGCGATCTTGAGCGTTGGCGGGCTCCCGGTTCTGATCCCACTGTCGTTCGTCGACAAACCTGCAGAACTGGCAAACCTTGTTGAACTCATGGACGGATTGGTGTTTACCGGCGGAGGAGATATCGATCCGCAACGGTACGGTGGCACAGACCACGAACTATCCACGGGCGTGGATTCAGGTCGGGATTCACTGGAATTGCTCCTGTTCGAATTATTGGTCGAGCGAAGGAAACCATTGCTTGGAATATGCCGCGGGATGCAGTTGATGAACGTAGCCCTTGGCGGCGATCTCTATACCGATCTTTCAACCCAGCGGCCTGGTTCCCTGAAACACGACCATGATCCGGATCGGCCGCGCACACACATCGCTCACGGGGTGACCTTGTCTGCTGAGGGAAAATTATTCCAGATCATCGAGGATAAAACCATTCCGGTTAACAGTCTGCACCATCAAGGGATCCACAGATTGGCGTCCGGCATGCTTGTCCAGGGCTTGGCGGAAGATGGCAGCATAGAGGCGGTGGAGCTTGTGGATTATCCTTTTTGCATCGGCGTACAGTGGCATCCGGAATGGCTGATGGATCAAAATGCATCCAGGAAAATCTTCAAGGCGCTGGTTGACTCGGCTGGAGGGGACCATGGATAAGGCGATCGGTATCTTCGACTCGGGCGTGGGAGGGCTGTCGGTCATGCGAGAGATACGCAACATCCTCCCTGCAGTGAAGCTGATCTATTTTGCAGACCAGGAGAACGTCCCGTATGGTTCGCGTCCTGTGGAGGAGATCCGTGGATTTTCCACTGGGATCACTTCCTTCCTTGTAGGCCAAGGTTCTGGAATCGTAGTGGTCGCATGTAACACGGCTTCAGCTGCGGCTTTATTTCCTCTTCGCTCCACGTTTCCTGAGACCCCTTTTGTTGGGATGGAGCCGGCCGTTAAGCCGGCTGCAGAAACGACTCACAGTAATGTGGTCGGCGTCCTGGCAACACCAGCTACATTTCAGGGGAAGCTCTTTGAATCTGTGGTCGAAAGATTTGCCAGTAATGTCAAGATATGCCGGTCTACATGTCCAGGCCTGGTTCAGCAGATCGAAGCCGGCCAGCTTGACTCTCCGGAAACGCGGCACATCCTCGAACTGGCGCTCCTACCGATGTTGGACGCAGGAGCCGATGCAATTGTATTAGGCTGCACGCATTACCCGTTTGTAATCCCTGCAATTGAGAAGATCGTCGGCCAACGAGCCCGGGTGATCGATCCATCACCGGCGGTCGCACGGCAGGCGGCGCGCATCTATAATGCTAGCGGTTGGGATATTACCCGGACTGAGGCGGACCTCCCGGTTGTCCGCGGCGAGACGGTCCTCTACACAAGCGGCGATCCCGGCATCATGGAAAAAACGATAATTAAATTGATGGGGGAAAAATTGCCTGTTCGAAAAGCAGTCTGGCGGTCAGGCGCGATCGTCGTCTCGAAATCCTGACAGCCCGCGGATCAGGGCTGCTCTTTTTCCACATAAAGCAGGACCTGTTTCAGGTCCACGCTGTCCCCCTTCTTGATCTTTACGCCGGCGACTTTTCCCTGGACCGGAGATGTCAGCTCGTTTTGCATTTTCATGGATTCCAGGATCACCAGGATATCCCCCCGGGCAACAGGACTGCCGTTTTCGACCGGCAGATCCACGATCAGTCCAGGCATCGGCGACCGCAGAACGAATTCTGTGACCCGGGTGTCGGCGAATTTCCTGGCGCTTTTTAGCCGCCGGTCCCGCTCATCTTCCACATTCACTGTGTACGAATTTCCCCTCAGGATGACCTGCCAGCTGCTTTCTTCGGGGTAGACGTAGGCTTCATACGATTCCCCGTCAACGACCAGGGAATAGAGCGGTTGTCCGCCGAGTGCAGCGAGATCAATTTCGATCACATGATCCCCAAAGCGGACGTGGTGATCGTCGATCATCTCAACCCGGAAGGTTAAACTATCCACTTCGGCAATGTAGTTCATTTGACTTTTTTCCACCGATCGCTCCACTTCCACCGGGACGCATTGGTTGGACGCGGTGCTTCCTGCTTAATTTTTCGGCTCTGGTCCTGGGCAACAAGCGTTGCCAGCAACGCGGCGATATCGAGATACGATTCCCGCGATTCGGCGGGGTCAGCCATCGAAAATTGTCCCTCGACGAAACGGGTGTCGTACTTACCCGTGATGAACGGATAAGTAGCCAGGATGAGTTGGTGGAAGGGGATATTGGTTCGGACGCCAACGATCCGGTATTCCTCCAAGGCGCGCCGAAGGCGCGCGATCGCCTGCCCTCTGGTCTCCCCCCAAACGATTAGTTTTGAGATCAGCGGATCGTAATAGGGAGATACTTCATAGCCGATGTTGATCCCCGTGTCAACGCGCACGCCGGGACCGGCTGGGAGCTGTGTCAGCGTGATTCTTCCGGTCGACGGGATAAAGTTATTATACGGATCTTCGGCGTTGATCCGGCACTCGATCGATGCCCCGCGCCGTTCTACGTCCTCCTGTTTGCGGCTTAATTTCCAGCCGGAGGCCACCCGGATCTGCTCGGCCACGATGTCGTACCCCGTGACCGCTTCGGTGACTGGATGCTCCACCTGAAGTCGGGTATTCATTTCAAGAAAATAGAAATTCTTGTTCTTATCGACCAGAAACTCGATCGTTCCCGCATTGGCATAATCCACCGACTTGGCAGCCTGGAGGGCAACCGCTCCCATTTTCTCGCGTAAATCCTCATCCTCGCCTATAAAGGGTGACGGCGCTTCTTCGATCAATTTCTGGTGCCTGCGCTGAATGGAACACTCCCGCTCCCCGAGATGGATGGCATTCCCAAACTGGTCTGCCATGATCTGGAATTCAATGTGGCGCGCATCTTCGATCAACTTCTCGAGATATACATTTCCATCACCGAAGGATGCCTCGGCCTCTCGACGTGCCGAGTGAAGCAGTTGTGGCATCTGGTCGAGCGATCTCACTTCGCGCATGCCCTTTCCCCCGCCTCCTGCTGCAGCCTTGATCAACAGGGGGAAGCCGATCTCGCTGGCAAAGTGGATCAGTTCTTCGTCATGGAGATTGTCCTGGCCTTTGGTTCCCGGTACCACCGGGACACCCGCGCTGGCAACGGTATCCCTGGCGACAACTTTATCCCCCATCGCCGCGATCGCGGAAGGCCGAGGTCCGATGAAGGTCAGCCCCGAATCCTCGCAGGCTGCGGCGAATTCGGACCGTTCCGCCAGAAAGCCATATCCCGGGTGGACCGCGTCCGCCCGGGAACGTTCGGCAATTTCCAGGATCTTATCGATCCGCAGGTAGGAATCCCTGGCTGGAGACGGACCCAGGTGGAAGGCTTCATCGGCAAAGCGCACGTGCGTCGCCTGCCGGTCCGCATCCGAATACAGGGCGACGGTCTTCACCCCCAGTTCACGGCAGGCGCGGATGATGCGCACAGCGATCTCTCCGCGATTGGCAATCAGGATCTTCTTGAACATTAATCGATCGTCGGGACGAAGCTGATCTCTTTTTCGCCTACAAAACCGCTGAAGAAGGCGATCTGCAGGTCCAGTTGTTCTTCGAACAACTGCCTGCCTGTAGGTGTATGCAAGGGGTTCTTGCTCCGGCACTCTTCCAGGCGCTGGAGGCGCTCGTTCAGCTTGTTGGCCAATTTCTCGTATTCCTTGATGTCGGAAAAACACCATTGCAGGGTCCGGTAAGGGCCATGACGGTCGACATTATCGGCATCGCTCAGTATGCTGGCGGTGAGCGATTTGGGACTCTCGGTATCGACGTGGGCGGCGATCGCATCTGTGATCTCGGCGATCTCCTCGGCCTTAAGGCCCAGGCTGGTGAGCAGTCCATCGGCAATCCGGGCGCCCTGCCTTCCGTGTTCGATGCTCTTTTCGGCTGGCGTATCGAACCAGGCAATGTCGTGGAGCAGACAGGCAAGAATGACCAGCTCGACATTTGCCTCTTCGGTTTCGGCAATGATTTTCCCGAATTGTGCCACGCGCAAGGTGTGCCGCCAGCGGTATTCGTGGTCGAGCAGATAGCGCTGGAACAGGCGCCGGTCCGCAGCAGACCGCCGGCCACAACTCTTTTTCAGGTACGCCTGCACCTGACCGGCGATCACCTGTATCCGTTTATTCCTGTCCATATCGAATGTGGGTGGCATACGAACATCTCCTATAAGGGATTGTTGCCATGCTTTTTGTCAGGGTTGGAATCGCGCTTGTTCTGCAGCATTTCCAGGGCGGCGATCAACCTGGGACGGGTTTCGCTCGGCTCGATGATATCGTCCAGGTAGCCGCGTTCGGAAGCGACGTATGGGTTGGCGAATTTCGTCCTGTAGTCGGACACTAGGTCCGCCTTGTCCTTTTGGGGATCAGCGGAATTGGCCATTTCTTTCTTGAAGATGATGTTTACTGCTCCTTCCGGTCCCATGACGGCGATTTCGGCATTCGGCCAGGCATAATTGATATCGCCACGCAGGTGTTTACTGGACATGACAATGTAAGCGCCGCCGTATGCTTTCCTGAGGATGATGGTGATCTTGGGCACTGTCGCTTCGCAGTATGCATAGAGCAATTTGGCCCCGGAGCGGATGATCCCGCCATACTCCTCGGCCGTGCCTGGCATGAAGCCGGGGACATCCACGAAGGTGAGAATGGGGATGTTGAACGCGTCGCAGGTGCGAACAAAACGGGCGGCTTTTTCGCTGGCGTTGATGTCGAGCACGCCGGCCAGCACGCGCGGTTGATTGGCAATAATTCCAACGGATCGACCGCCCATTCTGGCGAATACGGTGACGATGTTCGCGGCGTAATCCTCCTGCAACTCGAGGAAATGATTTCCATCCACGATCGATTGAATGATGTCTTTGACATCATACGGCTTGCTGGGATCGTCCGGGATGATCGAATTGAGTGCCGGATCGCCGCGGGCTGGTTCGTCCCCCGTTGCGAGCAGCGGAGGATCCTCAAGGTTGTTTTGTGGCAGGTAGGACAGGACCTTTCGGGCGAGGAAAAGCGCGTCCTGCTCTGTCGCGCCGGTCATGTGGCACACCCCGGATTTTTCGGAATGCACGGAAGCGCCCCCGAGATCTTCGAAGCTGACGGTTTCGTGCGTGACCGTCTTGACCACTTCCGGACCCGTGACGAACATGTAGGCTGTGTCACGGGCCATGATGACAACATCCGTGAGTGCAGGGGAGTAAACGGCACCTCCTGCGCACGGTCCCAGGATCAGGGAGATCTGTGGGATCACTCCGGACGCCAGCGTATTTCTGAGGAAGATCTCCGCATATCCGGCCAGGGAATGAACGCCTTCCTGGATGCGTGCGCCGCCCGAGTCGTTCAGGCCGATGACGGGCGCCCCGTTTTTCATCGCCAGGTCGAGGATCTTGCAGATCTTTTCGGCATGCGCCTCCCCGAGGCTGCCGCCTGCGCTGGTGAAGTCCTGGGAGAAAACATACACCAGACGTCCGTCGATTTTGCCCCAACCGGTGACGACGCTGTCGCCGGGATGTTTTTGTTTCTCCATGCCAAAATCATGCGACCGGTGTGTGACATAAGGATCGATCTCCTGGAAGGAGTCGCGATCAAGCAGGAGGTCGAGCCGCTCCCTCGCAGTTAATTTGCCGCGCTTATGCTGGGCGGCAACCTTGTCCTCACCGCCGCCGAGAGCGATCTGCTGGCGCATTTCGTGCAATCTTTTTATCGCCTGCTCATTGTTCATGGGTTTTTTCAATCCGAAATCTCGAATGTCTGTGCCTGATGATCCGAGGCAGGATGATGCTGGTATATACGACAAAAAAAATGGCGCCAGCCAGCGTCGTTGTAGGCAGGCTGGTTCTGGGGTGGAGCACAAGCGCATCGAACCATCCATAAAGGACGTTCATGCCAATCAGACCGAGCATGACCAGAAGGGCTTCGCGATTCCGCTTCAGCAATCCGGGAAGACAGGCGGTGAATGCGAGGAAGAAGATTAAATTCATGGCGATCGAGACGACCGGCTTGCCCTGATATGTTGCCAGGACTCGACTTGCCGTGATGCCTGCCAGCGCGCCCAGGAGATGCCAGGCGACGAAAACGAGCGCCAGGAACAGGAGGCCGTAACGACACCCATCCGTGGGTGGATCGGATTCGGGTGCTGACCTCTTACGGGAGAATATAGGCATAATACAGCACTTCTGACTTATACCTCCGGTAGATCTCTTCCCAGGTTCCGCCCGGGAAGCGATTCGCGATTCTTTCGAGATCCAGCCGGTTCTCGGGGATGGCAGAGAAGATCTGGGATTTTTCCGGATCCAGCACGAGTGTTTCGATCGACTCTCCAGTGATGTCGTACATGTTGTTTTCCGGAGCGAGGAAGACAACGGTGGGAAATGCGGCAAAGATCCTCGGCAGGCCGAGGAAATAGTAGTCGTAATCGGGTCCCAGGGATTGCAGTTCCTGCCCAAAAGCTTGCGCATATTCTCCCGTGGCGTCTTCGAAATAATTCTGATACCGGTAGACACCGAAGTAGCAGGCCACATTGACCATTCCCAACAAAAGGATCATGACCGGCCCGGCGAATGTGATCGCCCTGGCTGGCAGAAGCTTCAGCTTTTGAAACAGGTCCAGGAATGTTGTGATCCCCAGGGCCAGAAATATGGCGACTGCCGGACCGGTCATGACCAGACGGGTATTGGCTGGCGGACTGGTTGTCAGGACACCACCGAAGATGACAACGGACCAGAACCAGGCCAGCAGCATGAACATCCTGGTCTCGCCAATCTTCAAGACCGTCATCCCCATTCCAAAGAGGAAAAAGATGGAACCCACGAGGGACAGATAGGGCTTTGGATAGTTGAAAAAGTTCCCGTTCGCGTTCTGCGATATATAGACCAGGACGGTATCCGTGAATTGTTTCCAGAGCAGAGCCGGTATTCCCTGTCCGCTCCGTTCAGACTGGAGCATCAGCCAGTTATTTATGAAGATGCTCTCCTGGCCCAGGCGGGTCATGAAAATATCCGGATGGCGGATGAAGTAGAATGCCAGGGGGCTGATCGCCACACATACGGCAATAAAAAATACTGCCAGGTGGAGAATGTGCTCGCGCAGGAAGGCGCGCTTCCGGACGAGCGTGTACAGCAAGGCCAGTACGGCCAGCGCGAGAACGAGTCTGGAACCGACATACGTATACAGACAAAGTCCGCTGGCCAATCCGGCCCACATGTATAGATCCAGTTTGCCCGTTCGTATTGCGCGTAGAGTCAGCCAGAGGACAAAGACCACGGTCATGCTGTCAACGATATTGTTGACCCCGATGCGGCTGAATTGCAGGTGGTACGGGAACGCGACCAGGAAACCGGCTGCCAGAGCCGCCAGACGCCGGCCGAACAATTCCCGGGCCAGTAAATAGACTCCCAGGACGGCAAAAGTACCTTCGAGCGCACTGACAAAACGGATCGCAAAAAAAGTTTTTCCGAAAACAAACAAGGAAAGAACGGTCGGAACGAAGGACCAGTTCGGTTGACCCGACCAGCCGGCGGCATAAAAGTCGGTCACCTCACCGTTGATGATCCGGGTGGCTTCGATGCCCACTGAAGCCTCATCTCCAGACCATGGAAAGGGATGATCACTTAAATCGTACAGGCGGAAGAACGCGCCCAGGATGAGCAAGCCGGCGACCAGTAACAGTTCCAGCTTGTGGGTTTTAAGAAAGATCCGGATCTTTTCCAGGGACGGCTTCCACTTACCCACCAGGAGGATTCCAGTGGCCGCCAGGGCCATGCTTGCGATCCATCCAGCTGCGATCCAGCGATCGGTTGTCGCTGACCTTGCCCACTCCGACATCGCGTTGAGGATCAAGAACTGGACCAGGCATGCTGAACACCAGAGGGCGATGGGGAGAACGAGGGTCTGTACGGTTAGTTTTTCTTCTTCGCCCAAGGGATAGTTGTCATTCAAGAAAACAAGCAGTGTGAAGGCAACCGCTCCCAGGATGGTCAGGGTCAAGCCTGCCGCGATTTCGGCTTTTCGGAGAAACAGGAGCCCGGCGACGATTAATAGTAGAGAAAGGACGAGGCTGAAGACGCGGAACTTGATCGATTTGAGAATCATGATTGCCCTCGCGCTGGTGTGGATGCAGTGGTTCGGGAAATTATAGCATGTCCTTACCGGCGGTTAACAGATCCCGGATGCGCATCAGTACATTTTCCAGGCAAATCCATGCCAAACGCTATCAGCTTTCCATTTCTTGAAGGATGCTTTGAGCACGCCAAGCATCGAGCGGCCGGGCGTAAGCCTAATGTATAATCATGGGGTATGAGGTAATTTTCGTGAAGTGGATGAATATGGTGCCTGTAACCAAAAAACGTCTTCGATTTCCTGTCGCCATCTTCCTCGTTGCTCTTTGCTTGCGTCTGATCCCGGTCCTGGCTTTACGGACGCTGGGCATTGGTTTGGATGATATGTTCCAGTATGATATGCTTGCCCGTTCCCTGGCCTCCGGCGACGGATATCGCTGGTACGCGCAGGAAGACCTGCCACTGATCACCTCATATATCCATCTCGATGTCGATCCGGCCACTTATGATCCTCGCGGGGTTCTGACCTCCTTCCGACCGCCTTTGTACCCCGCATTCCTGGCCCTGATCTATGCCATCGTCGGCATGGGAGGCGGGCGTTTCTTCGTTGCCAGGTTGGTTCAGACCATCCTGGGAGCTTCCCTGGCGCCACTGGCGTACGCGCTGGGGAGGCGGCTGTTCCCGGACGAAGTTCGCATCGCGACGATCGCCTCCTGGGGCGTGGCGCTGTACCCGATGTTGGTGATCTATCCTCTCTCCCTGGCGACGGAAAACCTGTTTTTTGTCCTGATGCTGTCTTCCATTCTGGCACTGGTGATCGCCTGGCAGACGCTGACGGACTCAGTACCTGGTTCGCCCCGTTCCCGTATCGGTGTTCTCTTTCAGGATCGCTGGTTCATCCTGACGGGGATCCTTTTCGGGCTGATGGCTCTGACCCGTTCGGTTTCCCTGGCCCTGGTCGGTGTCGCGGTTCTATGGATCTGGTTCGTTGCCCGGGCCAGGCGGCAGGCGATCGTCCTGGCGGCGGTGGTGGCCGCCCTGACACTGCCCTGGATGCTGCGCAATACCTTCCTGCACCAACATCTGACCGGGATCGAATCTGCGCTCGGCTATGATCTCTATGTGGGTTACCATCCGCAGGGCACGGGGACCTTCCAGTATCCGCAATCCCTCGACCTGATGACGATGATCGACGACGGTGAGCGGGACGAATTGGGCCGGGAAAAGGCCTGGGAGTTCATCTCGGCCGATCCATGGCGGTTTCCGTACCTGATCCTGCGCCGGGCGGGGTATTTCTTCGGCCTGGAGAGGCGGGCCATGACCTATTTCTATTCGAACAATTTCTTTGGGTATATCCCGCAACCGGTCCTGTTTCTCCTGTCTGGTGTACTGTGCGTCCCTTTCGTCCTGATCTCCCTATCCTCCGTGCCGGGCATGCTCTTCGTGGAACGGAAGCGGGAGAAAATCCTGGTATTGGTGCTGCTGGCTTGCTACATGGTACCGCATCTCCTGATCATCGCCGAAGACCGCTTCCATCTAGCCCTGGTACCCTTTCTGGCATTGTTCGCAGCCAGCTTCTGGGTGGAAGGTCGGACACGGATGGGGGAGGCGATCGATGCCCGACACCGATACTGGCTTTTGGGCATCGCACTCGTGCTGGTTTCCCTGTTGCTGGCCACCTGGGGTCTCGAGTTGTCCCGGGACGCGGATAAGCTGCGGTTGCTTTTCGGGCCTTCCGGCAACTTGACCTATTTTCCGTATTAGGAGGCCGCATGAAAATGCTGCTCGGGGAGAGACTTCGTCTGGACTGGAAGATCGCCGTACTTACCGTCGTCTCAACGATCCTTTTAATGCTGGATGCGTATCACCCACGCCTGCTCCCATGGTTTTCCATCCTGCCCTGGTGGGCCGATAGCGGATTAAGTACCAAATACCTGGATCGCACCGTTCTATATTTCCTGGTACCGATGCTGATCGTGCTCTTGCTCTTCCGGCAGAAGCCGTCGGAGTACGGATTTTCCTTCGGGGATTGGAAGGCGGGTCTGGTGATCACGATCCTCGGCGTAGCCTTGATCGCACCCATTCTCTGGCTGGTCGGTCGCGGCGATCCGGCGATGCAGGATTATTACAAACCGTTCACCGGGTCCCTGCCCTGGAACACGCTTCTCGATCTCTTCGGCTGGGAGTTCTTATTCCGCGGCTGGCTCCTGTTCGGCTATGCCAGGAAGTTCGGACCGGAGGCGATCTGGCTCCAGGCGGTGCCTTTTGCCCTCGCTCACATCGGCAAGCCCGAAGTGGAAACCCTTTCTACGATTTTCGGGGGTTTTGTCTTCGGCTGGATCGCCTGGCGGACACGCTCCTTTCTTTATCCTTTATTGATCCATTGGTTCGTTTCATCCTTTACGATCGTCGTCGCCGCCGGGCTTCTCGGTTAAGCGCTTTTCTTTGGTCGGATACTTCGTTATAATGAGTGTTGAAATGAAGTTCCAATATCCCAAATCCAGGGGGATAAAATGAAACCAATTCACTACGTACTGATGGGAGTCCTGGCAGGCCTGCTGGCTGGCGGGGTCTTATGGGTGAGCGCATCCAACCCTTCGGGAGAACCGGTCGCGCTGCTGCCCACCTCGACGCCCGGGATGATCGTCGTCTATGTCTCCGGGGCGGTCGCACAGCCCGGCGTCTACAGTCTTCCCGAAGGGAGCCGGATCGAAGCGGCCGTTTCCGCCGCGGGTGGTTTTGTCCCGGGTGCGGAGGAGGAGCAAATCAACCTGGCGATGCCCCTGGTCGACGGACAGCAGGTGGATGTCCCCGGGATCATCCAGAGCGATCACGTGAACGCCGGGCGGGTGAATTTGAACACCGCCACGGTCTCCGAATTGGACGCGCTCCCGGGCATCGGGCCGACGACGGCCCAGGCGATCGTCGATTACCGGCTGCAGAACGGGAATTTCCGCTCCGTTCAGGAAGTTCAAAACGTCTCCGGGGTCGGCCCGGCGACCTACGAACGGATCAAAGATTACATTACGGTAGGACCCTGAGAAGATGGATCTCGACCACTTTGGTTTGATCGCCCCGCTTTACAACCGGACGGGGCCATATACGCCCTCCCGGATCTTACTGGATGCCCTCGCCATGCCTGAAGGAGCGTCTCTGCTCGACGCCGGAGGCGGGACCGGGCGCGTTGCCGCCGGACTGCGGGAGCGGTCCGCTCGGACCGTGGTCGCGGATGTGTCGATGAAGATGCTTCGTTTTGTCGGGGAGAAGCGCCTGCCTGCGGTGTGCGGCCCCGCAGAGCGCCTGCCCTTCGCGGACGGGAGCTTCGACCGGGTCCTGATGGTGGACGCCTTCCACCACCTCGAGGACCAGGCGGTCGCCGCCCGGGAATTGTTCCGGGTGCTGGCTCCTGCCGGGAGGCTGGTGATCGTCGAACCAGACATTCGCCGGCCGGTCGTGGTATTGATCGCCATCATGGAGAAACTGCTGCTGATGCGCAGCCATTTCCTATCGGGGGAGAAGATCCTGATGTTTTTCCCGCAGGAGCAGGCCCGCTTTTCTGTCTCGGAGGAACGTAACAGCATCCTGCTTGTAGTTAGAAAAGCTGCCTGAACCCCCAATGTTTGGGAGAGAGAAAAAGCCGACTTCTCGTCGGCTTTTTTGGTACGATAGGAGATTCAATCGGTGATAAAGTCGGCCATCAGCTCCCGCGCCTCGGCCAGTTTCTCCTTGGGCACGAAGACCTGCACCAGGCCCAGCCCGTCAACGGTCACCGGGATCAGGGAGCGGCCGACCGCCTCCTGGATCAGTTCCGCGTCGATGCCATGGGCTTCGAGCAAGCTTTCCAGCAGGTCGGCGTTCAGGCGGCCGCTCACTTCGGTCAGTTTTGCCCAGGTTAATTCGTCCATAAGGTTACCTCCAAGTCAGGATGAACAGGATGGTGAATAGCGAACTGACCAGCAGCTGCCGGAGCCCGATGCGGGTCGGTTTGACCCCGACAGCCGGATGGTCGATGCCCCACAGCGTTTCCAGCCACTGCACAGCAAAGGCCAGGAAGAGCAGGCTGGAAGTGATGCCGGTAAATCCAGCGGTCAGTGCAGCAGCCAGATTGAAGCTGGTGTACAGGAAGGCCCGCTGGCCCGATTTCCAGCGCTCGGGTCTTTGTGGAATTGCATGCAGGACGCGCTGGTTCAGGCGCAAATAGGCGTAGACGATGGATGCTGCCGACTGCAACCAGACCAGTCCCCAAAGCAGCAGTCCCTGCCAGATCTGCCCTTCGTGGCCGATCCAGTAGGCGGCCGGAGCGGAGAGGGCAAGAACTCCGGAGGCGGCGATCTCGACGCCGGCCTGCTTCCGTTCGGCCCTCCGGCTGACGAGGAACATATGCAGCGCGAACACCGGCACGGCGGGGATGGCCAGCACCAGCAGCCGCGCAGATCCGGACAGGACCAGGCCGATCATCCCGCCCAGGATCAATAGGGCGTAAAACGAACTCCACAGCAGGCTGGCAGGCAGGTCGGTGCGCGGACGCCGTCCGGAGAGCACCTTGACCAGGATCGAGAACGGTTGGCGCAGAAAGAAGGCTGCCAGGGATGTGAAGGTGAGAAATCCCGATGCCAATGAAAAGCGTCCGCTGGCGAAGAGGCCGATCAACAAGGGGGAGAGGAGAAAGACCCAGGAGCCATGGTCCTGCGGGATGGCGATATGGGGACTGTGAAGAGGATCATTGCGCATGCCGGGATCAATTCAACCACTGGGCGGCTGCGCGCGCCAGTTCGGTAAGCGGCCCAATGCGCGTGGTGCAGCGCGGCAGGGATTCGATGAACAGCTTGCCATAGCCCTTGGTCAGGATGCGGCGATCCAGGATGGCGACCACGCCCCGGTCGGATTGGGTTCGGATCAACCGGCCAAATCCCTGCCGGAAGCGCAGGATCGCCTCGGGAAGGTGATATTCGTTGAAGGGATCTTCGAAGGTTTCCGCCCGGGCGGCGATCAGCGGGTCCGTGGGGACGTCGAAGGGCAGTTTGACGATCACCAGCACAGAAAGCGCTTCACCGGGAACGTCGACCCCTTCCCAGAAGGAGCGCGTCCCAAGCAGCACGGCCTTGCCACTGCTCTTGAAGGACTCAAGCAGAGTGTTGGCGGAAGCCCCTTCCCCCTGTTCGAAGACAACGATCTCTTCCCGGGCGAGGGCGGGTCCGATGTTCTTGGCGGTGCGTTTGAGCTGGGCATAGGAGGTGAACAGGACCAGCGCCCGGCCCTGGCTGGCCTTGCACAGCTGGACCAGGGTCCTGTCGAGCTGGTGCTGATAGTCGGGGACATGCGGTTCGGCGATGTCGTTCGGGATGTATAGCAGGGCTGCGGTCTCGTAGTCGAAGGGGGAACCGAGCGCAAGTTCGTCGGCTTCGTCCGCGGTGAGCGTATTGCGGATGTAATTAAATTCGCCATGCGTGGTCAGGGTTGCAGAGGTCAGGATGACGGCGCGTTTTTCGTGCCAGAGGTATTTCTCCACCAGCGGCCCGATCTGGACCGGGGCGGCATTCAAGGCCAGGCGGTTGTTGTTCGGGTTGAATTCCACCCAGTAGACGTAATCGTTGGAGGGCTCGAAGATCATTGCCCCGACCATGCTTTCCGCTTCGGTCAAACGACGGAAAAGATTCCCAAGGTTGCTGATCGTGTCCTCGAGATCATCCGCGCCGTTGGCATACAATTCCGAACAGCCTTTTTGCAGTTCGCTGATCAAGCCGGTGAACAGGGCGAGGGTTTCCGCGGCGCTGCTCCAGGCGATCTCCACCCCGTCCCATCCGGGCTGCGTGCGTGTGGCCGGGAGGATGCGCTCCTGCCAGGCGTAGTTGCCGTTCGGCTGGCCCTCGCGCTGCATGGAGACGAAATCGCCCAACGAGACAAAAAACTGACGGGCCTGCTCCTGCAGGCGCCAGATCAGGTCGGTGGCACGCTCCACCTTCTGGTTGAGCAGGGCAAAATCGGAGGGCTTGACCTGGTCGCGTGTGGAAGACAGGACCTGTCCAAGGACGCCGGTCGTGGAGCCGCCCGCTTCCCGGATCAGCCGCTCCAGGTCGAATTGGGTCAGCCGGAAGGACAGGGCGTCGGTCGTAGCCGCTTCCAGATGGTGGCCTTCATCGATGATCACGTGGTCATATTCGGGTAGTACTCGGTAGCCGGCTGCCACATCGGTCAGCAGCAGGGCATGGTTGACGACCAGAAGATGGGCGGCCTGGGCGGCTTGCTTGGCGAGGAAGAATGGACAAGCGCCGCCCGTCCGTTCCAGGCAGGTTTCGCTCGTGCAGGCATCGTCCTCGGCGGAGACATGCACCCAGGCATCGCGTTCCGCCGGGCCGGTCAGATTGATCTCGGCCCGGTCGCCGCTGTCGTTGGTCAGTTTCCAGACCATCAGCTTGGCCAGGACGCGCATTTCGTCCGCGTTCGACGGGCCGCGTTTCCGCAGGAGATCGAAGCGCCGCGGACAGAGGTAGTTCGAGCGGCCCTTGAGTACGGCAGCCCTCAGGTCCAGATCGAGGGCGGCACGCAGGTCGGGGATGTCTTTCTTGATCAACTGGTCCTGCAGGTTGATCGTGTTGGTCGAGATGACCACCCGGGTGTTGTTCGCCAGGGCGAAGGATGCGGCCGGGACGAGATAGGCGAAGGACTTGCCGACCCCGGTGCCCGCTTCGACCATCAGGTGCTGGTCCGTGGACAGTGCGTTCGCGATCGCCCGCAGCATCTCGACCTGTTCCTGCCGGTGTTCGAACGCCTCGAAGTACCTGGAGAAGGGACCGCCGTGTTCGAGTATGGCGGCCATTTCATCAGGATCGAGGGGGACGATCTCCTCAGCCAGTTTCAGGGGGGGAACCTTCCTGGGACCGGCCTGGTCGCCTCCGATGGCTTCGGTGGTTCCCCGGCTCCTGCCCTTTCTGGGCTGGATGCCTTCTTTGGCCCGCAGGCGCAAGGCCTGCTGGAAAGCCCAGCTTCCATCCCACTCGATCGGTTCGGCCTGGCGGACGATCTCCGCCAGCAGGTCGAGGGGCAGCTCCAGCATCATCCCCCGCAGGCGTTGATAGACGCCGTGCGTGACTCGCGCATCGTCGAGGGCGCGGTGTGTGGCTGGGAGTGGGATGGCAAGCTGCTGTCCAAGCGCTCCCAGGTTGTAGCGGCTGGCAGCCGGCATCAGTACGGATGCAAGCTGATAGGTGTCGATCCGGTCGTTCAGTTCGAAACAGCCATACTTCCTAAAGAAAGAAAGGTCGAACTGGAGATTGTGCCCCAGGATGGGGGCATCTCCGACAAAGGCGATCGCCTGGTCGAGCAATTCCTTGATGCGCGGAGCCTGGCGGACCATCTCGTCCGAGATGCCGGTCAGACCGGTGATGAACTCCGGGATATGGCGTCCCGGGTTGACCAGCGAAGACCACTCGTCTTCGACGCGGTTGCCGTCGAAGCGGCGCATGCCGATCTCCAGGATCGCGTCGGATTGCGGGTCGAGGCCGGTGGTTTCGATGTCCAGAGAAACGATGGAGGTCATAAGAGGAATGTTTTCCGTCCAGGCGAATTAGAACAAGTGTACCATAAAGCGCGGGGGTCAGAGAAAAAGAAAAGAGGCTGCCCGGCGAGATGCGAGCAGCCTCCGGTCGTGGAATGGGTTCTCTATACGTCCTGCTGGGGAGCCGGGAGGACGCTGCGGATGGTTTCCAGGCTGAGCGCGGGAATTGTCTCCTCGCGGGCGAGGTTCTTGATGAACTCCTTGAACTCCTTGGGCTTCATGGCAGGCAAAGGGCTGTCGTTCGCCTGCAATTCAACCTTGGGGTGCACGAAAAGGAGCGCGGCCTGTATCTCCGGCGCCGGCTGGCCTTCCGGCAGTTTTCGTTGGAAGAAGCGCTGCATGGTCTCGATTTCGGAAGCGGCGTCCAGGTCCGGTCGGCCGATCCCCTCGCCGCCGAAGAAGCGCATGTAGTTCTGGATCGCGCCGCCCCCGCGCAGCTTCCAGCGGTTCTTCTCGTAGCGGATCGTACCGGCCTGTTGGTAGGGCAGGATGGCCCAGACCCCCGCCGGACCAACCAGGAGATGCGCGGCTGGCGCCAGATAGTGGTAGATCGTATACTCTCGGCCCAGGCCTTTCAGGCCCTGCTCGATCAACTGGTCCGGGCGGGGGGTGCGACCCCAGCGATTGGTGAAGTACATTCCCAGCTGGGAAAGGAAGAAACCCAGCAGCAGCGCGCCGAAGGAGAAGGTGATCTGCTCCGGCAGCTTGATCGTGATGTAGAAGCCGAGCCCCAGGATGGCGAAAGCTCCAATGCTGGTGTACTGACCGATCTTCTTGTTTCGGTTGATGACTTTCGTGTTGCTGTAGGATCTCATGCCGGCCTCGCCTTAAGGGATTGTTCGATGGCGGCCTGGATCGCTTCCACGACCCCGGCTTCGTAGGTCGTCTTGGCAACCTTGATGGCGCTCTGGATGGCGACCGGACCGGAGCGTCCGTGCCCGATGAAGACCAGACCGCGTACACCCAGCAGGGGGGCGGCGCCCTGGTCGTCCGGGTCAAGCAGCTTCTTCAGCTTTCGCAGTGTCGGGCGGACCAGCAGCCCGCCGATCTTGGCGGTCAGCGGGCCGTTATTGATCAGTTCCTTGATCTTGTCGGTGAGCAATTTCGCCACCGCTTCGGAGGATTTGAGCATGACATTGCCGGTAAAGCCGTCGGTGACGACGACATCCACTTTCCCGCCGATGACCTCCTTGCCTTCGACGTTCCCGTAGAAGTTCAAACCGGAGTCGGCCAGGAGCGGGTAGGTGTGCTTGACCAGATCGTTGCCCTTCCCGGCTTCCTCCCCGTTCGAGAGCAGGCCGAGGCTGGGATTCTTCACCCCGCGGGCCTTTTCGGCATAGATCGTCCCCATGATGGCAAACTGGAGCAGGTTCTCAGGCTTGCAGTCCGGGTTGGCGCCCACATCGAGCACCACACACGAGCCGGTTGCGGTCGGGAAGATCGGTGCCAGCCCGGGCCGGTCGACGCCCTGGATCGTCCCCAGGCGGAAATAGGCGGTGACGGATGCCGCCCCGGTGTTCCCGGCGGTGACGAAGGCGTCCGCTTCGCCGTTCTTGACCAGGTCGATCCCGACGGCCATGGAGTTCTTCGAATTCGGGCGCCTGGCCTTAAGCACCAGCGCCATGCCCTTGTCCTCCATGGTCAGCATCTCCGGGGCATGTACGACCCGAATGGGGAGGTTGCCGGGATTCTTGGCTGCCAGCACCGGGGCGATCTTTTCTTCGTCACCGACCAGGATGATCTCCACCCCGTATTCCCGGGCTGCCATGACGGCGCCCGTGACGTCCGGGACGGGGAACTCATCGCTTCCCATGGCGTCGACCACAATTCGAGTCATTTGTCCTCCGCAGGAAAAAGATTGCTTGACAAGCAAAGCAACATGATTATAATACGACCTGCCCGCGCTGGTGCTGGAATTGGCAGACAGGCATGGTTGAGGGCCATGTGCCGCAAGGCGTGGGGGTTCAAGTCCCCCCCAGCGCACCAAGAGAATCCCGCTGAGATCAGCGGGATTTTTCGTCCATGTGAATGCTTGACATCCATTCCTGCATGCTTATAATAAAATCACTGGACCCTAGGCAGATGCCTGAACGGTTCCAGACAAACCAACCAGGAGGAAGAAATGAAACGCTCGTTCGTATTTGTCTTGTCCGCCGTCCTGATCGCAGCCCTGTTGCTTCCCGCCTGTGGTCCGGCCAAGCAGGTGGTGACCGTTGCCATGGATGCCACCTGGCCGCCCTTTGAATACACCGATGAGAATCAGAATATCATCGGTTACGACGTGGATCTGATCACCGCCATTGCTGAGAACCAGGGCTTCGAGATCGAGATCGTGAATGTTCAGTGGGATCCTCTGCTGGCCGGCATGGCCACCTGCCAGTACGATGTTGCCGTATCCGCCATGACGATCACCGAGGAGCGCCGCCAGTCGTTCAACTTCTCCGAGCCCTATTTCGCCGCCGGGCAGCTGATCGCGGTGGCGATCGACAATACCGATGTTGCCAGCCGGGACGATCTGGGCGGTAAAACGATCGGCGTGCAGCTCGGTACGACCGGTGACATCGAAGCACAGTCCATCGCCGGTGCCACGGTGAAATCCTACGACCAGATCTCCCTGGCCTTCCTCGATCTGATGAACGGGCAGGTCGATGCCGTCATCGCCGATAACACCCTGGTCTATGCCTATGTCAACGAGAACGCCGACAAGATCAAGGCCGTTGGCGATGTCTTCACGGCGGAAGAGTATGGCATTGCTGTCTGCAAGGACAAGCCTGAACTGCTGGACACGATCAACGCCGGTCTGGCAGCCATTACAGCCGAAGGGTATCTGGACGAGCTGAACACCAAGTGGTTCTCCGGTAACGAATAAGCCCAGTTTGTTTTTCCACGCGGGGCGGCGAAAGCCGCCTCGCTTTCATAATTGGAGGTGGCATGCCCGACCAGACAAAACATCATTCATCTGCAAAGGCGATCGTCGTCCCGTCCGAGCAGCGCCCGGACGCCTGGTGGTGGCTGCTGCTGATCGTCATTGGCCTGGTCGCCCTTTTGGTGTTGATCTCCCCGGCCGGTACGCCGGAGGGTGAGCTTCCCATCTACCGCCGGATCTTTGTTTATGTACTCAGCGGTGTGGGCATTTCCGTCTTCGTCACGATTGCATCCTATCTGATGACCGTCGTCTTCGGCCTGTTCGGCGGACTGGGGCGGTTGTCAAAATCCCGGGCGGTCAGCGGGATCACCACCCTGTATGTCGAGCTGGTGCGCGGCATCCCCTTGATGGTACAGCTGATCTGGTGGTACTATGCCTTCCCGGCGGTGATCCGCGGCCTCGGAGATGATTTCGGGATCGCCTTCCTGTCGAACTACCGGGCGCCGGCTGTACCGATGGCGATCCTCGGCTTGACCTTTTGTTACGGCGCTTACATGAGCGAGATCTACCGGGCCGGGATCCAAAGCATCCCCAAAGGCCAGATGGAAGCCGCCCTCAGCCTGGGGATGACCAAGTTCCAGGCCCTGCGGCACATCATCATCCCGCAGGCGATCCGGGTCATCCTACCGCCGATGGGCAATGAATTCATTGCCTTGCTCAAGGATTCGTCGCTGGTCAGCGCAGTCGCCGTGGCGGACCTGACCCGCCGCGGGCACGAGATCATGTCGCGCACCTACAAGCCGATCGAGACCTGGGTCATGGTGGCCTTGCTGTACCTGATCCTGACGCTTTTCTCGGCACGCATTGTCACGTTCCTGGAGCGAAAACTGAAGGTGGAGGGGCGCTAAGCCCGACTTTTCAAAGCGATCCCGAAAGGATAGCGGCGTATGTCCGCTATCCTTTTTATTGGAACGCGGGATCGAATCCTTGCAAGGAGGCAGCATGGCCGTCATTTTTCCCAGCCCTGAATGGTTGAAGTCCCTGGAGGCAAAGCTCAACAGCGATACCCATTACGCCGAGATCGCCAGGAAATGGGAAGGCGATCTGGCGTTCGAGATCCAGCCCTCCGGTCCGGTCGCAGGTCCTATCTACTATTATCTGGACCTCTGGCATGGGACCTGCCGCAAGGCCGAGGTACTGGAGGATCTCACCGCGGTCAAACCGGTCTTCGTCCTGCGCGCACCTTACGAGAATATGGCCCGCATCCTGAAGGGCGAACTGGACCCGATGCAGGCGATGATGACGCGCAAGCTGCAAGTTCAGGGCAACATGGCCTATATGATGCGCAACGTACCGGTCGTCCTGGATTTCGTCCGATGTGCCAGGGAAGTCACCTCGGAAATCCTCGTTTAGCAGTCAGGCGCCATGCAACCGATCCTGAAGATCGATCTATGCACCGGAAAGACCCACGATTATCAGATCCCGTCGGAATGGGAGCGTGCCTATCTGGGCGGCTCCTCCCTGGCGGCGCGCATTCTCTATGAGGGTTTGACAGCCGACCTGGACCCATTTTCTCCGGAAGCGCCCTTGCTGTTTCTCAACGGCCCGCTCTCCGGAACGGCGGGACCGACGACCGGGCGGTTCGTTGTCTGTGGGAAATCCCCAGCCACAGGCCTGTGGGCGGAATCGAACTGCGGTGGTTTCTGGGGACCGGAGCTTCGTTTTTGCGGTTATGACGGTCTGTGGGTAAGCGGGCGCGCCGACCGGCCGGTCTATCTCTGGCTGGACGACGGACGTCTCGAGATCCGGGATGCGGCATTCATCTGGGGGCAGGACACATATGAATCCCAGGCCAGTATTAAAAGCGACCTGGGGGTACCGCAGGCGCGCGTGCTGACCATCGGTCCGGCGGGTGAGAACCGCGTTCTCCTGGCGGGTCTGTTCTGCGATCACGGCCGGACCGCCGGGCGGACCGGTCTTGGCGCGGTCGCCGGGGCCAAGAACCTGAAGGCGATCGCGGTCAAGGGCAGTCACAAGCCGCCGCTGGCCCGCCCGGAAGCCTACCTGCCTTTGCGTTCCGAGTCCAACCGCATCGTTAAAAGCGATAACATTGCCCAGGTCACTCATGCGCTTGGCACTGCCGGTGTGGCGGATTATGCCGATTACATCGGGTCGATGCCCAAGAAGTATTACCACCAGGGAGTGTTTGAAACCGTGGACAAGGTCTCCGGATCAACCATGGCGGAGACGATCCTGGTGGGCGTCAGCGCCTGTCACGCCTGTGTGATCGCCTGCGGCCGGGTGGTGAACCTTGGGGATGGGATCCGCCGCAAGGGTCCGGAGTACGAGACCGTCGTCGGCTTCGGTCCGAACCTGCTGAATGACAATCTGGAAGAGATCGTCCGCCTGAACGAGCTCTGCGACCGGCTGGGCATGGATACGATCAGCGCTTCCAATACGCTTGGCTTGGTCTTCCACCTTTACGAAAAAGGTGTCATTGGTTCAGATGAGGTGGGCTTCCCGCTTGCCTGGGGTGACACCCGGGCTGCGGGCCGGCTGCTGGAGATGATGGCAAAGCGCCAGGGCCTGGGCGAATGGATGGCGCAGGGTTCGCGCCGGCTGGCGGCGCATTTCAACGCCGAAGAGGAGGCCGTCCAGGTCAACGGGTTGGAGGCCGCCTACCATGACCCGCGCGGCGTTACCGGCATGGCCCTGGTTTACGCCACCAGTCCGCGCGGCGCCTGTCATAACAAATCGGATTACTTCTTCGTCGATTGGGGCCAGGCGGATCAGAGTCTTGGGTTGGATTTTTATGAAAGACAGGCTGGAGCGGAAAAGGCCGCCAACGTCGCCCGGCACCAGAACTGGCGCGCCGTTTGCGACTCGCTGGTCATGTGTATTTTCGCCAATCTTGGTCCCGATATGGTGGTGGACCTGATCAACGCCGCCTGCGGCTATGACCTGACAGTTGACGAGACATTGCGTTGCGGAGAACGCGGCTGGACGATCAAACGGGCGATCAACCATCGGCTGGGACTGACCCGCGCGAACGATCGCCTGCCGAAAGCATTGCTCGAGCCTCTCGCCGACGGACCTTCTGCCGGTTTTGTCCTGGACCTCGCCTCCATGCTGGAAGCATACTATCAGGCGCGCAGCTGGGATCCGGTAACCGGCCGGCCGACGGCCGGGCTGCTTCAATCGCTTGGACTGGAGGATGTCAGGCGTGATCTATGGGGATGATTTGGTACAATCTGATCTGAGCTTGGGTCATTGCGAGCATTGTGTTGCCGGCCTTCCTTGAAGCTTGGGAAGGCCTGGATATTTGCCGTGTGTAGAAAAAAGGAGGCGATATGAAGCTGGTCAGCGTCGAACAGATGCAGGCCATTGAACAGGAAGCGAACGAGGCTGGCCTGACTTATGCGATGATGATGGAGAATGCCGGACGGAATCTCGCCCGTGAAGTATTAAAACTGTCTTATGCCCAGGATGAGGACGAAGAAGGCATGCAGGTTCTCGGCCTGGTTGGTTCCGGCAACAACGGCGGGGACACCTTGATCGCCCTGGCAAACCTGGCGGAAAAGGGCTGGATCGCCCGCGCCTACCTCGTCGGGCGCAAACCGGGAGAGGATCCACTGGTCAAGCGACTGGAACAGGCAGACGGCGAGATCTATCGCTCCGATAAGGATGAGGACCGGTTGCAGTTGCAGGCATTTCTGGAGAGCGCGGACGTGCTTCTGGATGGCGTCCTCGGGACGGGTTTCAAACTGCCCCTCCGCGGTGAAGCCGCCAGGGTGCTGGCTGCTGTGCGCGACTTGCTAGAACAGATGGAATGGCCGCCGCTGGTCGTCGCGGTCGATTGCCCGTCCGGTGTGGATTGCGATTCTGGCGAAGCGTCTCCACAGGCGATCCAGGCGGATGCCACGGTGACCATGGCTGCCGTCAAGCAGGGTCTCCTTAAGCTGCCGGCCTACGAGCTGGTGGGTGAACTCCGACTGGTCGGGATCGGTGCGCTGGAAAACCTGAAGACCTGGCAGTCCGTTACCGGGCAGGTCGCTGACGATGAACAGATGCGGTTGCTCCTGCCACAACGCCCCGCAGATGCCCACAAGGGCACCTTTGGAACGGTGCTGGTCGCGGCCGGCTCCATCAACTATACCGGAGCCGCCTACCTGGCCGGAAAAGCAGCCTATCGGATCGGGGCCGGTCTGGTCACCCTGGCCGTTCCGGCTCCCATCCATGCCGCGCTGGCCGGGCAATTGCCGGAGGCCACCTGGGTGCTGCTGCCACATGAAATGGGGGTCATCGCTGCCGCGGCCGCCGACGTTCTGCTCAAGAACCTGGAGCGGGTCACGACCTTGCTGGTCGGACCCGGCCTCGGCCTGGAGGATACGACCGGGGATTTCCTGCAAGCTTTGCTCAAAGCCGGTGCGGCGGGCAAGTCCGGTCACAACCGGCTTGGGTTCGTGCGCTCCGGCGAGGCGGGGACAGGCAACATCCCGTCCGCCATCCCATTGCCCCCGCTGGTCGTGGACGCGGACGGCTTGAAACTTCTGGCACGGCTGGAGAACTGGCCTGGGCGTCTGCCGGCAATGACGGTGTTGACGCCGCACCCGGGCGAGATGGCCGTCCTGACCGGTCTGAATGTCGAAACGATCCAACAGGATCGGCAAGGAATTGCCGCCCGATTTGCAAAAGCGTGGGGGCATGTGGTGGTCCTGAAGGGGGCGTTTACGGTCATCGCCGCACCGGACGGGGATTCAACCACCATCCCGGTCGCCACTCCGGGGCTGGCGCGGGCCGGTTCCGGGGATGTCCTTGCCGGTGTGATCGCCGGGCTGCGCGCCCAGGGAGTGGGTGCGTACGAGGCTGCCGTGGCCGGTACCTGGATCCATGCCCGGGCTGGGCTGGCTGCCACGGATATGCTGGGAAATTCTGCCTCGGTCCTGGCGGGCGATCTGCTCGAGACCATCCCGGACATTTTGGCTGAATTGCTTTGAGGATACCTAAAAAAGGAGCCTGGAAACCCAGGCTCCTTTTGGATTCGAGTTGCGATCAGCTCTTCAGGAATTCTTCCAACGCGCCCTTGCTGATGCGGTAGGCGTTGCCGAGCTTCTTGGCTTTCAGGCTGCCGTCCTTGATGGCGGCGAGTACGTCCTCCTCGGAGACCTTCATGATCGCCGCAGCTTCGGCGGGGGTCATGACGTCAGGGGTGGCGGCTGCGCCGGCGGCCGGAGCGTTCTGGGACTGCATCGCGCCCGAGGTGGCCTGCTGCATCAGGTTGCCGATGCCCATCCCTGCGCCGATGCCGGCCGTCAGGCCTGCACCACCGCTCGGATTCTGGGCTGCGTCGCGCATCGCGTCGGCCGCCTGCAGCTGGGTGTAGGTCGCCATGTCGAGCATGCCCATGGCGCGCAATTCCTCGGCGGATTTCTCGGAAGGCTTGATATTGCCGATGATAAAGCGCTTCAGGGTCAGGCCGAGGGCGTTGAACTCTTCCTCCGCCAGAGACTGGATGAAGCCGCCCATCTCGATCGTCTTGGCCATCAGTTCGGGGACGGCCATCTTGGCGCCCCACTCGTTGAGCGTGTCCTGCAGTTTGGAGAGCAGGGCCATGCGCAAGCGTTCTTCGATGGCATCGATGGTGAAGGAGGCTTTCTTGCCGACCACCTGCAGGATCAGCTGCTGCGGGTCCTTGACCTCGAAACCGTAGGTGCCGAAGCCCTGCAGCAGGGCCACACCGAGGCCCATGCCCGGGTTGCGGACCAGGATCGGCTGCGGGGTGCCCCATTTGCGGTTGGCGAATTCCTTCATCGAGACGAAATAGACTTCCGCCGGGAAGACGGCCTTGCCGTTGGTCAGCAGGTCCTGGAATTTCTGGGTCAGCAGGGGAACGTTGGCCGTGGCGATGATGTGACGTCCGGGTCCGAACTTGTCCAGGGCGATACCATCGCGGAAGAAGACGGCTGCCTGTCCATCGCGAACGATGATGTTCGAGCCGAGGCGGTAATCGCCGTCGGAGGTGTTGTCCGGGAAGCGATGGACCAGTTCGTTCTCCATCTCGTTCGTATATTCGATGACATCAAAAATGCGTGCCATAGTTCTCTCTCCTTTTGTGATTTTTCAATGGATTCATTATAGCCGAAGCATGTGAGGGTTACAAGCGGTTGCGGTCACGATTAATGTACGCAAGCCCTGGAAAAAAGTTTTGAGGCCTTATCTCGGCTCCTGCATCGGGCGTCCGGAACCGCCGCTGCGCAGCTGCAGGATCTCGGCCAGGATGCTGACCGCGATCTCCTCCGGCGTCTCAGCCCCGATGCCGAGGCCGATCGGGGAATGGACGCGCTTCAGCTGCTCATCCGGGATCCCGTTCTCGTTCAATTTCTTGACCGTCTCCGCCCAGCGGCGGCGCGAACCGATCACGCCGATGTAGACGGCGGGCGTCTCGAGCAGGGCAGGCAGCCCGGCCGCATCGACCTGAGAGCCGCGCGTCGTCAGGACCAGGTACGTATTCGCGGTGATCTCCATGCGCAGCGGTAGTTCTGCCAGCGGGACGGGCTGGAACTCGTCCGCGTCCGGGTTGGCTTGCGGGGTGCAGAACTCGGGCCGGTCGTCCGAGACGACCACGCGGAAGCCCAGCCATTTGGCCAGATGGGCGACGGCCTTGCCGACATGGCCGCCGCCGGCGACGACCAGGGTTGCGGGGGGTAGGATGGGTTCCACAAAGACCTCCACCAGACCGCCGCAAACGCCCACGTCTCCGCGGGTCGGGTCGGTCATGGTATACGACAGCAGGCGCGGACGGCCGTCCTTCAGCGCCTGCAGCGCCTCCAGACGGACGCGGTTCTCGAGCTCACCGCCGCCGACCGTGCCGAGGATCCGCCCGTCCGGGTAGACCAGCATCTTGGAGGTGGCATGTCGCGGCGTGGACCCGCTGGTGCGCACCACCGTGCACAACGCAGCCGAGCGGTGTTCGGCTTCTACAGCCGCGAGAGCCTGATAGAGGGATGCCACGGCTAGCGTTCCAATAGACCCAGCACCACCGGCAGCAGCTGCTTCTTGCGGCTGACCACGCCCTCCGCCAGCCGAGTCCCGTCCGGCTCGGGCGGGTAGGGCAGGTCGGAGAGCTGCGGGGGTTCATCCGTGAGCAGCAGGCGGCTGGAGGTGTTGACCACGTCCGTGACCATCAGCATGGCGAAATCCAGGGCGCGCTTGTCCCGCAGGGCTGTCAGCGCCTCGCGCAACGGCGGCAGGTGCTCGCCCAATTGCACCAGGTCGGTCACCTCGGCCTGGGCGATGGCGAAGCGGAGGCCGCCGGCCTCGTACTGTTTCAAGTCCGTGCTGACGATCTCCTGCGGGGTACGGGCGGACAGGCCGGCACTGGCTCCCAGCACCTGCTTCCCGTAGGACTGGAGCGTTTCACCGGTCAGCGCGCTGCCGCGGACGAAAGCCCAGCGCCCGAGCCGGTCGGCGGCCTTGCGGTCGCGCTCGGTCGTCGTCGGCGAGGTCAGGATGAGCGTGTCCGAGAGCAGGCCCGAGAGCAGCATTCCGGCGATCTGCGGAGGTGCGGAAAGCCCGGCTTCCTCGACCTGCTCGGAGACCAGGGTGGAGGTGCTGCCGACGATGTCGACGGTGAATTTGATCGGCACGTGCGTCGACGGATTGCCTAGGCGGTGGTGGTCGAGGATCTCCAGCAGCTCGGCTTCCTCCAGATTGGCGATGGCCTGGCGCGGTTCGTTGTGGTCCACCAGGATGACCTTCAGGCGCGGCGGGTTGAGCAGGTCGCGCTGGCGGCAGACACCCACGTAGAGGCCCTTGTCGTCGGCAACAAAAAAGTCGTCGCCTTCTTCCCGCAGGATGCGGTTGAGCGAATCACGGATGCGGCCGTTGGCCGGGAAGCGGATCACGTCCTCGTTGCAGGCTTCCCGGCTGGGGACGTCCAGGATCTCGGACAGCTGCAGCGCCTGGCGGCGCGGGCTCGGGCCGACCAGCTGGTTGACCAGCCGGAACAGGCTGGTGCCGGTCACCAGTCCACACGGTATGCCGGCCTCATCGACGACCGGCGCGACGCCCCAGGTGCGCGAGGCGATCGCCCAGGCGTCCCGCAGGGGGGCATCCGGAAGGGCGGTATCCAGCCGGCGGGTGACGGATTCGAAGCGCGGTGAGGCATCGTTGAGCAGGAAGGGGGGATCAAGCTCGAGCTTCTTTAAAACCCAGGCGGTCTGCGGGTTGACCGCCCCGGCCCGGCAGGCGAGCGTATCCACTCCATCGCGCTCGCGTAAAAGCCAGGCGTATCCCATGGCAGCCGCCACGGTGTCGGTGTCCGGATTGACGTGTCCAATGACATGGATTTTATCGACCATCACACCTCCGCAAGTTCTTTGTCGAGCCAGGTGTCCAGATCGTTCATCGTGTTCAGGAAGGCGCGCTCCAGGTCGATACCGTGTGCCTCGGCGAGGGCGATGACGGACCACAGGCAATCGGAAAGTTCGTGGGCCAGTTTTGCATCCGCATCGGCGATGGAACGCCTGCCTTCTGCGGCCACGACCAGCTTGGCCAGATCACCCACGTCGCCGACGAAGCCAAGCGCCAGTTCCTCACGGCTCCATGCGGCGCCGTATCTTTTCCGTTCCAGGTCCGCACAGCGGGCACGGACCTGGCTGGCGCGCTGGACGATCTGCTGGAATTCCATCGCTATGCTCCTTTGATCGCCCGCCAGATCTTCTCCGGAGTGATCGGGTTCTCGTCGATGTCCACGCCGACCGCGTCGCGCACCGCGTTGCCGACCGCCGGGGCGACCCCGTCCATCGGGATCTCGGCCACGGCCTTGACGCCGAACGGGTGACTCGGCTCGAAGGTTTCGACAAAGATGGCGGTCAATTCCGGCATCTCGTCGGCGCGGAAGATATGGTAATCGGCGAAGTCGCGTTCGCGCGCCCAGCCCCGGTCATCATACACCATTTCCTCGCAGACGGCGTAACCGAGAGCCTGGGTCATCCCGCCTTCGATCTGCCCGGAGGCGGTCAGCGGGTTGACGATCACGCCGCTGTCGACGGCCATGACCAGCTTGTCGACCGTCACCGCGCCGGTCCGGGTATCCACGCTGACCTCGGCGAACTGGGCGGCGAACGGCGGAGGCGAGGAGGGTGAGACATAGGACGCCACGCCCATGATCTGTTCCTGGTCGTTACGGTGCAGCGTATCGAGGGCGATTTCCGTCAACGGGATGCTGCGGCCGTCCGGGGCGATCGCCTGCTTATTGGCAAGGCGGATCGTCTGTGGGTCCGGCAGCCCGAGCAGTTTCGCCGCCCGGATCCTGATCCGCTCGGCAGCCATCTGGGCTGCCTTGACCGCGGCTGTCCCGGAGATGTAGGTTGTCGACGAAGCGTAAGCCCCCTTGTCGAACGGGGTGAAATCGGTGTCGGAGGAGTAGCACAGGATGTCCTCGGTCGGGACGCCGAGCACCTCGGCTGCCATCTGCGCCAGGACCGTGTCCGATCCGGTGCCCAGGTCGGTAGCGCCGACCAGCAGGTTGAACGAAGCATCGTCGTTCATTTTGATCGAGGCTCCACCCATATCCAGGTAGGGGATGGCCGTGCCCTGCATGACCAGCGCCACCCCGATGCCTTTACGGATCGTTCCGGAAGAACCCGCTGTCCGCCAGGTCTCGTTCCCGGCTTTGGCATCCCAGCCGATGGCAGCCTTGCCCTGTACCACGCACTGCTCCAGTCCGACGGTGTGGATCACCTCCGGGCGCGGCTCACGACCTTCGTTCCAGGCGGTGCTGAAGGGGTGGAATTCGCCCGGCCGGATGGTGTTCTTCAACCGGAAGGCAAGCGGGTCGAGCTCCAGGCTGCGGGCGATCTTCTCCATGTGACGCTCGACCGCCCAGTAGCCTTGCGGCACGCCATATCCCCGGTACGCTCCGGAGGGCGGGGTGTTGGTGTAGACCACGTCTGCATGGAAGCGGATGTTCGGCGATCTCCGGTATTCGCCGTCGCCGACGTACAGCGCCATGGATTTGTGCCCGGTATTGCCGGTAACGGTCAGGGCATGGCAGCCGTAGGCGCCGGTATCGGACAGGACGATCATCTCGTTGGCTGTGATCGTGCCATCATGCTTGACACCGGTCTTCATCTTGATGCGCATCGGGTGGCGCGAGCGGGAGGCGGTGAACTCCTCCTCGCGGCTGTACTCATACAGGACCGGACGGCCGGTGGCGATGGTCAGATGGGCGGCCACGTCCTCCATCAGGACCTCCTGCTTACCGCCGAAGCCGCCGCCGATGCGCGGTTTGATCACGCGGATGCGTTTGACCGGCAGGCCGAGTACGGGAGCCAGCATGCGCCGGACATGGAACGGGACCTGGGTGCTGGTGCGGATCACCAGGCGGTCGTCCTCGTCCCAGTAGGTCAGAGCGACGTGCGGCTCGATGTGGGCCTGCTGGACCTTGGGCACGGCGTATTCGGCCTCGAAGATCTTGTCCGCCTCGGCAAATCCTTTGTCCACATCGCCGATGTCGATGCGGATCTCAGCGGCCAGGTTCTTCGCCGGATCACAGACCGCGAAGGGAACATACTCCGGCTCGTCGTGGATGCGCACCGCGCCGGGCGCCATCGCATCGCCCATGGCCAGAATGGCTGGAAGCGGCTCGTAATCGACTTCGATCAGGCGCAGGGCCTGTTCGGCGATCTCGGTCGTCTCGGCCGCCACAAAGGCGACCCGGTCGCCGACAAACCGCACTTTGTTGTCGAGCGAGAAAGAATCAAACGGTCCGGGGATCGGATCGGATTGACCGGCGGTCGAGTAAATTACGCGCGGGATGTCCTGCCAGGTCAGCACCGCGGCCACACCGGGCAGGGCACGAGCATTGGATGCATCGATGTGTAGGATGCGGGCATGCGCATGCGGCGAGCGCAGGACCCGGGCGTGGAGCATGCCGCGCATTTCCAGGTCGGCGGCAAAGGCCGGCTTGCCCTGGGCCAGCTTGACGGCGTCCAGCTTGGGCTCGGGTTTGCCAACATTCTGATACGGCCGGGTCTCCGGGGCGAGCACCATGCGCGGCGTGACGCGTGTTTCGGTTGACAGCGTCCCGTCATTGGGGGCTGCGGGCGGCTCGGTCTGCGGTGTGCCCAGATCGAGGACGCCGCCGATCTCGATCGATTCGACCGCTTCCCCGCGCATCACCGCTGCGGCGCGCTGGATGGCCATGACCGGCTTCAGATACCCGGTACAGCGGCAGAGCACGCCCGAGATCGCGGCGCGGATCTCCGCCTCGCTCGGATCGGTGTTGCGTTCGAGCAGCGCCAGCGCCGCCAGGATCTGTGCCGGGGTGCAGTAGCCGCACTGGATCGCGCCGGTCTCGATGAAGGCGCGCTGGAGAGGATGCAATCCGTCGGTTTTCCGCCAACCCTGATCTGGATGTTCGCCAAGACCTTCGATCGTGACGATCGGGTGCCCGGCGGCCTGGGCGGCGAGGATCGAACCCGCGTTCACCGGGCGGCCGTCCAGTAGAACGGTATCCGCTCCGGTCAGGGAATGCTCGTCCCCAAACTTGATGCCGTGATAGCCCAGCCTGCGCAAGGCATGCAGGAGAGTGTCCGCGGGATCCAGGTCCAGGTCGACGTCTGTTCCGTTGATTTTCATTTGCACGTTCATGGGATCACTCCTGATCGCCGGATTTCCCTTGCCCCGTCTTCGCAGAGGGAGGATGCAGTGTCATTTTCGCTTCCCGGCCAGCCAGGCGATTCCTGATGCCAGACCGGTAAGCAGCAGGCCGCCGGCTGCGACGAATAGACTCTGGATGATCGCCAGCAAGGCAAGGAATAAAACGTAGAATTCTGGCAGGGTCCAGGTGATGCTCGCGCCATGCATGGCAAAATTGAGCAGAATGGGCAGCAGCAACAGATATAAGATGAACCAGATGCTGCCCAGGGATAAGCCGGCCGCCTGGCGCGGTGTTTTCCGGAATGCTTTCAAGCCCAGCATGGCGACCAACCAACCCGCCACCAGGGCGGCAAGGCAGGTGATGGCGACATACTGGATCAACCAGCTTTCGCTATCCACCGAGGTCAGGGAGTACGTGCGACCGTCCAAAACCGCATAGCGGAAATTGAATACCGCCAGGTAGGCCAGTGCTCCGAGCAGCATCCAGAGGCTGCGGCGGTCCTTGCGCAGGTGGAGCAGATAAGCAGGCGTGAATGCCAGGAAGACGGCCAGGACGTTCCGCCAGACGCGTTCCCGGGCAAGACGGCCGGCTCGCGCCTGGTCCATGGCAGTCAAGTAGGAGGCGGAATTGGTGGGGTCCGGCCGGCTGGCGGTTTGATTGCCTATGGCGCTCTCGTACGTTTCGAAAAGTGTGCGCTTCTGGGCCAGGTCGGATTCCCGGAGAATCGCTTCCTGCTCCGGACTCAGGGTCAACATTTCGAACAGAACACGACCCTGGCTGGAGGCTGGCAGGTTGGTACCCAAAAGGGCTGCTGCGGTTGGGGCGATGTCCACCATTTCCATGTCTGCATAAGTCCCCGGGCGGACACCTTTTCCCGCCAGGACGAACGGTTCCACCAGCGTGACGGCCTCCGCGCCGCCATGACCGCCCCGGTCGATCTGGCCATGATCGGATATGACCAGGAGCGTATCCTGGCTCAGGTCCATGCCTGCGGCGATCTGGCGGAGGTGATCGTCGACCCGCTGGGCTGCAGCGCTCCAGCGAGAGTCGAGCGGTCCGCCTTCATGATGACCGGCATAATCCACCTGGTCCAGGTGGATGAGGATGAGTTGGTAATCCTCTGCCATCCAGGGCAGGGCCTGGTCGGTCACCTCGATATCTGCGGACCGATCTTCACCCCGGGTATAGAAACCGGCGTCGACGCCGCTGTCCGCCAGCATCTGTTCGAACCAGGCATACCCGGACACGGCTGTGTTCAGGCCCGCCCGGTCCGCGGCGGCAAAAAGATCATCCTGGGTGAATGTGCGGACAGTCTCGAAGTCCGAAGGATTGAAAAGCTGGGCATCGTTGATCTCCGGCCAGGCACCGGTCAGGATGGTGTTCCAGCCTGGCGCGGAATAGGATGGCGACCGGCTGTGCATTCTGGCGGAAGCGCCCTGGGCGCGGAGTTCGTTCAGGAATGGCATCGTTTGTTCGTCAAGCGAAGTATCCAGGCGCAGGGCATCGATCAGCACGATGACAAGTTTGTCCGTGATGGGTTCACCGACCGCCGTCCCAGGCTGCGGTGGGGCCCCAGCTAGCGGGGAACGATAGGAAAAGCCCGAGCCCATTAAACCGGTGGCCCAGAAGTAAGCGCCGATGGCGACGGCCAGACAGCCAAAAATTCCGATCAGGATCCAGTCGATGGGTCTACGGTGTTTCAAGATTGTTCTCCTGAGCAGTGGCGTTTCGGATCTCGTCCCGTAAGCGGTCGATCGGCAGGCGGGCGCCGGAAATGTCCTGATACAACCACAGATCCCAGCCGTTTGCCGGCGCGTTTTCGACGAGTTGTTTGGCGACGGCGTGGATGGACCCGGTGATCCTGCCGCAGCGCAAGCTGCCATCGGCAAGAACGGTTGCCTGCCTGGATGGATCGGGCGCGAAATACAGGGTTTGGCCTGCCGTCAGCAGGCCGGCTTCGAGCAGCGCTCCGAACGGGATGCGCGCCTGGCGCCGTTTCTCGTGACCGGTAAGTGCTTCTTCCGGTGAGGTTTCGATGGCCGCGATCCTGGTCCGGGCGAGACGAACGTACTCCTGGTCGCGCTCGATGCCGATATAGTGGCGGCCCAGTTTCTTGGCCATCGCTCCGGTCGTTCCGGTCCCGAAGAAAGGATCCAGGACGACGTCGCCCGGGTTGGTGGAAGCGAGCAGCACGCGATACAACAGAGCTTCCGGTTTCTGTGTGGCATGCGCCTTCTCACCGTTGAGCCGCTGCCGTTCCTTCCCGGTGCAGAGGGGCAAATGCCAATCGGAACGCATCTGCAGGTCCTCGTTCAGCGCCTTCATGGCATGATGGTTGAAGGTGTAGCGAGCGCCTTTTTTCTTCTGCGCCCAGAGCAGGGTCTCGTGGGCATTGGTGAAACGCACGCCGTGAAAATTTGGCATCGGATTGTCCTTGATCCAGACGACATCGTTGAGCAGCCAGAAACCGAGGTCCTGCAGGATCCTGCCGATGCGGTAGATGTTGTGGTAGGAGCCGATCACCCATAACGTTCCCGTATCCTTGAGCACGCGGCGGCAGGCGCGCAGCCAGGCCAGCGTGAAGGCATCGTATTCCTCGAAGCTCCCGAACTTGTCCCAGCCATCGTCCACCGCGTCGACCTTGCTCCGATTGGGACGGTAGAGGTCCTGCATTAGCTGCAGGTTGTAGGGCGGGTCGGCAAAAACCAGGTCGATCGAGCGCTCGGGAAATTGCGCAAGAAGTTCGATGCTGTCGCCGGGGAGGATGGTATCTACGGGTAAGTCGCTCACAAATGACATCCGTTAACTTTCATGGGAGCTTGATGTCGCCAGGAAGAAGGTCGCTCCCGACAAAGGGCGCTGACGGACCTACGCGGAGCTAGCTCTCCAGGCAGCGTTTCGCCAGCACGGCTGCAATGTCGCTGCGGTACGCGGCCGTTGCCCATTCGTCGCTGGCTTCGGAATAGGCGTTGCGGGCGGCATCTTCCACGCCGCCGGGTTCGCTGCCGTCCATGGCAAGCAGTGGGGCGCTGCCCCAGCCGCCAAGCGCCAGGCGTGTGCGCCCGGAAGGCCACCGGGCCAGTGCGGCGCAAACGATCGGGCGATCGCTCGGTGTGCGGGCGACCGTCTCGAAGGAGAGGCGGGCATTCAACGGGATGTCGATCCGGATGATGAGCCGTCTCGCGAGAAGCGTACTGCGCATAGGCAATAACTCACCCAGACTGACCTTTTTCGCATCGCCTGCGAAGAGCACCTGGGCATCCAGGGCCAGCAGGACCGTGGCCAGCGGGGAACGGCCGTCGCCGGCGACCAGGCTGCCTGCCAGTGTCCCTTGATTGCGCAGGTTGAGGGGCGCTTCCAGTTGCAGGGCGGTCGTCAAAGCCTTGGGGGCGTGGGGCGATTCGAGCAGGAGTTGCAGCGTGACGGTCGCGCCGATCTCCAGTTTCTCGCCTGCCTTGTGGATCTTGTCGAGGGCGAGGGCCTGCAGATCGACAACTGCAAAGGAGCGCGCGGAAGAGCGGGTGAGCAATGTACCTCCACCCATCGGTAGAACGTCCGGTCGGGCGATCAGGGCAAGCGCCTCTTCGATTGTGGTCGGGCGGAAATATTCAGTGATCATGGAGACTCCTGTCGACGATGTCAGACATCCCTATTATACAAGATGAAAGACTCCACAAGGATCGCGATCCGTGCCTGGCGGGGGGAATAGAAGAACTGACCCCAAGAAATGTCCGGGGTCAGTTGTATCTCGGTCAGTCGGGATAGATCTTCCAGCCGGAGGCTTCCAGGCTGTCCAGATCGGGCGGATCCGGGATCTCCGCCAGGAGGACCTGTGCCTCGGCGAGCAATTCCCCGGCTGCATTATAGATGCCGCTCCAGCTCTCGGCCAGCCGGCCGCGGTCCCTGCCCGCTCTGCCCCGGACCGTGATCGGCTGTCCAATGGGAATATTCCTGCGATATTTGACTTCCAGTTTGGCAGTGAACAGGAATCGCGGCGGGAAAAACCCCATCAAGGCACGCCCGGCAGTCTCGTCCAGGATCGTTGCGACAATCCCACCGTGCAGGATGCCCGGGTACCCCTGGTAGCTTTCCGGAGGCGTGAACCCGGTCCTGACTTCCCCGGGGGCGGTTTGATAGAACTTGAGCCCCAGCCCGACCGGGTTGGCGACCCCGCAGACGAAGCAGCCGCGCCCACTGGCTTGTTTCTGTTCGCTCATCCTCCACCGCCGTGGCCGGAATCGGACGGCGATGATGCGCCTCGTGTGATCGGTTCGCGCGGTCCGAGCAGGCCGGCAAGCGCCCCCAGCTGGGATTGGTGTACCAGCGCCAGCACCTCATCCGCCGCCTCGAGGACCGTGTCCCCGTGCGGAATGATCAGTTGATGTTTGCGGATGACGGCCGTGATCGTGCACTCCGGCGGCAAGGTCAGGGCGCGCAGCGATTGGTTGACCGCCGGGGAAAGCGGATGGACTTTCTCTTCGACCAGGGAGTACTCGCCGCGGCGGAGTTTCAGCAGGGTCATCATATCCCCCAGCGACATTTCCTCGGCAACCAGCCTGGCCAGGATGTCCGCCTGGTTCAGGGCGACGTCCACGCCCATGTCGCGCGTGAACAGCCAGGCATTTTTGGGATTGTTGACCCGGCCGATCACGCGCGGCACGCGAAATTCGAACCGGGCCAGCGAAGTGATGACCAGGTTGGTCTCGTCCGACCCGGTCACGGCCGCGAGAACGTTGGCTTGCATGACCCCCGCCTGTTCCAGGATTTCCGGGGAGCTGCCGTCGCCTGCCACGATCGCATCAGCTGGAAGCTCCATGCGCAATTTCTCCAGCAGGTTGGGGCGCGATTCAACGATCTTGACCGAATGTCCGTCTGCATGCAAAAGCCTGGCGAGGTAGGAGCCGGTATTGCCGCCTCCGACGATGATCACGTACATGGTTCAGCTCCTCTCCAATCCAAGAAGGCCTTCGAGACGGGTCATGGCGGTGGCTGCGACGGCGAAATGGATCAGGTCGCCGTCCATGAATTCCGTCCCGGATACCGGCAGGATGGCATGATCGTCGCGCGTGATGGCGATCACCAATACTTCCCCGGGGATGTTCAGTTGCATGACCGTCCTGCCGATCAGAGACTGGGATGCATCGATGCTGACGATGGAGACCTCGCCGCGCCCGAAGGAATCCCACACATCCAGATCGGTATGGGTCAGGATCTGGCGGATGCGTTCCGCGCCCCAGGTGGTGGATGAGATGGTGGTCAGGCCAAGACGTTTGTAGATCTCGGCCTGGCGGGGATCGTATAATCGTGCGACCACGCGCGGGACATGATAGATGTTCCTGGCAATGCGGGCGGCGACGATGTTGGCATTGTCCGATGAACTGGCAGCGACGAAAGCTTCGGCATTTTCGATGCCGGCCTGCAGGAGCACGTCACGGTCGAAGCCGACGCCCTTGATGACCCGGCCGCGGAACTCCGGGCCGAGCCGGCCGTCCGAATTCGCGTCGTGGTCGATGACCGTCACCTCATGCCCCCGCTGATCAAGCACCATGCTGACCTGGGAGCCGGTCCGTCCGCACCCCATCACAATGATTTTCATGTGCTACCTCCTCGGATCAGACTTGTCCAGCCGGGTATCCCGCCTGGATTCTAACAAGAAAATGAGCCGCTTTCGGATCCATTCGAAAATATACAGGATCAGCGAATTCGAAAGCAGGAAAGGCCACACGATGGCCGGGAAGCGTTGCGTGTCAAATGCAGCGCGCGCAGCCGGCAGATAGATCAAGGCGATGATGATCAGCAGGGCGGCCAGGACACCACCGATCAAGTTGAGATTGCTGATCCAGCCCATTTGCCGGTTGTGGGCCTTATTCGTACGACAGGCGAACGCGTTTCCGATCTGGGCAGTGACAACGCCGGCGAGGAAAACGCTGCGCGCAACGGCTTGGATGTCTCCCGGGAAGGTGATCAGCACTGGCCACTGGACCGTGTTGAGGAACGGATAGTTCAGCAGCGCTGCGTTTCCGGAGAAGAGATAAGTGGACAGGAATCCGAGATAGCACAAGCCGGCTTCCAGCAGACCCAGCCAGAAGAACGAGCGCCACAACAAGCCGCGGTCGATCAAGGGGGTGGTGCGTTTGCGGGGCGGGGCCTTCATGATACCCGGTTCGGGTTTTTCCGTTCCCAGGGCAACTGCCGGCAGGATATCCGTGCCCAGGTCGATCGCCAGGATCTGGCGGACGGTGAGCGCCGGCGGTATACCGATGGCCGAGGTCAGCAGGAAGGGCAGGATCTCCGGGACATTGCTGGAAAAGATATAGGTGATGAACTTGCGAATATTGTCATAGATGGCCCGGCCTTCCTCGATGGCAGCTGCGATCGAGCCGAAATTATCGTTGGTCAGGATGATGTCCGAGGCTTCTTTGGCAACGTCCGTGCCAATGATGCCCATGGCGATACCCACATCGGCTTTACGCAGAGCCGGTGCATCGTTGACGCCGTCTCCGGTAACAGCCACCACGTCCCCGCGGGACTGGTATAGAGAGACAAGGCGCAGTTTGTGTTCCGGCGCCATGCGGGCGAAGATGACTTCCCGGTCGAGCAGTGCCCGGACCTGGGTATCGTTGAGCTCGTCCAGTTCCACGCCGGTGAGGATCGCCGGTGTGGGGCCGGTGATCATGCCGATCCTGCGGGCCAGCGATTCAGCCGTCAGGCCGTAATCGCCGGTGATCATCACGATCCGGATACCGGCTTCCCGGCAGGCCTGGATCGCCGTTTCCACTTCGGGACGGGGTGGATCCATCATCGCCATCAAGCCCAGCAGGGTCAGGTTCGTTTCGACATTTCCGGGCGAGTACGAACCTTCGCGAGAAGGAAGGTCATGACAGGCAATGGCCAGGACGCGCAAGGCCCGGCGGGCATATTCGTCGTTGGCGGCCAGGACCTCGGCACGCAGCGCTTCGCTCAGCGGGACATCCTGTCCCCCGATGCGGATCTGTGTGCACGACTGGACGATCTCACGCGGCGCACCTTTGATGAAGGCCAGCTCCCCGTTCGCAGTGCGGTGGACGGTGGACATGCGTTTCCGGCGGGCATCGAAGGGGATCTCGTGGATGCGTGGATAATCCAGCTCCAGGTATTCCTCCACCAATCCGGATTTCAGGGCGGCCACCTTCATGGCTGCCTCCGTCTGGTCACCCAGGCTTGTCCAGAAGGGATGCAATTCACTGGGTGGGTTGATGCGGGAGTTGTTGCAGCACACGGCGCCGATCAGCAGGGCATTCAAGTCTTCTGCGATTGCGGTTCCCTTGACGGAGGGCAGGAACTCCCCTTTGGGCTCGTATCCGACTCCGCTCACCTGCAATTTCCTGCTTGCCAGCCAGATCTCACGAACGGTCATTTGGTTCTGGGTGAGCGTGCCGCTTTTATCGGTGCAGATCACCGAGACGTTGCCCAGCGTTTCCACGATGCTCAGTTTCTTTGCCAGCACGCCGCGTCCTGCCAGGCGCTGGACGGCCATTGCCAGGGACAGCGTCAATGTCGCCGGCAGCCCTTCCGGGGTGATCGCCACGATGGTACCCAGTGCGAGCAGGAGCGGATTTTCGAAATAGGCCGCCACCTCGGGCTGGAGGTATGCCACCAGCCAGACGATGCCTCCGACGCCGACGGATGTCCAGGTCAGGATCCGGCCGATGCGTTCCAGTTCTTTTTGAAAGCTGGATGGCTCCTCGTGGACAGCCTGCGTCAGATGGGCGATGCGGCCAAACTGGGTCAGCATGCCGGTTGCATAGATGATCGCCTTGCCCGTACCTGCGGCCACAGACGTTCCGGCAAAGACGAGGTTGGGACGTTCGAGTTCACTCATCCCGTCGGCAAGGGATGCATCTCCTGTCTTGCGCGTGGCCAGCGACTCTCCGGTCAGGGAAGCATTGTTGACCCGCAGGCCGTATTCCTCGATCACGCGGGCATCGGCCGGAATGTTATCCCCCTCGGCCAGGACCAGCAGATCGCCCGGGACGACCAGAGTCGACGGGATGTTCACATCCTCGCCATCCCGGATGACGTGCGCGTACGCCGGGAGCAGCCGCCGGAGCTGGTCCACTGCCTGTCCAGCGCGATGTTCGCGCCAGAACGAGAAGGCGCCATTAACGATCATGAGCAGTCCGATCACCAGCGCCAGGGTGTAATCTGCTTCGCGCAGGCTGATCCCGATGACGAGCAGGCTGATCAGGATGAAGGGATGCCGAGCTTGCTTGATGGCATTTTTCCAGCTCTGATCCTGCTCGGCCCGGATCAGGGCGTTATCCCCATACAACTTATGGCGCGCAACAGCCTCCTCGCTGGAAAGCCCCTGAAGGGAAGATTCCATGGAGGCGAATACATCGGATGCGCGCAAGCTGTAGATCGGCGCGTGGCTCATTTTCCGGTTTGGTGACGATCAGGTATGGAGGTCGTGGTCAATTTGAGATGCATGACAGGGGGCCCGGATGGCCCACGGACGCGCGTCATTCCTATTCGTCCGGCGTAATAACTTTCGGTGCGCCTCCCAGGCGTGGTTTTCGCTTGGGCTTGCTGTTGAGATACTGGTCGAGGAAAGTCACGGATCCCTGGTGGTTCAGGGCGGTTGCGAACGCTCCCGCCTCGACCGGCTTTTCAAAGCGCATCGGTTTGATCACGCCAAGCGTGGCGATGTAGCGGGCGACTGTGAGCAGGAGTTCATGGCGATATACCTGGACAGGATCAAAACGAAGACGATCAGCAAACCGAATGTGAAGGGCATGATAGTCCCTACTTCTCCGTTGTCCCGAAGGCTTCTTCGAGCAGGAACAATTCATTGATCAAATGTTTTCGGGTTGACGGGTTGAGACGCGTATCCTGAGCCAGCTTGGCTGTCTCCTCACGAACGGCGCGGACGACGAACGCCGGGACGAACATGATCCGTCCGGCCGGGATGACCACGAATGAGTGCATTTTCATCACGAGGTCCTGGTCGTCAAAATAGGGTACGCGCAGTCCCAGGCCGCGGTTCAGGCTTTGGGAAGCGGCCCGTTGTTTGATCGTGGCGATGATCTC
>Ga0233425_10000777_pt1 | contig 78520 bp, 45 predicted proteins | sample Watercolumn_Towu_2_FD_181712 | JGI IMG/M metagenome (GOLD analysis project Ga0233425, IMG submission 181712) | Freshwater microbial communities from Lake Towuti, South Sulawesi, Indonesia - Watercolumn_Towuti2014_140_MG | ecosystem: Environmental > Aquatic > Freshwater > Lake | place...
CAATCCTCGCGAATACGATAAACGCCAAGTCGGCCACTAAGGCCGACCTCCATGAATTACTTGCGGCCTTGGAAAACTACCTACACCTCGCCGTTTGACCGGCAAAAAACCCGCGAAAGTTCAGATATTCTATCGGCGTGGACGGGGTACCGTAGGTCGGAACTCGCCAGTTTGAGCAAGCAGTCGCTGCGGCTGGACGGCAGCCCGCCGACGGTCACCGTGGCCGCGTGCTACAGCAAGCGGAAGCGGCAAGACACCCAGGTGTTGTATCCCGAGGTGGCCAGCCGACTGCGGGAGTGGTTGAAGACTAAGAAACGCCTTGCGTCTGACACCGTGTTGTTCCCGGTTTCGGCCAAGGGAACGGGGCGGTGTCGACCGTCGCACGGCGAAGATGATGCGGGTGGATTTGAAGGCAGCACGAAAGAAGTGGATCGAGGAGGCCAAGACGCCGGAGGAGAAGGCGGAGCGGGAACAGTCCGACTTCTGAAGTATCAAAACAGCCGTGGGCTGTTCGCCGACTTCCACTCGAATCGCCACACGTTTATCACGAACCTGGAGCGGGTGGGCGTCTCGCCGCGGCGGGCGCAGTCGTTGGCCCGCCATTCGGATATTCGCCTGACGATGGGCGTGTACACGCACATCGGCCTACACGATCAGTTGGCGGCGATCGAGTTGCTGCCGGCGCCGCCAGAGATCAAGAAGACGAGGAATGGCTCGGCGAACGGCAAGGTAAACGGTTCTTCGCCGACCGTTCCTGACCTTGGTGCCGCGTGGGCCAAGCTGTCCGAGAACGTCAAGACTGAGATCGTGGCGATGGTGAATGCGGCGGCGAAGGAGGGAAGTGTCGCTACGTGAGCGGCTCGGGGCACGCCCGGATCAGCGTGACGATGGACATCTACTCGTACGTTCCGCCGAGGATGCATCCGGACATGGCCAACAAGTAGAGCAGCCCGCCGCGAGCCGAGGGCGACTTGGTTAGGTTAACCGCTCGGGTTTGGTTGGCTCCGTCGCTCCGGGCTACGGCGGGCTGGAGGGGGTCTTCGTGTGTGTCTTTCTCCAACTCTATCGCCGCCGGCCGAAGGCCAGCAAGCCCAATAGCGCGGTAGCCAGCAACACCCACGTTCCGGGCTCGGGCACGGCGCTGGCACTGCCGGCCGCGCCCGTCGTCGCGCGGATTGTCACGCTGCCGCCGGCGCCGATCGTCAGGGTGTCCTGCACGATCGAGTCGGCGGTGAGGCTGCCGTTGACGGTCGTGGCGCCGCTGCCGCTGATGGCGTTGGCTCCCACCGTACCGCTGACGGTCATCGCCCCGGCGTTGTTGATGCTGCCGGCCGATAGACTCCCGCTGCTGCTTTGGGTGAGCGCCAAGTTGGCGCCCAGCGTATTGTCGATTCCGGCCACTAGGGTCAGGCCCGAACCCGTGCCGGTGGCAATCACGTCGAGGTTCTTCCCGGCCACGGTCTTCACTTCAGCGTTGACGGTGTGCAAGCCGCCGCTGGCCTTGATCTCGGCATTGCCCGTCCCGCCGGTGTTGTTCATGCTCAGCGTGTTCGTGGTGCTGGCCAGGCCGAGCGTATAGCCGCCGCCGGTGAGGGCCACCTTGCCGACCGTCTTGTTGCCGTCGAGATCGATGGCGGTCGGGGCGGCGCCGTTGAAAGTGGCCGTGGCCCCGGCGACATTCGGTTCGGTGTTGGGCGTCCAGTTGGTCGTCGTCGACCACTTGCCGTCGCTGGGCGAGGCGCCCCAGGTCACGCTCGGCGGTCCGCCGACCGAGACGATCTGCACTTCAGAGGGAAGGTAATTGAAGGCGTAGCCCGCGGGGGCCGCGCCGGTGAACGTGCCGGAGTACGGATTCGAGCTGGTCAGCAGCACGTAGAGGGCCTGGTCGGGCACGGACAACGTGTTGAAGCTAATGTTTCCGAGCAAGGTGGGCGCACCGGCGATGGCCAGTTTGTCGGCGTTGTCGGCGCCGGCCCCCAAATCCACGGTGTAGGTGCTGCTGGCGTTGAATGTCAGCCCGCCGTTGAGGGTCAACGTGCCGACGGTATTGGCCGCGGAGCCGGGGGCGATGAACGTCGCGGCGCCCAGGGCGACGGCGCCGTTAATCGTGCCGCTGCCGCCGAGGGTGCTGCCGCTGTTGCTGACCGTCACCGCGCTGGCGGCCGTCGTCGAGCCGTTGATCAGCAGCGCGCCGCCGTTGACGGTGGTCGGGCCGGTGTAGGTGTTGACGCCGGCCAAAGTCAGCGCGCCGCTGCCGACCTTGGTCAGGCTGCCGTTATTGGTAGCGCTGACCTGGGAGATGACGCCATAGAACGTCGTGGAGGTGTTGTCGCCGCCAACCGTCAGGACGGTCGGGCCGGCGGGGGCAGGCGGCTGCGACGCGATTTCCGTGGTGCCGTCGCTGCCCAGGATCACGCGCCCGTCGCCACCGGCCAGCGAGCCGATGGTCGGTGTGGCGGACCTGAACTTGACCGTGCCGTCAACGGTCACGCGGGCCTGACGGGCAATGCTGGTGCCGTTAGTGCTGCCGATGTTGAAATTACCATTGAGACGCAGACCGCCGTTGGTCTGAACGTATACATCGCCAGTACCCAGGCTGCTGTCCGCGGCAACGGTGACACCGTGGTAATTGCCCGAGTTGGCAATGATCGTGCCGCCGCTGTAGCTGTTGTTGGTGCCGCGGACGTGCCAGTCCCTATCCGTATTTGCCTGGCCGCCACTAGTGAACACAACCTGGCCAGTGCCGCTGACGTTGCCAATCAGCAACGACTCCCAGCCGCTGCCCAGGTTGAAGGTGCCGCCGGCAGCGCCGATCTCGAAGTTGTGTTTGTAGGCCACGCCGTGGTTGCCGCCGGAGGAAATCATGCCGCCGTTCAGCACGATCAGGTTCTCCCAAGCGCCGAAGGCCGAGTCATCAATCATCATACCACCGAACGCGTTCGGAACGTTCAGGCTGAGCTGGCCGGCCAGCACGGTGATCGTACCGGTCAGGGTCGTGAAGTTCGGATCCCTGTTGGGGCCGGTGTAGCTCAGGTCGATGTCCGTGCCCTGATAGCCAAGCTGCACGCTGCCGGGGCCGAACTTGACCAGGCCGTTGGCGGCTGTAACGGTTTTCTCAAACGACAACTGCTGATTGTCGGCGTTGGTGACGTTGACATAAGCCTTATCGCCGAAGATGACCGGAACCTGGAACCTGGTCGCTTCGGCGATCACGCCGCCGGAGCCGATGGTGATGCTGTTGGGAGCGCCGGTGTAAGTGTTCTGGCCGGTCACTTTGAGGGCGTATACGCTCACAGGAGCCGTCAAGACCACGGCAGCGGTGTTCTTAACGATGTCCGTGGAGGTTGCGCTCAGCAGCACGTTCGTGCCGTTGAGAGTATAGGCCGCCATAGTTACGCCGTTGGTAGTGTCATAATTGGCGAAATCCGTGCCGGCAAAGCTGTAGTAGGCCGGCAGCATGTTGTTCGTCAAGGTCGTGTCCGGCATGCCGGTGGTCACGAAGATCTTCTCAGTGTAGGGGGGGGTGCCGGTGTTGCCCAAGTACTGCAGGGTCCAATCGTCACGCGAGCCGGTGAACTGGACTACGCTGTTGCCGACTCGGGTAATCGACGGGATCGTCAGGGCGAAGGTGGCTGCGGGGCCCCTGACGGCGGAGATAAGACCCAGGCCGTCAACGCTGACAGCCGGGCCGGTGAAGCTGCTGACGGTGGCGGTGCCGTTTACCTGAAGTGTACCACCGCCGTTCAGGGTGACAACATTGGCGGCGTTGCCGAACGGCGAGCCGCTGTCGAGGGCCGTGCCGGCCAGGATGCCGTACTTGACGGTGATGTCGCCGGTGAAGGTATTGGCCGACTGGAGGGTCACCTGACTGACGCTATTGCTCCACTTGCCGTACGCGTTGATCGCGGTTTGGGCACGGTTGAACACCTGATTGACGCCCTTGACCAGCAGGTCATTGTTGCCGGTCAGGACGCCGTTGGCGATGTTCAGGTTACCCATGATGCCGCCCAACTGGTAGCCGTTGGGTCCGGCGTTCAGGGTGGTGCCGGTGAAGACGCCGCCCGAACCGATAGTGACGGTCGCGGGGAAGCTGCCCGAGGGCATATAGGTGCGGCCCCAGCCGGCGCCCAGGGACGAGGAAAGGAACACGGTACCGTTGTCGGCCAGGACGTCCAGGTTGGTTGTGTCGATGGAAACGATGCCGGTAGCGCCAGCGGCGATGGCCGGCATGTAGTTGCCCGGGAGAGACAGTACGCCATTGGCTGCGGGCGAGCCCAGAAGGTTGATCGCCTTGCCGGCGGCGATATTGTCCGTGGAATTGACCTGAAGCTTGCCGCCAGGCAGAATCGTCACACCGCCCGTGCCGAGTCTTGAGAAGGCATCCACGGCGACCAAGCCGGTTCCGGGCAAGATAACCGTGCCGCCGGCGTAGGTGTTGTCCAGGCCGGCGATGGTGAGAGTGCCCGCGTTGGTAGAGAGCATCAGCGGATTGCTGTAGTTGCCGGGGCCGTCGGCGATATTGCCCTCCATCCGGGCGGCGACGGTATTCGAAGCGCCGGCCAGAGCGCGCGTGCCGAGGGCGGCCTGATTGATGGTAACGACGCCCGTATAGCGCAGGGCCGCACTGCTGCTGCCGCTGGACCGGCTGCCGACGCCCAGGGTACCGCCCAGATCGATGGTGCCGCCGAAGGTGATGTTGGGCTTGCCGCCGTTGTTGTCCTGCCAGCCGTATAGGCTGCCGCCGCCCGCGGAAACGACGATATTGTTGGTCAAGGTGACTGGCGCGTCGAAGGCGTTCGATTGCGTGGCGTACAACTCGAACTCAGTCGCGGCGAACTTGCCCGTATTGTCCAACAGATTGGCGGCCAACGTGATGTCGCCGACGCCGAAGCGCACTGCATCGCCACCGACGTCTGTCGCCGCGGCACGCTCCCACCGCACCAAGCCGGCATTGATCCTGGTGAAGGCATGCGTCGGGTCCGCCGAGTTCTGGTAATAGAAGATGGCGTAGTTGTTGCCAAAGGCGACACCCGTGCCGTTGAAGCTGGTCTTGATGATGCCGCCGTCCCCGCTGATCGTGGCGGTGGGGCCCAGGGTGACGACGCCGCTGCCCTGTTCGCTGGAGGTGTTGATGATCACATCCTTGTTCAGCGTGAGGGCGCCGTTGATCGTAAGGGAGTTTGTACGGCCGTTGTAGCCGCCGATCATGGCATAGCCAGTGCTGCCGGCCTGGACGGTGATACCGCGGTTAAGCACGGCGGTCGTGTCCCAGTCTTGAGCCAAGGTGGCGTTGGCCGTGCCCGAGGTGTTGCCAAGGAGGATCGTCTCATTGCCCGCCGAGGGGGTGCCAAGGCTTCCGGCATTGGTCTTGAACTGGAGGGTGCCTTCCTTGATGACGATCTGGCCATCGAAGTTGTTGGAGGTGTTGGTCAGCACCAACTTGCCGGCGCCCAACTTGATCAGCCCGCCGGTATTGCTGGCGCCGATCGCGCTGGCATAAGTCACGGTGCCGCCCGCAGCAACGACCTCGATCTTCATCGGCGCGGTACTGTTGAGCAGGCGCGCCGAAATATCCTGGGTGTTGCCCGAGGCGTACTGGAGAGTGCCGCCGGCGCCGTTGAAGGTGACGTTGCCGCTGGAGCCGATGCCGTTGTTGACGAAGGTCAGAATCCCGTTGGCCAGCGTAGTGCCGCCGGTGTAGGTGTTGGCGCTGTTGAAGGTTACCGTGCCCGAGCCGGCTACCGTAACTGCGGTGGAGCCCGCGATCCCGATGGTGCCGCTGGCGTTACTCAGAGTGTAGTTCTTGCCGGTTCCAGGAGTATTGGTATTGTTGAACGTCACGGAATACGGGTTCACGCCGGTGGCGAGAACCGAGACCGCCGTGGTGTTGATCCCGGTATCGTCGAAGACGACCGGCTGCCCTTGGATATAGGTCGTGCCGCCCGGGCCAGTCCAGTTGGCGGTCGTCGTATTCCAAGCCCCGCTGGTCAGGCCGGTCCAGGTGGCGGTCAGGATCTCGGTCGTCAGGACGTAGTAGTTGGTGAGGTTGGTGCCGGTTTGGGGGGGCACGAGACTATAACTGACCGCGGGCGTGCCGGCGACGTTGAGCGCCGTTGGGGGAGTGAACGAGCCGGTGTAGCCGATCAGCGAATACGTTCCGCTCTTCAGCCCGGTGGGGAAGGCGACGTTGAGGGTCTGGGTGCCGCTGAGCGTCAGCGCGCCGGCGATCAACTGGTCGTTGGTGCCGCTGGCGCCGAGGTTGAAGTTGTACGTGGAGGTGTCGTTGACGATCAGCGTGTTGACCGTGAGGGTGTTGAAGCCGGCGGCGGCGATATGGGGCGAGATGGCTCCACCGGAGACGGTGGCCGCGTTGAGCGTACCCGAGCCGCCCAGGGCGCCGCCCGCGTTGATGGCGACGCTGCCGGAGCCGGCGGCGGAGCCCGAGGCGTCGGTAATCAGCAGCTTGCCGGTGCCGCTGACGGTCGTGCCGCCATTATAGTTGTTGGATTGCGAGAGCGTGGCGGTGCCGCCGGTGACGTTCAAGGCGGCCGTGCTGGTGATGGCATTGGCCGCCGTCTGGACGAGGGCGCCGCCGCTGACGTTGATCGTGTTCTGGCTGATTGCGCCGGCTTGCAGGCTGAGCGTGCCGCCCAAGACGTTGGTGTTGCCGTGGGTGTTGGTTCCGCCGAGGACGAGCGTGCCGGCGCTGGCGGCGGCCAACGACAGGTCGTAGGCGCCGCTGATGCCGCCGGTGATGGCCAGTTGCTTGCCGCTTGCCACCGTTGCGGCCGTGCTGGCGTTCAGGACGACGGGAGCGGTGATGACATGCCCGGTGCCCGTCGAAACGCTCAAAGTGGGCGCGGTGCCGTCGAAGGTCAGGCTTCCACCGGAACCTTGGCTGATGGTAATGGCGTTGGTGTTTCCGATCGACAGCGAGTTCAAAGTGATCGCCGCGTCGAGCGTGACCTCGCTGGCAGCCGTTGGCTTGCCGCCGCCGAAGGCGGCGGTGGCGGTAGTGCCGGTTGGCACAGCGCCGCCCGTCCAGTTGCCCCCAACATTCCAGCTACCGCCAGTGGCCAAGTCCCAAGTGGGCCCCGTAATGGCCGCAAGGAAAGAAGCGATGGCCACCGCCTGATTGTCCGCGCCCACCGTCCATTGCGCACTATAAGACCCCGTCGAGCCGGCAATCTGCCGGGCCGATACTGAAGCGCTGGCCCCACTACCCCCGGGGAAGTTGTGAATTTGAGTACTAGTCCCCGATCCCCCGACTCCGTTGATGATGCCGCTACCGGTGAACGGCCCTTGGGCACCGGAGCCCGCCGCGGCGATGATCAGGCTGCCAGTCTGGGCCGTGATGCTGCCGCTGTTCAGCGAGGTTGTATTGACCGGTCCTGCACCCGTGTGCGTGTCCAACGCGCCAACGCCCGTGTAGTACGAGATGCTCTCGGCGAACCGAGTGAACTGCGTGTTGCCGGGTACGCTGATCACCAAGCTGCCGCCCGATGCCAGAGTCCCGGCGGGATCCGCCAGGTAGTAAATGCCCGCAAACCCGCCAAGGCCGGTAGCCGTTCGCTGTTCGGCCAGGTTCAGGGGGGTGCCGTTGTAGGTTACCGTGGGTGCGGCGACGGCCATTTCGCCGGCGATCGTGACGACGAGCATGCCGTTGGAGCCCGCGGCAAATGTGAGGGCGTTATTCACCGTGTTGACGCCACTCGTGTTGAGCCAGGTGGCGTTGGTCGCGCTACTTACAAAGGCGATGTCCGCTTGAACGGATCCGGCGCCGCCCAACAGCACGCCGGCCACTGCGGCCAAGCCTATTGCCCATGCGATGCCGCGCACACTCCTCGACAAAACAGAACCTCCCGACCGACCGGACGTCTTGGCAGCGAGTCTCATGGCAATCTCCTTAATCCTCTGGATGGACTGGTGGGACGCAATGGCGTATTGCCGGATGGAAATTGTTGCCTGGCGGGACGGGCGGCCGTTCGAGAACCCCCTGGGAGCGAGTACGGCGGGAAATATCAATGCGGGGCTGGCAAAAAAGGGCGCGGCGGCCGCCGACGGATTGCGGCCACGCTACCCCCAGAATGCAGTTCTAACGTACTGCCGCGCTACAGAACCGGCAATGAGAACCATCGTATTTTTTTTTAAGAACGCCAGTCAGACCGGCGCAGGCCGCAACGGCCTCTGTTACAATGGGCCGTCATGCACCGGAAGAACCTTCGGCGCACCCCGCCGCCCGCCAGACGACGTTCCGCACCGCGGCCCTTGCGAGTCGTGTTGCTCGTGGAAACTTCGTTGGTTTACGGCCGGCGAATCCTCCGCGGGATCGCCAACTACGTGCAAGGCCGCCAGCCTTGGTCCATCGTGCTCGCCGAGCCCGCCGATCAGACGCGGCCGCCGGCGTGGCTCGAACGCTGGCGGGGCGACGGCGTCATCTGCCGCTTCACCACGCCGCAACTCGTGCGGGCGCTGGCCAAGACGAAAGTCCCGTTCGTCGATCTCAGCGACCATGCCGACCTGGGGCTGCCGCGGATCTGGTCCGACCACCGCGCCATCGGCCGCCTGGGCGCAGAACACCTGCTCGAACGCGGGCTCCGCCACTTCGGATTCTGCGGCCTGCGGGGCGGGGAATGGTCGACCCTCCGCCGCGACGGCTTCGTGGACGCGGTCCGGCAAGCCGGGCTTTCGGCCGGCGTCTGCCAGTCGCGCTCGCAGGAGCGGCAGCCCGCGCCTTCCGAGGAAGACCAGCGGACATTGATTGCCTGGCTCAAGTCGCTGCCCAAGCCGGTGGGCGTCATGGCGTCGAACGATTGGAGCGGCCAGCGCGTGCTGAACGCCTGCCGCTCCGCCGGCCTGACCGTTCCCGAAGAGGTGGCCGTCGTCGGCGTGGACAACGACGAACTGGTCTGCAACCTGTGCGACCCGCCGTTGAGCAGCGTCATCCCCAATCCGGCGCAAATCGGCTACGAGGCGGCGGCGCGGCTGGATGCGCTGATGTCGGGCGGGGCGGCGCAGCCGCCGCTGTTGATCGCACCGCTGGGCGTCGCCGCCCGGCGGTCGAGCGACGTCCTGGCCATCGACGATCCCGACATCGCCGCAGCGGTCCGCTACATCCGCGAGACGGCCTGCAACGGCATCGAGGTCGCCCAGGTTCTGGAACACGTGGCCATGTCCCGCAGTCATTTGGAGCGGGGCTTCCACAAGTTCCTGGGCCGCACGCCGCAGCAGGAGATCCGCTTGGCGCAAACGAAGCGCGTCAAGCAGCTTCTGGCCGACACCGACCTGTCCTTGGCGCAGATTTCCCGATTGGCCGGCTATAAACACCCGGAGTACATGAGTTACGCGTTCAAGCGGGAAACGGCGCAGACACCCGGCCAGTACCGCCGCCACGTCCGGCGGTCGCGGTAAGGCCGAGCCGGATCGAGGACGCAAAGCAACACCGCCCGCCCCCCACACGCCATCCCGTTAGCCACACCGCTGTCCTACCTAAATACATTTTCGTGATTCCAGGAGAACGGGAGATCCGTGCGTTGGGGTGGCAGTTGCACTGCCACCCCCGGTATGTGTCGCGGATGAAGGGGTGGCAGTGCAACTGCCACCCCAACGAAGTTCCCTCCGGGAATCGCGAAAGCCCATGTAGCGTTAGCTGCACTCATTCCCTTTGCGCAACAGGAGCCACCCATGAAACGTCCCGCTGAGAATCGCCTTTGGCAACGCACATCCATCCGCCGGGCCGCCGGAACGTGGCTGCCCGCGCTGCTCGGCGCCGTGCTGGCCGCTGCGCCGCTGTCGGCGGCGGCCGCGGGTTTCGTGCGCTGGACGGCCGTCAACAAGGGGCTGAATCTCGGCGCGGAAGGCGGCGTCCGCGAGGTCTCGCTGGGCGGCGCGCCGCCGGTAGCCTACGTCATCGTCGAAGGCGCCGGACTTTACCGCTCGAAGGATCTCGGCGAAACGTGGACGCTGCTCCGCGGCGATGCCGCGCCGCTGAAGGAGCCGTATGCCGTGACGGCCAGTCCCGCCGACGGCAACGTGGCTTTCGCCGCCGGCCGGCAGGCGGCCAGCGGGTTGTGGCGGACCGGCGATGGCGGCGGCACGTGGACGAAAGTCGGCGCCCAGGCCGGTCTGGCGTCGGAAGACGTCGAGTGGATCGCCATGCCCGCCGGCCAGCCCGAGTTGATTCTGGTGGGGCATCGGGAGGGCGGCGCGATTTCCGTCAGCCGCGACGGCGGCAAATCGTGGCGCGCCAGCCAACTGGGCGCCGAGGTCAAGCGGCAACTGCCCATCGTCGTGGACAAAGACCAGTGGGTCGTCGCCTCACGGGCGCAAAGCGGCATCCGCTATACAACGGACGGCGGAAAGACGTGGGCCGCCGGGGAAGGTCGCGCCGACTACTTCCCCGGACCGCTGCCCGTCGTCCAGACCGGGCGGTATCTGTTCGCCTCGAGTCATCACGGCACGAACAAGAGCGCCGACGGCGGCCAGACGTGGACCTACGTCATGGAGCGGCACGCGCGGGTGATCGGCACGCTCGACACCCTGATCTTCCGAGAGGATCGCGGGGAGATTCGCGGCGAGCCCGCCCGGCAATTGACGATCAACATCAGCGGCGACTACGCCAACTCGTGGGAAGACGTCACCGGCGCGCTGCTGGACCAGGTGCCCGCGGACCTGCGGCAGCACGTGACCATCCAGAACAGCGTCGATCCGTTCGCCCACGTGCGCATGGCCACGGCCTGGGCCGCCGCGCCCGCGCAGCGGACCGTGCTGCTGGGCCTGGGCAAGGCGGGCCTCTACCGCGGTGTGCTCCTGCAAACCAAGCGGGCGCCGTACCTGGTCGGCCCGGCCGTCCGGCCGTTTTCGCTGCCCGAGGGCGACACCGCGACGCCCCTGACCGTCCGCGTCATGGCCAGTCCGCGCGCGGGCAATCTGCGGCGCGTGTCGGCCGATCTCCGCGCGGTGGGCCGCGGCGACCTGGAACTCCTGGACGACGGCAAGCACGACGACGGCCAGGCCGAGGACCGGGTGTATGCCAACACCTTCACCTTGCCCGAAGGGATCCCGGCCGGAGACAAGTCGATCGGCATCGTCGCCGAGGACGACGCCGGGCACGTGGCCAGCATCGAACTGAAGCTGAAGATCGCCTCGTCCACGGAAAGCCTGATCGTGTGGGACGGCGACAAGTTCGCGCACGGCCAGAGTTGGTGCGGACCAACGGGAGGGTTCAATTTCATCAAGCCCCAAACCGAAGAAGCCCACGGCGGCAAGGTGGCCCTGGAGTTCCACGGCGACGTGACCGGCGGCTGGGTGGGCGGCGGTTGGAACTGGCACGGCTGGTATCCGGCCAACGCCGGCAACGACATCCGCGGCTACCGCAACCTGTGCTTCTGGGCGATGGTCGACGGCGATAAGAAACGGAGCTTCACGGTAGCTCTGCAATGCTCGACCTACAAGTCCAGCACGGCCGTCCTCGATGCGTCCGAATACGTCGTGCCCGAGGGCGCCGATCTCTTGGACGGCAAGTGGCACGAAGTGGTCATCCCGCTGGCCGATCTGTACGGCAAGAAGGACATGCAGTTCGATCCCACGAGGGCCTGGCAGCTCGAGTTGAGCACGTGGGGGCCGCAGCCGGCGCGGTTCAGCGTCTATCTTGACGACATCGGCTTCGACAACCGCAGGGTCCGCCCGCATTCGCAGTGGACCACGCTGCCCGAGGGCCGCACGCCCGCGGCGCTGGGCCAGAACGCGGCCCGCGTGACGGCCGAGATCGACGTGAAGTCGGAGGGCCGGCCCATCAGTCCCTTCATCTACGGCGCGGCAATGGGCGACCGCAAGGCCGCGCAGGAAATGGGCCTCACCATGCTCCGCGCCGGCGGGAATCCGGTCACGCCCTTCAATTGGAAGACCGGCTTCGGCGCCAAGGGGGCCGACTGGTTCTACCAGAACGAAGGCACGGAAACACCGCCCGAACGCACCTGGCTGGCCACCTTCCACGGCGAGAACCGCAAGGCCGGCTTGGAAAGCTACCTGACGATTCCCATCATGGGCCGGGTGGCCAAGGACGGCGTCTCGGTGGCCTTCGACACGCGCAAGTACCCCGATCAGGAGAACTGGGCCGGTCGCGCGCAACCCACCGACCGGCTGCCTCATGCCGGCAGCGGCCGGCAGTACGTCAAAGGCGACGACGGGCAGTTGCTCCGCGACAAGAAGGGCCAGCCGGTCCTCCGCGACATTGAAGCCAACCCCGATGCGACCTCCGTGGAAATGCCGCCGGAGGAGCAGGCGGCCTTCCTGAAGTTCATGATCGAGAAGATGGGCTACGGCGCCGCCGACAAAGGCGGCATCCGTTGCGTGGCCCTGGACAACGAACCGTGTCTCTGGCACGCCACCCATCGCGGCATGTATCCCAAGGCCTGCTCCTACGACGAACTCTGGGAACGGACGCGGACCTACGCTGGCTTGCTGAAAAAGATCGATCCGAAGGTGAAAATCGCCGGCGGGAATTTCTGGGGCTGGACGGCCTATTTCTACTCCGGCCTGGACAGCCAATTGGTTTCGCAAGGCAAGGGGACGTGGCAAGACCCGCCGGACTTCGTGGCCCACGGCCGCGTGCCGATTACCAAGTGGCTGCTCGGCAAACTGGCGGCCCACGAGAAGGAAACCGGGCAGCGGTTGGTCGATATCTTCGACTTCCACTTCTACCCGCAGACCGGCATCTACATGGGCGGTGCGGTGAACGACCCGGCCGTGATGGAAGGCCGCGTGCAGGAAACCCGCGCGCTCTGGGATCCGACCTGGAAAGACCCGAGTTGGATGGGCACCGAGACCGGCAAGGTGCTACAAGTAATCCGCCTGATGCGCAAATGGGCGGATGAGTCCTGCCCGGGGCTGCAACTGTCGCTCGGCGAGTACAACTTCGGCGGCGAGCGCGACGCCTCGGGCGGTGTGGCGCAGGCCGAGTTGCTGGGCGTCTTTGCGCGCGAAGGGCTGGACTACGCCTTCTTCTGGTTCGCCCCGGCGCCGAACAGTTCGCCCTACTTCGCCTATAAGATGTTCCGCAACCCGGACGGCAAGCAAACGGCGTTCGGCGACCGCTACCTGCCCGCCAAGGTCAGTGCTCCCGACGACGTTTCGGTCCACGCTGCGCGCGACAGCCAGACGGGCCGGCTGACGTTTGTCTTAGTGAACAAGCGGGCCGCCAAAGGCGCCCGGGTCGAGTTGCGGCTCAACCGGCCGGCGCCGGCCCAGAAGATGATCGTCTACGAGTACGGCCTGGCCAACCGGCATTGCATCGGGCAATGGCCGGCGCAGGCCGTCCAGGGCGACCGCCTGCCGATCGACCTGCCGCCCATGTCGGTGCTGCGGTTCGATTTGACGGTTCCCAACGCGAAGTAGCGAGCCGCCGGCCGTGGCACACGGACACAAGAACGTGAATCACCCCCGCCCGACAGGAGTCGCCCATGAGGAGCTTCGGTAATTACTTGCTGCGTTGCGCGGCGGCCGTGCTGTTGCTTACGATTCCGTCGCACGTTCTGGCTGCCGAAGCCGGAACGGCTGCCAAGCAGATCCTGGAGTTGGCCGGCATGAAGCAGGGGTTGTGCCTGCACCTGGGCTGCGGGCAACAATTGTCTGCGGCGCTGACGGCCGAGTTGGCCCTGCAAAGTGAAATGCTGGTGCATGGACTGGCGGTGGACGCAGCCGCTTGGCAGCGGGCCGAGCAGGTCATCGTGGCCAAGAATCTGCTGGGCCGGGCCTCGGCCGAGAAACTGCCGCTCGATCCGCTGCCGTATCCGATCGACACGGCCAACCTGATCGTCGTCGAGGATATGGCTGCGCTCGCGGCTCAAGGACTGAAGCCGGAGGAGATCGACCGTGTGCTGGCTCCCGGCGGCGCGCTGTGCGTGAAGAAGGACGGGCGATGGACGAAGACCATCAAGCCGCGCCCGACAGACACCGACGATTGGACCCACCCGGCACACGGCCCGGACGGCAACCTCGTGTCGCGCGACCGGCGCGCGAAGTTCCCCGTGGGGCTACGCTGGCTCGACGGCCTGCCCGCCAACTTCAACGGTTGGGCCGCCAATCGCGCCTGGGTGGTGGCCGGCGGACGCTGCTTCACCTTCGGCTCGACGGAGATCGAGAACCTCGCCCCATCGCCCGCCGGAAAGCACAAGGCAGTAGCCTATCTGACGGCCCGCGACGCCTTCAACGGCCTGCCGCTGTGGAAAGTCAATTGCCAGTCGAACGTCGAGGGGGCAGCGCTCAACTTTCACAACACGGCCCCCTTGGTGGCCGATGGCCGGCGCGTGTATACGGCCATCGGCAGCCGGCTCGTAGCGCTCGACGCTGCCACGGGCAAGGAAGTACTGAGCTATCCCGTCCAGCACACGCCCGTGCGATTGGCGCTATCGCAGGGCACACTGGTCTGCTCCACCTGGGACGCCTGGGATTTCAAGGGCCTCTGGGGCGAATGGAACACGACGAGCAAGGACGGCGCACTCATGGCCTTCGACGCCCAGAGCGGGAAGCCCAAGTGGTCGCTCGACAAGCCGGCCCACCAGGTGCTGATCGCCGACGGCGCGGTCTACACCGTCATGCAGACGCCCGTGCCCAAGCGCGTGCGGGAGATTGTTGCCCTGGACCTTGCCACCGGCAAGGAACTCTGGCGCGTGCCGCATACGGCCTTTGTAAACAAGCCCGAGGTCGAAGTGGCGTGGAACGGATACAAACCGAACGTGGACTTGCTCTCGGCCGGCAACGGCATCGTTTCCGTGGCCCACTACTACACCAACACCGTCGCCATCCTGTCGCGCGACGGCGGTAAGGTGCTCTGGGAGATCAAGGACGTTCATAAGGGCTGGCCGGAGAACGCCTACTACACCTTCCTGGTCGACGGCCAGTTGTGGCATAAGAACAAGCGCTACGACCCGAAGAGCGGCGAGTTGAAGGGGCCGCTGCCGTGGGCCGTCAACGCGGGCGGTTGCACGCCGGGGCTGGTGATCGGCAACATCTACTGCGAGAGCCGCGGCTGCAACTACTTCCAAATCGCGCTCTCCGACGATTCCAGGCAAGGCGGCAAGTCGACGCACGTCCGCTACGGCGGCGCCCGCGGCGGTTGCCTGCTGGGGTCCGTCGCGGCCAACGGCATGTTCTACACGGCGCAGAACAACTGCGCGTGCGCGCCGGGACAACTGCCGGGGTTCGTCGGCTTCGGCCCGGCCGAGGCGCCGTCGGCAGCCGAGTTCGAGGCACCGCGGCCGTTGGAGAAAGGCCCGGCCTTCGGCAAGGAGTCGCGGGCGGCCGGCGATGTGGCCGATTGGCCGACCTTCCTCCACGACGCCGAACGGAGCGCCGCCACATCGGGCAAGCTGGGCGCGAACCTCAAGCCGGCATGGGAACTCTCGTTGGCCGCGCCGCCGGACGGACCGCTGGCCGGGGCTTGGAACGCGCGGCTGCTGCCCTGCCTGACGCCGCCGGTAGTAGCCCAGGGAAAGGCCTTTGTGGCGGCCATTCATCGGGGAGAAATCCGGGCGGTCGAAACGGCGACGGGCAAGCTCGCTTGGACCGCCAACGTCGGCGGCCGGATCGACAGTCCGCCCACGATCCTCGGCGGATTGTGCCTGGTGGGGAGTCACGACGGTTGGCTCTACGCCTTCAACACGGCCGACGGCCAACTCGCTTGGAAGCTGCGTCTGGCTCCGCAGGAACGTCGCATGGTGGCCTTTGGACAGGTCGAGTCGGTGTGGCCGGCCATCGGCGCCACGCTGGTCGCCGACGGCCTGCTCTACGCCACGGCCGGCCGTTGCACCGAATCGGACGGCGGCATCGCCATCGCGGCCATCGAGCCGAGCACAGGGATACAACGCTGGACAAAGGCCGTCTCGACGGGCGGGCGGCAGAACGACACGCTCGTCGCGCAAGGCGCGAAGGTCATGCTGCACGAGATTGCGCTCGACGCCAAGACCGGCGCGATGGAGAAGCCGCCGGAAGGCACCAAGGCGGCCCTCCGCGGCGAACGGATTCCCGGGCTGGAAGGACTGGTCGATTACACCCAGTCGCGCGTCAATCTCCGCCGCTCCGGCGGACACCGGATCGGCCAGGTGACCGCCGACCTGCTGACGTGGAACGACACCCTGCTGTTCGGCTACAACATCTCCTTGCGGCACTACTTCGCCCTTCCACGGCAGGCCGCCCTCTCTGGAGCGGAGAAGGACTTGTGGAAGCGCAAGGACTTCGCGTGGCGGCTGCCGGTCGCCGACGGCTGCCAGCCGGTCGCCATGATCCGCTGCGGCGACACGCTGGTCTTCGGCGGCCCGAAGTACGACCGGAAGACCGAGGCTGTGAGCGGCTTCCTGTGGGGCGTGTCGTGCGAAGACGGCAAGAAGACGTTCGAACTGGCGCTCGATGCGCCGCCCGTGTGCAACGGGCTGGCAATGGCCGGCGGCCGGCTCTACGTATCGTTGGAGAACGGGCGATTGGTCTGCCTGGCCCCGGAAAAGTAACCGACCGTGGGGCAGGTTGCCAACCTGCCTCGTGAACACTCGTAACGCGGAACAACACCCATGAAGAAGCATCCTTGCATCCTGTGCGCGGACCTTGCGGTCCTCGCGTTCGCCATCGGGCTCGGCATCGCCGCGCGGGCCGCGTCGCCCGGCCCGCTGCTTGGCGCGCCGGACTTCAAGCCCTCGGCCGAGCGGCCCGTGGGCTGGCGCGGCGATTGGACGGGCCGCTTCCCCGGCGCGACGCCGCCGGCACAGTGGAGCCGCCGCGTCCAGGGTCTCACCACCGAAATCAAGTACCAGGCCGACAAGCCCGCCGTGCGCGAGCCGGGCGCCGACAGCCACGCGCTGGAGTACTTCACCATCAAGGAATGGCTCGTGGCCGGGCCGTTCGACGTCGCGGGCCCGGTGAAAGACATCGACAAGGACTTCCTCGGCGGCGAAGACAAGGTTCTGCCGGCCGCCGGCGACAAGGCGGCCGGCGCCGGGTGGAAGCATCTCCGCGTGGGCATCGCCACGCAAAGCCTGCACTATCACAACGAAGGCACCTGCGGCGACAGCAACGTCGATTTCGTCTACGCCTTCGGCAATCTGCCGGAAAGCTGGACCGTCGGCCCGGCGCCCACGGCCTTAAACAACAAGGCCGCCTACGCGCATACCTACGTCTTCGCGCCCGACGCCGGCGACGTGATGCTGCGCGTGAATTACGCGGCCGCCGCCGTCAAGGTGTGGGTCAACGGCCAGGTCACTCCCGTGCAGCGCGGCCAGGCAGTCAAGGTCTCACTCCGCAAGGGTTGGAACCGCCTGCTGCTGAAAGCCTCCTGCGCCCAGGCCGGCGTGCCCGAGGGACAGAACGCCTGGGTGAGCCGCTGGCGGATCGCCGCTTATATCGAGCCCGTGTTGCCCGTCTCCTACGCGACGAAGAACGTCGCCTGGATGACCCGCATGACCGGGCGGAGCATGTCGCAGCCGGTCGTCGTCGGCGACCGGATCTACCTCGGCTCCAGCATCACCGACCTGCTGTGCATCGACAAGAAGACCGGCAAGATACTCTGGCTGCAGAGCAACACGCCCTACGACGCCATGACGCCCGAGCAGAAGGCCGAGTCGCAGATCAAGGAAAAAATCGAGCCGCTGGCCGCCAAGCTCGACGCGCTGAACGCCCAGGCCGTCGCCGCGATCAACGCCGCCGTCTCGCCGAGCGGCCTCGCATCGCCGCAGCAGGCCGAACTCGACAAGTTGCTGAAGGCCAAGTCCGACGCCGAGCGGGCCGTCCACGACGCCTTCCGCGACATCAACCGCAAAAAATATCCGCAGATGTACATCAACGAGGTCTCCTCGAGCAACGCCGTGCCGGTGAGCGACGGCCGGCACGTCTATTGGGCCTGCGGCGGCGGCATGAAGGGCCCCGGCTCGCACGTCATCGCCTGCTTCGATCTCGACGGCCGCCGCGTCTGGAGTTGGCACGACGGCGGCTCGCTCGGCTCCCAGGAGCATGGCAACCACATCTCCCCGAACCTGATCGACGGCAAGCTGATCTACGCGGCCAACACCACGCTCATCGCGCTGGAGGCCAAGACGGGCCAGGAACTCTGGCGGAACAGCCCGGACGATTGGCAGAACGGCTTGGGCACCGCCTCGCCCGTGGCCGTCAAGGCCGGCGGCGCGCCGGCGATCGTCGAGATGCGGTACATCCACCGCGCGTCCGACGGAAAGGTCATCTGCCCCAGCAAGCTGGACATCAGCGGCTGCCTGACGCCGATCGTCGAGAACGGCGTTGCCTACAACCCCGCGCGGTGGCGCGGATTCAAGGATCCGCCCGGCTTCATCGCGGTCAAGCCGCCGGCCAGCGCGACCGCCGACGCCAAGGCCGAGACAGTCTTGGAACTCGACGGCAAGGACGTGACGATGCCCATCCGCATGAACGGCGGCGGCTGCATGGTGGCCTCGCCGTTGTACGTCGACGGCATTGTCTACGCGGTTGAAACGGGCGGCGGATTGACGGCCACCGACACGGCCGCCGGCAAGTCGCTCTTCCGCCAATACCTCGACGGCTACAGCCGCTACAACCGCTACGTGTACGGCGTGACCGCCAGCCCCGCGCTGGCCAGCCGCCGCATCTACATTACCGACGACGCCGGCTACACGCACATCCTCCAGCCGGGCAGGCAGTTCAAGCAGATTGGCCGCAACGTGATCGAGAACATCCACCTCTCCGGCCACGGCGGCAACCCGTGCAAGCAAGAATCGTTCTACACCTCGCCGTGGTTCGAGGGAAAGTGCATGTACCTCCGCGGCGAAGAGTATCTCTATTGCATCCGTGAACAGAAATGAGGAACACCATGAGAACGCAACACAGCCGATTGACCGCAGCGGCAGCCCTCGGCGTTGTCGCCAGTCTGTTCCTCGGCGTTTGCGGCACCGTGCAGGCGCAGCCGCTCGGCCCGCAATTGGGCTCGTCCGACTTCCGCCCGTCGCCCGCGCAGCCCGTCGGCTGGCGGGGCGATTGGACCGGCCGTTTTCCCGGCGCGACGCCGCCGACGGTTTGGCAGCGCGTCCGCGACGGCAAGGACTATACGACCAAGGGCATCGCCTGGGCGGCCATGCTGCCCAACCGCGGCGTTTCCTCGCCGATCGTCGTCGGCGACCGGGTCTTCGTCACCGCGGAGTTCTCGGACCTCATCTGCCTGGACAAGCGTACCGGCAAGATCCTCTGGATCCACTCGAACATGGAGTTCGAGGCCTTAAGCCCCAAGGACCGCCAGTCCATGCCGGCAATCGCCGAGAAGGTCGAACCGCTGGCGGCCGAGTTGGCCCGCGTCAATGCGGCGGTGGTCGAGGAACTGAACGCCCGGCTGGAGACGGCCGCCACCGCGCAATACAGCCTGCCGAAGGTCCTCGAACAGAAGCGGAAGATCGAGAAGCAACTCCGCGACGAGCAGTTCGCCATCAACCGGAAGCGTTTCACTGAGGATTGGCCGCAGGCCGTCTACGGTTTCTGCACCGAGACGCCGGCCAGCGACGGCCGGAACGTCTGCGCCTTCTTCGCCACCGGCGTGTCGGTCTGCTACGACCTGGAGGGCAACCGCAAGTGGATCGCGCGCGGCTCGCACGGCGGCGAAGAGAAGGGGCACTACGTCAGCCCGCTGCTGGCCGACAACCGGTTTGTGGTCTGGGGCGACCCGGAAATCCGGGCCTACGACGTGGCCACGGGCGCACTGCAGTGGGCGAGCCCCGCCGAGGGAAGCAATGCCACGTCAATCTACCGCGTGCGCTCGGGGAACGAGTGGGTGTACGGCCTGCAAGCCACGTGCTTCTACCGCGCCAGCGACGGTCAGCCGGTGTGGAAGCCCGGCCACCTGACGCCCACCTTCGCCACGCCGATCGTGGAAGGCGACACGATCTACTTCTGGACGCCGGGGCGCAAGCACCAGTTCGACGCCTATCAGGTGCCCGCCAGCACCGAGGAGGGCCGCGTCGCCGTGAAGCTCGCCTTTGAGCCGGCCAACTGGGCGGACGACGAGCTGACGGGCAAGTTCGACAAGGGGGCAGTGAACGCCTCGCCGTTGTTGGTCGACGGCCTGATCTATCACCTCTATCCGGGCGGCGGCCTGCTCGTCCACGATGCCGTCACCGGCAAGATCGTCTACCGCAAGGTGCTGCCGCTTAGACCCCGCGTCGAATACTGGGGCTGGGGCGGCGCCTCGGCCAGCCCCACGTTGGCGGGCAAGTACATCTACCTGATCGACAACCAGGGCGGCACGCTGGTCATCGAGCCCGGCAGGGTCTACAAGGAAGTGGCCGTCAACCGCATCGAGGAACGCCTAGCCGACTACGACCAGATCCAACCGCAGAACCTGGCCTCGCCTTTCTTCGACGGCCGCCGCTTGTACTTCCGCACGCCCGGACACTTGTATTGCGTTGGAGAGCAACCATGAAGTGTAAGAGTAAATCAGCCGCTTTTTGTGCCACGGCCGTGTTGGCCGTATGCACGGCATGTATCCTCCTGGCCCTCGCCACCGAAACCGCGAGAGGAGAAGCCGCCGCGCCCCGCAGGCCGACGCGGCCCGCCGTGGCCGGCGCGCAGCTCGGCTCGCTAGACTTCCAGCCGTCGGCCGAGCGGCCGGTCGGCTGGCGGGGCGACTGGACCGGCCGTTTCCCCGGCGCGACGCCGCCGGTAGAATGGACCCGCCGCGTCAAAGGGATCACTACCGAGATCAGGTACCAGGCCGACAAGCCGGCCAAGGCAGTCGCCGGGACTGACAGCCATCCGCTGGAGTACTTCACGATCAAGGAATGGCTCGTGGCCGGGCCGTTCGACGCAGCCGATCCGGCCAAAGACATCGACGAGGACTTCCTCGGCAGCGAGGGCAAGGTCATGCCGGCCAAGGGGGACAAGGCCGGCACGACGACGTGGAAACACGTCCGCGCCGACATCGCCACGCAGAGCAGCCACTATCACAACGAGGGCACCTGCGGCGACCTGAACGTCGATTTCGTCTACTGCTTCGGCAACCTGCCGGAGAGCGGCACCGTGAAGGTTGGCGACCTGCCGTTGAATAACAAAGTGGCCTACGCGCATACGTACATCTATTCGCCGGCAGCCGCGCAAGTCCGCTTGCGGGTCAACTACCGGGCCGCCGCGGTGCGGGTGTTCCTGAACGGCCAGCCCGTCGCCATCCCGCCGCAAGGCCAGGAGGTGAACGTCACGCTGGCGCAGGGCTGGAACCGCCTGCTGCTGAAGGCCGCCAGTGCCGACGCCGCTGCGCCCGAAGGGCAGAACGTCTGGGTCAGCCGATGGCGGATCGCCGCTTATCTCGAACCCGTCCTGCCGGTCGCCTATGAGACGAAGAACGTCGCCTGGATGACGCGGATGACCGGCCGGAGCATGTCGCAACCGGTCGTCGTCGGCGACCGCATCTACGTCGGCTCCGACATGACCGACCTGCTGTGCCTCGATAAGACCACCGGCAAGATCCTCTGGCTGCAGAGCAACACGCCCTACGACGCCATGACGCCCGCGCAGAAGGCCGAACCGCAGATCAAGGAGAAGGTCGTGCCGCTGGTGGCCAAACTGGCCGTGCTCAACGGCCAGGCGGTCACCGCGATCAACGCGATGGTTTCCCCGTCGGGCATGTCTTCCGACCAGCAGGCGAAGCTCGACGTGCTGCTGAAGGCCAAGTCGGACGCCGAGAAGGCCGTCCACGACGCCTTCCGCGACATCAACCGCAAGAAGTACCCGCCGATGTACGGCAACGAAGTCTCCGCCAGCAACTCCGTGCCGGCCAGCGATGGCAAGCACATCTATTGGGCCTGCGGCGGCGGGATGAAAGGCCCGGGGTCGCACGTGATCGCCTGCTTCGACCCGGCCGGCAAGCGCGTCTGGAGTTGGCACGACGGCGGCTCGCTAGGGTCGCTCGAACACGGCAACCACATGTCGCCCACGCTGGTCGACGGCAAGCTGATCTACTCGGCCAACATGAAGCTGGTCGCCTTCGACGCCGCCACGGGCAAGGAACTCTGGCGGAACGCCCCCGACGATTGGCAGAACGCCGGCCACGGCTGCAATTCGCCCGTGGTCGTCAAGATCGGCGGCCAGAGCGCGATCGTCCAGTTGCGGTACGTCCATCGCGCGTCCGACGGCACGGTCATCTGCCCCAGCAAGCTGGAAATCTGGGGCTGTTCGACGCCCATTATCGAAAATGGCGTCGTCTTCAACCCGTGCAGTTGGCACGGCTTCAAGGATCCGCTGTCGTTCATGGCCGTGAAGCTGCCCGCCACGGCCGCGGCCGGCTCGAAGGTCGAGATCCTGATGGACCTCGACGGCAGGGACGTCACGATGCCGCTGCGCATGCCGGGGCCGGTCTTCACGGTGGCCTCGCCGCTGTACGTCGACGGGGTCGTGTATTCGGCCGAGGCGGGCGGCGGCCTGGCGGCCGTCGATACGGTCACTCGCAAGGCGCTCTACCGGCAGCACCTCGACGGCTACAACCGCTACCACCGCTTCCTCTACGGCATCGCCGCCAGCCCGACGCTGGCCGGCAAGAACATCTACATCGTCGACGACGCCGGGTTCACGCACATCATCCCGCCCGGCGGACCGTTCAAGGACGGCGGCCGTAACGTGATCGAGAACATCCACCTCTCGGGCCACGGCGGCAATCCCTGCAAACAAGAGTCGTTCTACACCTCGCCCTGGTTCGAGGGCAAGTGCATGTATCTCCGCGGCGAAGAGTATCTGTACTGCATCCAGCAGAAGTAGGTTATGCTTCAGCGTAACGGAACCAAGCCCAAACCAAAGGAGACCCATCGCATGTTGACCCTTCGACGCGTCGTGTATCTTTCGGCCCTTGCGGCCGTGCTCGTGCCGTCGGCCTGCCTTGCGGCCGACGGCGGCTGGGTGAACGTGACCAACAACGTCGGCGGCGAGAAGTGGGGCGCCTACGGCGTGACCTACGTGAAGGCCGTCCCCGGCAGCAACGAAGTCATCGCCGGCGTGAGCGAGCGCGGCCTGTGGCTCAGCGCCGACCGCGGCGGCGACTGGCGGAAGCTGGGCGGCGATGAGATCCGCTTCCGCCCGGGGTGCATCGTCTTCGACCCCAAGAATACGTCGGCCTTTTGGGTGAGCGGCTGCTACGGCGACGCCCCCTTCAAGACCGAAGACGGCGGCAAGACCTTCCAACGGCTCGGCAAGCTGGCGCACGCCGACGGCATCGCCGTGGACTTCACCGACCCGGCCCACAAGACGCTGCTGTTGGGCCTGCACGAGCAGTCGCAGAGCCTGCAACTCTCGCGCGACGGCGGCGCCACCTGGACGAAGATCGGTGCCAACCTGCCGGCCGACAGCAACCACAGCACCGATCCGATCGTCATCGACTCCAAGACGTTCCTGATCAACACGGCCGGCTGGAAGCCCAAGGCCAGCCTGGGCATCTACCGCACGGAAGACGGCGGACAGACCTGGACGAAGGTGTCGGACCCCGACCACGGGCCGCAGGGCGCCGCGCTCGTGGCCTCCGACGGGGCCATCTATTGGCAGCGCGTCTGGGGCGGAGGCTTGCTGAAGAGCACGGACCAGGGTAAAACCTGGAAGCAGATTACCAAAGCCGTGAAGAACAACCCGATCGAACTGCCCGGCAAGCGCCTGGCGGGACTGGCCGACGCCCAAGTCATGGTCTCGGACGACGGCGGCGCGACCTGGACGAAACTCGGCCCGCCGGCCCCCTTCAAGCCCAACGGCATCACCTACAGCGACAAGGGCAATTGCTTCTACGCCTGGCGGCTGTCGGACAACGTGAAGATGGACAAGCAATCGGTACAGCGGTTGGATGTAAAGTAGAAATCGCGTTGGGGCGGCAGTCGTAGTGCCGCCCCAAGGAAGGAACGCCATAGAAGAAACACTGAAGAAGGAACACTAATCGCCGCAAATCTCCACTGATGAGAGGAATGGTGAGACCACCCGGGCGCTGCAATTTCCAATTAGTGGAAATCCGTGTTCCTGTCTGCGCAGCCCACAAGACATAGGGAGCCCATCATGCACGACGACCCATCGGCAGCCATCTCCCGCCGCGATGCCTTGTTGGCCGCTGCGGCCACCACGCTCGGCGCTGCGTTCAGCAGCGGTGCGGCGGAGGGCGCGGCCGCGGAATCCGCCGGGCCGTTGACCGCGGCTGCCGCGCCGTCCGACAAGAAGCAGTGGGGCGAGTACCGCAGCGAGTGCCTCAACCGCGTGGCCTTTCCCTTGGGCGGAATGGGCGCCGGCATGATCTGCCTGGAAGGCACCGGGGCACTGTCGCACGTCTCGCTTCGCCACAAACTCGAGGTCTTCCACGAGCCGTGTACCTTCGCGGCCATCTGCATCAAGGGGGCGAAGAACGTCGCGCGCGTGCTCGAAGGGCCCGTGCCGGGGTGGAAACTGTTCGGCCAACCGAACGCGGGCAACGGCGCCGGCGGCTCGTCGTTCGGCCTGCCGCGGTTCGCCGAGGCGAGTTGCCGCGTGCGCTTCCCCTTCATGACGGTTACACTCCGCGATCAAGGGGACAGTCCCGTTTTTGCTGACACAAAAACTGGGACAGCCCCCATGCCGCTGGAGGTCGAGATCACCGGCTGGAGTCCCTTCGAGCCGGGCGATGCCGACAACGCCAGCCTGCCGGTCGCCGCGCTCGAGTACCACTTCACGAACCGTTCGGCCGCGGCCGTCGAGGCCATCTTCTCGTGGAGCACCAAGAACTTCATGGCCGTCAAGGGCAATCCCGACGCGGTGCGGCCCACGCCCGGCGGCTTCGTGCTCTGGGGCGGCCCCGGCAAGGACAAGCCCTTTGAGGAAGGCGCCTTCTCGGCCACGGTGTCCGACCCGGCCGTGAAGGTCAACCATGCCTGGTTCCGCGGCGGCTGGTTCGACCCGCTGACGATGGCCTGGAACGAGATCGCCGCCGGAAGCTGCGTCGAGCGTCCGCCCGTCAGCGAAGGCGGACCGTCGCCCGGCGCCACGCTTTGCGTGCCGCTTACGATCCCCGCGGGCGAGTCGAAGACCATCGTGCTCCGCTTCGCGTGGTACGTCGGTCAGACGAATCTCAGGCAAGGCAAAGACCCGCAGGGCAAGGACGCGCCGGGCAAAGACGCCCCGCCGCCGGCTGTCGGCACGTACGTCCCTTGGTATGCCGGCCGCTTCAAGGATCTCGGCGATGTGACCGCCTACTGGCGCGACCGCTACGACGAATTGCGCCGCAACAGCCGCCGCTTCAGCGACTGCTTCTACGACACCACGCTGCCGCCGGAAGTGATCGACGCGGTAGCCGCGAACCTCACGATCCTCAAGTCGCCGACCGTGCTGCGGCAGGCCGACGGCCGCCTGTGGGCGTGGGAAGGGTGCAGCGACAATTCCGGTTGCTGCGCGGGCTCGTGTACGCACGTTTGGAACTACGCCCAGGCCGTGCCGCACCTCTTCCCCGCGCTGGAACGCACGCTCCGCGAGACCGAGTTCGGCCCCTCGCAGGACGACCGCGGGCACCAGCAGTTCCGCGCCGCGCTCCCCATCCGCATCGTGGCGCACGACTTCCACGCGGCGGCCGACGGCCAACTCGGCGGCATCCTCAAGGTCTACCGCGACTGGCGGATCGGCGGCGATACCGGGTGGCTCCGCCGCCTCTGGCCGAAGGTCAAAGCGAGCCTCGACTTCTGCATCCGCGAGTGGGATCCCGGGCACAAGGGCTGGCTCGAAGAGCCGCACCACAACACCTACGACATCGAGTTCTGGGGCCCCAACGGCATGTGTACGAGCTTCTATCTCGCCGCGCTGCGGGCCGCCGCGCTCATGGGGGCCGCGCTGAAGGAGGATACTGCCGAGTACGCAGAGTTGCTGGAGAAGGGCCTCCGTCTCATGGAGCGGGATCTGTTCGACGGCGAGTACTTCATCCAGAAGATCGAGTGGAAGAACCTCCGCGCGAAGAACCCGCTGGAGGTTAAGAGCATGGTCGGCGCCTATTCGCCCGAGGCCCGCGCGCTGCTCGAGAAGGAAGGGCCGAAATACCAGTACGGCCGCGGCTGCCTGGCCGACGGTGTGTTGGGCTCGTGGCTGGCGCTGGTCTGCGGCGCGGGCCAGGTCTTGGACGTGAAGAAGGTGGCCGGCCACTTGAAGGCCGTCCACAAGTACAACTTCAAGGCCGACCTCTCGGCCCATCCGAACCCGCAGCGACCCAGTTATGCCTGCGGCAAGGAGGGCGGGCTGCTGATTTGCACCTGGCCGAAGGGAGGCGAGCTCTCGCTGCCGTTCGTCTACTCGAACGAGGTCTGGACGGGCATCGAGTATCAGGTCGCCTCGCACCTGATGTTGATGGGCCTGGTCGAGGAGGGGCTGGAAATCGTCCGCGCCTGCCGCAACCGCTACGACGGCCGCGTCCGCAATCCGTTCAACGAGTACGAGTGCGGCCACTGGTACGCGCGCGCGATGGCCAGCTACGCCTTGCTCCAGGGCCTTAGCGGCGCCCGCTACGACGCGGTCGACAAGGTGCTGCAATTCCGGCCGAACGTCGCCGGCGACTTCCGCGCCTTCCTCAGCACGGCCACCGGCTACGGCACCGTCGGACGCAAGGACGGCAAACCGTTCGTCGAGGTCAAGTCGGGGACGATCGAGGTGAAGAGCATCAAGACAGGCGAGGATTCCGCCACGTAGGTGAGGATTGGCTGTCCGGGAAGTCAATGTCGGGTGCCATGCGGTAAGCGTAGCTTACCCGTGAAGGAGACGTCTCGTGCTGCCAGACACGGGTAAGCTACGCTTACCGCATGGCACCCGTCGTGTCGCGACCCCAAGAGGTAACAAGCTGTGAGGACCCCCATGAACGAACAACCCATGAGACGCCTAATCTGGACCGCTTCCGTTTTCGTGGCACTGTTCTTTGCCAACGGCTTGTCGGCCGCCGCGGCCGACGCCCCGCTGGGGTCCGCCAACTTCCAGCCTTCGGCCGCGCGCCCGATCGGCTGGCGCGGCGACGGCAGCGGCAACTACAAGGCGGCCGCGCCGGTTGCCAAGTGGTCGGCGAAGGAGAACGTCCTGTGGAAGGCCGAAGTCGGCCCGGGCCATGCGTCGCCGGTCGTGGTCGACACGCGGGTGTTCGTCGCGTCCGAGCCCGACTTGCTTGTCTGCCTCGACACGGCCAGCGGCAAGGAACTCTGGCGGAAGACGCACAAGCTGGCCGACCTGCCGGCCGACCTGAACGCCGCCGCGCCGCGGCAGGCAGAACACTACGGCGACGCCACGCCCACGCCGGTCAGCGACGGCAAATCCGTGTGGGTGTTCTTCAACACGGGCGTCGTGGCCAGCTACGACCTGGAGGGAAAGAAGCGGTGGCTGAACTGGTACGACATGCGCCTGGCCACCGGTTACGGCCGGCACGCCTCGCCGGTGCTGGCCGGCGACCGGCTGCTGGTCCACTTCGGCCCGCTGGCGTGTCTCGACGCGGCCACTGGCAAGCTACTCTGGAAGAACGACAAGGCGAAGGCCACCTACGGCACGCCGGCCGTGACGCGGATCGGGGAGGTCGACGTGGTCGTCACGCCCAAGGGTAACGTCGTCCGCCTGAGCGACGGCCAGATACTGGCCTCCGACCTGGGCAACTGCATGTACACCAGCCCGGTCGTGCAGGGCCGCATCGTCTACTTCATCGACGGCTCGATGACGGCCGTCGAACTGCCCGAGAAGGCCGGCGACACGGTCGAGTGCAAGGAACTATGGTACGCCGAGCTCAGCGGCAACTTCTACGCCTCGCCGGTGATCGACGGCGGACGCATCTACACGGCCGACCGCGCGGCAGTCTACTACGTGCTCGACGCGGCCACGGGCAAGACGGTGCTGCAGAAGACGCTCGACCTGCCGCCCGCCGGAAAAGCGGAAGGCGCCAGCGTCTATCCGAGCGTGTGCCTGGCCGGCAAGCACTTGTTCGTCGGCAACGACGCCGGCGAGACGCTGCTGCTGGAGCCGGGCGACCAGGGCACGGCCGTCGGCACGAACGCCCTGCCCGCCGGTTCCGGCAGCACGCCGTTCTTTAGCGGCAAGCGGATATTCGTCCGGGTGGGGAAGCTACTATACTGCTTGGGCGCGACGGCTGATGGACCTTAGACAACCGAGGAACTAAACGCCGAGTTCTACGGCACGCCGGGCTGGCTTTCCGGAGTGCCCAAGGTCGGGCACACGGCGAAGCCCTTGCGATGCAACACGTCCATGTTTCCCCCGACACCTTCGTTGCCAAACCCGGCAAGTTGTCTAGCACCGTGGGAAGCACCGCGGCTTGTCGCCGGGGGGCTGGAAAACAAGGGCACCAACCTGAGTGCCGCCAGCGGCACCCCGACGTTTACCTGGACCAACCCGAACCCATCGCTCCGCACGTGGACGGTCAATAGCGGCACAACGCCCCCAATTTCACTATCAGCGGCAATCCGCTGATGACGCTGAACGCAACGTGGACGGTGGACAACCCCGGCCACCAAGTGGGCGGGCTCGCGGGCGTGGGAGTCATGCAGAACAACTCATCTGGTGCGGACAACACGAAGGGGGTGATCGTGGGCGCCGGCAATTTTGCCAGCCCCGTCTTCTCCAGCCAATTGCGGACCAAGAATGCCTTCGCCTCCTTGGCCGGCATCTCGTTCACCAAGGTGGGGGCCGGCAGCCAGACGCTCTCCGGCGACAGCACCACGAACTCGCCGATTACCGCCCGCTCCGGCGAACTGATCGCCGGCACCGACTCGCCGTCTTACGCCATCAAATCGGGAAGTGCGGCGACCAGTGACGTTTTCACCGTTACCGGCCACGGTCTCACGAACGGCATGAAACTCCAACTCGGCAACACCGCCCCGGCCGGCGCAACGGCCTATACACGTACTACGTCACGAAAATCGACGATAACACCTTCAAACTTTACAAGGACGTCGCCCGAACCCAAGTCGTCGACGTCACGACCGCCGGCAGCAGTTTTTGGGTCGCCCGCCCCGGCGCCTTCGGCACCTCAACGGCCGCCATCACCTTGGGCGATGCCAGCACGGCTACGGGCGACAACATTCGCCTGGCGATCGGCGGGGCCTTCGAGGTCGGACGCATCCTCAACGTCGGCCAGAACATCACCGCGTCGCCCTACACCGGCACGATCTCCATCGGCGGCAACGCCGACGCCACGGCCACCTTCTCCGGCGGCATCATGCTCTATAAGAATCTCACCGTGACCCAGGCGGCCACCACGGGCACGAACGCCTTGAACATCACCAACGATATCTGGACCGCCAACAGCGGCAACAACACCGTCACCTTCGCCGGTCCAGGCGCAATCAACAAGAGCGGCCAGGGAATCGGCAACGGAGTCAGCGGCGGCACCACGGCCGTGGCCGTCACCGGCGGGACCCTGACCATGTCCGCTGCGAATACCTATGCCGGCGGCACGAGCGTCACCGGCGGCACGCTCGTGCTCGACATGGCCGTCAACAATGCGGGCGTGCTCGCCTCCGGCAGGCCGTTGGGCCTCGGCGGCGGCACGCTCCGCCTCAAGGGCCAGACCGGGGCCGGCGCCTCCAGTCAGACCCTGAGCGACCTGGCGATCACTGCCGGCGCAGGCGGCAGCCGCATCGTCATTGATCCCAATGGCGGCGGCGGCACCACGCTGACCTTGGGCAACAACTGGACCCGCGCCACCGGCGCGGTGTTGAACGTCGACCTCTCGGCCGCCGGCACGGCGACCCTGGCCTCCAGCCCGGCGCTGACCGGCGGCATCCTCCCCTACGCTACCGTCAAGGATGCCACCGGCGCCGGCTTCGCCACCGTCTCCGGCGGCAACGCCGTCCGCTACGCCGCGGGGAGCGAATTGCGGAGCAACAGCGATGCCGCGGGTACGGACTTCACGACCAAGGCCACCGACACCGATTACGTGGCCGGCACGCTCACGATGACCAACGCCAGCCGGGCGCTCAATTCGCTGAGCATCGACTCCTCGGCCGGCGCGGGCGCGATCGACCTCGGCGCCGCGGCCATCAGCACCGTCGCCCTCGGCCCGGGCACCAACCTGACGTTCGGCAGCGGAGCCACCTACAACCTGGGCGCCCTGGGCGACAGCGGAAACGTCGATACCGGCACTGCCGCCGTGACCGTGAACGTCGGCAGCAACGGTGCCGACACCAGCCTCTCCGGCATCCTGAGCGGCACCGGGACATTCATCAAGCGGAGCTTCGGCACGTGGACCCTCTCGGGCGCCAACACCTTCAGCGGGCAGTTGAGCGTCAAGGCCGGCGCGGTGGCCATCGCCACGATCAACGGACAGGGCGCCGACGGCCCGCTGGGCAACAGCGCCAATTCCGTCGCGCTGGGCGATACCGACGGCTCGACCGGCACCCTGCAGTTCACCGGCTCAACCGTAGTCAACACAGGCCTGAACGTCGGCAGCAACAAGAAGATTACGCTGGCCGCCGGCGGCAGCGGCACGATCCAGGTCGACGCCTCGACGACCAACCTCACCCTCAGCGGCCTGATCGATGGCGGCGGCAACCTCAACAAGACGGGCGCCGGCACCCTGACACTCTCGGGCCTCAACACCTTCGGCGGACAGTTGCGCATCAAGGCCGGCACGCTCAGCACCGCCACGGTCAACGACGCCAGCGCGGACGGCCCGCTGGGCAACAGCGCCAACGCCGTCGTCCTGGGCGACAGCGGCACAACCGGCGCCCTGCGCTACACGGGCGCAACGGCCGCCAGCACCAAACAGATCTCGCTGGCCGCCAGCGGCACCGGCGCGATTCAGATCGATAACGCCGGAACCGTCCTTACCCTTAGCGGCGGGATCGGCGGCGGCGGAAGTCTGAGCAAGACGGGCGCCGGTACGCTGTTTCTGACGACCGTCGGCGGTTCGTACAGCGGCGGCGCCACGGTCGGCAATCGCGACGCCGTGTTCTCCTTCGATGCGGGCACCCTCGGCATCCGCACGCTCAACATGGCCGTGAAGAGCAGCAGCGGCAACATGACCGCCGGCACGGCCATCAAGGCGACCATGAACCTCGGCGGCGGAACGGTGAACATCGGCACGGGCAGCGGCACTGCCATCACGCTGGCTACCCAAACCGGCAGCGGCACGAATTGCGCGGTGGAAGCAACGCTGAACATCACCGGTACCGCCAACGTGACCGTCACAGGCAATATCATCGACGGCAACAGTACCACGGGCACGACGACCAGCCGGCTGAACCTCGACGGCGGCGTCCTCGACATGACCGGCAAGAACCTCGGCGGCGCCGGCGGCAACGCCATCGATGTCTTGACGCTGGCCAGCGGCGCCCTGCGGAACGTGGGCCAGATCAACGGCGGCGGCAACATCACGAAGACGACCGCCGGCACGCTTGTGGTCGGCGGCACGAACAACTTCACCGGCGCCACGCTCATTAGCGCCGGCACGTTGAAGCTCGACGCCGACGGCACGATCAACTCCACCAGTGGCATCACCGTCAACGGGGCCGACGCCCGCTTCATCACCACCAGCACGACGGCCGTCGCCCCGGCCGCCACGAGGTCGACAACTCGCAGGAGTTGTACTACCCGGCCATCATGCGGGCGATTGCCGACCTGGGATACCAGGGCTACGTGAGCCACGAGTATACTCCCAAGAACGATCCCGTCGAATCGCTCCGCAAGGCGGTGGCGATTTGCGACGTGTGAAAATGACAGCGGCGATCATCGGAGGTGAATTTCGAGTTTCCATTTTAAGGAGATGGCCATGAACGCTCCCGCTTCACGACGTACCTTCCTACAACGCATCGGCCTCGGTTCGCTCGCCGCGGCCGCGGGCAGCGCGGCGCTCGGCGCCAGCGCGGCTGAAACGCCCGACGCCAAGATCCTCGGGGCCGAAGGCGTGAAGACCGCCCCGCGACCCAAGGGCGAGTGGAAGCCGGTCTCCGACCGGAAGCTCCGCGTGGGCATCGTGGGCTACGGCGCGTGCAAGTTCGGCGCGGCGTTCGGTTTCCAGAGCCACCCCAACGTGAGCGTGGCGGCCGTCAGCGACTTGTTCCCCGACCGTTGCGAGCAGTTGGCGAAGGCCTGCCGCTGTCAGAAGACGTATCCGTCGCTCGAAGAGATGCTCAAGGACGACTCGATCGAGGCCGTCTTCCTGGCGACGGACGCCCCGCACCACGCCGAACACGCCATCGCCGCGCTGCGGCGCGGCAAGCACGTGGCCGCCGCGGTGCCGGCCGTGTTCGGTTCGCTCGAGGAAGCGCACAAGCTGTACGAAGCGGTCAAGGCGGCCGCCGGGAAGTACATGATGTTCGAGACCTCCGCCTTCCACGCCGATTGCCACGCCATGCGGCAGATATACCGCGCCGGCGGCTTCGGCAAGCTGATCTACACCGAGGGCGAGTACTTCCACCACGCGGTACACGTCGTCGATTCGTACAAGCAGTGGCGCGTCGGCCTGCCGCCCCAATGGTATCCCACGCACTCGAACGCCTATTACGTGTGCGTGACCGGCGGCCGTTTCACCGAGGTCTCGTGCCAGGGCGTCACTAGCGTCCTGCCCTACTACCGCCCCGAGAGCAACCGCTACAAGAACCCGTTCGGCAGCGAGATCGCGCTTTTGCGGACCAGTGAAGGCGGCTCGGCCCGCATGGCCGTCAGTTGGGACAGCCACGAGCCGGGCGCCGAGGCGGGGCGCGTGCGGGGGCAGCGCGGGGCAATGTGGGCCGGGTCGTACAAAGGCGACTTGAAGGAACTGCCCGACCTGTCGTGCCCGCCGCTGCCGAAGAGCGTCGATCCCGGCGGCCACGGCGGCTCGCACGGGCACCTGATGAACGAGTTCGTCACCGCGGTCCTGGAAAACCGCCAACCGCTGGTCGACATCTCGTGGGCGCTGAACATGACGGTCGCCGGCGTGGTGGCCCACCAGTCGGCCTTGAAGGACGGCGAGTTGCTGAAGATCCCAGAGTTCGAGCCGCTCAAGCCGGCATAGCCCGAGGCGGCACAACGACGTTCACACACCTGAGGAGTAGCATGTCGGAATCTCAACGCGGTCTTCTTCACTGCGCAATCGTACTCGCGGTGTTCTGTCTGGCCATCGGCGCCCGCGCCGGCGAAGACGCCGGAAACCTGCTCTCCGACGGCGGGTTCGAGTCGGGCAAACTCGACGGCTGGAAGGGCAACGGCGAGGTGTCGTCGGACGAGGCCCACTCGGGCAGCAAGTCGGTGCGGCTGACCGGCGGCTCGATCACGGCGGAACTCAAGACCGAGCCGGGCGCCACGTACAAAGTGCTGGCCTGGGTGAAGATCGCCTCCAGCGAAGGCGCCGATTGGGGCGGCATGCGATTGCAAGCCACCGACACGAAGAGCCTCGCGCACAGCGATTGGCTGAACGTCGGCAGTCAGGGCAAGGAGTGGTGCAAGGTGGCCCTCGGCTTCAAGGCCGTCTCGGCCAAGACGACGCTGAACGTGGGCTTCTTCGGCGGGCCGAAGAAGATGGTGGCCTACTTCGACGACCTCCGCGCCTTCCGCCGCGACGGCGAGAACCGGCCGCCGCAGATCCAGCCGCGGTTGACCCCGACGGCCTCCGACCGTCTCCCCGCCTCGCAGTCCTTCGACCTCCAGGGCGACGATCCCGACGGGGCCATCCGCCGCGTGTTCTGGGATTTCGGCGACGGGCAGCGGGCCTTCGAGGCCGCCGGACAGCGGCGCGTGGGACTGCCCGGCAAGTTCACCGCCACCGTCACCGCCATCGACGACGACGGGGCAATGACCCGCGCGACGGTCGCCTGGTCGGCGGCCGACGCCCAGTTGCCGCAGGTCGGCGTCCGCACTCCGGCGGCAGCCGAATCGACGGTCGCCGCGCCGCTCGTAAAGCTGGAAGGCACTTGCACCGGGGCGATCCAGAAGGTGCTCCTCAGCAGCGACCGCGAGCAATGCATTCCCGCCACAGGCACGAAGGCGTGGAAGGCCGAAGTGCGGCTGGCCCGATCCGGGCAAGACCTCAAAGTTGCCGGCCGTGATTCCGCACGTCCACGGCGACACGCCCTGGCACGTGGCCGAGGGCCGCTTCACGGCCGAGGGGGATCTTATTCCTAACGTCATCCTCGTGCTGGAGAACGCCCAGAGCGGCTCGGCCTACGTCGACGAGTGCAGCCTGTACGAGGTCCGCGACGACGGCACGTTCGGACCGCAACTGCTGCGCTCGCCGCACGCCAATTCGCACCTGCGGTTCGAGGCCGACCGCGGCTACGCCCTGGACGGCATCTTCCGCGAGGCGCAGGCCCGCGGGCTGTACGTCAAGCTGGTCGTCAGCGAGAAGGCCGAGTTCCTGCTGGGGCGGCTCGGGGCGCAGGGGTTGCCCGACCGGCAGCGCGGGCACTTCTCCGATGGCGAAGGCTCGGCCGCGCGGCGGCTGCACGAGTACCACTGGCGGCACGTGTTCGCCCGCTACGGGGCCTTCCGCGCGATTCACTCCTGGGAGACGGTGAACGAAGACGCGCCCGACTTCGGCGGACACTTCCGCCTGGCGGCGGCGGCGCTGGCCAAGGCGGCCGCGGCCGACGGCAATCCGCATCCCGCCACGCCTTCCACTTGGGCCTCGCTGGGTACGGAGTCGTGGAAACACCCCGACAGCGCGGCGATCTCCTACGTCGATTTCCACGCCTACATCCACAGCACGGGCTGGCTCGAGCCGAAGGCCGAGCTGTGCGACGATTCGGCCCGCTTCATGGCCGAGTACGACGTCGCCGCCCACGCGGCCGGCTTCGGCAAACCGATCGTCTGGGGCGAGGTGGGCATCGACGGCCAGTGCCCGCCCGACCGGTTCAAGAAGGGCCTGCCCGAGGAGCCTGACGGCGTGTGGCTGCACAAGCTCACGTGGGCCCGCCGCGGCGCGCGGGCCGTTACAAGCACGCGCCGCCGCCGCCGCAGGTCTACCGCAAGCTCAAGACCCGCGTGACCGACCTGCATCCGCTGACGATCGTGCAGAACGCCCGCACGTCCGGCGGCGGGCGGGTTTCCCTGGTGCCCACCAAGGCAGCGACCGTCGGTCCGCACGAGACGTGGAAGGCCGAGAAGGTCTCGATCTGGCACGCCGGCACGCACGACAACCCCTTCGGCATGAGGCTTACCACGCTGATGATCGCCAAGCGCCTGCCCGACGCCTCGGTGCCCATGTCGCTCCTGGCCGATCATCCCAACGTGCAGTTCAACTTCTACCGGCCGGCGATCGGCCGCGTGGCGGCGGAGATACACTGATAGTCCGCCGGGCCACGAGTGTTGCACGTCTTACTCCCGCACGAGAAGCCGGATGTGCAGCGTTGTGGGCATACTTACACACTACCGAGCGTTGCAAGAGCGTGCCCCCGCCGCTTTACTTGTACGTGGCCGCAGCCGAGACGCCGATTTTCGGCGACGTTGCACTTGACGGAGGCCACTTCGACGCAGCACTTGGCTGTCGCGCCCGCGGTGGCCGGACCGATGGCCCAGCCGGCGCCCCAGCCGGCACAAAGTTGCAGGCCGACGGAGACCCCAACCGAGGCCGAGCATCGTGCCTTGAGACCCAGGAAGGTCTTGCACGTGGGACCGGAGACGCCCAGTTCACCGGCCGTGGCCACACCGTGCGTCACGTTGTTGTCGGCCTTGACCGTACTGAGGTTCGGCGCAACGGATACGGTGTACGTTTGCGCCTGCGACGCCGTGACCATCAAAGCCAAGCTCAGAACCACGCTGGCCGCCGCCGTTGACGTTCTCGTTTCTCGATCTCCTCGACTACTGGAAGTGACAAGAACCTTTCAACACTTACCGACTCGATGCGGAACCACCCCGCGCGAGTATCTACCCCTAAGACCCGCCGAGCCTGCGCGACGGGACAGAAATGAAGCAGTACATTCCCCCACGGCCGCGGAATTCACCGCGCCCCGGGACAATGCGCGGATCGAATTGGGCGGACCTGCTGCTCTCTTCACTACGGCCTTACGTCTTCGATGGGCATCCGACGTGTCCATTCGAGAAGTTAAGCCGTGTTGGCCGCTGCAATGGCGCAGGAATCTGCAGTTTTTCGGACGTGGTTACGTCTATGAGATCGACGTCAATCGGGCCATCGAGGGGAAGTCTCTGGAGGCCGGGGCCGTAAATCGCTTTCCCGGTGAATACTGTGCCCTAGGGTTCGGTGATGACCACCTTTGGGGCTGGGACCGAGATGCAAAACGTCTCTGCAAGATCAAAGTCCGGGTCGGCCAGTGAAGAAGTATCGGCCTTGAGGTACTCAACGTGCTTGAGGATCTTGTGGCGAGTGATCGTCACGAGCAGCCGCCACAGGTCTCCGGAGACTCACTCATGCCCCCCCTCGCGGGCAGAAGGCTTCTGGAAAAATACCCCGAACGCCCATTTTACCAACGCCCTACACCCCAGGACGAGAGGGGGCGAAATGAAAGTACCGTGGGGGACTTTTCGCTGTCGGTACGTTGCGGGGCTGGGGCTGCGCCGGACACATCCCTGCATCAGCCTTGATCGCGCGTGCCGCCGGCCGGAAAGGGAGCCACTTTCGCGGCCAGAGTGCGCCGGGGCGCCGGTTGCGTCACGAGTCGCGGAATGGAACGCGCCGGGGCGGGCGGTGGGGCCGGCGTTCAGGCGGAGCGAGCTTAACGGCTTGACAGAGCGCGACGGCGGCGTGGTGAAGAGGGAGATAGGCAGGAGTTTCTAGGACTCTGCGCGGCCTGAGTGGCGGGTTGGCCGCAGTGAGTTCTTGTTTGGGGAGGTTTTCGCACCGCCATGACTTGCGAAAACCTCGAACGATGCTTCCAGAACAGCCGGCGCAGATCGAGGATCGACACGTAACGTTTGCCCAAATTCCAAGGTGGCCGCCTAGCCACTTCGGAAGTGCGGTTGCCAACCGCCAACGACTCGGCGATGTGGCAGTCGCGGCGAGGCAAACTCGCGAGCCAGTCACTGAAGTCGCAGCGAAACGCGACAACGTCCGGCACCGGTGACGAGCGAGTATCCACGATCACCGCCTCTCGCCAGCCGTTCTCTTCGTCATCGAAGTGGTCGATGGACTCCACCTTGACGTCCTTTCGCTGCTGGCAGTACGGACTCAGAACGTCGTTGATGTTCAAGGGGCAGCCGACCTTGCGGCCGTCCTTCACCTGGCTGCAGGCGAAGCTGGCCAACACACTGGGATAGGCCAGATCGAGCTTGCCCAGCTCGGCCAGGCGGGCCACGGCACGACAGACGTTGCAGATCACCTCTTGCACCGCCTCTTCTTTGGCTTCAGGGTCGAGATGCCGGAAAGCGATGCGGGCGTGGGTGACGATGGCCGGCAACAGCTATCGGGACTTCGCCACGCTCCACGACGCGTTCCGGCAAGCCACGGGCGGAGTTGGCAGTGTCATGGCGAGAATTCTCCTTTTTCAGTCACGTTGGACAAAGCCTCGCTCCGTCCCGGAAAGGACGCCGTGAAACTGCGTCCTACGTACGCATAGAAACTCGGAGTCAGGGGCTTACGTAGGTTGACTCTGGACGGCCAGCGGGAATAATTCCCCGGAGCCGCAAGCGAGAACTCAAGTGCCCCGGAGGCGCCGCCTGGTCCGTGCGATCGGGTCATTCTCCCAGATAAGCGGAACCAGCGGTGCGACGGGGGCACGCAATTCCATTCGACTCGGCCGCGGCCCTGGGACGCCAGTGGATTGCGCGGGGAGACGACTACATGAGCGACGGACAGACGACCGCCGAACTGCCCGCCTTGGAAGGAACCACGGCGGTGATCGAGAATTGGCTCCGCGTGCTGGGCGAAGGCGACGTGGAGGCCGCCTGCCAAGCCCGCGACGAATTGATCCGGCACAGCAAGCGGCGGATGGAGGCCCTGTGCCGGCGGATGTTCTTCAATTCGCTGTCTGCGCGGCCGGTCGATGTGGACGACGTGTACCAGGAATCGGCGTTGCGGCTGTGGAAGTCGTTGAGTGCGGTGCAGCCGGGTTCGGCCAAGGACTTCTTCGGGCTGGCGGCCCAGCAGATCCGCCGCGTGCTGATCGACTTCGCGCGCAAGTACGCACATTCCCTGCCCGTGGCGTTGGGCGATGGGCAGACGCCGGCCTTCGATCCGGCTTCCCTGGAAATCTGGACGCGGTTTCACGAAGAAGTCGAGACACTTCCCGAGGATCTCAAGGAAGTCGTGGAACTGCTCTGGTATCACGAGTTGACGCAGGAAGAGGCGGCCGGTTTGCTGGACGTCGACAAGAGCACCGTCAAGCGCCGCTGGCGCCGCGCGCGCACACAGTTGGTGCTGCGGCTGCACGGGTGCATCTAGCCGGACCTCGTGGCGAATGCTACTCCGGCACCTTCGCCGCCGGCGGCTTCTGCAACTGAAGGATCGTCAAGTTGACAGCCGAGGCGTAGGCCGGACCGAGGTACTGCCCATCCCAGGCGCCGTCCTTCCCGGCTTTCGCGGCCAGTGCGGGGTAGACCGCATCGCGGTACTTCTGCCACGCATCATCCCCCTGGCGATGGCGAACCTGGGCGAAGTAGAAGTGGGTGAAGTGCCAGTGGCCGGCGCTGCCGTCGATCGTGGCCGGAACCTTGGCCTCGCAATACTTCAACAGCTTCTCCAAGTGCTCGCGCCGGGGCGCACCGCCCTGCTGCAAGCAGGCGGCGGCCGCGGCGGTGATGGGCCGCCGGCCGCCGGTGCCCGCCGCTTGCAGGCTGTAGGCGATTCCGCCGTCGGGCTGCGTGGTTCTGCGGAGATACTCAAAGGCGCGCGCGATGGCGTCCTTCGGGATCTCGATGCCCGTGTCGCGCGCGGCCAACAGGCCGTCGAGCACGACGGCGGTGGCGGCCCCTTCCTCGAAATCGCTGCCCTCGGCCGCGCTAATGTAGCCCCAACCGCCGCGCTGCGTTTGGGCGCGGCTAGCGTAGGCTGCTGCCCGCTTGAGGACATCGGTCAACTTGTCGCGACGGTCGGCGTCCTTCTCGCCCGGCAACGCCTGGGAGAGAAACAACAGCGCGTAGCCGTGCCCAAACATGAACAACGAGTCCTCGGGTTCGGTTGGTTTGGGCGGCTCCACCGGTTTCGCCGGGGCCGGGTCCGGCGGCATGGCGCCTGCGGGCGGCGGCGCCGGCTTCCGCGGCGCGGGAAGGGCGAAGAGGAACGGTCTGTCCGGCACGCGCGCGATCAGCCCGTCGCGGCGGCTGTTCCGCACCAGATAGTCCACGGCCCGGCGGAGGTTCTCGGCGTACTTGCCTTGCGACGTCGTCGAGCCTTCGCCCAACAAGGCGATGCCGGCCAGCGAGGTGATCGCCGTCGGGTAGCCGCTCCCCGTCGTCGTCCAGTGGCCGGCCTTCGATTGCTCCTTGGCCAGCCAATCCAGCCCGCGCGAGACGGCCGCCTCGACGTTCGGCCCGCCCTCCGCCGCGGCCGCCGGCGGGTGTGCCGTCAATGCGATTACCAGCATCGCCGGCAAAACCGTCCACAACCTGCCGCGAGTACGAATCATGGCACACCTCCATATTGGCTTGGTTTGCGAGTCGCTGCTACGTTGCATCCTTTGGCATTACATCGCCTTTCGCCTTCAACCCATCCAGGATCAATTCCCGCGGCGTATCCGCCAGGCTCGCCTTGGTCTCCGTCTTGGCCGGATCGACCTTGGGGTCGGTTGAGAAGCGGAACGCCTTCACGTCTGCGGCCAGTTTCGGCCCCGGGGCAAGGCCGGCGACGAACCGGTCCCATTCGGTCCGCTCGTCGGACCGCAGCGCACGATACCAGGTCACGTACTGCATCAGCGGCACGTCGGCCAGCAGCACGCGACCGAAGCGGGCGCGTTGAAACGCTTCGTCCGGTTCGGTCCACGCGGCGAAACAGACGACCGGCAACGGCCGCCGCGACGACAGTTCCTTGCTCCATGCGACCGTGCCGGCCGCAGCGTCCCATTGACCGTTGGTCGCGTGCGGCTTCCGGCCGCAGAACAACTTGACGCGGAGCGTATCGTGCGATCCGCTCAACGTGATGCTGAACCCGACGGTCTCGGCCGCCAACTCGCTGACCACACTCAGCGGCTGCGGCTCTTCGGCCTTGGGATGGGTCTTCTTGACTTCCTGCCAGCGGGCGAGCCGCTGCTGGAACAACTCGGTGCTGCGGACGTGGCGGGCCAGCGAGGATCTGAGGGTCGCCGTCCGGCCGGATTTCGATCTCGTAACAATCGTGCTCGCAGCCGGCCAACAGCAGAACCGAAAGGAAGGTGCAATAAAAGAACCGCGGGGCTCTCACGGTAGTCCTCCCAAACGCAGGATGTAAATGGTGCCAAAGATGCTCGCCGCTGCTAAATGGCGGCCGTCGGGCGCAAACACCGCACTCGCGACCGGATGGGGCAAGGCAATGTCTTTGATTTTTGTGCGAGTTGCCACGTCCCACAAACCGATGCGGGGGCCGACGCTAACGGCTACCGTCTTGCCGTCCGGTGCGTAGGCCGCCCAGCCTTGCGGCATCGGCGATGCAGCCGTATCGAGCAGTATCGCGGCGCCGGCGTCGGGATCGCAGAGCCACAGGCCGTGCGTCTTGTCTTTCGACCAGCCGAATACGACGGCCGATCTGTCGTCGGGTGCGAAGCGGACCGACGCAGCCGCGCGGATCTCCGCCGGGGCGGGGCATTCCTTCAGCCCGTCGGCCGCCACCTTCCAGAACCGCGGCACGCCCGCCGGGTCGCTCATGGCCAGCAACCGGCCGCCGGGCGACAGCTCGAGCACCCGCCACGGCGGCGCCTGGGGAAGATCGAACTCCCGCGGCGGCGTTCCCTCGATGACGCGGACCTTGCCGCCGGCCAGCACTGCGAATGCTCCGCGCTCGGCGGCTACCGGCGCCTTCTCGATCCGCCGCGGCGCCTCGCCGGTCACATCCCACATCGTTTCCTGTGACTTCAGGCCGCCCATTGTGGTGACGGTCAGCGTCCGTCCGTCGGTGTGCATCCTGGGATAGAACGGATAGTCGGCGGCAGCCAGCGGGACGTCGAAACGCGGCTTGGGTTGCGGGCTGCGGAGATCCCACACGGTCGCCGTCATCCGGCCGCTTTGGCAGACCAACGTGCCGCCGTCGGGACCGAAGGCCACGGGCGGCTGCATCGTGGTGGCGGACGACGTCCGCTTGCGATATTCGCCGTTTTCGCGGTCCCAGACATCCACCAGCGCGCCGGCGGTTGCCACAATGCGCTTCCCGTCGCCGGAGAACGCCAGGGCGCGGACGCCGCCGAACGTCTCCAAGGCTGCCGTTTCCCGCGGCAAGTCGCCATCGAGACTCCACAACCCAATCTTTCCGCCCGAAGCACCGAAGCCGAATGCGGCGAGCCGCTTGTCGCCCGGAACGAAGGCGACCGTTTGCAGTACCGCAAACCGCATCGCCGCATCGCGCCCCGGCAGTCGCAGTTCTGCGGGGGACATTCTGGCCAAGTCCCACACCACAGCGGCGCAACCGTCGATCGTCGTACTGGACGCGGTGGCCAAGCGAGCGCCGTCGGAGGAGAACGACAGCGAACGGCAACCGCGGGGGTCGTCCAGCTTCGTGCGTTGCGCCGGCGGATCGCGAGTCAGATCCCACAGCACGATATGCGCCCCGACGGCCGCGGCCAGCGTCTTGCCGTCGGGAGCCAGCGCAAAGGCGCGCCCGGGCCGATCGAGTTTGACCGCGGATTTCTCCCGGCCGGCGCTGCCCGAGATGTCCCAGATACGCAAAGCCGCCACCGGGCTGGGACGATCGAACGAGAACGGCGGCTCGGCGTCGGCCGAAACCAGCGTCTTGCCGTCCGGCATGAAAGCCAGACCGCCCACCGCGCCGGCGTGTCCGCGGAGCACGTCGCGCTGTCGCGGCGGCGACGCGGTCAGATCCCACAAGCGGATCGTCTTGTCAGCTCCGGAGGTGGCCAGCGTTTTCCCGTCCGGGGAAAACGCCACGGCCATCACCATCGATTCGTGCCCCGGCAAGAGCGCCGCAAGGTGCAGGTCGTCGCCCGCCCAAACGGCCACGTGATGGCCTTCGACCGCCGCCAACAGCTTGCCGTCCGGGCTCAGCGCCAGGGCCGCGGGCCACGGCGGCCCGTAGAACGGATTGCCGCGGTGCTCGCCGACGACGGCCACCAACTCGGCCGGTTGCCAAGGAAATCGCTCGGCGGCGGGAATCGCCCGGGGATCGAGTTGATCCAACGGGCCGGGTGTGTCCGCCGGCAGGGCCACACGGTGGAGCAACAGCAGGAGGCAGGTAGACATGGTGAAGCGGAACACGATCGGTCCTCCTTACCTTTTCACCACGGATACGGTGGCAATCGCCGCTTGCATGTACTTGGCGTCTGTGGTGTCGTACTCGACGGTGACGTCCTTGTCGTACGTGCCTCGCACCGTGATGTACTTGCCGGCCACCAACGACTTCGGCTGCCCGAGTTTGCGCTCGACGTCGGTCCGCGTGTCGGTGAAGGCCAGGCCCGCGGGCAACTCGCCCTTGTATCGCTGGTAGCCGTCCCTGCCGCCGGCGTAGAAGAAGAGCGTGGTGATCGTGCCGGCCTGGTCGAAACGGACGGCGAGGCCTTCGGCCTTCCAGAACCAGTAGGTCGAGTCGCTGAACTTGCTGACCTCGGGCTCGGGCCGCGCGGCGCGGAAGGTCCGCACCTCGGCCGACTGCTCGGTTTGGCCGAGGATCGCGGCGAGCGGATCGGCCGCTTCGGTGGCGGCCGCGCGGGGCACGCGGACGCCCGCCTTCTCCGCGTCGCGGACGGCCGCTCCCAGGTCGGCGCGGGCCTTGGCCAGTTCCGCTTGCGTCTCGGTGGCACCGACGCCGCCGCTCTTCGCGGCGGCCTCCAAGAGGCGGACGCGGACGAGCTGCTTGTGGATCCCGCCGAGCGTCTTGGCGCGGCCGTCGGCGCCGAGCAGATCCAAGTGGGCCTTGTGCAGATCGTCTTCTCTGGCGGCCCCGCTCGAGTGCAGCCGACCGAGGCGGTCGTACTGGCTCTTGGCCGCCGCGGCGCGCTGTTGGGCCAACACGACCTGCGCGGCGAGGCGACGATCGTCGATCTCGGCAGGCTGCCCCGCCGCGGCGGCAGGGACCGTCTGACGAACCTGGGCAGCCACCTGGTCGACGCGGTCCTTCAACCGTTCCGCCTCGGCCCGCGCGCCCGTCCCCCGCTCCGCAGCGTCGCGATAGAACTCCAGTGCGCCGTCGAGCGTCTTTCGCCGGGCCTCGTCCGCCGTCGGGAGGTGGTCGTCCACGAGCGCGGGGAGGGCCAGTTCCGCCAGCCCGGACGACCCCTCGCGATCCGCGTCCGCGATGGCCGGCACGTCGACCCGCTCCGGCGACGCGAGGCGCCGTTCGACGTCGACCGGGACGTCGAGTATCTGCAACAAGTCGTGGGGCCTGGCGTCCAGTTCTACTTCGCTCAGTGCCTCGTCGACTGCCTCGCGGAGCCGCGAGGAGAGGACGGGTTGGTCGGCCGGCCCTAGCTGCTCGGCCTGTGCGGCGTCGGCAGCCGCGCGATACTTGAGCCGCGCCGCAGTGAGGCTCGCCGGCGCAGCCCGCTGCATCGCCTGGTGTACGGCCGCGGGCGAGGCGTGCTCGGCGGCGGCAACCTGATCCGCAATCCGCCCGTAGGCCGCCGCTAGGCCGCGGAATTCGGTTGCCAGGGCGTCCAGTTGCTGCAGGTTGCGCCGCGCCGCGTCTTCGCCGCCGTCGGGCGACGCCGGCAGCAGCTTCCAGCCGCCGCCGTCGGGCACAGCCCTCCATTCATGCGTGACGGCTACCGGCGTTCCGGCGTCGTCCTGGCGATCGGAGACCTTGACCCTCAGTAGCCAAGCCTCACCTTCGGGCACCCGGTCGATGACGTCCATCGACGCCAGGCGCTGCTCGCGACGGCGCATGCCCTCGAGTACCGGGGCGATCCGTAAGTCTTCGGGGATCGCATCGCCGGACGCGGCGCCGCCGAAGCGGGCCACAATCGCTGCGCGGATCTTGTCTTCGGCCTGGACGGCCTGGCGGACCGCCGCGAGCATGCGTTGGCGGGCCGGCCCCCACGGCTCGGCATACAGCCAGACAATGCGGTCCAAGTCGCCCGCCTGCATGGCCGTGGCCAAATGCACGATGGCCTCGTCGGGGGTGGCCGGCAACGGGTAATCCGCCGGCAGGGCTGCGGCCGCCTCGGGACCGCCCGACGACGGACCGTCCCGCCGGCCCCCGCCCGGGTCGCCAATCTCGCCCTGACACGAGCACAACAACAATGTAAGGAACAACGTGCCGCACGCCGCGATGGAGTGATGAGTATTCATGGTGGATCGGCCCTCTGAATCGTCAGTAGATTGCTTGTCTTTCCCGGGCCGGCGCACACGCTGCCGCCGGGACTATCCCTGTAAGCGAGCCGAGAGCGGAGGCGGGGGCAGGAATTGGCCTGCCGTCGCCGAGTTCGCAGGGCTGGTTGCCGGCCCGGCCGTCGAGCCGCTGTCCGTCCGCCGATTCGTCGAATCGTGGCCGGATTGGCGCCCCACCCCAGAATCGCGTCCCCCGAAGGCCGCTCCGCTCCGCTAGTATCTGTAGTATCTGCGGCAGCCGCGGTTGCGACGCGCTCGCGGCATGGCGATGCATTCTGTCGGAGGGGGTGCCCGCGATGAGCACAATCGACCAGGGGACCGGCGGGTCGCGTCCGGCGTCAGCCGTCTTGACACAAGCCGGCCGCTATGCGGCGTGGGCCCTGGCCGGCGCGGCCGTGCCGATCGGCTTTTGCCTCCTCGGCGCAGCCGTAACCGGGGAGAATCCGTTCGCTTCCGGCTCCGACGCCGCGGTGATTCTGGGGTTCTTCTCGGCAGTCTTCGCGCTCGGGTCCGTCCTGCTCCGCCTGACGGTGGGCCTGTTGTTGAAGGCCGACGGAATGCGGGGGGATCGGATCGCGGTCCGGGGGCTGCTGATCTTCTTCGCCGGCGCCCTGCTCGGCGAGGCGGCATTCCTCTTCTTTGTGGCAGCCTGCAACCGGCATTTGGCCCTGCGGGAAGTAGTCTTTGTCGAAAGTCTGCCTTGGCTGGTGTTTCCCGCCGCGGGCGGCATTTCCCTGCTGGCCGCCGCGTGGGTTGCGCGGCGGATCGCGCCGCGGGCAAGCGTCTTGCGGCGCTGCGCGGGGATGGTGCCGCTGTGGTGCCTGCTGCTGACGGTGGCGACGGCCGCCTGGCTGGCCTTCGACGCGGACAACCGCCAGCGCTTGCTGGCGATGGCACGGGGCGAGCCGTTCGTATGGCGCGAGCCCGTCTCCCGGTGGCTGGTCTGGCTGGAGGAAGATGCCCCGGCCTCGAGGCGGCGGACCGCCGTCTACGCCCTGTCCGACGCAGCGGCGGACGACCCCCGGGCCTTGCCCGCGCTGCGGCGAACATTCGCCGATCCGGACCAGGAGATCGCGTCGCTGGCCATCTGGGCCGTGCGGGAGAAAACCGACTCGCTCGACCGCGTGACGGTCGCGGCCCTCGGCGCGGCGCTCGGGGATCCGCGGCGGGAGGTACAGTCCGCAGCGGTGTTCGCACTCGGCAAGGCCGATCCGGCCGATCTCGGCCCGATTCTTGCCGATTTGTGCCGCGCCTACGCGATCTCCGACACCGAGCAGTCCCGCAGCATCATGCAGCTTCTCCACCGACACGACCCGCAGATCGAGCCGCCCGAAGGCTACTTTTCCCGTTCCTACTGGGACGCGGACGGCGCGATGCAGCGTCGGGCGGCGGCCGCGGCGGCGGCGATGCGGCAACTCGGCCCGACGGCGGTCGACGCCTACCGCGCGGCGCTGTGCGAATTGCTGGCCTCCGAGGAACTCGGCGACCGCCGCTTCGGTGCAGTCGCCCTCGGCGGCCTGGGGGAAGATGCCAAGGACGCTGCGGCGGCATTGCAGCGGGTGGTCGAACATCCGGCCAATCCCTTCGGCAGCGACGCGCTGGCCGCGGCCTTCGCCCTGCTCGACATCGGCGCAACGTCGGAAGGGGCGCAGGCCCTGGCCGGCGTCCTGACGCGCTTCTCGTTGGTCGCGGAGAGGCACTATCTCGGCGACGACCGCAACCCGTGGCGCGAGCTGGAGCGGCTCCCGCCCGCGATCCGCAGCCAGTTGCCTCTGCCGGTGCAGCGGCGGCTGGCGTCGCCGCCCGACGCCTCCCGCTAACGCGGAACTTCCGGCGGATTTTCTTCCCCAATCGCGGCCGCGGCCCGCTTCAAGGGTTGTAGCACGTCGGGCAGCAGTTGCCCGGCACGACACGCGAGGCGGCCGGGCAACGGTTGTCCGCCCCTTTTTCCCACGATCGCTGCCCCTGGCAGCAAGGAGTTTACGATGCGAGTGTTTTCCCTCACCGGTTTGGCCGCGTCCCTGATTCTGTATTCCGCAGTCGCCGCCCATGCGCAACAGCCCCCGTATCTGGCCGGCCTGCACGTCGCCCCCAGTCCGGCGTCGGCGGCCGCGTCCCCCGCCAACCGTGCGTTCTTCCTCACCCCGGAGATCGCCAAGGAACTGCCGCGGTTGGGCGAGCGATTCACGGTGCTGGCTCCGTCCTCGAAGGACTACAACGGCTATTCGTACGTCCTGGGCGTGACCGACCGCTGGTTGGTGCCTGAGGCGGGGACCGCGCAGAACCCCTTCGCCGGCATGGACAAGTTCATGGCCCAAGGCGGTTACCGGCGGTTGCCGACGATGGACACCAGCCCCCGCCACGACGCACAGAAGGTAGCGGTCTTCGCCAAGCTGCAGCCTGACGGCGACATTGCCCAGGTAACCCATGCGGCGCTGCTGGGCGCCGACGGCAAGTGGACCTGCAAGCCCGGCGGACTGCCGTTGATCCAGATCGACGACCTGTCGGTGCTCCGCGGCCCGAGCTACGGCCTGCCCGTGGCGGTGTACGAGCGGACTTCCCCGATGGCGCCGGCCCCGGCCGTGCCGATCATCCCGACGATTCCTTCCGTGCCCGTGCGTTACTAAAACGGCCCGTGGGGCAGGTCGCCGACCTGCCCCATACAATCCGACGGCCTACCGCAGGGCGAAGACATCTCGCATGTCTTCGCCCTGTGCGTCTTCTTGCCGGTGCCAGGCGGCGCAAAGGGGAAAGTTCCATTTTCGCGGCGGCAAGGCCCGTTCACGCGGCAACCCCGGTAGCGCCGCGAAAATCGGGACAGTCCCCGGCGCGCAGTTTCCCCAACCGCGATTTCAGGCCGCTTACACCTGTGAAAGCTCGAACGGTTCGAGCGGAGTGAATGAAACGACTGGCGCAAACGCGCCGCGAGATTACCAAGGAGACCTGAAGTGAGCACGTCCACGTTACTGAAGAGAACCGGATTTCTGGCGGCCCTGTTGGGCCTCGCGATCCTCACCGCCCCCGTCCACGCCGACACGCCCGTGCGCGAGGTGTCGCTGTCGTCCGGCGTCACGCCGGCAGTTGCGACCTTTGATGTAGACAGAGAGTTGCGGGCACTTTCGTCGGCCGACATCCAACAGAGCTTCCCCCGGCTGCAATTGAAATACGTCGAGGTGCTCGGCCCGAGCACGCGGGAATTCAACTGCATCGGCTATTCGATGGGCCTGAACCGTTGGGTCAATCCCTTGACGGGCGACGAAGGCAACCCGCTGGATCCGATGGACAGGCTCTACGGGCAACTCGGCTACGTCCGCGAGTCGTCGATGAACCTGGCCGTCGAGCCGGGCAAGCAGAAGGTCGTCCTCTACGCCTCGCTGAATGCCGACGCCACGATCCACCGCGTGACGCACGCCGCGCGTCAGGAAGCGGACGGCACCTGGACCAGCAAGCTCGGCGGCATGGCGCTGATCCGTCACGTCACCCCCGATTCGCTCCGCGGCCCGACCTACGGGACGCCGATAGCCATCTACGTCCGCACGGCGCCGTTGGCCGGACTGTGAGCCGGAGCGGCCCGCGAAAGCGGGAGCGGTTTCGCTGGGGTGGCAGTTGTACTGCCACCCCTTCTTCGTTGGCTCTACCCGGCAAACGGCTGCAGGTGCTTGCAGACCTTGGCCAGGGCGATCTTCACCTTCCGCCACTGCCCGTCGACCTGGTTCCGCGTCTTGCCGAGGATGTCCGCCGCCTCGTATTGCGAGAAGCCGTGGACGTACATCAGATCGAAGACTTCGCGTTCGGCGTCGGGCAGGCTGTCGACCGCCTCCCAAAAGAGGCCCCACGTCTCGCGGTCGGCGACTTCCGTGGCCGCGCCCGGCCCCTCGGCCAGCCCGGCCAGGCACCGCGTATCGGCCCCCTTCTCCACCGGCTTACGGAGCATGTCTTTGATCTGCCAGCGGATGTTGCGGGCGCTGAGGCCGAAGAACTCGCGCGCGGTGGTCGGATGCACCTTGCTGTTTGCCATTGCGGTGGCCAGCCGCCGATAGGCCTCGGCCAACACGGAATTGGCCGTTACCAGCGGGTTGGGTCTCGACAACTCCTGGCCGATGATCCGCTCGCATTGCCGCAGCAGCCGGTTGAAGGCGTGCGTCATCAGTGCGTCCCAGGCGTCCTTGTCGCCCGCGGCCAAACGGGCCAGGCAATCCTCGACCAGCACGCTCGTATTGCCGTCTTCAGACATCGCGGTCTCCTTTGCGGCCCACCCCGGGGCACTTGCCCGCAGAAGGGGACCGTCCCGTTCTTGCTGACACAAGAACTGCGCCCTGCGGGCAACGGCAGGCAATTCTACGAAGAATCCCGCCCCCAAGGCAACCGGCGGGCCGCTTTACTGAATGGCCGCCGATGCCTGGAGACGCCATCATGTCGCATCAGAACGCAGTAATCGACCTCCCTTTCGATTGGGAGCAGCGCGAGGAGGACATCCTCGACGAATGCTATCAGTGTTGGGAAAGGGGATGGACCGTAGGCGAAGACCTCTCGCCGACGGACATCTGCCCCGACGCCCCGCCGGAGTTTCTCCAGAAACTGGCCGAGGGGATCGAATGCCTCAAGCAGTTCGACCGCGAGTTCGGGCCGAAACCCGAGGTCGTACCACAGCAGCCCCCCACACTGCGGGTGGCCGGCTACGACGTGCTCAACGAGATCGGCGAGGGGGGGCAAGGCAAAGTGCTGCTGGCCCGCGATGTCATACTCGGCCGCCAGGTCGTCGTCAAAGTGCTGAAGAACCACTGGTCGTGGTCGTCCGCGGCCGGGGATCGCCTGGAACGAGAGGCCAAGATCACCGGGAACCTGGAACACCCGGGCGTGATCCCGGTCTACGGCCTGGGCCGCAGCAAGGAAGGCGCTCCATATTATGTGATGCGCTACGTCCAGGCCGAGCGCACGCTGCAACGGGCGATCGTCGAGATGCACCGCCTACCAGACACGCCCGAGCGGAGCGTCGCGTTCCGCCGGCTGCTGCAGGACTTCGTTACCGTCTGCCGGACCATCGAGTACGCGCACAGCAAGGACGTGGTGCATCGCGACATCAAGCCGGCGAACATCCTGGTGGGCGACTACGGCGAGGTGTTCGTCATGGATTGGGGCATCGCCAAACCGCTGTCGGTGGGCGCGTCGGTGCCCCAGGTGGCGGAAAGCGGCACGGACACGGCCACCGCCGCCAGTTCGCGGACCATCGGCCCCATGGGCACGCCGGCCTATATGAGCCCCGAACAGGCCCGGAACGCGGCGGTTGCGGGCAAGGCCAGCGACGTCTACAGCCTTGGCGCCACGCTCTACCACGTGCTGACCGGACAGGCGCCGTTCACGAACCGGCCGGCCGGCACGCAGTCGGCCACCGTCGTGCTTCCGTCGCCGACGCACGAGACGGCCGACCGCGGCGCCGGCATCCTGGACCGCGTGAAGGCCGGGCGGATCGTCGCGCCGCGGCGGCTCCGGCCTGCCGTGCCGTCGGCGCTGGAGGCCATCTGCCTGAAGGCCATGTCCCTGCGCCCGGAGGACCGCTATGCCACGCCCGGGGCCTTGGCCGACGACATCGAACACTGGTTGGCCGACGAGCCGGTGAGTTGTTGCCGCGAGCCGTGGACGGTCCGCGCGGGCCGCTGGCTGCGGCGACACCGCACGTGGCTCTTTGGCGGTGCGGCGGCATTGCTCGTCGGCGCACTGGTCGCCGCCGCCGCGGCGGCCATGCTGGCCAACCAGAACTACGACTTGCAGACCGCGCTCCGCGAACTGAAACAGGCCCGCGAAGAACTGCTCGACAAGAACGAATCGCTCGAAAGCGCCCTGTATCAGAGCCGGTTCAGTTTCGCGTACGCTACCTGGCAGGCGAACCAGGTGGAAAGATCGCGGGCCGTGCTCGACGCCGCGCCGGCCAAGTGGCGGTCGTTCGAGTGGCACTACCTGCGGCGGCTGTGCGCGGGCGGCCAGCGGCGACTGGCCACGTTCGACTCGGCGGCCCGGCACGTAGCCGTCAGTCCCGACGGCCGGACCGTGGCCGTCAGCGTCGACGGCCGCGTGACGCTGTTGGACCGCCGCAGCGGCTCGGCGACGCTGACGCTCGAAACGAGTGCGAAGTCGGTGCTGTCGATGGCCTTCAGCCCGGACGGCCGGCGGTTGGCCGTCGCCGACTGGGACAAAGCGGTCCATATCTTCAGCGTGACCTCGGCCAAGCCCGAGCGGACGTTGCGGCAGTTCGACGCCGCCGTGATCGGGGTGCTTGGACTGGCATTCGTGGACGACGGGAAGCGGTTGCGCACGGTTTGCGTCCGCCTGCTGCCGCGCCAGCCCGGCGCGCTAATCGGCTTGCACCGCGTGGTTGCCGAGACGTGGGACGTTGCCAACGGCGAGCGCGTCGGCTCGCAGGAACTCGGCGGCGGGATGGCTTCGACCGGCGCCATGAGTTCCGACGGCCGTACCGTGGCCGTCTGGTCGTCGATGCGGAACTGGGGCGGCGCCGTGCCCAGCACGCACATTGAACTCCTGAGCGCGGAGACCGGCAAGCCGATCGCGACACTCAAGAGCGACGACTCGCGGACGAACTGCGTCGCCTTCAGTCTTGACGGCAAGCACGTTGCCACTGGCGGCGAGGACAAGAAGATCACGCTTTGGGAGATCGCCTCGGGCCGTCGGCTCTATACGCTCGCCGGACATACAGCCGAAGTGCATGCCCTGGCGTTCAGCGGCGACGGACTGCTGGCCAGCGGGGGCATCGACCGCGGCGTGAAACTCTGGGGCACCGGCGACGGCCGCGAGGTGGCCACGCTCCGCGGTCACGAACACAACATTCTGGGCCTGAGCTTCCTACCCGGGGAACGGACCCTGGTGTCGACCGGCGCCGACGGCCGCGTGGTGGCTTGGCAGGCCGCGCGTCCCGAAACGCAGGTGCTACAGGTGCCCGCCGGTTCGGTCACCGGCCTGGCCATCAGCCGCGACGGTAACCTGCTGGCCTGCGCCCGCATGGCGGCTAAGCTACAACTGATCGACCTGAAGCGGGGCAGAGCGCCGCGCGAATTGCCGGGGCTGTATCTGCACGTGGCGATGCGTCCCGGCGACGCCGAACTGGCCGCCGCGGGCGGCGATAAGGTCGAGGTATGGTCGTTGGCCGACGACAAGCGACGGTGGAGCGCGGCAGAGGCCCGCGGCCCGCTGTCCTACAGTTCGGACGGCCGCCGCATCGCCGCCGTCTCGGCCGACGGCAAGGACGTACTGATCCTCGACGCCGACTCCGGTGCGGTGCTCAAACGGCTGCCCGGCAAGGGTGGGCCGGTGCTCTCGGTCGCCTTCCGCCCGCAGAGCGACGAAGTGGCCGCCTTCTTCCTCGACCATCGCGTGGTGTTCTGGAATGTGGACTCGGGCAAGGTCGTGCGCGAGGTGGAAACCGGGCACAAGGCCGAGGCCACTTCGCACGTCGGCCACTTGGCCTTCAGTCCCGACGGCCGCCTGTGGACCACCTCGGGCAACGACGCCGACCGCACAGTCCGCATCTGGGAGAGCGAGTCGGCACGGCTGCTGGCCACCATCGAAGGGCACGCCGGTTCTATCACGTGCGTGGCCTTCAGCCCGGACAGCCGGCGGATCGTCACCGTCGGCCGCGATCGCACCGCGAAGCTATGGGACGCGGAGACGGGCGCGCACTATTTGGACCTGCCCGGCGTGACCGAGGCCTGCACGGCCGCGGTCTTCAGCGGCGACGGCACGCGGCTGGCGACCGGCGGCGGCGACCCGATTACCAAAGGCGTGGTGTGGACTTGGGACGCAACGCCCGTCGCAACGGGCGCGGGCGAATAGTCCGAGTCATCCACGTAGTGTGGGCTTCGCCCGCCAAATCATTCGTGGAGCTCCACGGTGGGCAAACTCCACGCCACATCTTTGCCCCGTTTCGCCCGTGAGACCCAGTCGACGGCCAAGACGCGGTCGACGGCCGCGACGGCGGTCCGGTCTTTCGTGGCCGACGGTCTACACGGGCCGATCTGCTCCCACTGGTACGCCCACAGCCGCGCGGCCAATGGTGCGTTGTGGGCAAACGCCGCTCGCACTGGCCTTCACGCCATGGCAGCGATCGGAGGAGGTCGGCAAGGCCCAGGCAGCGGGAAGCGACGTTGAGACGGTCGGGCAGGAAACAATGCCCACCGGGATTCAGACAAAGTCCGAATCTGCGGTAGACTACTCCCATGCCGGCCGGAACCCGACAACGCATGAACACACCCCACAGCGACCAACCCGACAACCAGATCGACGCCAAGTTGCAGGCTGTGGCCGTGGCGCTGGCCGCGCCGCCGCCCTGGTGCGACGCCTGGTCGAAGCTGACCGAGGCATCGTCGGATGAAGAACGCCGGGCTGTCTACCAGGCCATCCGCCGTAACGGCACGCTGCCCGAGGAGGCCTCCTTCTTCCTCGTATCCACGCTGGTCGACAGGATTGCTTTGCAGGACGCGGACTACGCCCTGCGATCCTACGAAGACCGCATGAAGGCGATCGAAGAGGAGTACCGGCTCGGCGAGGGCGGCGTCTGGCCGGCCGGGGCGGCGCCGGCCGGCTACGAGGCGCTGCGGCAGAAGTACTACCGGGCGTGGGACGAGGTCTTCGCCCGCAAACTGAAGGAGTGCGGGGAGCCGGAGATGGCCCGCTTGTTCCGCCACGACAAGGCACAGTTCAACCGGCTTAGCGACGCTGGCCGGCGGTACTTCTTCGGGCCGGAGAGCGATGCCGAAAGCCTGCCCGCGGTGTGGCTGCGCGGCCTGGTCGAGGCCGTGGCCGGGTGCATCGAGGCCGACAGCGCCATGGGGCCGCTTGGCTACCGGTACGGCGAGGAAGACGACTTGTGGCAGATCGACCTGTATCCCACGCCGGTCGAACTGCTCGGCGGGGCGGTGGACGGCGAAGTCGTCGACCCGGGGTTCACGCTCGACATCGAGCAGTTCCGTGGCCTGTTCGACCGCATTGACGCCCTGGCCTGGCAGTCGCTCGGGTTTCCCTTCGGCGAAGGGCCACAGATGGCGGTGGAGGGCGTCTACCGGGGGCACCACGTCTTCGTGCAGGTGCTGGCCTACGCGCCCGACGACGAAGAAGCCGGACGGCGACCGGACACGATTGACAGTGGGGTGGACCGATGAAACCAACTGTACCGCCGAAGGTGTTCATCACCAGCAGGGAGTCCGTGTGCGACGAGTGCGGCGAGGAACTCGGCCGCAAGGCCTGGATCACGCTGGCCGGCGACCGGGGCGCCCTGTGCCTGGCGTGCGCCGACCTGGACCACCTCGTGTTTCTGTCCGCCGGCGACGCGGCCGTGACGCGGCGGGCCCGCAAGCATTCCACGTTGTCCGCGGTGGTGCTCGAGTGGAGCCAGGCCCGCAAACGATATGAACGGCAAGGTCTGCTGCTCGAAGCCGCGGCGTTGGAGCAGGCCGAGCAGGAGTGCCTGGCGGACGCCGAGGTCCGCACGCGGCGGCGAGAACGGGAGGCAGAGCGGCGGGCGGAACTCGACGAGCAGTACTTGGCGCGGTTTGCAGCCCGCGTGCGGGAGCTTTATCCCCGCTGCCCGGCCGGCAGGGAAACGGTCATCGCCGAGCACGCCTGCATGAAGTACAGCGGCCGGGTCGGCCGGACGGCGGCCGCCAAGAGCTTCGCCGACGAGGCCATCGATCTGGCTGTCGCCGCCCACATCCGCCACGCGGAAACGCAGTACGACCGGCTCCTGCAGCGGTCGTGGGACCGGCGCGAGGCGCGGGCCGCCATCGCCGCCGACGTCCGCCGCATCCGGGCGAAGTGGGGGCGTCGCGAATGACGGCCTATGAGGTGGGCTGCAAGCGCCCTGATCCTGGAAACGAGGTCACGCCCCACCCAGCTCCGACAACCGCCGGAGCGCGTCGAACTTGTCGTTCTCACCGAGCCGGGCCTTCCGCACGGCGTCCGTCCGCACGGAGATGTTGCGGTCGTGGGTGTCCCGGTCCACGGGGAACGGCGTGCCGGCTCTCGTCGGCCTCCTCGGCAACCATGTTCAGGAGCGTCAACTGTCGCTGGCCGGTTCCGGCTTCGTTAGGGGGCGTCTCCACCGGCCGCCTCGTTGCTCTTGGCAAGCTGGAAGGCGATGTAGCGGCCGTCGTCGCTCACCACCGGATTCGATGCCTTGTAGCCGGGGTAGTCGTTGAAGAAGGTCACGGCCCGGGCCGTCCAAGGCCAGCTTGTAGAGGTCGATGTGCCCCGAAACCTTGCCGCTGTGCCGGTCGCACTCGACCAGCGTGTGCTTGCCGTCCGGGAAGATCCCTTCGGGCTCGTCGTACTGGTTCGGCGCGTTGGAGTAGTTGACCACCTTGCCGGTTTCCATATTCACGCCCATCACCTCGGTGCCCTGGTAGCCGTAGGCGCTGAAGGTCAGTTCCTTTTCTTCCGGCGGACGGAGGTTCTGCGTCTCCAGGCTGCACTTGAACGGCAAGGTTCTTGGCGTCCAGGACCGTCTTCCGGCCGGCGAGCTTTGGTTTGCCATCTTCGTAGACCGCTTCGGCCGTGTGCATCGCGTTGTGCCGCGTCCAGGCGATCCGCATCGTGCGACGGGAAACCGCCGGCCCTTCGGAGCAGTTCTCGCCCAACGGCACGGCGGGGCCGGAGCGGTCCTTCTTCAGCACCCACAGCTCGGCCCGGTCTTCGTGCCGGCTCTTCCAAGGACTCTTCGGATCGAACGTCGCCGCCCCGGACAACAGGATGTCGCCGTTGGCCAGGTAGAGCGCCCGGGTGTAGCCGGCGTGGAAGTAGTGGTGCGTCACGGGACGGATGTACGGCTCGAATCCCGCGAACCGGGCCAACGTCCGCTCCTTCGACGATCGTCATGCCGAACGCTCCCATCGGCGTAACTCCCTTGTGACGTAACGAGTAGCGCAAGAACCACTCGCTGAGCACACCTCTGGGGGGGTGGGGGGCACACACCGAAATATGCCGATATACCTGGGCTCTTCCGACCGCAAATTCGTTGACTTTCTTGGTCTCTTGCAGTCCATTGGACTCAATGACGGAATTCCGGCAAGCCGCTTGGTTGCTTCTGCCGGAAACGGAAGAGGCTGGCTCGCTGATGTGAGGTAGCGATCTATCCAGTCGTCGATGCTGGCGGTTCACGCCGTTAGCTCTCTTTGGCGGGACGTCATTCCACGTGTATGCAATCCGCCGCATGCTGCCGTGCGCGCGGCGGTTATTTCGGCAACAACCGTGCCACCACGCACCCGGCGACGCGTTTGCCGATGCCGTGGGCGAATTGATGAAGAAGCAGTAGCCACGATAATCCGTTCACTATTCTTCCGAGGGGATCCGCCATGAACCGCTTCACACTTCGTTGCCTTGTCGCAGGGCTGACGGTCGCTCTGCTCACTATCACGGTTGGTACGGTAGAGGCCGCAACGGTCTACTGGGACACGGTCCGCAGACTGCCAAGGTCAATGCGGGTACGATGCAGATTAGCGGCATCATCGACGACGCCTTGGGCAACTACGCCTTGACCAAGAACGGCGCCGGCGCGCTGACGCTCTCCGGCGCAAACACCTTCACCGGCGGCGTGAAGTTCGAAGCCGGCACACTGCAGATCACGACCAACAACGCCGCTCTCGGCACGGGCACGCTCGACATCGGTGCCACCACCGGCAGTACCGCAGTGACACTGGACTCACTCACCGCACGCAGCATCACCAACGCGGTTAACGTCAACCAGGATTTCACCTATACTGGCACGAACAGTCTCGCGACATAGGCCACACCGCCATGTCCCAGCTTTCCCGCTTCTACGGCAGCATACCGCCGCCGATCCTTCTCCGATAACGATTGATAGAAGTTCACCATCTGAACCTCTATCCGCTTTCCATATCCATCCATCACAGTCCTCCGAGAGAACAGATCCTCGGAGCATTGTACCAAATTGCGGAAGTTATTCTTGAGTCATCCCTTAGGCCCAATCCCTTAAGCGGCTTAAGTGCCTTGATGTGTTCCAGCCCGGCATCCGTCACACCGGTGTTCCAGAGGTGCAACTGCTGAAGCCGCGTCATCCCCTTGAGGTTCTCCAGCCCGGCGTCCGTCACTTTGGTGCCGCGGAGGAGTAGATCCTGGAGTTGCGTCGACTCGTTTAGGTGTTCCAGGCCGGCGTCCGTTAGTTTCGTGTCCGAGAGATCCAGCGATTGGAGTTGCGTCAGCCCTTTGAGAAGTTCCACATCGGCGTCCGTCAGCTCGGTACCCGCAAGGCCCAGCCTCTTAAGTTGCTTTATCACCTTCAGGTTCATCAACTCGGCGACCGTTACCTTGGTGCCGTGGAGGCCCAACTCTTGAAGTTGCGTCAACCCTTTGAGATGTTCCAAGCCGGCGTTTGTCACTTTCGGGCCGGAGAGGTTCAAAGACCGCAGTTGTGTCAGTCCCCTGACATGCACCAAGTCGGCATCAGCGATCTTCCCATCGACGAGGCTGACCGCAACCACGGGCTTGCCGGGCAATTTCTCGTCGAACTCGACCCTTCCTCCGCGTTTCTTGATCTCGGCCACCGCCTTACTCTGTTGCCCTGCCGGCTGAGCAGCCTCTCCACGCACCACAAACAAGGCGGAAACAAGCGTTAGTACAAACAACATGATTCTGTTCACGGCGTTCTCCTTCTGGTAGATGGTTCACTCATAGCCGTATTCTCTCAACAACGGAGCTCGATTACAAATCAGCCGCCTCCTTCCTATTTGCGCGGCGACACGCGATTCATGACGAACTGCCACTGGCCGGTCACGAACGACGTTGGCCGCTCGCCGGCGCCGAGATTCGTCGACCAAATCAGCACGTCGCCTTTGAGGATGTAGAGCCGCCGGTGGATGTCGTTCGGCTTCTCGGGTACGTACCAATCGAAGTGTTTGGGGTTCTGCTTGGAATCGATGCGGAAGGTCGCTTGCATGACCTTGGGTTGGGCGCCGGGTTGCGGGAACGTCCAGGTGAGGCGGTTGCCTTGCATCGTGGCGCGGACGCCGACATAGGTCGTTACCTGTTTGCCGTCTTTCACGGCGGCGATGCACTCCCACGTGCCTTGCAGCCGCTCCTGGTCGCTCTTGGCGGGTTCCTGCGCCTTGCAGATTGCGGGCCACTGGGAAGCGGTCAACAGCACCGCGGTCAGCAGCACACCAACGCCGGCCGAGTGAAGTTGTTGTCGAGTCATTGGATTACCCTTTCGTGTAGTAGGAGGAAACAGTAAACGCCGCAAGTAATAAGTCTACGCTTTCTACGTCGCCTTGCCGCCTTTCGCCGGTTTCTCGAAGTGCTTCGCAAATCGCTCGGCAAGTTTCTGGTCACAGAAGAGCGAGGCGTCGAGCATCTTCTGCTCCCTGCGCTGCACGACTTTCCATTGGCCGCCTTGGCATTCGAGGACGATGTCGGCGATGTCGTCGCCGTTGCCGTCGGTCAGGATCAGGTCGATCTTGCCGTCGTTGTCGGTATCGTAGAACGTTCGCGCCACGGGGACGAGTTGCATGGCAAACGTGAACCGCCACATCGCCCGCATTCCCGGATCGCTGACCTGGTCGGGATCGAAGTCGGGGCTGGACGCTTCGTTGAGATCGAGCAAGCAGCCGGTAAGCGACTTGTTGGGGCCCCTGGTGAAGACGAGCGTGTCGAGAACCTTGTTCCGGTCGCCATCGAGCAACTGGCAGGCGTCGCCGTTCGGCCAGGGGTCGGGCACGAAGGGCTCGGGCCGGCCGGGCAACTCTTGCAGGAAGTCGTGCAACTCGTCCCGATGCACGTGGTAGGAGAACTTGTCGAGGTTGGCGTTCGGGCCCGTGCCGCTCACGGGGCGGGCGAAATTCACGCCGATCACGCGTCCCCGGCGGTCCACCAGCGGCGCGCCCGAATCGCCGGGATTCATGCCGCAGGTCGAAAGCAGCATCTTGTAGGGCGTGGTGGCCGCCCGCGTGCGTTCGAGCCGCTGGACGTCGGCCTGCGAAGCGCTCAAGCGGGCCACGATCGTGTGGATCATGTCGTCCGGCCAACGGCCGACGCCGGCCACTTCGCCGCTGCGCAGCGTCCAGAGCATCCCGGCGCGGGGGTGCCCGATGGTCGCACAACCGCTGCCCGGGCTGGTGGCGCGATCGGCCAGCTTCAGGTACGGCAGCTTGGGGCGGTCGGCTGGCAGCGACTTGAGTTTCAAAAGCGCCAGATCCTTGGCCCGGTTGACCTTGTATACGTCCGCCGCCAGCGGCTGTGGATCGAGTTTCATCAATCCGTCGTCCATGCGCCCGAGATAGACCTGCACATGCTGGACGCCGTCGACAATGCGGATCGAGGCCGACTCGACGACGTGGCAGTTCGTGACGATCCAGCCGTTGCTGCTGACGAGGAATCCGCTGCCGCGGTCGTCATCCGTATGCACGAGCACCACCGCCGGCGCGGCCTTCTCGTACAGGCCGGGCGACGACGGGGCTGCGCACACCGGGGCAGCCGCCGGGATCATTCCACACAACATCAATGCAACGACGAGGCGTTTCATGGATATGTCCTCCACGAGGGAGATCGGGGGGTATTCGGTTTGACTGTCTAGGCCAAGGGATCCGCAAGGTCGGCCGAATGCCCCATACGCGCCAGGTACGGGCCTTCGACGATCCGCGGGGCGCCTTCCTTGAGCCATTCGTGACGGCGGAAGAAACGCGGATCTTGATGCGGGTATTCGATCACCTGCGGGGTGGCCTCAAGACCGCGACTCGGCACGGCTGAACCCCCTTGCGGGCGGGTAGCTCCAGCAGTGATCGTGGTCAACAACGTCGCGCTCAGCAGGGCGAAGAACAGATGCATGGCTAAACTCCTGATAACCAGCGGTCTTGTTTGGAACTGAAAAAGCCGTCTAGAAGGTGGATTGCTTTTCTGCGGCGGAACCGGCCAACCCGAAACGCCCGGCGGCCTTTCTTGGGACGACCATCGGGCCGGGCGCCAGTTCAGACGGTTTGTCCACTCCGGCGGCGTTTCGGCAACCATTGGTAGGGGCCCGATGGCCTATAGTGCGCTCGCCGGTAGGACGCAGTCTCATTGCGTCGTTCCCGCGACGGAGCAAGACGCCGTCCTACGTTGGCGAGGAATGCGGGCAAAGGCGCCACCGCCTCGCGAGACTCGCCGGATGTAGTTCCCAGCCGCCGCGGATGGGTTAGAATGACGTTTGCAGTCCAGTGACAGCCTGCGTGCCGTCTGGAGGGAAGACGATGAGCAGTCCGTCCATCGACGAAGCGGTCCGGTTGCGTTTCGAGAGTGACCGGATTGCCGGCTAGGCGCAGGCCATCGAGGCCTATCTTCCGCCGGCCGGGACCGCGACCTACTTGGCAACGCTCGAAGAGTTGGTGCATATCGAACTGGAACTTTCCTGGAAGGCCGGAAGCGGTCCGTTCTTAGAGGCGTTTCTTGCGCGGTTCCACGTTCTGAACGAACACGAGACCGCACTGCGATTGCTGCAACAGGAATATCAGGTCCGTTGGCGATAAGCCATCCTCTTGATGTGGGCCCGCTCGGGAAGTAAACTGAGACTCGTTTGCAGAGTGAGTATCGGGTGCGGTGGCTAGTGGCGAGTGACTGTGGGAGGGTGCGAGGCATGACCGAGTCCGATGAAGAGTGGGACCGCATGATACAGGGGCTGCGCCGCGGCGACTCGCAGACCGTCCGCGACGTCTGTCGGCGCTACGGAGCGTTGCTCGAGCGGGTCGCCGACAAGCAACTAGCGGCCGGACTCCGCCGCCGCGTCGAACCGGAGGACGTGGTCCAGTCGGCCTGCCGGACGTTCTTCCGCCGGGTGCAAGGGGGCGAGTTCCAGCTTCCCGACAGCGAGGCCCTCTGGCGGTTGCTGTGCGCGATTGTCGTGGCCAAGGTCCGCGAGCAGACGCGGTTTCACATGCGCGGCAAGCGGGCGGTGCAGCGCGAGGTGGCAGCCGACTTGGAGCCCCGCGACACCAGCACGGCAAACATCGTGCTGGCCTCACCCGGTCCGACGCCCGCCGAGGCCGCCGAGTGGGCCGATCAATTGCAGCAACTCCTACAGGGCTTGACCGAAGAAGAGCGGCAGATCGTGGACCTCAAGCTCCAGCAGTACACGCACGAGGAGGTCGCGCAGCACCTCGGCCGCTCCGAACGCACCGTGCGTCGCCTGCTGAAACGCATCGAGGCACGGCTGCTTCAGACGCTGGCCATGTAGGACAACCTCATTTGCGTTCCAAACCGTCGAGCTCGGCTTGGGCCAGCCTTGCCAGTTCCGATCCTGACTCAGCTAGATCGCGCGCCGAGCGGAAGAACTGGGCTGCTTCTGCGGGCTTGCCCAGGCGCAAGTATCGTTGTCCCATGAGATAGGCCACGGGCCCGCGGAGAGCGGGTTTCAGCGAGTTCTTGACACCCGCCCAGCCGAAGATGCCCGTGCTCCCGCGCCAGGCCAGCCCCAGGTTGACCAATTGAGGAATCTCGACGGCGCGGGCGATGTAGGCGTCGAATAAGTCGTTGCCGGCCTGCCACAGCAGGGCGTCTTGTGCGGCGGACAACTCGCCGGCGAAGGCCTCGTTGCGCACGTACTCGTAGCTGAAGAGGACCAAGGGCAACCGACAGTAATCGCCCGCCGGGAGATCCTGCAGGGAAATGTGCGCGACGCACTGCTGCCCCCGCGGCGTGCGCCACATCGTGCTCAGGCAGCGGGTGGGCAGCGGAATGTCGCTCAGCGAAGGGAGTTCCGTTGACTGTCTAGCTGCCGCGGACACGAACCGCTTGCCGATCGCCACGAGTTCCTCGGGCGATAGGTCGTCGCACAACGCGGCGAGGATCACGCCGTAGAGCAAGGCGTCCGTGGAAGTCCAAGTTACCGGGAGCGGTTTGCCGGACGCGTCCTTGTCGCCGGGCCAGCGGCGGTAGAGCCCCTCGCGCCAAGCGGCCCTTGCTCCGTCGGCATCGCCGCGCCGCTGGCACAGCACGCCGCGCAACAGACAGGCGGCGGCGTAGTGCTCGTAGCTGCCGGCTCCCCGAGGGGATGCCTTCAGAAACGCGTCGAGGTCCTTCTGGGCTTCGTCCGGCCGGCCGAGGGCCGCCTGTGCGCGGGCACGCTCCACGTAGAGGAAGACGGCTTGGGGGCGATGAACGCCCGGCGACTCGAACAGCAGGCGATCGACGCGCTCCAAAGCCTCGTCGCCGCGGCCTTGTTCCCGTAGCACCCACCCACCGCGCAGCAACAACTCGGCGCGTTCGATCGGGCCCCGGTCCGTATCCCAATAATCCGGTTCGCGGAGCAGTTCATCGAGCAGCGCCCGGGCCGCATCCCCCTTGCCCGTCCGGTGGTAGATGGCCAGCAGTACTTGCAGCAGACCGAGTTGCGCCCGGGGCGGGGTCTGGAAGAACTTGTGGATGTCGCGGGCCTGCTCGGCGCGCGTCAACATGTCGCCGGTCGGCTGGATCCACAAGTTCCGCTCGCGGAGTCCCGCGGCATAGCGCCGCAGAATGCGGTCGCGGACGTCTTGCGGAAAGGCCCGCCGCACGTCCTCGAGCCGCGACGGACTGCCGCGGGTGAGCGCGTGGAACGCCTCGTCGGCCGCGTCGAAACGCCCCTGTTCGACGTACAAGGCCCACAGCCGCGAAAGCGCGACGGCGGGCCAAGGATCGCCGCTCTCGGCCGCCACCTGCTGGAGCAGCGTCTGCGCCCGGTCGTCCTCTCCCAGTTCGATATGGCACATCGCGGCCTTGAAGCGGGTCTCTTGCCCCACGGCCGTAGTCCCCGACTGCCGCGCCTGCTCCTCGAAGGCCGCGGCGGCTTCCGCCAGCCGTCCGGCCGCGTACTGCTCTTCGCCGCGTTCCAACGAGGTGCTCACCGCAGCCGCCTGTTGATGCATCGCGCGGAGCGATTCCAACGGTACGTCGCCGGGCCACCGCAACGCGAAGCGTCCTGCGACGTGGCCGCTGAAGAACGTCTCGCGGAACGTCAGCTCGGGCAGTTGGCCGGCTTGAAAGGTGATCCGATTGCTCTCCCGTACGGCGCGGAGCCGCAGCCGGTCGGCCGGAAGCTGGTCGGCGCGAACCGGCCGCACGGCCAGGGGCGCGCCGTCGCGCAAGATGGCCAGTTCGCAGGATTGACGTGCGTCGCGGGCCGAACGCAGCGAAGCCCGCCGGCCGCGCGGTCCGGCGTCGGCCTGCGCCGGTAACCGCAGAACACAGGCCAGACTGCCGCTGCCGCCGAAGGTAGCGCGGCACCGCGCGCCCCGCACGTCCCACAGTGTCACGCGGCCTTCGCAGGCCACAGCCAACGTCTTGCCGTCGGGCGAATACTCGAGCAACGCTTGACTGCGGCCGTCGTGGGGCAGCACCGCGTCCAATCTCTCCTCGGTCAGCGGTCCCACGTGGATTTCCAGGCCCCACGTGGTAGCCGACGCCAGCGTCTTGCCGTCGGGCGAGAACGCAATGCAGGAAATCCCACCCGCATGGCCGCGTCCGCGGATCTCGCGGAACTCCCCGCTCCGCACGTCCATCAATCCGATGGGATGCGCCAACGCGCCCGGCGTCGTGTCGAGCGTGTAGCTGGGATAGGCGAAGTACCGCCCGTCGGGCGAGAACCGCACGGACTGCACGGCGTCGCTGTGCACCGGCGTGCTCTGATAGCGCGGTTTCTTCGCGGCCAGGTCCCAAAGAATTACCGTGCGGTCTTCGCCCGCGGTGGCCAGGAAAGCCCCGTCCGACGACAGTGCCAGCCGGCCGATCCGGCGGGCGTGTCCCGGCAAGGTGCTCAGCAAGGTCCAGTTCTTAGCGTCCCAGACGCGCGCTTCGCCCGCCCCGTCCGGTCCGCTGCCGCCGGTGGCCAAACGCTGGCCGCCGGGGTCGAAGGCCAGACAAGCCACGCCGCGGGGCTGGGCCGTGAATCGCCGGACTTCCCGGCCCGATTCCACGTCCACCACGCGCACCGCCTCGTCGGCCGTATGGCCCAGGGCCAACTGGTCGCGGTGCATGGGGGAGAACGACACGCTGAAGGTCCCGGCCTGGCTGGCCGTAAACGTCTGCTTCAACTCGCGGGTGTGAACGTCCCACACCTTCACGTCGTCGGTGCCGACCGCCAGCCAACGCCCATCCTGCGACAACGCCAAGGACTGGATCGCGGCGGTGCCTTCCGGCCGGATGCTCAACAGGACGCCGATCTCGGCGGCCGCATCCCAACCCGGTCCGAAGACGGCCTCCATCTCCACGTTCCCCCGGCTCTCCACCTTCGTCAACACCACGTCCCGGGAAAAGGTTCGGTTGGCGTCGGGGCCGTCGGTCTCGCGCGGGCATCGCTTGAGTGCGGCGCCGTCCAGTGCGATGTCCGCCGCCTCCAAGACCGATTGCCAACTAGAGAACGGTGCCGCCAGCTCGATGACCGACGTCCACAATTGCGCGCGGTTATCCCACTCGCTTTGCAGCGATACTGCCAACTCCGGCGTGCGGCTGGCGAGCAACGGCAGCATTTCGGCGATCCAAGGATCGTCGGCGCGGACCCGCGGTTGCCGCATCCGCGACTGGATGTTCCTCATAAGCTGTTCGTAGAGGCGTTGCCGCTCCGATTCGGCCTGCTCGGCGTCGTATTCGGCCAACTGTTGCAGCGTGGCCTCCAGGTCGCGGACGTGATCGGCGGTCCAATCCTCGCGGTTTAGACCGCTCTCGAACGCCGCGCGGATCTCGGCCAAGTGCCGCGTGCGGCCGCTCGCGTAGAACGCGGCGGCAGCCGCCAATCCCCCGACCACCAACGCCAGCAACAGCAGCGAAGTCGCCGGCCGGCGGCGGGCCTTCCGCAGCAGCTTGTGGACCGCGGGCTCGCGCCGCGCGAGAATGGGCTCCCCGGCCACGAAGCGGTCCAGGTCGTCGGCCATCGCCCGCGCCGAGTCGTAGCGGGCACGCGGGTCCTTGGCCATCGCCTTCAGGCAGATCGTCTCCAGGTCGCGGTGGACCTGCGGGACGACGCTCCGCGGCCGGACGGGATCGTCGTTGACCACCTTGCGGAGCACGTCGGTCACGGTACCGGTGAAGGGCGGCCGATGGCACAGGCATTCGTAAAGCACGGCGCCCAGGGCGTAGACGTCCGAAAGCGGCCCGATCTCCTGCACGTGCCCGCGGGCCTGTTCCGGCGACATGTAGGCCGGTGTGCCGAGCACCTGCCCGGTCTGCGTCATGCCGCTCTCGCTCTCCGAGAGTTCCTTGGCCAGCCCGAAGTCCAGCAGCACCGGTTCGGCCCCTTCCGCCTCAATCATCACATTCGAGGGCTTCAGGTCGCGATGCACGACCCCGTGCTGGTGTGCGTAGTCGACGGCATGGGCCACTCTGGCCAGCATCTCGGCGCACTGGCGCGGGGTCGGCCCGCGGCTATTGATCCATTGTTGCAGGGTCTCGCCTTGGATATAGGCCATGGCGATGAAGGGGCAGCCCTGCACCTCGCCGATCTCGTAGATGGCGCAGATGTTGGCGTGCCGTAGGCGCGCGGCGGCCCGCGCCTCGCGCAGGAAGCGGGCTCGATCTACTTCGCTGCCGAGCTCGCCGACATGCGGCATCTTGATGGCCACGTCACGGCCGAGCTTCTGATGCCGCGCGTGATAGAGCGTGCCCATCCCCCCCTGGCCGATCGCCCCGAGCAAATCGTATCCGGGAATCTCCGGCAACTTCCGCCCGACGTCCGCGGGACGTGGCCCGGGGCCGGGCGTGCCCACACCGCGCGACCACGACACCGTCGACAACGCCTCCCCGTGCGCCGGGCCGCTGAGCGCGGGCGTGAGCTGGTCGCGGTAGTCGGGAAACCGCTCAAGGTACTCCGCGACGGTCACCCGCGAATCGCGCCGCCGCCGGAACTCGAACTCCGTGGCGATCAGCTCGACGACGTTCGCGGGGTCGGCGGCCAGCTCCGGATACCGCCGGCAATACCCTTCCACCCGCGGCTCCTCGCCCGCCTTCAACCGGTATTCGAGGTCGGTGCAGAGCAGCTCGAGCAGTCCGGCTTCGCGCAGGGGGCCTTCGGCCGGCAGATAGGCGTCGACCGCGGGCCGCTCCCCGGCGTTCCACGCCCGCTCGAACCGCAGCAGCAGCGACTCCCACTGCGCCCACTGCTCGCCCAAGATGGGATCGACGTGGTTCATCGGAGGTTCTCCGACGGAGCATCCAGCAGGCCTCAGGCACGATGTAGCCGTTCTCGGCGATCGCGTGCAGCGTAATCCCCCGACTGCCGCTGCTCTCGATCTGCCTCTGGCGTCGGCCGACTATTGGTTGATGGGCGTAACCGCATTATAGCGAGAATCGCCGCCGCACGGCAGGTACAAGCACCGCGCCAGTTAGTTGTGACCTGATCGCTGCGACGGGAACTAGTAAAGTCGAATTGGGCGGACCACTAGGTTGCGGAGAGCATGCATTGCCTATTCTTCCCCTCGATTAGGTCGCTAGAAAGGGGGCGGAGTTCGGTCTGAAGTAGCCTGAATGTCAACAATTCCAAGAGTACGACATGCATTCGATGGTGTCTATCGTCACGCTGGTCTTGGCGTAACCGATATGCTCCTCCGGAGCCTCCGGGCACAGGCCCTGGGGCCAGAGTCGTCTTTCTTCTCCCGCCCAGGGCCTTGATCCCTGCCAGCCCTTCCAGCTACGCGGCGAGCTTGAAGGTACCAATACGAGCACCTATACGGGAACCGTTTGATGTGGGTGTGGCGGCCTTGCGCCGGAATACATCCAAGCATAACAAGACGGCCTTCGGGAGGGGCCAGTTACAACAAGCGCAACGCGCTGGGCCGATGGATCAAGCGGCAACTCTTTCTGGAACATTCGCTGGTACTGAACGAGCACCCGCGCCTGCAGAGATCGGCGAGTCTCGTTGGCGGTCAATCTACCGGATGCGGCTACTTCTCATCAATCTGGCCGGACAACTCGGCCGTGCCCCAAAGCTGCGGATTGGCGTGAGAGGCGCCTTGCCCCTTCGCATCGTAGTCCTTGACCCAACTCAGCCGCCGATCGCGGGAGCCGCCGTTGTCGTCGTCTAGCAACACGACGTTCAGTCCGATCCGGCGGCCGGCCACAGGTTTGTCGGCGTCGGCCGCGTCGAGCGAGACATGTTTCCAAGGAATCGCTGCCTCGACGATGTAGCCGTCATCGGTGCGGATGAAATCGACCAGCATCTGGCCGCTGCCGCCGAGCCCTTTGTGGTGCCGCCAGTCCTTGCGCCCGGGCAGAAAGGCGATCTGGTTGTCATCGATGCCGTCGAACTCGCGGTTCTTGCTGTTGTCGACGTCGAGATAGACCTCGACCGCGTCGTCGTTCCACCAGTCGCCGCCGCCGTCGTCCTTCAGCACGTCGTCCTTGACCGTTACCAGAATGTTCAGTGCATGCTGCGTCCAATAGGCTTTGAATTGGCCGGAGAGGTTGTCCGCGTCGGGCGGGTTGCCGGCGCAGCGCGCGATCCGTGTGCCGTTCGGCGCAGTTCCTTCCTTGATGGGGTTTTCGATCTTCGCCCATTCGGCGTCCAACTTGCCGTCGACGGCGATGTCGTGCGGACGATAATCGACATTGATGTACTCCGCATTGACGGCCGCGGCCTCGTTCTTGATCCGCACAGGCAGGCTCCACGGTCCCTTCGTTGCCGCGGAGATTCAGCAACGACGTCTCCAGCAGGTTCTCCATCACGGCGCCGGTGTGATAGTCGTGCTTGGTGTGATAGAACTTGCAGTTGCGGATCACGTTGCCGTAGACTTGGCCCTGGAAATTGCGGGCGTGCCGCAAGTCCTGCATTTCGCAGCGGTCCATGAGGCAGTCCTCGATGCTCCCCTGGATGCTGCCGATGAAACCCGCGTAGCCCGTCCCGCCGCCCTGGAAGCGGTGCTCTACCTCCCGCATCTGCACGTCGTAGAGGTGGCAGAACTTCGCGTCTTCCATGTGGATGGGGAAACGGCCCGGGCGGATGATTTCCACCCCCTTGAGCCAACACTCGTAGGCGTGGCGGAACTCTACGCCGTTGCAGCCGAAGCCGTTGCGGTTGGCATAGCGGGCCTGGTCGCTGAACGTCAGTGTCATGTCTTCCAGGCCGCAGCGCTGGATGTACTTCCGCACGTGGAGGTCGTCGGCCTAGCGGGGACGATCTGTCCGCGATCCGCCCCCGCCACCTGGGCGGCCAGGACAAGGAATGCCCGTAGTGCGAACGAGCGCAGTGCGGCCCTCGATGTTGTGTGCTTCCCTCAAAGGCGACCTCTTTGTTGGGATGCTAACTTCTTATGTTGCAACATGTTGCGGCGTGCTCCCGCGCATGCCTCACGCCTCCAGCGACCATGGCCTCTCGGTATCCTAGTCAGCGGCATTTGGTCCGTCCACGATTTGCGCGGAAGTGCGTGAGATTTGCGCGATTTTGACATTCCAGATGTTTGACACGCTTGTAGCGATGTGGGATGATAGACCGTGTAATCAGTTTTCGGCGGCGCGGGCTGCCCGCCAGACCTTCGCCGCCGCGGCACGGTCTGCACGTCGTAGCGCGGGCGGCGAACCAGCGTTTTCCAGGCGTCGGGCGGCAGGTCGGCAGCCCGCGCGTCGAGCGCCTTCGTGGCGTCGATGCCGAAGGTAAAGGTCACGTCCGCCGCTTGGTCCCAGCGATCGAGGTGTTCGCTCTGCGTGAAGTCGGTGTCACCTCGCAGGTGAATCTTTTTGAAGCCCGCTTGGCGGCACAGCGCGATCGACCGGTCGAAATACCAAGCTGCCTGCTCGTGGCTGGGGCGGTTGCCGCTGCGGTTGACCACGTACTCGGAATCGCACTTCGCTTCCCGCAGCTTCATAACGCGGGAAAATACGCATTCTTGGCTGCGCGATCAAGACCGATCGCGCGCCCGGGAAACACAAGAATTCTGGCAAATTCTTGGGGGAGGGGGGCGCTTGACAAGCCAAATTCCCCTGTTCAAGATGACGATTGTTGGTCTGCTGCCATGGGGTTCCAGCGCGCATGAAAAGAGCAAGAACCCCGTGAACGATCACTACTTGCCCAAGGAGTGGACCAAGGACAAGAAGCGCTGCCGGCGGGCGGGAATTCCCAAGGGGACGGGCTTTCGCACGCGGCATGAGTTGGCCTTGGAAATGCTGCGTCAGCACCGGGCGGTGTTGCCGCACCGCTGGGTGACCGGGGACGACGAAATGGGCCGAAACAGCCACTTTCGCGAGGAATTGCGGACGATGCACGAGGAATACCTGTTGGCCGAGCCGTCCAATACCCTGGTCCGCGATCTGGACGCTGCCCCGCCGCCCTACAGCGGCTCGGGGCAACCGCCGAAGGTGCCTTTCCAACGCGCGTCTCGCTGGATCGAGTGCGTGAAGAAGTGGACGCGGATCGAGGTCCGCCCCGGCGCGAAGGGGCCGCTGGTGGTCGAGGTGGCGAAGGCCCGCGTGCAGGCGAAGCTTGGGCGCCGCAACGGCCCGCAAGAGACGCTGGTCGTGTTTCGCGAGCGGCAAGGTGGCGAGACGATCAAGCACGACTACTGCCTGTCCAACGCGCCGTTCGACACGCCGCTGCGAGAATTCGCCCGAGTGCTGAACGCGGAACACCGCATCGAGGAATGTCTGCGAAGGGCCAAGGGCGAGGCGGGTTTGGCCCAGTACCAAGTTCGTACGTGGAACGGATGGCATCACCATCAAACGCTCACCCTGCTTGCCACTTGGTTCCTGACGAAGGAAAAGCGGCGGGGGGAAAAGATCGGCCCCGTGTCTTTCCGTGCAGGAGTTGCGTTGGATCATCGGACAGTTGCTGCATGAGGAACTGCAATCGAACACCGTGAAGCACCTTTGCGCGCGCGCCACCCGGCTCAACCGCCGCAAGGAGCAAACCCGCTTCTACTACTGGAAAAGACGCAACCGCTTGCCACCACGGAAGAAACGACTCCAAACCTGAAATACACAGTCAAACTACAAGGAACCCCGCCCTCTTTCATCATCAAAATCCATCAAGAAATCTGCGAAAGTTCAGTTAAAGGAGATAGTCATGTCGCGTGCCTTGTCTTCCGCGCTGGCCTTGTGGGCCCTGGCTGTATTGGGAATTCTCCGGCCGCTGGCCGTGGCGGGCACCGTCTACTGGGACGGTGGCACGAGCGGCTCGTGGAACGACGCGACCAACTGGACCTCCAATCGTTATGCAATCAGTTCCGCCAGCATCCCCGGCGGCGGCGACGATGCCGTGCTCGACTATTCCGGCACGGTCACCAATGCGTTGGCCACTCTCGACGCCAACCAGGCGGTAAACAGCTTGACGGTTGTCGGCGGCACGCGGACCGTCGCCGCCGGCAACACGCTGACGCTGGGCGCCGGGGGGCTGTCGCTGTACGCCGGCACCAGCACCTTCAACAACGCCTTTCTGCTCGGCGCAAGTCAAACGTGGCTCAACCGCAGCGGCGCGGTGGCAACCTTCGGCGGCAACATCGACCTTAACGGCAGCGCGCTCACGGCTTCCTCGCGGAACAGCATCACGGTCACCGGCGATCTGACCAATTCCGGCGCGCCGGCCAGCAGCTCGCTGACGGTCGTGGGCGCGGGCTATGGCGGCGGCACCTTCACCTTGAGCAGCCCGGACACCGCCGCCTACACGGGCGACACCACCCTCAACAGCGGCCTGATGAACCTCAACTTCGCCAACATGGCCGCGCCCACCAACCTGATCAACAGCAACTCTAAGCTCGTCCTCGGCGCCGGTCAGCTCACGTTCACCGCCCAGAACAATGTGGGCAGCGCGCAGACGTTCAACAACACCGACCTGAAGGGCGCCAGTTTCCTGGTCGCCACGCCCACCGGCACGGGCAGTATGACCGCCACGCTGGGCACTATCACGCGCTCGCTGGGCGGCGCGCTCAACTTCAGCAGCAGCGGCGCGTTCAACGTCTCGAACGGCAACGATACGGCAGGCATCCTCGGCGGTTGGGCCACCTACGGCGGCGCCAGCGGCGCCACGAGCAATAGCGTCACCTTTGCCAAGAACAATGGCAGCGGCGTGGTGGTTTCGGCGGGCAATGGTACGATGACAAACACCGAAGCGCTCCTGGCCGGCGCCACGGCGGCCACGAACGCCAACGTCACGGGCAATATCACGCTCTCGACGACCGCGAAGAACTACAGTGTCGGCACTTTCCGCTTTGACAACAATTACGCCATCAGCGGAGCGCCTTCCAGCGGAACTTCCACGATCACCATCGGCTCCGGCGGCATCATCGTCTCCAACGGCGCCAGTGGCAGCACGAACCGCAACGCCCTTTCGCTGGGCAACGATGCGGCCTCTACCCTGAGCAATGTGACTGTCACGAGCGGTTCCGGCTCGCTCGTTGTACACATGTTCGGCGCCAGCTACTTCGGCTTGAAGTACGCGCTGACCGGCACGATGGACCTCATCCGCACCGGCCCCGGCGGACAACTGGCGCTGAAGAACAACACCACCGCCAACAACTTCACCGGCACGATCTACGTCTACCAAGGGGAACTCTACACGGAGCAGGGAGACCAGGTTTTCGGCAATGCCGCCAACAGTTTTGTGATCGACAACGGCGGCACGATCTCTTTCAATGGGACGGGGGCCGCGGCCGTGGGCGCATCGCGCACCTTCACCATCGGCGCCGGCGGCGGCACCGTCTCCATCGGCAATAACGTCAGCAACTCCTTCGGCACGCGGTTCACGCTCAACGGCCCGCTTACGATCTCCAACCAAGGCGGTTCCGGCGTACAATCGTTCGGGGCCATCGGCGGCGGCGGCGATTTGATCATCAGCAACACCGGCACCGGCACCGGCGCGATCGCCGCCAGCGCGTCCTCGGCCTTTGGGGCCACTATCCCCGTCGCCTTTGCCAGCAACAGCAACACCAAGCGATTGCGCCTGAACGGCTACAGCGTCACCGTCGGTGGGTTGAGCACCGGCGCGACGGTCGGCACGTCGATCGTCGAGAGCAACTCCGGCACCGCCGGCACCGACACGCTCACCGTCGTGCGCAACACCACCGATCAGACGTTCGCCGGCGTGCTGCAAGACGGCAGCACGCGCAAACTGGCCCTGAAGAAAGACGGCACCAACACGCTCACCCTCAGCGGCACCAACACCTTTACCGGCGGCGTGACGATCAGCAACGGCGTGCTGGCAATCGGCAGTACCGGAGCGCTTAACTCGACCACGCCCAACGCCGTGACCTTCGCTGCTTCGGCCCCTAGCGGCACGAAGCTCGCGCTCAACGGGAACTCGGTGGCCGTCAGTTCGTTGAGTTCCACCTCGACCAACCCGGTCGTCGAGAACGCCAACGCCGCCGCCGCCACGCTCACGCTCGGCCTGGCCGGCAGTTCGACCTACGGCGGCATCTTCCAGGACGGCAGCGGCGGCGGCGCCTTGAGCTTCGTCAAGAACGGCGCAGGCACGTTCACCCTCAGCAGCGCCGGCAGCAGTACCTACACCGGCACGACCACCGTCAACGCGGGGACGCTGCTGATAGACTTCGCCAACATGGCGACGCCGACCAACGTGGGGTCGGCCGCCTCCGCCGTGACCCTCAACGGTGCCACCCTGAGCGTCAAAGGGAAGAGCGGCGGCAACGTCTCGGCCCAGACCATCGCCGCCCTGACGATCAACAACGCTGCCAGCGCCATCGTCATCGACCCTAACGAAGGCACCAGCGCGACCCTGACGATCACGAGCACTGCCGTCAACCGCACCGCCCCTGCCATGCTCAACTTCAACACCTCGGCCGGCACGCCCGCCACCGCCATGATCGCGTGGAACCCGACTCCGACGGGCGGCATCATTGGCGCGCCCTACACGATCACCGACAACGGCGGCACCGGCTTCGCCGCGGTCAGCGCCGGCTACGTCGTGCGCTATACGGGCGCGACGCCGCTAACGGCCACCAACCCGACCAGCGCCTCCACCGACTTCAGCGCCAGCGGCGCCGTCACCAACACGGTCGCGCCCACCGCGCAGCTCAATTCGCTCGCCATCGACACCTCTGGCGGCGCCGGCTCGTGGGACCTGGGCACGTCCACGGCCGAGGTTACCACCGGCGGACTGCTGATGACGGGCGGCAGCAACTACACCATCAGCAACGGTTCGCTCAAGAGCATTACCCCGAGCAACTCCGATCTGGCAGTGAACCAGTTTGGCACGGGCGTTCTGGAGATCGCCGCCACGATCGTCGACGGCAACGGCGCCTCGACACTGACCAAGACCGGTCCCGGCAAGCTGGTCCTCAGCGCCAACAACGGCTACACCGGCGTCAGCTACGTCAACGCCGGCACCCTTCAGATCGGCAACGCCGGGGCTGCCGGAAGCGTCATCGGGAACATCGTCAACAACGCGGCCGTGATTATCAACCGCACCACGGACCTCACCTATGCCGGCGTCGTGAGCGGGACCGGCAGCCTGACCCAGGCCGGCAGCGCCACGCTGATCCTCACGAACGTTAATACTTACAGTGGCGGCACCACCATCTCGGCCGGCACCTTGCAGCTCGGCGACGGCACCACCAACGGCTCGATCGTCGGCAACGTGACCGACAATGCGACCTTCGCCTTTGCCAATCCGACGGCGCAAACGTTCTCGGGTGCGATCTCCGGCACTGGCAGCCTCACCAAGGGCGCCGCCGGCGTGCTGACCCTCAGCGGAACCAATAGCTACCAGGGCAGCACGACGATCACCGCCGGCACGATCTCGATCGCCGCCGATGCCAACCTGGGCACTGCGCCCGGCGGCGCCACGCCCGCGAGCATTGTCCTCAACGGTGGCGCCCTCTCCGCCACTGCCAGCTTCCCGCTGAGCACCTATCGCGGCGTTGCCCTGGGCCCCGCTGGCGGCAGCGGCACGGGCACTATCGACGTCGCCAGCGGCATGACCCTGACCTACGGCGGCATCATCGCCAACAATACCGGTGGCACCGGCGCCCTGAGCAAGACGGGCGCGGGCGTCCTTTATGTCACCGCCCAGGCCACCCACAGCGGCGGCACCACCTTGGGTGCCGATTCAGGACGGCTGGAGTACAACGTTGGCAGCAACGTTGCCTTCGGAACAGGCGGCGTCACCCTGGGCGGCGGAAGCTACCGTCGCCGCGAGTACTGCGGCACAACGACAAACCGCACGGATGCGACGCCCTTCTCGATCGGAGCTTCGGGCGGCACGATCGCCGCTTCCAATGACAATTTCACCAGCGGTAACTTGAACTTGACGCTCTCCGGCGCGTTCACAGGGTCCGGCACCGTGACGCTCGACGCCGGCGGCGGCCTGCCGCAGTCCGGCAGTCAGACCACCAACGGTTCCATCTTCTTGTCGGGCGACAACTCGGGTTTCTCCGGCACGATGAGCCTCAGCCGCACCACCGGCTCCGGCTGCTTCCGTTTCAATAACGCCAACGCCCTGAATGTCATCAACGACGGGAGTATTCAGTGGACGGGCACCGGCTATCCGGTTGGCGTCGTGTTCAACGCCATGGAAGCGCAGCTCAACAAGCTCGCCCCGGGCCCCAACTGCACGGTCGGCATCGATGGCATCACCTCCAACATCGACTTGACCTCGCCCACCCTCGGCTGGGCCAACAAGGGCACGGTCCGCCTCGGCGCGTCGCAGAACACCACCTACGCCGGCCAGGTCACGGCCAACCTCGTCTACAAGTTCTCCGCGGTCAGCGGCGTCACGCTCACCCTCTCCCACGCCGACGCCCTCACCGGCTCGACCGCCGCAACCCTCTACGCCGTTAACGGTAACGGCGGCATCGTCGCCGTATCCGAGACCAACGCCTCTTACTCCGGCGCTATTACGGTCAACGCCAATGCCGTTCTGCAGATCGGCGCCGGCGGCGCTGCCGGCGGCATCGGGACGGGTTCCGTGGTGAACAACGGCACCCTCCAATTCAACCGCAGCGGTTCGTTCCTCACTTTCTCCAACAACATCAGCGGCAGCGGTACGGTCACGCAGAGCGGCACGCCCACCCTCCTGACGCTCACCGGCACCAACACCCACTCGGTCAGCACCACCGTCAGCGGCGGCGCCCTGGCCACGAACACCACGGGCCTGAGCAGCGCGAACCTCAATCTCTCCGGCGGCGTGTTCCTGCTCGATGGCACCGGCGCCGACTCGCTCACCTGGGCCCAGTTCGCCGCAAACCGCTCGTTGGGCTACGGCGGCGGGGCCAGCCAGTGGCAGATCACCGGCGCCGGCGGCGGCTTTGCCGCGCGGAACGCTGACGTAACCATCGATTCCTCGGCATCGACCAATACCAGTTTTGACAACAGCTTTACGCTCGGCATGTACCAGAAATCCGGCGGTAACCTGATCGCCAACAAGGCAGTCAATATCAACAGGCAGATCACGCTCAGCGCCGCCACCGACCGCACGTGGAACGTGCTCGGAGGCGTCCAGGGACAGGCAGTTGGCGCCGCGACCTACTGGAATGTCAGCGGGCCGGTCAACGAAATCTCGGGGAAGATCACCGGCGGCGCTTCCGGGCGAATCCTCTCCTTTGAGAACTCCAATGGAACCCAGGGGACCGGCGGTATCGTGCGGCTCTCCAACACGGCCAACGACTTCACTGCCAACATCCGCATTGGAACAGCGACGCAATACGCACCCGTGCTCATCGTGCCCGACATCGCCGTTCTCGGCAACGCCGCCAACACGGTCACGCTCGGGAAGATCGCCACCGACTACGCCGGCGGCCTGTTGCTCTTCGAGGACCAGGCTGGAACCGGCAAGTCCTTCACCAAGAACCTGGCCATCGGGCATCAGCGATCAGGGGGCACCCTGTCCGGCTTCGGCGCCTATGCCGGGCAAGTCACCTACACCGGAACCGTGTCCGGCAACTTCAGCGGGGCGGGCGGGCAACCCTTCGCCGACGCCGTACACGTCCAGAGTGGCGCAACGATGACCCTCGGCGACGTCTCGCCGGCGATCTTCAAACAGGTGACGCCCGCGGTCGGCAGCGGAGGGCTTGGCCTCTATAAGAGCGGCGCGGGGACGCTGATTCTCAACAACGTCCAGTACCTCGCCTCGGACAGCACCGATAACAGCGGCAGGTCGCCGTGGATGGTCGTGGGCGGGGCGCTGCGCGAGACGGGCAGTACCGCCACGACTTCAGCCGTCAATAACTCGTACAGCGGCGGCACCATGGCCGGCGTGTACCTCAGCGGCGGCGTGCTGGAGTTCGGGGCGACACCACGCCCTCTGTCACTAGGCAACGGCGTCGGGCAGATACGCTTCGACGGCAACGGCCAGGTGATCAACAACGACAACACGATCTACCTCAGCAACGCCAACGGCGGCGGCTTCTCGGCCTACGGGGCCGACAGGACCGTGTCCCTCAATGCCGGGGCCGCATTGACGTGGGCGGGCACCACCGGCACCAGCGCCTACTTCGTTCGCAACGGCGCGCCGCTGATCTTCGGCTCGCAGACCGCCAACGCAACCCTGATCTTCCAGAACGACATCAACCTGAACACCGCGGTCCGCGAAATCAGGGTCAACAAGAGCCTGACCAGCGGCGATTCGGCCCGCCTGACCGGCGTCCTCAGCGGCACCGGCGCCAGCGGCGTCAACAAGACCGGCGCCGGCACCTTGGTTCTCTCCGGGACGAACTCCTACACCGGCGCGACGAACGTCAACCAGGGCACGCTGCTGGTCAACGGCAACCAGTCGGCGGCCACCGGCGCGGTCACCGTCGCCAGCACCGCCACCCTCGGCGGCACCGGAACCATTGGCGGCGCCGTGACCGTGCAAAACGGCGGCACCGTGCAGCCCGGCACCAGCCCCGGCACGCTCACTCTTGCCAGCGGCGTGAGCATCGCCGCCGGCGCTACGATGAACTGGCAGCACAACGCGGGCAACGCCTTGGGCACCCCCGGTGCCGACCCTGGCTACTCAACCATCAACCTCACCGGCGGCTCGGCCACCATCGACAACACCCCGACCACGGGCTCGCTGCTGAAACTCTCCTTCGCCAGCGGCACCAGTTTCGCCGACTCCTTCTGGGACAGCGGCCATTCGTGGAACATCATCACCGGCGGGCTGAGCGCCGGGAACTTCTTCGACGCCTCGAACATCACGGTGTACGTCAACAACGTGCAGCAAGACACGGGTAACACGATCCCCGGGCAGGGCAGCTTCACCAGCCAGGTCAGCGGCAACAATCTTGAGCTCGACTGGACGGCCAGCACCGTCGGCCCGGTGAACTCCACGTGGACCGGCCTGAGTTCGCCACCGGACGCCAACTGGTCGACGCCGGGCAACTGGTCGGCGGGCGTGCCGGACGGCCCGGGAGCCACGGCCAGCTTCACCGGCGCCACACCGGCCGCGGTCGCCTTGGACGGTGTTGTCAACAGAACGCTGGGCCACCTGAACCTCTCGGGCACGACCGGGTACACGATCGGCACCCTGGGCGGCAATAAGCTGCGCATGGACAACACGGGCGGCTCGCCCAGCGGCAATGCGACGATTAGTGCCGCTTTTGGCGCGCACACGATCGCTGCGCAGGTGGTCACCACGTCGGCCAGCGATCTGGACATCAGCGCGCCGACCGGCGGGGGCTTGAGCCTGACGGGCGGCATCGACAACGCGGCGGCCAAGGCCCTGGGGCTGGCGCAGAGCGGCGAGGGCGCGCTGGAGGTGGGCAGCATCCTCAACGCGGGCACGATGACCGTCAGCGGCACGGTGGGCGTGAAGGCCGTCAGCAGCGGCACGGGCGCCAACACGACGATCGTAAGTGCCAGCGCGAACCTGACGGCCACGTCGATCGTGCAAGACACGCTGACCATCAACGCCGGCGGCAGCGTGACGATCCGCGAAACCACAGTTCTTGCCGGCAGCGGCGCCGGCGCCAGCCCCGTGCCCGAGCCGGGCACGTGGGTGTTGGTCGGGATCGGCCTGTTGAGCCTGCTGGCCTTCCGCCGGCGGCGATAGAGTTGGAGAAAGATTCACACGAAAACCCCCTTCAGCCCGTCGTAGCCCGGAGCGACTTGGCCAGCCAAACCCGAGAGGCTGGCCCGATTGAGTCGCCCTCGGCTCGCGACGGGCTGCTCTACTTGTGGGCTGCCTCCTGTTGGACGCTCGGCAGGCCGTTGAGAAGATGTTCCTCGTCACGCTAATCTGGACGTGGCCCAGCCGCTCACGTTGTGACAGAACCTTCCTTCGCCGCCGCATTCACCATCGCCACGGTCTCCGCCTTGACCTTCTCCGGCAGCTTGGCCCACGCCGCACCAAGGTCAGGAACGGCTGGCGAAGAACCGTTAACCTTGCCGTTCGACGCTCCCTTCCTCGCCTTCTTGATCTCCGGCGGCGCCGGCAACATCTCGATGGTCGCAGACTGATCGTGCAGACCAATGTGCGTGTAAACACCCATCGTCAGTCGAATGTCCGAATGCCGGGCAAGTGACTGGGCCCTCCGCGGCGACACACCCACCCGCTCCAAGTTCGTGATGAACGTGTGACGGTTCGAGTGGAAGTCGGCAAACAGCCCCCGGCTGTCCTGATACTTCAGGAAGTGGGATCGCTCCCGCTCCGCCTTCTCCTCTGGCTTCTTGGCCTCCGCGATCCACTTCTTCCGGGCTGCCTTCAGATCTACCCGCATCATCTTCGCCGTACGGTGGTCGACGCCGCCGGGTGCCTTGGCCGAGACCGACAATAGCGGCACTCGTCGCACCATCCGCACTTTTTGTTCTTGTGATCAAACTTGCACCGTGACCACACCTGCGGCCGGTCGGGTCATTCACCAATCCGCCTCCCCTCCAGTTCGAACCAGAACGGATCGGGCTCTCCTTGGTAAGACGAAGGCAACTGCTCCGCCAGCCAACGGCGGTCGCGGTCACTGATCGCCGGGCCGGTAACCGGCTGTTGCACCGGGCCGGCAGAATTGCTAGATTGTGGTAGTCGCGTGATTGCGACCATAACTTTTGACTTCTTACTTTCTATTGACCATCGGGCGGCCCTGCCGTCGTCTTGGTCGTTTTCCACTGCCGATGCTGGGGCACCGTGCTTCACGTCGGCCATCATTCAACCGCCGCGCGGGGCGAGCATCGCCAACGCGGCGAAAACCCTGGAGGAACCCATGGAACAGACCATGAGCCTGAAAGGTGATCGTTCACACCCCGGAGGCGTTTTCTCTACAAATTGATCTGGACTCGGATGACGGTTTGGTGGCACAACAGTGGCATGCCAGCCGGGATCACGGAAGACATCGTTGCCCGCCAGCCGCCAGAA